>Ga0315268_10006816_pt1 | contig 12112 bp, 8 predicted proteins | sample C1_top_MG_FD_204535 | JGI IMG/M metagenome (GOLD analysis project Ga0315268, IMG submission 204535) | Sediment microbial communities from Yellowstone Lake, YNP, Wyoming, USA - C1_top | ecosystem: Environmental > Aquatic > Freshwater > Lake > Sediment | place: USA: Wyoming | collected 2017-08-01 | reverse complement strand
CGGATTATCCAGATATGGTCCTGCGATACAGTTATAAACGATCTTGATAATAATGAGCGCATCGACAATGGAAAAAAGCATAGCCAGTCTTTTCCATTTTTTGGCTCTGTCAAGAGCCCAATCGGCTTCTTTTCTTTTCTGATCCATTTGCTTCAATAGCTGCTTCATGATTGCTCCTTTTTTGGCGTTGAAAGTACTATATTTTATTGCCATTATCTTACATTAAAAGGGGGAATAACTCAAGTTATATTAATTTATCTTTTGATCATCTCAATCGCCTCGGCGATATTTTTAATGTGCCTGATTTTGTCGCCTCTTAAGCCCTTGGCCTGGGGCACAATGAATTTTTCAAAACCCATTTTCTCTCCTTCTTTGATCCGTCTTTCCAATTGCGGCAGAGAACGGATCTCTCCGGCCAGTCCGACTTCGCCCAGGATCAGAGTCTTGCCGCCCAAAGGCAATTCTTTTTCGGCGGAGATAATGGCAAGAATCGTGGCCAAGTCAGCGGCAGTATCTTTTATTTTCAGTCCTCCTGCGACGTTCAAATATACATCTTCGCTGGATAAATTCACTTTGGCGTATTTGCCAATGACGGCCAGAAGCATTTGCAGACGATTGAGGTCGAACCCAGTAGCTTTGCGGACCGGATAACCGAAGAATGTCTTGGCGGTCAAGGCTTGGATTTCCGCCAGAAACGGCCGCGTGCCTTCGAAGACCATGGTCGTAGCTATGCCTGAACGATTAAGATCAAGCTCCTTATCGATGAAAATCTGAGCCGGGTCGGTGACTTCAATCAGTCCGCCTCCAGCCATCTCGAAGATGCCGATCTCGCCGACCGATCCGAAGCGATTTTTGACGGCGCGCAAGATCTTAAGATAATTCTGATCGTCGTTTTCCAGATACATGACCGTATCGACCAGATGCTCCAATGTCTTGGGGCCGGCGACTTGGCCGTCTTTGGTCACATGGCCGATGACCAGGATGCTGACGTCATTGGTCTTGGCAAGTTCCATTAGTTTGGCCGCGCAGGCGGTGATCTGACTGACGCTGCCGGCTGATCCCGTCGCTTCATCAGTATAAACGGTTTGGATGGAATCGATAATCAGAAGTTCCGGACGCATTTCCAGCGCGGTGGCGATAATCTTATCGATATTCGTGCTAGGCAAAAATTTCCAATTATTAAGGTTGCTACTCAGCCTCTCGGCGCGCAGCTTGATTTGCGCGGCAGATTCTTCGCCGGAAACATACAGCGCATTCTTTAATTTTCCTAGCATCTGCAGAGCCAGCGTGGATTTTCCGACGCCCGGATCGCCGCCCAAAAGCATGAAGGCGCCTTTGACGATGCCGCCGCCCAAAACGCGGTCAAGTTCGCTGATGCCTGTGACAATGCGTATTTCCTTGATGCTCGCCAGCGCGGATAAATCTATGGTTTTTTCCGGAGCTGATTTTTTAATTGATTTTGAACCGCCGTCGCTCTCGCCGATTTCTTCCACGATGGTGCTCCAGCTGCCGCAAGTTAAACAGCGCCCTTGCCATTTCGGATATTGGGCGCCGCATTTTGTGCAGGAAAATATTGTTTGAGGTTTCATAAGTCAATTTTTTGGTCTGTAAATGGTGGTAAAATTAGAACCGCCGAAGGTATTGCCCCAATAACTGCCTGAATGGCTGTCAGTGCTGTAATAATTCCCGACCCTAGTATTTCCTGTTGTCCCCTGGTTTGAGATAATTTGCCCTCCATCTCCCACGATGCCAGTGTGACCAGTGCCATTATAGCCGGAAGAAATAATAATATCTCCGGGAGATGATTGTCCTAAATCAGCATTATTGATAATTTGGAACTGGCCTGAATTCGCCAGATCAGTTCTTTCCCCATCCACACCAAGTGTTCCAGGCTGAATAATCTGTGCACCATATGTCGAATTGACGATTTGGCCGACCACCCAGACGCAAGCTAAGTTGCCGCTATTGGTAGCAGCTGGAGCAATATCCCAAGTTTGCAGACCTAAATCATGCGTAGCATTGTCCGCTAAATTTTGAGAATGAGGATTATTTCCGGATGACGGCGTTCCCCAGCCATTCGGATTACTCGCTAATGGATGGGTGCTGGCATTTGGTGCAATGTCAGTAGCGCCATGCGGATCAGCTTGTTGCGCCAGCTTCACATTTCCTCCGCCCTGTATCGTCGTCAGATTCGGCATATTGATCGTCATGAGCTGCGGATTGACCAGGCTGAGCAAGGTGTAGGTGCCAAAGGCTATGACGACGCCGGAAATAGCAGAAATGATGACAGACTTGGCCTGAGTGATGGAACCGCTGTCGCCTCGAGATATCAGATATTTGAATCCGCCCCACATGATCATCACCGTCGCCATGATGCCGATCGTGCCCAAGAGGAAGCCGTACCAGGCCTTAATGTATTGTCCGAGGATGTTGGTGTTGCCTTGGCCGTTAGGATTGATCGTAAAATCCTTCAGATTGCCGATTTGAACATTAAGGATGAATTTCTGATCGCCCGGCGAATCGGTATTAGTCGGGGGAGGCGTGACGGTTGACATGGGATCGCAAATAGTCCTGACGCAATTAATTGCGGCGAAAGAGTCATCGCCATTGGGTTTATTATCTGCCCAGCATTTGGTCACGCAAGCATTATAATCGCCGGCCGCCAAAGCGGCAGTTGCGTTGAAAAGAAGAAAAAGCAATGAAAGGGAAATTATTTTGTGGGTTATTTTGGAGCGCATCAGTAATTAGCTTAGTTTAATTATTGACCGGGAAATTTACCGCTCGTCAGCATTTGAATATTTCTCACTGCGCGGTCATGTGTTGCGGGGTTGCTATAGTAGCCGGTCTGCGGACTGGTGGGATCGCCGGTTTGATATTGCAGCTGGGCTGCCGCTGCCGCCCAATTGCCCGCTTGCATAGCGGTTAGAGCCTGAGGAAATTGCGCGAAGCTGCCGTTATTATATTCGAAATCCAGAATTGCCGTTTGCCGAGCCGGGCTTAAGTCCGCAAAATTAGGGAAGTAGGCGTTAGTCATATTTTGGAAACGCCCCATGTCCTGGGAAAACCATTGATCGGCTTGGTCTTGGGTAATGGCATCTCCCTCATTTATACCCATACTGCTCGCCTGGGCCGCAGTGATATGATGGCCATAGCCGGCGCTTAAGCCGTCGGCATCTTTATACCAATTAAGCTTTAAGCTTTCATTGACTTTGATGTAATTGTCGGCGCCGGCTGAAGCCGCGGCATCATAGGCTGCGCCGGGGTACTTGCCGTCTGCTTGGCGATTGTAGGTCGTGCCATTGATTGTCGCCGTGTTTTGGGTTAACTTCACATTTCCTCCGCCCTGTATCGTCGTCAGATTCGGCATATTGATCGTCATGAGCTGCGGATTGACCAGGCTGAGCAAGGTGTAGGTGCCGAAGGCTATGACGACGCCGGAAATGGCAGAGATGATGACAGACTTGGCCTGAGTGATGGAACCGCTATCGCCTCGAGATATCAGATATTTGAATCCGCCCCACATGATCATTACCGTCGCCATAATGCCGATCGTACCTAGCAGGAAGCCGTACCAAGCCTTAATGTATTGTCCGAGGATATTGGTATTGCCCTGGCCGTTCGGATTGATCGTAAAATCTTTTAAATTGCCGATGGGTACGTTCAAGATGAACTTCTGATCGCCTGGCGAATCAGTATTCGTCGGGGGAGGCGTAACGTTCAGCATGGGATCGCAGTTCGTGCTGATGCAATTCATCAGAGCGTAAGTGTCATCGCCATTGGGCGGATTATCTTTTCCGCACTGAACCTTGCAAGCATCATAATCGGCTGCAGCCGAAACGGTCGCAAAAGGCAATAATAAAGTCAAAGAAATAAAAACCGCAAGCGAAATGGAGTAAAGTTTTTTGAGGCGATTCCTTCTCATGGGTTTATTGCGTCTGCGCCAGATTTATTTTATAAATTTTATTGTCAGTCTGGCTCGTGATGAAGAGGTTATTCGGCGAAGTGGCGGAAAACATGACATTGCCAATGGATGAGACATTGTCAGGTTGGGCGACTAAGGCGGTTTGGCCGGTCTGCAGATTGATGGCCCAGACTTGGTCGGGAATGCCGGCTAAGACTTGAGGTTCCAAACCGGCGCCGTAAGGCATGGTCTGCGGCGCTGAGCAGAGCGCGATATCATTGCCGGCAAAGGTGCAGCGATCAGCCCAAGTGTTAAGGCTTATTTTCTGGCGGTTATTGCCGATATTGTCGCCGCTCGCATCGGATATCCAAAGCTGCGGCGCGTAGTTATTATTCGGATCATAGACGCTGTAAAGCATCCGATTGCTGTCGGGCGACCAGGTGCCGCGGAAATCTCGTCCCTCGACGGTCAGCGACTTGAAATTCTCGTTGTTCTGCCCCATGAAGAATATTTCCGAGGTATTGGCGTCTTTGCTGGTATTGTAAGTGGCGATGATTTGGTTATTGGGCGACCAGTTAGGATGCACCAGATCGGCATTCTCGCCGATCGGTTCGATGATCCTTAAATTCGTGCCATCGTATTTGGCGGTGACCAGGAAGCGGTTTTCCGGATCCAGGCCGATATTTTTGAAGACGATTTCTTGGTCGGAGGGAGCGAATTGGAAATCCTGCCAATGCTTGGGCAAAGTAATCTGCTTGCCGGTGGCGAAATCGTATATCGTATTGGAACCATCCGGATATTGGAGGACGGCTTTTCCGCCGGCGTGATCGAAGACGGCATTGGAAACATTGAAGAATTGCTGGTCGCTTAGGGCAATAATATTGCCACTGGCATCGACGCGATAGAACTTGCTGTCTTTGGAATTATAATAAACGATCTGGCCGCTTTTTGTGACTGATGAGAATTGTGTCGGATCATTGACTAAAATGTCGGCTGGTTGGACTCCTAATATGGGCTGCGTTATGCCTGCTCCGGTTGCGGTCGTGCCGGCTTGGGTGATCGATGAAGGCAATCCGCCGGCTCCGGTCGTCGTCGCTCTGGATCCGCCTGTCCCTGCTCCAGGCAAGACTCCGGTCGTCGTCGTAGCGGTTTGAATCGGCGCGGCTGGCCCTAATATCGGCAGCCAAAAGAAATAATAGATGAAAAAGCCGAAGAAAAATACGGCGAGCACGAATAAGGCCATGACTCCGATCCTTTTCCAGTCGAGTTGCATATGTTAGTTGATAAAGTTTGTAAGGTTTATATAGTCGAAAGTCTTAGAATCACTCAATTTATTTATTGCTTGGCGCTGTTTCCGGAGGCGGTCCTGATTGCGGCGCCGCCGGTTTGGCGGTGTCTGTCGTTTTGGGCGCGGGAGTGCTGCCGTAAGCATCCGTATTATTTATCGCATTATTGATCAACCCGGCATAATCTCCAGTTACGGCTTTCCAGTACAAAGTGAGCTCCCACTTGTGATTCGTCCAATACATGTAAGTCAACACGAACGTAAAACTAATTATCAGAAGCGGCACCCAAAAAATCGCGGTCGATCCCAGAAATCCGCCAACAGCTGATAAAACCCACAATAAGAAACGTTTTTTAACTTGTTTTTCCAGTGTATTTAATGCCGCGCCCGCCAATTCAGCTTTTTCATCCGGTTTTTTATTCTGCGCTTGGCTTTTTTTTGCGCCTAGATTATTTTCTATCTGGCTGTCGCTCGGTTTTTCTTCGGCAGGTTCTTGATCTTGCGAGGGTGTTGGCGCCGGTGCTTGCTGCATGGCGCTGATCCTGCGGTTTTCTAATTCATTCTGTGTTTCCTGATCGCTCAGCTTAGGGTTGGAATTGTAGCTTTCCTCCTCGCCAGTTTCTTCTTCGGCCTCATTATTTTCTTCTTCGGTATTTTCGGCAGACGATGGAGGAGGCGGCATGGGCGGCTGGAACTGCAGTCTGTCATTTTTGATTTGTTGTTCTTTCAAGTCAATGGCTTTTTGTTCGGATAAGCGCGCGGCGGCAATTCTTTCGTCGATAAAACGCGGACGCTTGCCATCTGCTGTCTTAAGGTTCTTATATTTGGCAGCATTGGCTGCATCGATTTCTGCGTTGGCATCAGCGCCAGTTTCGGCCATAAATAAGTAGCCTTAAAATAAATATCCCCAACTGTTATGTTAGGGATATTATACCATTTTTCAGGCCTAGCCGCAAAGTTTTATCGGACGGGATTTTTTTCCTCAGTAATTTGTCGGCGAGCGGTGTCTCGATCGCATCTCTGATGACTGTTCTGATGGCTCGAGCGCCGCGATTGCTGCCGGAATCATCCTGCTTGGAAACTTGCTCAGCCAATAGCTTGGATATTGACGGTGAAATTTTCAAATTAAAGCCTTTTTCCGTTTCGATTTTTGTCGCCAGCTTGTTAAGTTCCAAGGCAATGATTTTCTCCAGATCAAATTGATTCAGGCTATTGAAGCAGATGATCTTATCCAAACGATTCAGGAATTCCGGCTTAAACCAGCGTTTGACTTCGCCTAAGACTTTCTGTTCGGTGCTGTCCTTGGCTGCAGATCCTCCAAAGCCGATATGCGATTGTCCGCTATAGAATTGCGAACCCAGATTGGAAGTCATGATGATGATGGTGTTTCTGAAATTTATCCTGCTGCCGGAAGCGTCGGTCAGATAGCCGTCTTCCAATACTGATAAGAGCAGATCGAAGATATCGGGATTGGCTTTTTCTATTTCGTCGAATAACACCAGCGAATACGGGCGGTGCTTGATTTTTTCCGTCAGCTGACCGCTTTCTTTGTAACCGACATAGCCGGCCGGCGCGCCGATCAGTTTCGAAGCGTTGAATTTCTCGCCGTACTCGGACATGTCGATTTTGATCAGCGCCTTTTCGTCGCCGAAGAATTTTTTTGCCAAGAGCTTGGCCGTATGCGTCTTGCCCACGCCCGATGGTCCGACGAACATAAATGATGCCAGCGGCCGGTTATCCGGCGATAGTCCGGCCTTGGCGCGCTTAAGATAGGCGCCCAAAGCGGCAAGCGCCGCATCCTGGCCGATGATTTCCTCCTTTAATTCGCGTTCCAGCGCCAAGACTTTTTTGATTTCCGGGCGCAACAGATCATCGGCTGGAATGCCGGTTATCTTGGCGACGATCCTGGCGATATTTTCCGTATTGACTTGGCCGCGGACGCGATTTTTTTCCTTCTCAGCTTTATTTTTCAATTTTTCCACCTGGTCGCGAATGGACGCGATGCTGTTTTTAATGCCCAATGCGCCGTCGAAATTCTCTTCCACAATCAGACGATGCAAGTCATTCTCTAATTGCTTCATTTTTCCTGCCACCTCTTTGATGTCTTGTTCGGCTTTGGTCGGTTTCTGATTGGCCTTGAGCCCGGCCGCCGCCTCGTCTATCAGATCGATCGCCTTGTCCGGCAGGAATTTTTCCGGTAGATATTTCTGACTCAAGTCCACGGCCATCTTGATGGAATCGGTTGTGATTTCCACCTGGTGGAAATCCTCGAAATATTTTTTGATGCCCGTGAGCATTTCCTTGGCGACTTCCGCCGTCGGTTCCTCAATGATGATAGTTTGGAAACGGCGAGTCAGTGCTGCGTCGTTTTCCAGAGTTTTTCTGAAATCTTGAAAGGTGGTTGCGCCGATGATATGCAGGCTGGCGCGCGCCAAGGCCGGCTTGAGCACGTTGGCGGCATCGAGCGAGCCGCTGGCCGCTCCTGCGCCGACGATCTGGTGGATTTCGTCGATGAATAAAATGACCTCGGGCCGGCTTTCCGCCTCCCAGATGATTTCTTTCAGGCGCGCTTCGAATTCGCCGCGGTATGACGTGCCGGCGATGATCGAGGCAAGGTCGAGTGTATAGATTTTTTTGCCCAGCAGTATGTCCGGCACCTCTCCATTATGGATTTTTTTGGCCAAACCCTCGATGATGGCGGTCTTGCCCACGCCCGGATCGCCTAGGAGCAGGGGATTATTTTTGCCGCGCCGCGATAAGATCTCGATGATGCGGGAGATTTCCTTGGACCGGCCGATGACGGGATCGATGCCTGCTTGGACCTTATCATTGCAGAGATTCCGGCCGTAAAAATCCAAAGCGCCATTGCCATCTGTTTTTTCGTCCTCGTCGCGCCAAAGCTCAGATGAGTCTGATTCTTCGGTAAGTATTTTGCCGCTTTCCTTAAAGTTCTCAATCACTTCAGGCAGCTTCGAGGCTGATTTTAAGATCGCCTCAGTCTGCTTTGATAATTGCAGTTGGGAAATTCCGGCCTCGTTTAGAATTCTGTCAATCAACAGATCAGAAGATCCGGTCAGCGCGGAAAGTAAATGCTCAGTGCCGATGTATTTATGCTTATTCAAATAAGCCAGTTTCACCGCTTTTTCAATGATTTGCTGGCTGGATTTAGAGAATTCTGGATCAGGCGTAACATCGCTGAAATAGGCGTTTTGCGAGGTTAAAAGAAGTGATTTAACCTTCTCGTTGTCAATTTTTAAGCCCAATAGAAACTCTCCGCCCACGCTGCCGCGCTCTTCCAAAAGCGAATAGAAAAGATGCGCCGGCTGCACTTCTTTGTGCCCGAATATTTTGGCGTTTTCCGTGCTGGTCTTCAAGGTATTTTTGAAATGCCAGGAGAATTTTTCTAAAATATTATTGGTTTTCATAATTGTATTTTTCTCCCCCTTTACGAAAGGGGGATCTAGAGGGGGGTTGTATTTATCCTGATTTTTGTGTTCTAATATTTTTTCTGCCTATTAAATATATCCGGATTATGTTATAATAAAAGCATACAATATGGTTGTGGATAAGTCAATCAAATCATATAAAAGAAGTTTCCAACTTGCTATTCCGAAATTCTGGATCCCCGGATATTTACGCCTCGCCGGATTACCGGCTTTAGGCGAAAATTCCGAGGATGACATTTAGGGATGTGGGCTAATGTCAACTTATGCGGCCAATCAGCCGTGAAACAATTTTAACGGTCTTTAGGTCAATAGCAATATTGATTATTTTTGCCGTTATTTCGATTTTTGCCGGCAATGCTTATGCTGGCGCCGGCTGGATCGGGCCGACCAGCGCCCCGCCGTTAAATAACGTTTTGGCGCCGCTTAACCAAGGCACGCAATTCGGCATTAATGCCAGCGGCGGCAGGAACGGCGATATTGTCGGCACTTATAATAATCTTAAAGTTGATCCGACTCCCTGCGCCAACGGTCAAATCCTGATGTGGGATACGAGCGGCGGCTCAGGGCACATGGTTTGCGGCACGCCATTGATCGACAGTTATTGGAAGCTGAATGGCAGTTATTTGTTTGCCAGCTCGACGAATTTTAGCGTCGGCATCGGCACGAATGTGCCCAACAAATCTTTGCATATCGCCAGTTCCACCGGCAACGCTGAGATTGACATCCAATCAGTCGGAACTCCGGGCGATGGCAATAACAGCCATTGGGGATTATATGCGGATGCGAATAATAACAGTTTGAATATTTGGGGCAGCAGCAATTGGCTGACTATTTTAAGGAATGGCAATATCGGCATTAATACCTCGATTCCGAGCGAGAAATTATCGGTTAATGGCAAGATCTTTTTTACTCCGCAAAGCGGTTCTGCTGGCTATATTTTGAGCGCCGAAAAGATCGGCAATCCGATCATCGATGACCGTTTGATTTTGAAATCTACCACCAATAGGAATAGGCTTTGGCTTGATACGACAGGCGTAGGCAGCGGTGCGGCCATATCTTTTGCTAGCAACGGCACGGAATATATGGCTGTTGGAGACGCTACTGCGGATTATTCAGGCGCCATCTACGGCCTTTCCCTTTATCAAAATGATGATTTTATAATCCGCACTGGCAATCAAGTGACGACAGAAAAATTCCGATTAACAACCGGCGGAAACGTCGGTATCGGCTCGGATAATCCCGGCGCTAAATTGGAGGTTTCCGGCCAATCGATGTTTGGCAGCACTACCGAAGCATTAGGCGTTGGCAAAAACTTGATTTATGGCAATGTCGGTCCGACAGCTGTAAGCGGGAATTTAATGTTATTGCAAAAGAATGGCAGCAATAGATTCACAGTTGATCTGAACGGCAATGCTTCCTCGAGCGCCAGCATCGGCGCGCCGCAAGTGTGTATTGGCACGGATTGCCGAGGCGTTTGGCCGACTGGCGGCAGCGGAGGCGGCACTGACAGTTTTTGGGCCACGAGCACCGGCAGCCAGACGAATATTTACAATAAAGCAGCGGGCAATGTCGGCATCGGCATGGCGGCTTCTGATGTGATTGACGCGCCCTTGGAAATCAAAACATTTGCAGCCAGCGGATCTGAAGTCAAAATATGGGATGGCAGTTGGGCTGATAATGAAGCTAATGGTTTTGGCATCTTTGGCGCTCCTCAAAATCAGGAATTGGGCGGAGTATTTTTCCGATATCGTATTAATAGTGATCCGACCGGCCCCAGCGGCCTGCAATTAAGATCGGGCGGCGTTGATGCTTTGACGATTTTGAATACTAATAGTAATGTCGGCATCGGCACCGTTCTGCCTAATACTAAATTGGAAGTCGTAGGCAAAACCAGCTCGACCCAATTCTGCTTGGCGCACAATGATTGCATCACTTCTTGGCCGAGCGGCGGAAGCGGCAGCGTCAATGGCGGCATTAATTATGTGGCAAAATTCACGAATGCGACCGCGGTCGGCAATTCTCAGATATTCGATGATGGCACTAATGTCGGAATCGGCACGGCAACGCCAGGTTATCCTTTGCAAGTAAAATCAGCTGCGGTTACGGCGGTTGCCAGCGTTGATGATTGGTCTGCCGGAGGATTATGGACGGGCTACAGGATGTCTCGCAGCAACACGGAAAAATGGTTTGTGGGAATCGCCAACAATAGCGATAATTTATTATTCAGGCGAACCGGCAATGCCAATGATATGGTTATAAATACTTTGGGCAATGTCGGCATCGGCACGCCTTCTCCCCAAGGAAAATTCGAGGTTATGGGAACGGGAGCCAATCCGTCTCTTTCGGCAGCAAACGGCATATTCTATATTGATGGAAATGTGACGCAAGGACTTGATTTCGGAGAATATACGGCTTCTCCTTGGGCATTTTGGATGCAGACAAGACGCAATAATCAAGACGGCTCGTCTTGGCCGTTGGCCATTAATCCGCTTGGCGGCTATGTCGGTATCGGGACTAATGCGCCGAGCGCGACTCTTTCCGTTAATTCGCCGTCGATCGCATCAGGCAATCTTTTCGTGCTTGCCAATAATTCAGTCAATAAATTCCGAGTTGATTTCGGCGGCAATGTCTTTACGGCCGGCACGATCAATTCAGGCGGCGCCGATGTGGCGGAAGAATTCAAGACTTTGCAATATTTGAAGCCGGGCACCGTGGTCGTGATGGGAGACAGTGGTTATAAGTCAGCCAAGCCCTCAGAGAAAAAAAACGATAAAACTGTAATTGGCGTCGTTTCTGATAACGCCGGCGTGATCATGGGGCAGATAAATGAGGCAAGTAAGGCCAAAATCGCCATGGTCGGCGTAGTCGGAGTAAACGTCACAAATGAAAATGGTGCGATAAAAAAAGGCGACCTTTTGGTCACGTCGGATATCAGCGGCCGCGCGATGCGCGCAGACAATCCTCAAACCGGAACGGTTATTGGTAAGGCCCTGGAGGATTTTAACGGACAGGAAGGGAATATCAAGGCGCTTATCAATCTGCAGTAATCAAAATAGTTTAAATATATGTTTAAACAAAAAAAGGAGTTAACGGTTGCGGCGATTATTGTTTTTTCAATAATTTTGTTGTCTCCCAACTCCGTATTCGCCGCAGTCGGTTACTCAGTAACGAGTCCTCTCGGACTGAATGAAAACCTTTATTATGGAGCAACGCCCCAGACTAGCATAGGACAAGGAGGGCATTTACTGCTTTTGCAAAATTACTTAGGCGGTACCTATGTGCCAGTATTTTCTGTAGATCCCAGCGGCAATACTTCTTCGACGGGCAGTTTTAGCGCCAGTAGTATTTGTCTTGGTACTGATTGTAGGGGAGTTTGGCCTTCAGGGGGAGTTGGAACAACTTATACCGCTGGTACAGGATTAAATCTTTCAGGTACAGTATTTTCTGCTCTAACAACTCAAGCTTTATGGAACGCCAATC
>Ga0315268_10006815_pt1 | contig 12116 bp, 9 predicted proteins | sample C1_top_MG_FD_204535 | JGI IMG/M metagenome (GOLD analysis project Ga0315268, IMG submission 204535) | Sediment microbial communities from Yellowstone Lake, YNP, Wyoming, USA - C1_top | ecosystem: Environmental > Aquatic > Freshwater > Lake > Sediment | place: USA: Wyoming | collected 2017-08-01 | reverse complement strand
TTCGCGTGCAGGGCGGCGGGCGCGCGAACCGTTCCTTGTGTCAAGTGATTTCTTTGCATTTTTGTAAATATTTTTCCGTGCTAAAATTCCCGTCCTATTGGGGCTGAATGTCTAAACTTGAGTTCCTTTTATCGCCAAATTAATAGTCATAAATAATAGTCTCCCGACGCGGGCGCCTATTTTGTTTTTATGCACGCAGTAAATTGTGGCATAAGTTTTGCGCTATTCATGATCTGGGATTCCTGGCAGCTTTTACCGCGCCGAATGCAGAAAGCCGGCTAGCAGTTGCACAGTGCGTGACATAAAGAGGGTCAAATCCCGAATGAATCGCCAATTAATCATTAATTAATCATTGTCAGCATCTCTTGCTGACGTTAAAGTACGCTACATTCAAAAATCAGGAGTAGACGATGATGACCGTTTTAATGATTCTGGTAATACTGTTCATAATTTCGTTGCTTGCGTTTTTTCGTGCTTCTATTTGGGGATGGCTGCTCGCATCCATCGTGATTGTAGCGGGGGTGGCGATGCTGAACAGTATCTCGGGGGATGCATTGATGGCCACCTTCATTATATTGGGTGTAATTGTCATCGTGCTGGGCGTTCCCTTTCTTCGCCAGCAATTGGTTAGCAGTTTTATCCTCAATCTATTCCGCAAGATTTTGCCGCAGATTTCGCAGACCGAGCAGGAAGCGCTCGATGCCGGTACCGTTTGGTGGGACGGTGAATTGTTCAGCGGCCATCCGGACTGGTACAGGTTGCTGGCTTATACCAAGCCCGCGCTCAGCGCGGAGGAGCAGTCTTTTGTCGATAACGAAACTGAACAGTTATGCGCGATGATAGACGACTGGGACGTGACCCATGTGCGCCAGGATTTGCCACCGCACGTGTGGCAATTCATCAAGGACAAGGGCTTCTTCGGCATGATCATCCCGAAGGAGTATGGCGGCCTGCAGTTCTCCGCCCTTGCGCATTCCGCCGTCGTGGCCAAGCTGGCTTCGCGCAGCGCCACCGGAACGGTGACAGTGATGGTTCCCAACTCACTGGGCCCTGCCGAGCTGTTGTTGCATTACGGCACAAAAGAACAAAAAGACAAATACTTGCAGCGATTGGCCAAAGGCCTTGAAATCCCCTGCTTTGCACTGACTGGTCCGACCGCGGGTTCCGATGCCGGCGCGATCCCGGACTCCGGCGTGGTGTGTTATGGCGACTTCAATGGCCAGAAAAATGTGCTGGGCCTGCGCATGAATTGGGAGAAACGCTATATCACGCTGGCTCCGGTGGCGACATTGCTGGGGATCGCGTTTAAATTGTACGACCCCGATCACCTGCTGAGCGCGGAGGAATCGCGCGGCATTACGCTGGCCCTTATTCCAACCGATACACCCGGTGTCGAGGTCGGGCGCCGCCATTTTCCGCTCAACTCGGCGTTTCAGAACGGCCCGACCGTCGGCAAGGATGTGTTCATTCCGCTGGAATACATCATTGGCGGAGCAGAGCGCATCGGCCATGGCTGGCGCATGCTGATGGAGTGCCTTGCCGCAGGGCGTTCCATTTCGCTGCCGGCCAGTTCCGTGGGTGCGGCGAAATTGTCGGCGCGCACCAGCGGCGCCTACGCACGCGTGCGCAAGCAGTTCAAAATGCCGGTGGGTAAATTCGAAGGCGTGGAAGAAGCCTTGGCACGCATCGGCGGCAATCTCTACATGATGGATGCCACCCGTGTATTGACGGCATCGGCGGTTGATATGGGCGAGAAACCGTCGGTGATATCCGCTGTCGCCAAGTACCATTGCACCGAACGCAGTCGTTCCGTCATCATCGACGCGATGGACGTGCACGGCGGCAAGGGTATCTGCATGGGGCCGGATAATTACATGGCGCGAACCTACCAGCAGATTCCGATCGGTATTACCGTGGAAGGCGCAAATATCCTGACGCGCAGCCTGATAATCTTTGGCCAGGGCGCGGTGCGCGCGCATCCTTATGTGATCAAGGAAATCAAGGCGGCGCATAACCCGGACAAGAAAAGTGCGTTGCTCGATTTTGATGAAGCCTTGTGGGGACATATCAATTTCAGCATGAGCAATGCCATGCGGTCGCTGGTATTTGGGCTGACAGGCGGGCGCGGCATAGGCGTGCCCACCGCAGCTCCGACGCGGCGCTACTACCAGCAATTGACGCGCTATTCTTCGGCTTTTGCATTTGTTGCCGATGTGGCCATGCTGGTGCTGGGCGGAAGCCTGAAGCGCAAGGAAAAAATCTCCGCCCGGCTGGGGGATGTGCTCAGCCAGATGTATCTGTGCTCGGCAACGCTGAAACGTTTCGAGGATGATGGCCGCCCCGATGCAGACCTGCCGCTGTTGCACTGGGCGATGCAGGATGCGCTCTACAGAATTCAGCAAGCGTTCGATGGCGCGCTGCAAAACTTCCCGAGCAGGATTGCCGCGTGGCTGCTGCGCAGGCTTATTTTTCCGCTGGGCAAACGTGTGATGCCGCCATCCGACGAACTTGGGCATCAGGTTGCCAAGCTGCTGATGCAACCCGGAGCGGTACGCGACAGGCTGACTGCAGGCATGCATATACCCGGGGATGAAACGGACGCGGTAGGTGCGGTGGAAGCAGCACTGCTTAGCACGCTGCAATGCGAACCCTGGCAGGCTGTCGTCGCCAAGGCGCGCAAGGAGGGCAAAATCAAATCGCGGGACGAACTGGAGCAGCTTTCCGAAGCGGTCAAGCTTGGTCTTGTCAGCAGCGAACAGCTGTTGCTGCTGCAGCGTGACTATGCACTCCGGCGCAAGGTCATCATGGTGAATGATTTTGATCCTGCGCAATTGGCAGCCGGCTAGATTGTTTTTTTCCGCCGCAAACGCGCCGTTTGGCCAGGCGCGTATGCGCTATCAAGCCATGGGGGTTTTATGAGTGATTTGCGCGATAAAACCATCTTTATCACCGGGGCCAGTCGCGGCATCGGGCGTGCCATTGCTTTGCGCTGCGCGCGCGACGGCGCGAATGTGGTCATCACCGGCAAGACAGTGGAAGCGCATACCCGGCTGCCCGGTACTATATATAGCGTGGCTGCCGAGGTTGAGCAGGCCGGCGGCCATGCCCTGGCTATCCGGCTGGATGTGCGGGACGAAGAGAAGTTGCAGGCTGCGGTCGCGCAGGCGGCACTGCATTTTGGCGGCATCGATGTGCTGGTGAATAATGCCAGTGCAATCAGCCTCGGCGGCACACTGGAAACTCCGGCCAAACGCCTGGATTTGATGTGGGATGTGAATATGCGCGCGACATTTCTGGCGTCGCAGGCATGTATTCCTCATTTGAAAAAATCGGCCAATCCGCATATTCTGAACCTGTCGCCGCCGTTAAGCCACGATGCCAAATGGTTTGCGCCGCATCTCGCATACAGTATTTCAAAATTCGGCATGAGCCTGTGCGCTCTGGGCATGGCGCGCGAATTTGCGGCGGACGGCATTGCGGTGAATTGCCTGTGGCCGCGCACAACCATAGCGACTTCGGCGATTGAATTCAATTTTCCCGAACACATACTGCGCGCTTCGCGCAAACCCGAAATCGTTGCTGATGCCGCGTATCAAATTTTTCAGCGCAACAGCCGGGAATGCAACGGCAATTTTTTTATCGACGATGAGGTTCTGGGTATGGCAGGTGTAACAGATTTTGATCAGTATGCGGTGACGCCCAATATTCAGTTGCATAACGATTTATTTCTGGATGAAAGGAAAATGCAATGACGCATAACTCGGATCATTTCATTACACCGGAACAAGCCGTTACCCTGCACGGGATATTTCTGGAGCGTGTAAAACGGACACCGGACGCTGTTGCTTACCGCTATTTCGATGTGCAGCAGAATGCCTGGCTGGCGCTTACCTGGGCACAGGTTCGTGACCAGGTTGCACGCTGGCAGGCCGCGCTGCTGCGCGAGAATCTTGCGGCAGGCGATCGTGTGGCGATCATGCTGCGCAACTGCCCAAGCTGGGTGATATTCGAGCAGGCCGCCCTGTCACTGGGGTTGGTAGTGGTGCCGCTGTATACCGTGGACAGGCCGGATAATATTGCCTATATCGTCAAGGATGCCGGGGTAAAGGTATTGCTGTTTGAAAGCTGCGAACAATGGAAATCCTTGAGCACAGTGATAGAACAGATGGACTGCGTGCAGCGTCTGCTTTGTCTGGCTAAAGTCAGCGGCAACAATGATCCTCGCCTGGAACTTGCCGATGAATGGCTGCCGGCACAGGCGACGCTGCAAGCGGAACGTGAGCGCAAGGGCGACGCACTGGCAACCATCATCTACACCTCCGGCACCACCGGCAAGCCCAAGGGCGTAATGCTGTCCCATCACAACATCGTTTACAACGCCTATGCCTGCTGCCTGATTTTCCCTGTAGATCAGCATGACTGTGCCTTGTCATTCCTGCCCCTCTCGCACACTTTTGAACGCACGGCAGGATTTTGGCTGATGATAGGCGGCGCAACGGTGGCATACGCACGCTCCATCCCCTTGCTGGCGGACGATTTGCAAATCATCCGCCCCACGGCCCTGATTGCGGTGCCGCGTATTTTCGAGCGCATCTATAACGCCATTCATGCCAAGCTGGATGAAGGTTCGCCGTTGAAGAAAAAATTGTTCCTGCTGACGGTAGAAGTCGGCTGGGACCGCTTCGAGCATCAACAGGGCCGTGGCGGGTGGAAACCTAAAACGTTGCTGTGGCCCGTGCTTAAACATCTGGTGGCGGACAAGGTGATCGACAGGCTGGGCGGGCGCTTGCGCTTTGCAGTCAGCGGAGGTGCGGCTTTGCCGCCCAAGGTGTCACGTTTGTTTATTGCGCTCGGCCTGAATCTGATTCAGGGTTACGGTTTAACCGAGACCAGCCCCGTGGTCTGTGCAAATCGTATCGGACAAAACTTTCCGGCCAGTGTCGGTTTGCCCTTGCAAGGCATTGAAGTGCGCATTGGCGCACAGGATGCGCTGCTGGTAAAGGGCCCGTCCAATATGCTGGGCTACTGGCACAACCCCGAGGCAACGCAAGCCATGACAGATGCAGACGGCTGGCTGAACACGGGCGATACGGCACGCATCAGTGAAACGGGCCACATTTACATCACCGGGCGCCTGAAGGAAATCATAGTTTTGTCCAACGGCGAGAAAGTGCCTCCTGCCGACATGGAGACCGCTATCATGCGCGACAACCTGTTTGACCAGATCATGGTGCACGGTGAAGGTCATCCCTATCTGGTGGCGGTGGCAGTAGCCAATCCGGAAGGATGGGAGCATCTTGCCGAACAATTGGGCCTCGATGCGAGTAAACCGGAGTCCCTGCGCGACGCCCGAGTCGAGGAACAGCTTATTCAGCGTATCTCTGCGCAAATGGGCGAATTTCCCGGCTATGCACAGATCCGCCGCGCCTTGTTGTTGAGTGAACCGTGGTCGATAGAAAATGGTTTGCTTACTCCAACGCTGAAAATCAAACGGGCCCAGGTGTTTGCAAAATTTTCCAATGAAATAAAAGAGTTATATGAAGGGCACTAACATGGCAAATCAGATAGTCACACTGCCGCAGCGTGAACCCACCATCCGCGTGGCGGCTATGCCATCCGATGCCAACTACTCCGGCGATATGTTTGGCGGCTGGATCATGGGGCAGGTGGATATTGCCGGAAGCATACCCGCGCTACATCGCGCCAAGGGGCGCGTGGTGACGGTGGCGGTCAACTCTTTTGTATTTAAAGAACCGATATTCATGGGCGACATCGTGAGTTTTTATGCCGAAGTCATCAAGGTTGGCAGAACCTCGATTACGGTCGATGTGCAGGTGTATGCACAGCGCGATCCAGCCAAACCTATTTGCGTCAAGGTGACCGAAGCCGCCCTGACCTATGTGGCAGTGGGGGAAGACCGCAAGCCGCGGGCAGTGCCGGCGGCGGATTGACTGTGACGGGTATTTTGATTTGGGAAAAGCGTTTGTTCGCAGATTGCGCAGGTTAAACAGATTTAAAATCGTAGCCGGTTATGGGTAACGAGGTGGCAGGCACTTTTCTTTACCAGTGAAATGTGCGCAATCTGTGGACAAATGTTTTTAAAGTGATCAAGTTGCTTGACGTTTGGGAGTGTTTATGAATAAAAATTTTTATATCCGCAAGGTGGCGGTGCTGGGTGCAGGTGTGATGGGCGCGCAGATTGCCGCGCACCTGACCAATGCCAATGTCGAGACAATATTGTTCGAGTTGCCGGCCAAAGAGGGCGATCCCAACGGCAATGTGAAACGCGCGCTGGAAGGCCTGAAAAAGCTGGAACCCGGCCCTTTGTCTGCAGCCTCAAAGCTCAGTTATATTCAGCTGGCAAACTATGAACAGAATCTCGAGCTTCTGCGCGAATGCGATCTGGTGATAGAGGCCATTGCCGAACGCGTGGACTGGAAATCCGACCTCTATCACAAGGTTGCGCCTTATCTGGGCGAACACACCATTTTCGCCACCAACACTTCAGGCCTGTCGATCAACAGCCTGGCAGATGCTTTTCCGGAAGCGTTGCGCCACCGCTTCTGCGGCATCCACTTTTTTAACCCGCCGCGCTATATGCATCTGGTCGAGCTGATTCCGTGCAAGGGTACCGAGGCATTGCTGCTGGACCAGCTTGAAGCATTTCTGGTGTCGACCGTGGGCAAGGGGGTGGTGCGCGCGAAAGATACGCCCAACTTTATTGCCAATCGCATCGGCGTGTTTTCGATGCTGGCGACGCAGCATCATGCGCAGGCATTCGGCCTGGGCTTCGATACTGTGGACGCCTTGACCGGGCGTTATCTGGGACGCCCCAAGAGCGCCACCTTTCGTACCCTGGACATAGTCGGGCTCGATGTGTTCTCGCATGTGGTGGCCACCATGCGCGACAAGCTGGAAGATGACGCGTGGCATGGCTATTTCGCGTTGCCGGCCTGGTTCAACAAGCTGATAGAAGAAGGCTCGCTGGGGCAGAAAACCAAACGTGGCGTATACAAAAAAGTGGGCAAGGAAATTCATGTGCTGAATGTGTCCTCGCATTCCTACAAATTGTCAGAAGGCACGGCAGATGATGCCGTGAAAGATATTTTGCGCGAACGCGACTGGGCCAAAAAGCTGGCTGCGTTGCGCGACAGCCGGCACCCGCAGGCGCAATTCCTGTGGTCAATATTGCGCGATACGTTTCACTATTGTGCGCTGCAACTGGAAAGCATCGCCGATAATGCCCGCGATCTCGATCTCGCGGTGCGCTGGGGTTTCGGCTGGGACAGCGGCCCGTTTGAAATCTGGCAGGCCGCGGGCTGGCAGCAGGTTGCAGGCTGGATCAATACCGATATTGCAGCGGGCAATTCCATGGCTAAAGCGGCGCTGCCGGCCTGGGTGATGGAGGTCGGGCGCACCGGTGTGCATGATGCGCAGGGTTCGTATTCGCCGGCACGAAAAGCCATCCGGCCACGCTCCGCCATGCCGGTTTATCGGCGCCAGTTGTATCCGGATCGTTTGCTGGGCGAAACCGCGCAATACGGCGAAACGGTATTTGAGAACGATGATCTGCGCATGTGGCACACCGGGGATTCAATCGGCATCCTGAGTTTCAAAACCAAAATGCATGCCATCAGCAATGATGTGCTCGACGGCATTCTGCGCGCCGTGTCTGAAGCCGAGGCGAATTTCAAGGCGCTGATCCTGTGGCAGACCGAGCCGCCGTTTTCTGCCGGTGCGCACCTGTTGCAACTGATGCAGGGGGTCAAGGATGTCAGCGGCGAGCAACCCGCCGGCATGCTCGACAAACTCAAAGGCGCAGCGCAGCGCGTTAAATTTACCATTGCCGGCGGCGGCGGTCTTGGCCAGATACTGAATGCTGCCACCGGCAACATGCCGCGTGTGGAAGAAGTGGTGGCCAAGTTCCAGCAAGTGTCGATCCGCCTGAGATATTCATCAGTGCCGACCATCTCGGCCATCGACGGGCTTGCGCTGGGCGGCGGTTGCGAATTTTCGATGCATTGCACGCGCATCGTGGCGACACTGGAAAGCTATATCGGGCTGGTGGAAGTGGGTGTCGGCCTGCTGCCCGCCGGCGGCGGCAGCAAGGAACTGGCGCAGCGTGCGGCGGCCGAAGCCAGGGGCGGCGACATCTTCCCCTACCTGCGCCGCTATTTCCAGAATGTGGCGATGGGCGAAGTCGCCAAGAGTGCGGAAATGGCGCGCGACATGGGCTACCTGCGCAGCTCGGACCGTATCGTGCTCAACCGTTTTGAACTGCTGCATATCGCCAAACAGGAAGCCCTTGCGTTGAACGCCACCGACTACCGCCCGCCGTTGCATCAGCGCCAGATTCCGGTAGCGGGCAGGGTGGGCATCGCCACCTTCCAGGCGTCCATGGTGAACATGCTGGAAGGCGGCTTTATTTCCGCACACGACTACAACATCGGCTGCCGCGTGGCGGAAACCATGTGCGGCGGCGATGTGGATGCAGGCAGCCTGGTGGATGAAGAATGGCTGCTGGAGCTGGAGCGGCGCAACTTTATGGAACTGCTTTCTACCGAAAAGACGCAGGATCGCATTGAATACATGCTGAAGAACGGCAAGCCGTTGCGAAATTAGATTGCTGGCAACCATTCGCTAATGGAATATCCGGTAGCCGAACAACTTGCTCGACTTCGTGTTTATATTCTTGTCTGTATTTTCTGTGTTTGTGCTTAATCCCTACTCGAGCTGCAATTGCTTGGTCGGTCGTTGCTTGCTAAGAAGCATGCCGATGATTAGTGAAGCGATAACTATCATTCCGGTAAAAACGGAAACTGAGAACCGCAAATCTCTGTGTGAGGCAAGCAAGCCAGTCAAAAGGATGGGTAACCCCACGCCGAGATAGATCACAACGTAATACAAGGACAGAACTCGCCCTCTGGCGGTTGGCGTAGCAAGCATATTGACCAATACGGTAGCGCCTCCAAAAGTCATTCCATGCCCGAGTCCGCATAGTAAGGTGCCGATTCCGAACAACACAATGGATTTCTCCGTCATGGAATAGACTATCACACAAAGACCGATACTCAGAAGCAGTAACCCGAAGCGTATATTTTGTTTGGGAGCAATGCCTCGCAACGTAAGCTGAGCCACAACCGAAGCCATGAGCATAGTAAAAATAGTTGCTCCACCGATTAGCAAACTGCGTAAGCCGAGAAGCTGGCTGACATAGCTTGGCATGAGCGACATAAATAGAGCCGCGACCGACCACGCCACAAATGCAGCGGCGCTTGCAATGTAAAAGGAGAGTCGGTCAAAAGTTGTTTCAGTTTGTGTGCCTGATTGTGCAACCGCCGGAGAAGGCGCGTTTTTCCCAATGGTTTCTGGCATCAGGATAACGGCGATGATCGCCGGGGCGAGCAGAAACAGCTCGGTGAAGAACGGTGCTTTAAGTGCGTGCCCGGCATACTCGGCTATAGCCCCAGACAATAATGGTCCCACGGCAGTTCCGCCGGCGGTAGCCAACGTGGTGGCGATTGCCGCACTGCGCCGATCGCTGCTTGGATGAAGTTCGGTTAGCGCTGCCGTTGCGGCGCCGCTGATTGCGCCGACCGCAATCCCTTGTATCGCCCGAGCAGCAATAAGCATACTAACGTCTTGTGCCATGACGAATAGAATGATGCCCAATGCCGCCAATACCAATCCGATGATAATTATTGGTTTTCGCCCGATTCGATCTGTCAATCGCCCAAAGATCAATAGCGAAGGTATTAAAAAGAAAGCGTAACTGGCGAATATCGTTGCCAATGTGCTTGGCGAGAATCCCCAGTTTTGCATATAGATTTGGTAAAGCGGAGACGGAAGGTTGGCGCCAATCATCAACGCCAGTAGTGCATACCCTACAGCCCAATAGGGCCATGATTTTTGTGTTGTCATACTAATGTTCCTCACTCTTCAATTATAGATGAATCAAATTTCTTTCACGCAAACAAGGATCAGCTTTCCTTGGTAGTTGGAAAGCTGCATATATTGCTCAGACGGGGTAACTATCTCAGTGATAGCCGACGGTGACGATTTAATGTATTCCATCGCCAAGCCAAAGTTAAACGGCGGCTCTACTGTCATTTCAAATTCGATTTTCATTGTGGCCGTATCTCCCGTTTTGTTTTAGTCGTGAAGTTCCGGTTATTTTCACCACCTCTTTCGGTGCCCTGCCTTTTAACAACAACCGCCCAGTTCTCATTCTATTTCTAAATCAAAGATGCATTATTACTCCCTCTCCGGCAGGGCGGGAGAGGGCTGGGGAGAGGGTACATATTTATTTGTCTATTGAAGTAGAAATGGAATCACACATCACGTGGCAGCTACGCCCATCAATCGGGCAAGCATTAACGCCACGGCCCCGCCGATACCTCCGCAACCAACAACACCAACGGTAGAGTTTTTAAAGTTAAGTACATAAATCCAGATGAATACACCGGTGCTGCGTCTCTCTTGTTAGAGAGATTTTAAGACACCTTATATGCGCGACGTGAAATCAACTCCTTCCAGCTTTAGGAGTCTTGTTTTGAATCCAGGTGGACCCCCGGAATAATGGCCGGGCGATCCGTCTGCTCTAATCACGCGATAACAAGGCAAAAGAAGCGGATAGGGGTTTAGTGCCATTGCCGTTCCGATCGCCCGAGACGCGCCTTTGTGGCCGATGCTCGCGGCCATCCAGCCGTACGTACGGACTTGACCACGCGGAATTTGTTGAAGTTTGCTTATGGCTTCTTGCTGGAATGGTGTCAATCCTCGTAAGTCCAGCTTGCCTAGCGTTACCAACCTCGCTCCGGTAATGCTGTCATTAATAAGCCCACCTATCTCGCCGGGAGGACTCTTGTTTCTGCGCGGCGTCTCTCCCCTGAGACTGCTGCAGCTCTGGATAAAATCAGATTCTGCGAGCGCTGCTACGAGTGACACTCCTGCGGAGTTATAAGCAACGTAAACCACGCCGACTATGGTACTTATGGCCGAATATCTTAATGTCACTGCCTGCTCCTTAGGTATAAGTGCTTGAGACTTAATATGCTGCTGATCTATAGCGGCCCTCTTCGCAGGAGAGCTGTCGCGCGATCTGTGCTATATACGGATTCCCATCATCTCGCCAGGAACCGTCGAATTTTTGCCGGTGAAAGCGCTTGAAGTCGAAATCGGCATCGATCAGCGCGTGTTGGACCATATTCTTTGAATCCAGCACATCTCCAGTCTATAATCGAGTTTCAAATAATGTTTCATTGATAGGTGAACTATGGAATCCGTGCCAAATATCACTGCCGTTGCCTATCTGATCAGCGAGCCTGCACGCGCCGCGATGCTTTGGCTGCTGATTGATGGTCGCGCCCGGCCAGCCGGAGAGTTGGCGTTTGCGGCAAATATTTCAGCGCAATCGGCAAGCGGTCATCTGTCCAAACTATTAAGCGCCGAACTACTCCAGGTCGAAGTACAAGGACGGCATCGCTACTATCGGCTCGCGAACCATACTGTGGCCCTCGCACTTGAATCGCTGGCGGCCACCAGTGCTCGCCCGGAATTACGCCCTTTGCCGGCATGGCGCAAGACGCCCCCAGCAATGCGATTTGTGCGAATTTGCTATGACCATCTTGCGGGGGAGCTGGCGGTAAAATTATTGGGCAAATTTGAGAGCGAGGGTTTGCTGATAGGCACCGAAAAGATCTTTGAACTATCGCCCAAAGGTGAGAAGGCATTTATTCGCCTCGGCTTGAATATGGAATCGATAAAAGGCGCGAAGCGGAAGTTTGCCTGTGGATGCCTGGATTGGAGTGAGCGCCAGTTTCACCTTGGCGGAGCGCTGGGGGCAGCATTTCTGAACGAATTACTGCGTCGTAAGTGGTTTTTGCGAGCAAAAGAATCTCGCATACTGCATTTAACCCCCGATGGAATAAGCGGGCTTCAGCGCGAGTTCAACCTCATCGTTTAGTACCCTGCCGGACTTTGGGTGTTTCTTAACTCAAGTTTAGACATTCAGCCCCAATAGGACGGGAATTTTAGCACGGAAAAATATTTACAAAAATGCAAAGAAATCACTTGACACAAGGAACGGTTCGCGCGCCCGCCGCCCTGCACGCGAA
>Ga0315268_10006814_pt1 | contig 12117 bp, 12 predicted proteins | sample C1_top_MG_FD_204535 | JGI IMG/M metagenome (GOLD analysis project Ga0315268, IMG submission 204535) | Sediment microbial communities from Yellowstone Lake, YNP, Wyoming, USA - C1_top | ecosystem: Environmental > Aquatic > Freshwater > Lake > Sediment | place: USA: Wyoming | collected 2017-08-01 | reverse complement strand
GTGGGACCGTGGTCCGAAGAAGGTCGCGCAGATGCTTCAGGGAGACGTCCACGGCCCGCTCCTCGTCGCCGGCGAAATCGCGGTAGGCGGACGGGAACGGGCTGATGTAGACGCCCGGCAGGAGCGGCTCGTAGCCCAGCCGGTAGTTGATGTTGGAGCTCGTGACGCTTGCGGCACCGATCGTGCGGCCGTGGAACGCGCCGCGGAACGCGATGATCCCGGGTCGGCCGGTCACCCGGCGGGCCAGCTTGATGGCGCCCTCGATGGCTTCTGAGCCGGAGTTCATGAAGAAGATCGAGTCCAGCGGCTCCGGCAGGAACTCCGCCAGGAGCCGGGCGTGGCGGACCGTCGATTCCGCGTAACCCATCGCCGCACATGGCGCGATCAGCTGGTCGACCTGGGCGTGGATCGCGGCCGTGACCGCCGGGTGGCTGTGGCCCAGGACGCTGACGGCGATCCCGTTCGCGAAGTCCAGGTAGGCCTTGCCGTCCGTGTCGTACAGGCGATGGCCCTCGCCGCGCGCCCAGGATCGCTCGAAGTAGCGGCCAAGGACCGGCGTCAGGTTCGCGGCAGCCATCGCAGCCAGGTCGAGGCCGGAAGCGGCCGGAGCGGTCAGGGTGTCCATGGGTGGGTCCTTCTGGTACGTCGCCGGCCGGGCCGCGTCACTCGGCGGGCTGCGGCGGACCTGCCCCGAGTATATCGGGCGCGGGCCGGACTCCGGGCGGGCCGAAGGTCGGGCCAACGGCATGGCCCCGGCCCGGCGTGCCCCGGCCCGGCATGCCCGGTCCTGCGCCGCGTGCGACGATGGCGCGTGAATCCAGCCACCCAGCTGCGCGGAGTGCCACCGTGATCGACTTCAGCCTCAGCGACGAGAACCGGCTCGTCCGCGAGTCCGTCCGCGAGTTCGTCGCGGCCGAGATCCTGCCGAACATCCGGGAGTGGGACGAGCGGGGCGGGGCGCACCCGGAGGTCTTCGCCAAGATGGCCGAGCTGGGCTACCTGGGCGCGCCGATCCCGGAGGCCTGGGGCGGGGCCGGAATGGACTACGTCTCGCTCGCCATCCTGTGCGAGGAGCTGGAGCGCGCCGACACGGCCTTCCGGGTCGTGATGAGCGTCCACGTGGGTCTGAACTCGCTGGCGCTGCTCCAGTGGGGGACAGACGACCAGCGCCGCCGCTGGCTGGTGCCACAGGCGCAGGGCACGAAGCTCGCGACGTTCGCGCTCACCGAGCCCGGCGCCGGGACCGACGCGGCCAACCTCCAGACGACCGCCCGCCGCGACGGCGACGCCTACGTCCTCAACGGGTCGAAGATCTGGATCAGCCTGGCCGACCTCGCGGACCACTTCCTCGTCTTCGCCACGGTGGACCGGGCGAAGCGACACCGCGGAGTCACCGCGTTCATGCTGGAGCGGGGGATGGCCGGCCTCACGACCGGGACGCTCCACGGGAAGCTGGGGATCCGGGCCGGGAATACCGGCCTCATCACCCTGGACAACGTGGCGGTGCCGGCAGAGAACCGGATCGGCGAGGAGGGCGAGGGGTTCCTCGTCGCGATGAGCGCTATCGACCAGGGCCGCTTCACGGTGGCTGCCGGTGCGGTCGGGCTCGCGCAGGCCTGCCTGGACGCGAGCGTCACCTACGCCCACCAGCGCGAGACGTTCGGCCAGGAGATCGGCCGCCACCAGCTGGTCAAGCAGATGCTGGCGAACATGGCGAAGGGGACGGAGATCGGGCGGCTCCTCGTCTGGCGCGCCGCGTGGCTGAAGAACCACGGCGTGCGCAACACGCGCGAGACCTCGCTGGCGAAGTGGCACGCCACGGAGCACAGTGTCGCGGCCGCGCTCGATGCGATCCAGGTCCATGGGGCGAACGGCTACAGCAACGAGTTCCCGGTGGAGCGCTACCTGCGCAACAGCAAGGCGGCCGTCATCTACGAGGGGACCAGCCAGCTCCACACGCTCATCCAGGCGGACTACGCCCTCGGCTACCGCGAGGATCGGCCGATCCGCTGCGAACCGGTGCCCGCACAGGGCTTCGAGCGCTGGCCGGCGCTGGGCGGTGGCCGGTGAGCGGCGTGCGGCCGTCCGCCGTGCATCTTCGCGGGCTCCTCGCCACCGCGTGGTCTGCCGGCGGCCGCGACCGGCGCGCCGCGATCCTCGTGGGCGGCATCACGACGGCCGCGCTCGCGGGGGCGTTCCTGTTCGGCGCCTGGCACGTCCTGTTCGGCGGGTTCGTGAAGGGCAACTGGCGCGCGGGCGCCTTCGGACTTGCGCTTGCGGCCATCTCCGCGGCCCTGCTGGCGGGCGAGGCCGCGGTCGCCCGGCGCCTGCTGGGCTGACGGGCGGACGCTTTTCGAAGACCGCTGTCGCAGGAACCTTCGCCGCTCCCGGTTATCCGGCGTCAGCCTCGAGCCACGTGATGCGTCCCGCGAGGGCATCATCGGCCGGGTTCGCCGCCAGCAGGACGCGAAGGGACCCCACGAGTCGCCCGATATGTCGCTCCCCGCGGGAGAACAACCGGTGGTGGATCAGCACGAGCCCCGGATGCTGCCTCCCGATCGCGGTGTCCTGCAATGCCAGCCGTATGAAGTCGGCGACGTCCTGGGTCACGATCAGGCGCCCTTCGGTGCGTGCCGCGGCCCACAGGACCTGGTCCCCCGACCGGTGGAGGTCGGGGCGCTCGACCACCGCGACAACGTCGTGTCCGTCTCGGCGCAACTGGACCGCGATCCGCGGGGGGAGATGCTCGTCGAGCATGAGCTTCACGCGAGGTGGTCGCGCTGGCGTTGGTACAGCGCGAGCTCGCGGTCAGCCACCTCCCGGTTCGCGGCGATCCACTCGTCGATCTCTTCGGAGTGGGCCGCGTAGTAACGCAGTGCCGTGGCAACAAGGTGCTCGGGGAGCCCAAGGTACTCCGCCGCGGCCGGGACGCTTCCAGAATTGTCGGAGACCGTCTCGACGACTTCCCACACGTCGAGGCCCGACGCCGCCAGCCCTGGCCGACGCCCTGCCGGACCGTCGCGGAACACGATCCCGGGATGCTCGACGAGGCGGAGCGCTTCCTCGAGAAAGCGCTCGGTGACGGTATTCCGGTTTGACCCGACCGAGGTGGCGTAGCGGTCCAGCCGATCGACCACATCCTGGGCGAGTCGAAAGCTTCGAACCTCGCGGAGGGCGCGTCTGGGTGCCGGTCGTTCGCTCATGTATGACAATGTATCACGTTCCTCGTGGACATGGCGTGGCCCGGGCCGGTGCGGGTTCCGCCGTGGCGAACATGGCGCCGTATCGGCACCAGCATTGGCGGGACGGATCTGGTCGGAGATCGATGGTCCCGCGAGACGTCACGACCACGGGCGGTTCCGAGGACACTCAAAGAGAAGGTCAGCCGGAGCGTGCCCGCGCTCGCGTGGACGGGGCGGCGCGGAACCAGGTGACCGCAACGGGGGTCTGCGCGGCCGGATCCGGCGTGCGGCTACCCGGAACCGGCGGCCGGCGGCAGGAATTCCTGCCCGCGAACAACGGCGTTGATATACGGGCAGGCATGGCGGGCCGAGGCGGCAGCGATGTCCGTCGGTCGCCGGAAGCGCTGCCCGACGCGACACCGTGTGCGGCAAACGCACGATCCGACCGTCCGTCCGGATCCCGGCCGGTCCACGCGTCAAGACTGTACGTCGAATGTACGAAGGGGACCGATTCCCGGCCGATCGAGCCTCGCACGCCCTGTGCACGGCCGCCAGGGCCGCCGGGCCGGTCGGATCGTCCATCCAACGCACACGGATGCTCCGAGTGCCCGCCGCGCCCCGGCCGGCAAACCCCTACGCGATCGGTTCGAAGCGGGCCTGGAAGAAGCGCAGGTACTTCGGCTCGTAGGTCATCCGGAGGCCCGTCGCGGCGTCGCGGGCGTCGAAGCAGGCCTTGACCGACTCGGCCACGACATCCATGTGCGCCTGCGTGTAGACACGCCGGGGGATCGTCAGTCGCGTCAGCTCCAGCTTCGGGCGCTTGTGGTCGCCGGTCTCCGGGTCGCGGCCCGCCGAGACGATCCCGCGCTCCATCGACCGGATCCCGGAGTCCAGGTAGAGCTCGCCGGCGAGCGTCTGGGCCGGGAAGACGTCCTGGGCCAGGTGCGGGTAGAAGCGCTTGGCGTCGAGGAAGATCGCGTGCCCGCCGATCGGCTGGACGATGGGGATGTCCCACTCGATGAGCAGCTCGCCGAGGTAGCGGACCTGGCCAACCCGGGATCGGACGTGCTCGTCCTGGACCGCTTCGGAGATCCCGATCGCAAGCGCCTCCATGTCGCGGCCGGCCATCCCGCCGTACGTGTGAAGCCCCTCGTAGACCACGACGAGGTTGCGGAGCTCCTCGAAAGTGTCCAGGTCGTTGACGGCCAGCCAGCCGCCGATGTTGACCAGGTGGTCCTTCTTGGCGCTCATCCACGCGCCGTCCGTGAACGAGCAGAACTCGAGCAGGATCTCGGCGATCGTGCGGTCCGCGTAGCCCTCCTCGCGCTCAGCGATGAAGAGCGCGTTCTCCACCATCCGGGTCGCGTCGAGGAGCACCTTGATGCCCTGCGCGGCGCAGTAGGCGTGGAGCTCGCGCACGTTCGCCATCGAGACAGGCTGGCCGCCGGCCATGTTGACCGTGCCGGCAAGCGAGACGTACGGGATCTTCGCCGCGCCCACCGCCTCGACGAGCGTCCTCAGCTTGGCGAGGTCCACGTTGCCCTTGAACGGGTGGAGCGAGGTCGGGTCATGCGCCTCGTCGATGATCACGTCGTGGAACGTGGCGCCGGCCAGCTCCTGGTGCAGGCGCGTGGTGGTGAAGTACATGTTGCCGGGGACGTGATCCCCGGGCTTGATCAGCACCTGGCTGATCAGGTGCTCCGCCCCGCGTCCCTGGTGAGTGGGGACCAGGTAGGCGTACCCGTAGTAGCGCTTGACGGCCTCCTCGAGGTGGTAGTAGTTCCGGCTTCCCGCGTACGACTCATCGCCGAGCATCATCCCGGCCCACTGCCGGTCGCTCATGGCGGACGTCCCGGAATCGGTCAGGAGGTCGATGTAGACGTCGTCCGAACGGAGCAGGAACGTGTTGTAGCCGGCCTCGCGGAGGGCCGCCTCGCGCGCCGGGCGCTCCGTCACGGTGAGCGGTTCGACCATCTTGATCTTCCACGGCTCGGCCCAGGATCGGCGACCGTGCTGCTGGCCCATCGTGTGAAGACTGTCGTTCGTCATTCGGGTCGGTCTCCGGTTGGGCGCCGGTGGCGCCGGGGAAGGTGGGCAGGGCGGCTGACGGGGTGGCGCCCGAGGGCGTTCAGGTTGCTTCGACGACCTCCTCCGGCCGCGGTGGCACGGGCTCACGGCCGCGCGCCCAGACGATGATCGCGACCGCAAGGATGATGATCGCCCCCGCCAGGAGCGTGCGCGGCGTGACGGGCTCGCTCAGGATCAGCGCGCCGAGTGCGACGGCGACGATCGGGTTGACGTAGGCGTAGGTCGCGATGAGCGACAGCGGGGCCACCCGCAGCAGCCACGCGTACGCCGTGAAGCCCACGAGCGACCCGACGGCCACCAGATAGACGAGGGCGGCGATGCTGGCCGTCGTCACGGCCGCCGGGTGAAACCGGCTCACCTCGCCCGTGAGGATCGCCACGCCGCCCAGCATCACCCCGCCGCACAGCATCTGCATGGCCACCCCGACGAGCGGCCGGGCGGGCAGGTGGGCGCGCGCGCTGTAGAGCGAGCCGATGGCCCACAGGATGGGCGAGCCGAGAAGGATGCCCGCGCCGGCGAGATCAACCGGCGCGCTTCCGCCGGCTGGCCAGACCAGGGCGCCGACGCCTGCGAACCCGAGCCCGATCCCGACGAGCGTGGAGCGCGCGAGGTGGAGGTTGAAGAAGAGCCGGCCGAGGATGGCGACCCAGAGCGGCAGCGTGGCGATCAGGAGCGCCGCGACGCCCGACCCGACGGTGGTTTCCCCGAGGGCGACAAGGCCGTTGCCGCCGACGAGGAGGAAGCCGCCGATGATCGCGGCGTCGCGCCACTCGCGCCGGCCCGGATGCGGCTCGCCGGCATGGCCGCGGGCCGTGACGAGAGCCAGGATCGTGCCCGCGATCAGGAAGCGGATCGAGCTCTGCATGAACGGCGGGATCGTCCCGACGGCCACCCGGATCGCCAGGTAGGTGGAGCCCCAGACGACGTAGAGGGAGAAAAGGGCAAGCGCGACCTGGGTGCCGGGCGCGCCGAGCGTGCGGTGGGACGCGGTCTGCATCCCGGAAGGATGGCAGCCCGACGCTCGGCCCGCTGGCAGGTTTCGGCCGCGGCATCGCGTGTCAGCGCCGGCCGCGACGCACCGAGCATGCGACAATCGGGCCACGATGCCGCTCGACGACCGCTTCGACGATCTCGTCGCCACTGTCACCGGCTTCTACCGGGCCTGGGTGATCCAGCTCGGGATCGAGCTGGGCCTCTTTGCCCGCCTCCGGGAGGCCGGCGCAAACGGGCTGACGCGCGCCGAGCTGGCGGCCGCGGCCGGGGCGGCGGCCGAGCCCATCTCTGCCTGGTGCGACGCCGCCTACGCCGCCGACCTTGTGGCAGACGACGGCAGGCGGGTCGCCCTGGACCGCGACGTGGCAACCATCCTGCTGGACAAGGATCGCCCGGAGTACCTTGGCGGGCAGTTCACCTACACGGTGACGGCGAGCCTCGACTACGACCGGATGGCGGAGTATCTGCGCACCGGCGTGCCCGTCGCCACTCGATCGGCGCGCTACTACCGGGCGATCGAGCAGCTGACTCGCCAGGACATCGCGGTCTTCTTCGAAGAGGCGCTCGCGGCGCTCCCGGACCTCGTGGCGGACCTGGTGCGAGGGATCGACGTGATCGACCTCCACTGTGGCGGAGGCCGCTGGCTGGCTGCGATCGCGCGACGGTTCCCCGCCACGCGGCTTGTGGGCGTCGAGCCGGAGCCGGATTCGGTCGCACGTGCCGCGCAGCTCGTGGCGCGACACGGGCTGGGGTCGCGCATCCGCATCGAGGCGCGCGAGGTGGACGCCGCCCTGGACGTCGGCTCCTTCGACCTGGCGTATTTCCAGCACGCGCTCCACGAGATGAAGGATCCCGGCGTGGCGCTCCAGGCGGCCTGGCGAATGCTCCGCCCGCGGGGCCGGCTGATCGTGCTTGGCTGGTGCCTGCCCGACGGGCTGGAGCAGTACGCGACGCTGCATGGCCAGCTGGTCGCTGGTGTTGCGCTCGATGAGCTGTTTCACGGGGCTCACCTGCGGACCGTGGCGCAGCACGCCGAGCTGTTCCGGGCGGCGGGCCTGCCTGAGCCCGAGGCAATCCCGCTGCCCTCGGACGCGACCCTCCTCATGGTGCGCCGCGACGCCTGACCGGTGGGGTCGCCGCGGCCGGTCCCGTCCGGGGCGGACGCGGTACCATCCGGGCATGACCGATGGAGCCACGCTCACGTTCCGGGATGCCGGCCCGGACGACGCCGAATGGATCGCGGGCCTCCTCTCGGACGAGGGCTATCCTGCCGGCGCCACCGACATCGTGCGGCGCCTGGAGCGGTACGTCGAACGGGAGTGCCCCGTGCGCCTCGCGGAGGCCGGCGGCGAGCGCGCGGGTTTCGTGGCCTGCCAGGTGATCCCGCGCTTCGAGCACGGCGATCACATCGTGCGGGTGATGGCGCTGGTCGTGGACCCGGGCATGCGCGGGCGCGGCGTCGGACGGGCGCTGATGGCGGAGGCGGAGAAGATCGCCGAGGCGATTGACGCGGCATTCCTCGAGGTGACGGCCGGCCACCACCGGCCCGGCGCTCGGCGCCTCTTCGAGGCCGCTGGATTCGACGCATCGCTCACGACCTATCTCCGGAAGCGGCGCTGAGCACGCCGCACACCGAGGCCTTTCCGCACCTGCGGCTCCGGGTCGCCTCGGATCCGCTCCTGGCTCTGCCGTGGGAGCTGCCGCTAGAGCACTGGCGCGCCGACCGGGCGGTCCTGCGCGAGCTGCCGGTCGGCCCGTCGCGCCATCTCGTTCGATTCGTCGTCATCGACGAGACGGTGTACGCGCTGAAGGAGGAGTTGATCGACAACGCGCGTCACGAATACGAGGTGCTCGTTCACCTCGAAGCGCTAGCGCTGCCGTCGGTTCGCGCGATCGGGATCGCGGAGCGCCCGCTCGGGGGAACCGCCGTCCTTGTCACGGAGTACCTCCGCCACTCGCTCCAGTACCGGCGGCTCCTCATGCGTGTCCCGTTGACCGCCGGCGGCTATCGCGATCGGCTCCTCGATGCGATGGCGTCGCTCCTCGTGGACCTGCACCGGGGCGGCATCTACTGGGGCGATTGCTCGCTGGCGAACACGCTGTTCCGGCGCGATGGCGGCACGATCCAGGCGTACCTCGTGGATGCCGAGACCAGCGAGGCCTACACGACGCTCTCCGATGGCCAGCGCGCCTATGACCTCGACGTCCTGGTCGAGAACGTCGCGTTCGGCCTGGCCGACCTTGCCGCGTACCAGGGCCACCCGGAAGCGATGGACGACCAGATCGCTGCGGCCGAGTCGGTCCGGCAGCGGTACACCGCGCTCTGGCAGGAGCTCCACGACCAGGTCGAGATCCAGGCGGGCGACCGCTTCGCGATCCAGGCGCACATCCGGCGGCTCAACGAGCTTGGCTTCGCGATCGGCGAGATCGAGCTGCTTCCCGGCGAGGCCGGGACCGTCCGCCTGCGGACTGCCGTCGCCCAGCGCGACTTCCATGCCCGCGAGCTGGCCCGCCGGACCGGGCTCGTCGCGCTGGAGGGCCAGGCCCGGCTGCTGCTCAACGATCTTCGCGAGTACCGCGCGTGGCTGGCCTACTTCGATCGAAGGCCCGTCTCGTCGGTCGAGGGCGCCTCCCGCTGGCAGGCGGAGGTCCTGGAGCCGTACCTCGCCCGGCTGCGGTCGGTCATCGGGCCCGGCCGGGACCCCCTGCAGGCGTACTGCGACCTCCTGGAGCACAAGTGGCTCCGTTCAGAGCGGGCGCAGCAGGACCTTGGTCTCGAGGCGGCGTTCACCTCGTACGTCGCGGCCGGTGCGCCAGCGCCAGAGGTCGCCAGCGGCGCCTCGGCCCTCGACCTCGATCTTGCCGACCCCGAGGCGATGTGGGCCGGCGGCAAGGCGTCGGAGGGCGTCGCGCCCTGACACCGGCCCGCGCGGGGAGGTCGCCTCGTCGTGGAAGCGCGGTCGGCCGCCTACCAGCGCTCCGCGTGGAGCAGCTCGGCCAGCGACTGCCGTCCACCCGCGCGCTTGGGCGCGGTGAGCGCCGATTCATCGGCCGGGTAGCCGAACGAGAGCAGGTACTCGCAGTGCATGCCGTCCGGCAGGCCAAGGAGCTCGGCCGCTCGTTCGTGCTCGTACACAGTGGCAGGCACGCTGCCGATTCCCAGCTCCCACGCCGCGAGGACCATGTTCTGGGCGGCCCTGCCCAGGTCGAACAGGATGGAGAGCGGGGCGCCGTCCGCGCCGGGGTCCGGCGTCACGAGCGCGACCCCGACGGCCGCCCCGGCCAGGTGGCCAGCCCACGGTCCGAGCGACGACAGCTCGCGCAGGTGCTCGCGATCACGGCAGACCACGAACGCCCAGCGTTGCTCGTTCTTGGAGCTGCCCGCGCGTCGACCCGCGTTGAGGATCCGCTCGAGCGCCGCGGGCTCCAGCGGCCGGTCCGCGAACGTCCGGACCACCCGCAGGGAGTCAATCGCCTCCCAGGTGCCGAGGGCAGGTTCCATGGAGCGACTCCCGTGCTGCAGGATTCAGGCCGGTCCGGCCGGACCGGATGAGGTCGGGGCGACGGCGGCCGGCAGCGTGACCGTCGGGCGCACGAGGGCGCTGAACGGCCCGTGCGTGTCGGCCTGGCGGACGACTCGTGTTGAGATCGCGCGGGCGGCTGCGGCGTCCGGCTCGGGAGCACCGGCCAGGTGGCGTGCCAGGAAGGCCGCGATCCGCCCGCGGTAGGCGGGATCCTCGAAGAGCCACCGATGGCGGCCCTCGGGCAGGATCAGCAGCTCGACGTCGCGCCCGACGGTCCGACGGGCCGCTCGATCGAGGCGAAGGGCAGCGTCGAGTTCCACGATCTCGTCCTGCGCACCGTGGATGATGAGGATCGGTCCCGCATACCGGGCGACGGCTGCCGCGGCGCTGGCAGCGGATGGCGCGTGACCGCGCGGTCGCAGGTAGACCCGGGTCGTGAGCGTGGCCAGCGGCTGTGCCACCGGTCCCGGCAAGGTCAGCCCAGCGAGCTGGAACGTGCGCCGGGTCAGGCTGCGGGGGTCGGACGGAGCGGACGTCGTGACCAGCGCGGCGACTCGTGGATCGTCCGCGGCAGCGATCGCGGCCCCGATCGCCCCCATCGAATGTCCCAGCACCCCGACTGCGGTGACATCGGGCCGGGCTGCCACCAGCCCGACGGCGGCCCGCGCGTCCGCTCCGAACTCCGCGGCGCTGATCGGGAGGGTCTCGGGCGGGTTGTCGCCGTGGCCGCGGACGTCGAACATGAGCGTGGCGAAGCCGGCAGCGTGCAGGAACCGGGCGTTCGGAAGCATCCGTGCGCGGTTCGACTCCCAGCCATGGACCAGCACCACGGCCGGTGCAGGACGGCCGCCGGGCGCCGGGACGAACCAGCCGGGCAGCGGCCCCGCGTCGGACGGGACGACCACCACCTCGAACGGCAGGTCGTACGCGGCCGGCGTCTCGAGCGGCGGGCGGCGCGCGGGGAAGCCCGCTCGCCGGCGATACTCGAGGGCGAACCGGTAGGCTGCGGCCGACGGCGCGACCACCGCTGCGCCGAGCGCGATCAGGGCGGTCCGGGACGGGCGCATGGGCGAAGAGTACCGCCGCGCTGGGCTAGGATGGTGGGATGGCCCAGCGCGACCCCCATGAAGTGCTCGGGGTCGACCGGGATGCCAGCCAGGCCGCCGTGAAGGCCGCCTGGCGACGCCTGGCCCGAGAGCATCATCCCGACCTTGCCGCGGACTCCTCCGCGCGCCGGGATGCCACGCGCCGGATGGCCGAGATCAACGCGGCCTACCAGGCGCTGCGGTCCCGTGCGACCGGGGGAGCGGGCACGCCCGCCCGGGATGCCGGAGCGGCCAGCGGATCCGGTCCGGCCGGCCGCGCTCCGGCGGCCGCGCGTCCGAGCGGGCCGCCACCCCCGCCGCCGACGCGGCCGGTCACGGCCCGGCTCGACACCACGGACCTCTTCCGGCAGCGCAACGCGACGACGACGCCGGCCGGCGGCGGCTACCGACACCGGCCACGGACACCGGCCGCGCTCCGGCGGGCAACCTGCGGCGAAGCGGAGGAGCCGCGGGCCTCCGACCCGACCGGTCCGTTGCAGCGCGTCCGTGCCCGACGTGCCCCTCGGAGACCGCTGCCCGAGCTCCCCGCGGCCCTCGCGACCCGGATCGTGTTCGGCAAGTTCCACGGGCGCACGCTCGGCGAGATCGTCGCGCAGGAGCCGACCTACCTGGAATGGGTGGAACGGACGATCACCCGCGACCCGGACCTCGTGGCTGCCGCCCGGGTGGTCCTGGACCATCGAGCCGGCCCGTCCGTCACCGGCGGAGATCCGGTCACCGGCCCGGAGCCCGGGCCCGGCGCGGCCGACACCTCCGGCACCACGGCAGGGAACGCGAACGGGGGACGCCGATCGGCGTCCGCTTGACGAGGCGGCGAGAGGGTCCGCGGGATAGCCCGCGGCCCGATGAGTCCGCAGCCACCGTCGCGGACCGGGCCTGCGGGCCGGAGATCCGTGGTTACTCGGCTCGTGCCCGGAACCCCAGGGGCCACCAGATGACGCTCCCCGCGGCGTCCTCCAACGTCGGTGTGTCCCGGCGCGCCGGGCCGTGGCCGACGCCCCAGGGTTGTCCCGGTGGCCCGCGCCGACGGCTGCACCACGAAGATACGCATGTCTGCGACGCCCGGCTATGCGACGTCCGTCCGGTCCGGGGCCGGGAAAGGTCGGTGGCGTTGATGCACCGGCCCAGGACGGCCGTACCAGGTGACGACCCGCACCGGGCCCATCGCCGCCCACGCAACGCGCTGGCCGTTCACACCGCGCGGCATGGCCCGGTGACGCGTGG
>Ga0315268_10006813_pt1 | contig 12117 bp, 14 predicted proteins | sample C1_top_MG_FD_204535 | JGI IMG/M metagenome (GOLD analysis project Ga0315268, IMG submission 204535) | Sediment microbial communities from Yellowstone Lake, YNP, Wyoming, USA - C1_top | ecosystem: Environmental > Aquatic > Freshwater > Lake > Sediment | place: USA: Wyoming | collected 2017-08-01 | reverse complement strand
GGTATAAAAGTCTGCGGCAACGAAAAAATAGAACTTGAACAACGGCTGCAACGCTCTCCTGTTTTACAATGGTGGGATATAGCAATCTATCCTAAAACGGTATGTTTATAATTTCCAGATCCCTAAGCACTGTTTAGAGTGGTATGCGCAATTTTGATTGACTTATCAGTTAATTCCGGTACAATCCGCGCTCCCTAAAACCTTGCCCTACCGTTACGCATGACGGGGGGCTACAACCACAAGGAGATGTAATGCGACATTACGAAATCGTCTTTATCGTGCATCCCGACCAGAGCGAGCAGGTTCCTGCTATGGTCGAGCGCTATCGCACGCTGGTGACTGGCAAAAACGGCCAGATTCACCGCATGGAAGATTGGGGACGCCGTCAACTGGCTTACCCGATCCAGAAAATTCACAAAGCTCACTACGTTCTGATGAACATTGAATGCGACCAGGAAACTCTGGACGAGATGGAACACGCATTCAAGTTTAACGACGCGGTGTTGCGTCACCTGACGATCAAGATGAAAGCGGCTGTAACAACACCTTCAGCAATGATGCGCGAAGAGAAGTCGCGTTCGATGACAGGCGAGGTACCTGCTGTAGTAGCTGTTGCTGCTGCTTGATTGACACGCAAGTAAACCGTTGTGTGATTGACGGTGAGTTGCTTGAGCTGGACGCTTTGCGTTATACCCCTGCCGGGGTGGCGCGAGTGGGATTAAAAATACGCCATGTTTCAACGCAACAAGAGGCTGGGATAGCACGAAAGATAGCATGTGATATTCCGGCACTATCTCTTGACAAGGCAGCACTGGCAGCAAGTAAGTTGTTGCCGGGGCAGCAGGTGAGGGTGGAAGGTTTTTTGGCTCAACGCAGTTTGCGCAATACGCAATTGATACTGCACATTGATAATATAATTTTGAAATAAGGGGCACAACATGGCTCGTGTATTTAAGAAAAAAGATGACAAGAAGACAAATTCTTCGCGTCAATTGTTTAAGCGTCGCAAATTCTGCCGCTTTACTGCCGAGAAAATCGCAGAGGTGGATTACAAGGATATCAATATTCTTAAAGAGTTTGTTTCTGAAAATGGCAAGCTGATTCCTGCACGTATTACCGGCACAAAAGCACGCTATCAGCGCCAATTAAGTGTTGCAGTCAAGCGTGCGCGTTTCCTCGCATTGTTGACTTACACTGACTTGCATTAAGGAGAACTGAACATGCAAATTATCCTGATGGAAAAAGTGGTTAACCTCGGCCAGTTGGGCGATGTGGTTAAAGTTAAAAATGGTTACGCACGTAATTTTCTGATCCCTCAAGGCAAGGCAAAGCGTGCTACGGAATCAAATGTGGCTGATTTCGCGGTGCGTCGTGTGGCACTGGAAGCTGCTGAGCATGCCAAGGTTGCCGAAGCGCAGGCGCGTGCAGAGAAGCTTAATGGCTTGACTGTGCAAATCTCGCAAAAGGCTGGCGTTGACGGCAAGCTGTTTGGTTCTGTAACCAACGCAGACATTGCTGCAGCATTGGCTGCACTGGGTTTTGCTGTTGATAAAGCTCAGGTACGCATGCCTCTCGGTCATATCAAGATGATCGGCGATCATCCGATTAGCATAGGCTTGCATACAGATGTGGTTGCCAATATTACCGTTTCAGTATTGGGCGAACACTAAACCTGGTTTGTTTTTAGCGGGTTAAAAAAGGGGCTGGTGACAGCCCTTTTTTATTTTTGATTTTGTCTCTTTACGGGGTAGAATTCTCTGCCCGGTTATCCATTCCGCATTTATCCACTCATCATGCAAAATTACGCTGCTCCCGTTTCTGATCCACAGCTTGATGCGATCAAATTGCCGCCCCATTCGATTGAGGCTGAGCAATCTGTATTGGGCGGTATTCTGCTGGATGCCACTGCATGGGATAAAATTGCGGACATCTTGCAGGAGCAGGATTTTTATCGCTATGAACACAGGCTGATTTTTCATCATATTGCGATACTGATAGATCATGCAAAACCTGTAGACGTGATTACCATTGCGGAGTCTTTGGAGAGTAATGCCGAGCTGGAGAAAGCGGGGGGCTTGGCCTATCTGGGTTCGCTGGCGCAGAACGTGCCATCGGCGGCGAATATCAGACGCTATGCGGAAATTGTGCGTGAACGTGCGGTGATGCGCAAGCTGGCAGAAGTTGGTACGGAAATTGCGACTAATGCCTATAACCCCGGCGGACGCGATGCCGGACAGCTGCTTGATGAGGCGGAAAGCCGAGTGTTTGAAATCTCGGAAGCGGGTGAGCGGGGACGTCAGGGATTCGTGGCAATACCATCTCTGTTAACGCAAGTGGTGGAGCGCATCGAAACACTATATTCGCGGGATAACGCAAGCGATGTAACCGGGATTGCGACCGGTTTTACAGATCTGGACAGCATGACATCCGGTTTGCAGCCAGGCGACCTGATTATAGTGGCAGGTCGTCCAAGTATGGGCAAGACCGCTTTTTCGGTCAATATCGCCGAGCATGTGGCGCTGGAAGTGACCAAGCCGGTAGCAATTTTCAGTATGGAAATGGGCGGTTCACAGCTGGCCATGCGTATGATAGGTTCAGTAGGCAGGCTCAATCAGCATACCTTGCGCACCGGCAAGCTGGAAGATGATGACTGGTCGCGCATGACGCATGCTCTGGGGCGGCTGAACGATGCGCCCATATTTATCGATGAAACTGCCGCGTTAAATTCATTGGAACTGCGTTCGCGCGCGCGCCGTTTACATCGCCAGAATGACGGCCTGGGTTTGATTGTGATCGACTATATCCAATTAATGTCTTCCGTGTCGACCAAGGGCGGGGAAAATCGTGCAACGGAAATTTCTGAAATTTCACGTTCGCTTAAATCCCTGGCAAAAGAATTGCATGTGCCGGTAATTGCATTGTCTCAACTCAACCGTAGTCTGGAGCAGCGTCCCAATAAACGCCCGATCATGTCTGACCTGCGCGAATCGGGGGCGATTGAGCAAGATGCCGATCTTATATTGTTCATCTATCGCGATGAGGTCTACAACCCGGATTCACCCGATAAAGGCAAGGCGGAAATCATCATCGCCAAGCAGCGTAACGGCCCGATAGGCAAGGTCGAGTTGACCTTCCGTGGCGAATACACGCGTTTCGAGAATTATGCGTCTGCCCAGTACTGAATTATTTTTTATAGACTTGTTTAATAAGAAAAGCTTGTGACGAATAGGGCAACTCTCTATAATGCGGCCTCGTTTTGGGAGCATATTTCAGCGGTAGAATATTTCCTCGACAAGGAAAAGGTCACTGGTTCGATCCCAGTTGCTCCCACCAATATATTGTCTTAAGTAGTCCAAAGAAGGCTGGCTAACCAAGTAAATACAAGGTTTCCGGCCTTTTTTACGTCTATAGCAGTCCAATGCAGTGCTATTGCATCCGATAGAAAATGGGGGTAGATTCTGGGGTAGATTACTACCCACTGGGGTAGATTTTAAAAAGAGGTAACAAAATGCCCCTAACTGATACCACCATCCGCAATGCAAAGCCTGCTGAAAAGCCTTATAAGCTTTATGACGGCGGCGGGCTGTATATCGAGATCACGCCATCTGGCGGCAAGCTATGGCGGCTGAAATATCGCTATGCTGGCAAGGAGAAGTTGCAAGCCTTGGGGAAGTATCCAACTGTCAGCCTATCCGCAGCGCGAAATAGGCGCGATGATGGGAAAACTTTACTTGCTGACAGTATTGATCCTGGTGAAGTGAAGCGCATAGAAAAGCAACGGCGTGAAGTATTGGCGGATGACACCTTCGAGGCCGTGGCGCGTGACTGGTTTGATCGGCATCTATCCAAAAAAGCAGAATCTACCCGCGCAAAGGTTATCAGTCGCATGGAAAGGTTTGTGCTCCCCTATATTGGATCCCGTCCCGTTGCAGAATTAACTGCGCCTGACATTCTCATGGTTTCGAGGCGTGTTGAGAAAAATGGATCACTTGATGTGGCACATAGGGTGCAGCAAGAAATCGGGCAAATCATACGTTATGCCATCCAAACAGGGCGCGCAGTATCGGACCCTACCCAAGCACTACGTGGCGCATTGCCCCCGGTAAAGCAAACTCACTTTGCAGCCCCGACTGAAGAACCTGCCAAAGTAGGGGAGTTGTTACGAGTGATGGAAGCCTTCACGGGAAGTCCTCAAGTGGCTGCGGCTATCAAACTGCTACCGATGTTATTTTGCAGGCCGGGAGAGCTGCGCATGATGAAGTGGACTGATGTTGACCTGGATGCTGCAGAGTGGCGCTACATCGCAACCAAAACAAAAACTGCCCACCTTGTACCGCTGACTAAGCAGGCCGTGGCTACCTTGAAAGAGCTGCACCCGCTGACTGGTCACCTGCCAGGCGGCTATGTTTTCACCGGTGGCCGTTCGCCTATGCGCCCCATGAGCGATGCGGCAATCAATGCGGCATACAGGCGGATGGGGATAGACACCCGCAATGAATTGACAGGGCATGGCTGGCGTGCAGTGGCAAGGACGATGCTGCATGAGCGGCTAGGCTATGAACCCGAAGTCATAGAAAGGCAGTTAGCACATGCCGTTAAGGATGTTAACGGTTCGGCATACAACCGCACCCGCTTTATTGATGAGCGGCGCACCATGATGCAATCGTGGGCGGATTATCTGGATAAATTGAAGGCCGGTGCGGACGTGATCCCGCTGCGCGCATAATCCTGTTACTAGCCCGACGGGGCGAACGCGGGAAGCTTTGCCACACTGGTGCAACTCCAGAATAAGACAACAGCATGAAAGGCGATGTTATGAAACCTTATTACTCAATCGAAGAACTTGCCCATATCCTACATGACTCAATTCACATCGTTGCCGATGGGCTCATAGCTTGCGGGGTGGTTCCCATTTATAACGGCAAAGCTGCTGACCTTTCACAGTGGGCAAACTTAGGCCCATTCCGCACAGGCAAAGATGAAATATTTATTATTGCCGGACAATACCCTGATCCAGCCCCTACCCGTGTGATCGTCGCATTTGAAGTATTACCTCAATTATGGAAAGATCACATTAGTGCTGAAGAGTTGCTTACCCCAACTATTAATGTCGTGCAGCCTGTTTTTGACAAGGCAAGCCCGGCCTATCCGGAAGAATTGGATTTTGCTTTGCAAGCATGGTGCGCAGTGTCAGCAACCGAAGAAAAAGGCAAGCCAAAGATGCGAATCAGTGCATGGCTAAATAAAGTCAATGCTACTCTTTCAAAAGAAAAGAAACTTTCCAACCAAGCAATAGAGCGCATTGCAATAGTAGCGAACTGGGATAAAAGGGGCGGCGCAACCCGCTCCGATTAAATAACTCACCCACCCATTAGAACCGCACTGTCATTTGGTTGCAGTTAACATACCCGCCCATACCGCGCACAACCTACCCATCCTTACCCACCGCGACAAACAATTTTATATCTGAATAATGCAAGACCATGACGCGCTAGTACTTCGCTAGATGCGCATAAACCTCAATGGAGATTTAGTCATGGTAAACGCAACGCAACAAACTACAGCACATCCCGCGCAGTTTTATCGTCTGCACATTCTTAAGCAACGTATAGGTGTGTCCGGCTCAAGCATTTGGGCATGGGTAAAGGCTGGGAAATTCCCAAAACCGGTCAAGCTATCCGAAAACTGCACCGCATGGAATGCGGCGGACGTGGAACGTTGGGCGGCTGAACGCATAACCGCATCACTGGCTACCAAGAAAGCGGGCACAAAATGATCGCCTCTCTTGCGCCTATTTATGACCCATTTATTTCCCTTGAGCAGCTTCGTTGGGTGCTCAAAGAAAAACATCCCCTCGATACTATGGAACAGCGCCGATGCGTAATTGTCCGTTCACTTTCAAATTATGGACAAGTGTTTTCCGTCATGATCGAGTGGGAAGGTTCGCCCCCGCAATGGCGTATTTACATTAGTGGAATGAATTACGCTAATGCACCAGTGGTGTTGGTCATTGGGGGGAAAACCATCCGCGACCCTAGTGCAAAGCTGGCAAACGAACTGATTAAGCGCTTTTTAGCAGCCCACCCTGCAAACGCTAATGGCTCACCTGTCTGGGTCGAACCTCGCAACATGAAGGGGGCTTACCATGGATAACGCCATGCAGGACGCACTGCAAATTGACCTTGCCGAAGCTCAACGATATCTAAAAATACTTGACCCAGAAACGGATGAATTCACGTTTCAAACATTCGACGATAGCGACGAGAAACGCACGCAGTTGACCAGGATTTTCCACGGCACATTCAAACAATACGCCAGCGTCTTGTCACGGCTTAACGAGCGGGGGGCGGGGATATTCGTAACGATCAATAAAACCGACCTACGTGGGCGCAAAACTGAAAACATCACCAAAGTTCGTAAGTATTGTTTGGACACTGATGGCGCCCCAATCGAACCCATTATCCAAGCAACACGGGCAGGGAAAATTATGCCTTCCTGCCTTGTGGAAAGCAGCCCCGGTAACGCCCACATTTACTGGGATGCTGATTGTGAGTTAGCCGACTTCAAACCAGTGCAATCTCTTCTGGCCAAGAAATTCGGTACGGACACATCCGTGCATGACCTCCCCCGTGTGCTGCGCCTGCCGGGATTCTTCCATCAGAAGCGCAAGAGTAATGCCTATGTCAACGAGTCCGGGCCGTTTCAAGTGCGCATCATAAAATCATGGGATAACGCGTCAACATATACACCTGGTGAAATGATTGCCGGTTTGGATCTCGAAATAGTCAAAGCAAATGCACCACGCACCTTGCCCAGCAACTTGACGCTAGGCGCAAATCTGAAAGCCCCGCCGACACCGGAAACGCAAGACGAAATCGAGCGAGTGAAATCCATGCTGGGGGCAATTTCGGCAGACTGTAACCGCGACCAATGGATGGTTCTCGTCTGGGCGGTGGCCTCTCTCAATTGGCATTGCGGTGAAGACTTGGCTCGTGAGTGGAGCGCGAGCGCACCGGGCAAGTTCGATGAGACTGCATTCCAGACAGTGTGGAAAACATACAAACCTGACGGTGGAATCGGTTTTGGCACTCTAGTGCATTTCGCGAAAGCCGGTGGATGGATAGCACACACATCACAGTCACAGTCACAGACAGATGATGAAATTATCCGGCAGTTAGCTTCACTCAATTCGATCGAATATGACCGCGTAAGAAAAGAGCAAGCAACCGCGTTAAGGGTGCAAGTAAAAACGCTTGATGCTATGGTGAAGGCAGAACGTAATGACGAAGGCAAAGCGAGCAGGTTTCCATTTGATGAAATCGAGCCGCACACCAAGCCGATAGACCCCGCGCAATTATTGAGTGAGTTATCAGACACAATCCAGCAGTTTATTGTGCTGGACACTGAGCAAGCACACGCGGTTGCTTTGTGGATTGCGCTTACCCACTTCATTGATGTTGTCGAAGTCGCACCGCTGGCTATAATCAACGCGCCTGAAAAATCATGCGGTAAAACTCAATTGCTAACAGTGATGGGACGCATGGCATACCGGCCATTACCAGCAAGCAACGCTACAGCATCGGCGCTATTCAGAGCCGTGGAATTATGGAAGCCCACGATCCTGATAGATGAGGCGGATACATTCTTTCGAGACAATTTTGAGTTGCACGGCATGGTTAACGCCGGGCATTTACGTGATGGTTATGTGCTGCGATCCGAAGCTGTGGGTGATTCTTTCGAGCCGCGCATGTTTTCGGTATTCAGTGCAAAAGCACTTGCCGGGATTGCCCTTGAAAAACACTTGTCCGATGCAACCATGAGCCGGGGGATAGTGTTTAATCTTCGCCGCAAGCTATCGCATGAATCGGTTAGCAGGTTGCGCCATGCGGACAGAAAGATTTTTACTGCTATCGCTAAAAAGCTGGCGCGCTTCGCGGCGGATTACTCGCAACAGGTGCGACTTGCACGGCTTGATCTGCCGGATGCGCTTTCGGACCGCGACCAAGATAATTGGGAGCCGTTGCTTGCGATTGCATCCTGCGCCGGTGATGATTGGTTAACCAGAGCAACAGCAGCAGCTTTGAAGCTATCCGGCACGGGTGAAAAAACGGGAGGTATCGGCAATGAATTGCTGGCAGATATTCAACACGTTTTCGAAAGCAAGAAGCTGGATAAGATCAAAACGGCGGATTTAATCGCGGCACTGTGCCACGACGAAGAAGGCGCATGGGCAGCTTACAACCGGGGCAAGCAGATAACCCCGCGTCAATTCGCCAGACTGTTAAAGCCGTATGGGATAGCTTCAAAATCTATTCGGGTTGGAAATGAAACACCAAAAGGCTTCGAGTTGTCTCAGTTTACGGATGCTTTCGGGCGTTACCTCTCTACCCCCCCTGAATTTGCCGCAACATCCGCAACATGCGCCGGAAACCAATAAACACGCCATGTTGACTGTTGCGGACAATCCGCCACAAAAAATAATCCGCAATAATTCCGCAACACCTGAAGCCCCGTATTCATTTGTTTGTGGCGGTGTTGCGGATAAAACGTCGATTTTATGGGGTGCCCGCTCTAATGCTTCAATTTTGGGCACTAATTTTTAAGGCAGCAGCCCTGCCACCACCAGTCGTTTAAAAATCAGGAGCCTGCTATGAGTGCCTACCTTGCACAACTGCGTAAATACACAGAGGAACAGAACAGTATCCAGCAACTCAAAACCGAAGCCGAGGCCATCAAAGTTCTGCAACTTCAGCGACGGGCCAAGCCATTAAATGAGCAGATCGTAGAGCTTATGCGTACCCTCCCGCCGCAACTTCGGGACAGGCCTTGGTCAATTGCTGAGTTAGTAAACCGTCTGCAGGGGAAATATCGAGACCGCCCCCACACGCAGCATATTGGTATAGCGTTGAGGCAGCTCGGCTGGCGTAGGGAGCGTCGTTGGGGTCAAGGGTTTGACGGGGCAAGAGTTTGGATTCCACCACCGTATTGAGTTGTTCTGGGTATTAAAGTCCGTTGCGGATAATCTAAAGCGCTATGTCAATAATTGGCACGGGATCGTTAGTGCCACCGGGTGTGCATGATGTAACGGACGCTCTGATGCTGCCGGTAGTAAAATCCCCATCGTCCAATTTTGAATCAATCCCCAGTGCTGTCTCGCATGGCTGTTTAAGAAGCTGTATTTCGTTTAGAACCGTGGTGGGTAACTGGTTTAATCCGGTACTTCTGCGAGCTGTAACCAAAACATCTGGGATGCCAGCTCCATTCCTTGTAAATATTCCAGAAGTATTTCCCTTTATTAGACCAGCCCGCACCAAATGCTCAGCAACGCATGTAGTTTCTGTGCCAGGTACGGTATCTGGATCAATCTTGCCATCTCCGATTGTGCCGTTTGGTGCAGTGTTGCAGGAAGCTCCGATGCCAGGTATGTCATTCCCTGCCAGAGGCAAGTCGCCAGGCAGGTAGTGGTAGCGAGTTTTAAAATCGTTTACCGCAGCACTCAAATCTTTAACCAGGGCGATTGTATCTGTGGTTTTTGCGTTACCAATGACCAAGCCACTTCGCAACAAAATCGCGCCTAACAATATCCCGATTATTGTTATAACAATTGCAATCTCAATCAGAGTAAACCCTTTGCTGTTATTCACTGTCACGTTTCTCCAATATTTCATTGATGAATAGCGTGACCGAATACGCTGCACCAAAAGAAAGTAATAGCGCCCACAAGATCATTTTTAGCAATCCAATCGAAGCAAGCACGTCACCACTTGATAAGGTCAAAATCCAAAATGCCAAAAGGAAGATGGCTGGGGTGAGCATTAGAGTTGGCCGGATATTTGGTAGAAATTTTTTCATAGCTATGGGCACTTAGTGTTGAGGTAACTTGCGTTGGCACCGTATATTTTAGCAACCGTAAAATTTGTAAGAACAGGCAGCCTAGTTACGGGCGTAGTGGTTGAATCCGTAACAACGGTTATAGCGAAAGCAAGCTGTGCAGGAGTGGTGCACAAGGTGTTGTAAGTTATAGTGGCGTTAGTTGATTTGTTGATAAACTGAGCTGATAAACTACTAGGCAGCGTCGGCGTAGGAACTCCACTATTAAGTTGATCTATACACTTTACGTAATCTAAAGTGTGCCCCCAAGGATCGATTGAAGGAATGCTGTTGTTAGCAAGTATTGTGTTATTAAATTGGCTAAGTGTTGGCGGGGCGCAACTGATATCCATTAACATATAATTGGTGACTGCATTTCCTATGTTGACAGTCTGTTCCGCCCATTGTGATTCGGCAGATTTTAGTGCTCCATCTTTCATTAAGGGATTAATAAAATCATTTAGGTTAAGAAATAGAACAATGTCATCGAATGCTCCGTTGGGATGAGTGTCATTATCAGTATATGCGCGCTGGAAGAAAGCTGAAGGTGCCGCCCATGTTGTTTGATTTGGTACATTTGCAAATTCATCTGTGGTGTTACCAGGTGGTACGTTTGGCGTATTTTTGGATGTAAGTGCACCAAATCCATTTTTTCCATGTGAGACGATAAATACAGCAGCATTACCGCTGAGTGGTGATGTTGCATAGCTTGGCGCCGGTAATCTATCGTTAACGGTAAATGTCCCCGGGATGCCAACATTAAATGCCATAGTGGCAGCACTGACAAATTCGTTACTTAAAGTTGGGATAGTTGCGCTATAGGTCAACGTCCACTGGCTAGATACAGCATAAGAAAAAAAGTTTTCCCATCCATCCAATGCGACGCTTTTGGCTAAGCCTAAAGTCGCATAGGGAATGATTCCAAAGTTACCTTTGCAAACCATGGGAAAGTATGTGTGCGAAGGAGGTAATACAGTGGCTGCAATGCGGTTCTCAGCTCCCATATTATCTATTGCTGGGCATGGCAAACGCTTGTTTCTGCCTAAATAGGAGATTAGCGCATCTTTGATAATTTCTTGTTTTTTCTTGGTATCGCTAATGCGCGAGCTAGCCAATTGGGCATTCAATGCGGATAAACCGAGCGATGCCAAAAGACCAACAAGAAAAACGACAACCGCAAGTTCTACAAGTGTGAATCCTGATTGTTGTTTCGTGTGCATGTTGCCGCCTCAATGAATAACAGTACCTATGCAAACTTGAAATATTTAAGCAATTGCATGTTTTGATGTGCGTTTAAGTCAACAAATAATGTTGACAGCACTAGCAACATAACACACCCTGTTCGCATATTCCAGTGCCAGCCATCCTTGTTGTTTTTGAGGGCAACAACATGGTGGATAAACAAAAGGAATCGGAACGCTTGGCTAAAGGCCTTGGGAGGAACGTAGCCGAGCGGCGCAGGCAACTTGAATGGACACAGGAGCAGGTGGCAGAACGTGTCGGTGTTGATGCTGAAACCATCTCCCGTTTTGAGCGGGGCGCTAATCTGCCTTCGTTGTTGACACTGGAAAAACTTTCCACCGCCTTGCGATTGCCTATCGGTGATCTGCTATCGAAGCAACGACCAGAAGCAGCAAGTGAGGCGGCAGTCTTTGACGCATTGATTGCCGGTCTCTCTCCAGACGAACGCGCCTTCGTAATAACCGTTGCAAGGAACTGCTGCGACTACTTGGGCAAGCGCGCAAAGTGAGGGGGGGTAAAACAGAGTGCACTTTGGTTTGTGAAATTTTAGTAAAATTTTATGTGCGATAGGGGTGTAATAACATGTGTGGGGTGTGTGATTCAAACCCCCTGCCACCCCCTCTAAACTGGGGGAGATGGGATGATTTATAACTCGTTGCATGTTTAATGATCCCACTCGCTGACCGCTCAGTCACGGGGCTTGCAATAAACCCGCAAGCCCCGCGCCATCGCTAGTGTTGAGATAATCTGACAAAGCGCAGAAGGCAAGAAGCCGCCCTCTGCTTCAGCTCCGTTGCCCAGTGTGTCCGCTCCGTTCCCGCAGCCGCTTCACGACTTCGCACTTCATGGCTACGCCAAAGGCCGCTACGCCATCAAGCACTCGCCGTTCGCAGGCTGCTGGTGCATTGGTAGCCTGAAAGTGTTGTGGCCTCTCGCAGTGCCGTAAGGTGTTGTCGGCTTCGCCGGTTGTTGTGTGTGTGGCGGTATCCAACATAACGGCGTCTT
>Ga0315268_10006812_pt1 | contig 12120 bp, 14 predicted proteins | sample C1_top_MG_FD_204535 | JGI IMG/M metagenome (GOLD analysis project Ga0315268, IMG submission 204535) | Sediment microbial communities from Yellowstone Lake, YNP, Wyoming, USA - C1_top | ecosystem: Environmental > Aquatic > Freshwater > Lake > Sediment | place: USA: Wyoming | collected 2017-08-01 | reverse complement strand
TGCTATTGGCATGGTCTGCTCTGACGGAGTGCTTCTTGTCGCTGACAAGAGGATTGTCGATCCTTTGGTCGTGACTGAAGCAATAGAAAAAATATTCCAGATTGACGAGCACATCGGCGCTACAGCGTCAGGCATAATATCTGACGCGAGAGTCCTTATCGAGCGCGCGCAGATAAAGGCGCAGCAGCACCAGGTGACTTATGATTCTCCGATAGACACATTAAGTGTCGTGAAGAACATCTGCGACTTAAAGCAGCTCTGCACGCAATCAGGAGGCTTGAGGCCTTTTGGTGTTTCACTGCTCGTCGCAGGGATCGATACTGATGGTCCGAAGTTGTTCCAGACAGACCCGACAGGGATTTTCTTCCAGTATTACGCGGTCGTCATCGGAGAAGGTGAAGAGGCTGTCGAAGAGGTCCTTCATAAGAAATACAAGCCTAGCATCACATTGCAGGAAGGTTTGAAGATATGCATAGAGGTCCTAAAGCAGGTCCTTGATGACAAGTTCAGTGCAGAGAGGCTTGACGCTGCGTACATCAAGACTTCTGACAGGAAGTTCTCGAAAGTCGAGAAGAAAGAGCTTGAGAAAGTCCTCAAGACATCGAAATGATACTATTAAATTGCAAAGAGGTATGAAAAATGAGCAGGGGAAAACCAATAAGCTATGACAAAGAACGTGTGAGCTTCAACCTGGCCAGACTCAAGAAAGGAGGCAAGGAATTCGAGGTTGTTGTCGAACCTGACAATGCGATTGCATTCAAGAAAGGCGCAAGCCTTGACATAAGGGAAGTCCTTAGGGGCGAGCACATTTTCAGCGACGCCAAGAAAGGAGTTCTTGCATCAGACAATGATATGAAAGCGATATTCAACACAGATGACCCTCTGAAAGTGGCATTGATAATTCTGAAAGAAGGCGAGATACAGCTGACGACAGAATACAGGGAGAAACTCAGAGAAGACAAGAGGAAAAAAATCCTATTCATCATCCAGAGGAATGCTATCGACCCGACTACAAAGCTTCCGCATCCTTTGACCCGGATCGAGAATGCGTTTGAGCAGATAAAGTTCAAGGTCGACGAGTTCAAGAATGCAGAAGAGCAGGTCGATGATGTTGTCAAGCACATGATGGTTGTCATGCCCATCAGGCTTGAGCAGATAATCCTGCAGATAGATGTTCCTTCGCAGCATGCGCATCAGGCGTATGGTGTATTGAAGAAGATAGGCACAATAAAGAAAGATACATTTGGCAGCGACGGTAGTTTGAGCCTTGAATTGCAGATACCTGCCGGCCTCCAGGAAGAAGTGCTGGAGAAGCTCAATAGCATGACGCACGGCGGTGTCGATGTGCATATTAAGAAAGAGTTGAAGTGAAGAATCATAATTAAAAATATGGAGTGAATTAATATGGGAGAAATAAAAGTAAAAGACAAAGATGTTGTCGTCCCAGGAGAGACTCTGGCAGTGGGAATGGATTTCCTGCCGAGCTACGGGACGTACAGGGAAGGCGAGAAGATTCTCTCTTCCAGGCTAGGATTAGTGAATGTAGAAGGGAAAGTGATAAAGCTCGTCCCTCTTTCTGGCGTATATCAGCCGAAGAAAGGTGATACTATTATAGGCCAGGTCGTCGAGATACTGCTGACAGGTTGGAGGATAAATACTAACTCAGCATATCCTGCAGTTCTCAACATGAAGGATGCAACATCAGAATTCATCCCCAGGGGAGCTGACTTGACAAAGTTCTTCTGTATCGGGGATTATGTCATGGTGACTATAATCAACGTGACTAGCCAGAACTTGGTGGACCTGACGATGAAAGACGCGGGACTCCGGAAGCTTATGGGTGGAAGGATAATCAATGTGGGTGCAAATAAGGTACCTAGGATTATCGGCAAGCAGGGCTCGATGGTATCTATGATAAAGCAGTACACTAACTGCAGGATACTTGTTGGACAGAACGGTGTCGTCTGGGTTCAGGGTGAAGATCCTGCAAAAGAGCTCTTGGCAATCAATACAATAAAGAAGATAGAGCAGGAAGCGCATTTTGTCGGTTTGACCGACAGGATCAAGGAATTCCTTGAAGCGCATAAGTGATTGGTGATTACAATGGCTTACGAAACAAGATTTGATGGAAGAAGATTTGATGAGATAAGGCCTATCCAGGCTAAGGCAGGGATCATAAAGAGGGCTGTCGGTTCTGGATGGTTCAAGATCGGGAACACTGAAGCGTACGCAGCAGTGTATGGGCCGAGGGAGATGTTCCCGAAGTTCAAGCAGAATCCTGAGACAGGGGTTCTTCGATGCAACTACAACATGATGCCCTTTTCAAGCGCCGGAGAGCGAGTGAGGCCAGGGCCTTCAAGAAGGTCTAAGGAGATAGGCATGGTTACAGAAAGGGCGCTAAGGCCAGTTCTTGACCTGTCAGAATTCCCTAACGCGGTCGTCGATGTATACATCGAGCTGCCGCAGACAGACGCAGGCACGCGATGCGCAGGCATATGTGCTGCAAGTATTGCGCTTGCGGATGCAGGCATACCTATGAAGGATATGGTCTGCGCGATTTCCGCAGGAAAGGTCGAGGACAAGATCCTTGTGGACCTGAATTATGAGGAAGACTCGCATGAGCAAGGTGTAGATATCCCTGTTGCTGTGCTGCATAACTCTAAGCAGATAGCATTGCTGCAGATGGATGGCGAAATATCCCCTGAAGATTTGAGGCGGGCAATCGAGCTTGCGAAGAATGCATCTGACCAGATTTATGAGGCTCAGAAGGCGGCATTGAAGGACAAGTTCCTGCTTAAGGAGTGATTTAAAATGATTGAAGAATTACGTAACGAGATTATATCGCTCTTGTCTAAAGGCGTCAGGCTCGACGGAAGGGCTCCTGATGAGTATAGGCCTGTTGTGATAGAGACTGGTGTATCTAAGAACGCTGAAGGCTCTGCCAAGGTGAAGATAGGTGAGACTGAAGTTATCGCAGGTGTGAAGCTTGAGATAATGACTCCCTACCCAGACTCAGCCGACCAGGGGAGCTTGATGGTCAATGTCGAGCTTTTCCCGATGTCAAGCCCTGAGTTCGAGTCAGGTCCTCCTGACATAAATTCTATCGAGCTTGCAAGGATAACTGATAGGGGTATCCGTGAGAGCAAATGTATAGACACAAAGAAGCTCTGCATAACTCCAGGTGAGAAGGCGTGGATGGTTGTCATCGATGTCTGCACCTTGAATGACGCAGGGAACCTCTTTGACGCTATCGCTCTCGCAGCGACTGCTGCGTTGAAGAGCGCGGTCTATCCTGCGTATGATGGCGAGAAGTTGGATTACAAGAAAAAGACAAGCGAACGCCTGCCGTTGAAAGGGCTTCCAGTCACAGTGACCGTGTTCAAGTATGGCGACCATTTTGTCGTAGATCCTTCTTCAGAAGAGGACAAGACCTATGACGCAAGGCTGACAGTGTCTGTTCTCGAGAACGGCAACATCTGCTCGCTCCAGAAAGGCGGGGATGAGGCTGTGAATACAGAGGATATCTTCAGCATGATAGACCTTGCAAGAGTGAAGAGTAAAGAGCTCAGGAAGTTTATGTGATGGGGTGCAAGAAGAATGGCTAAAGTAAAACAAAAGGCTGTTGAAAAGATACAGTTCACTAAGTACGAGAAGGCTCGGATTCTCGGTAGCCGCGCCCTGCAGATATCGATGGGTGCTCCGTATCTCATAAAGCTCAGCAAGGAAGAGCTAGAGGCATTGAAGTTCAATCCTCTTGAGATAGCTAAGCTCGAGTATGATGCAGGAGTCATACCGATAACAGTGACAAGGCCTATGCCGCAACCGATGAGGGAAGAGACACCTGTAAAGCATGTGAAAGAAGAGAAGGCAGAAGAATAACAAAAACTTGCCACGATAACAACTGGCTCGCTTTTTAATTGGCAAGTTTTTGGGATTAAAAATGTCAGTGACATTTTTTATAATTTTTTTATTATCTTTTTGTTATGCATATTTCTTTAACTAACCAATGATAGTCTTTCCCTATAATAAAGCCGCATTTTTTTAAATAATTCAGGGTTTTTTCGTTTCTTTCCTCTACATAACTGCACACATATTTCATTCCTAAATCACACATCTTTTTTTCTGCTTCATTGTAGAGTCTTGATGCTATGCCTTTTTCTCTGTAGTCAGGAAGAATGTACATGTTTTCAAATGTTGCTTTTTTTGAAAGGATATGATTTGTAACAATCAGGAACCCCACAATATTTTTCTCATCTTCAGCCACTAGTGTAATATCATTCTCGGAATTGACTAAATCTTCGATTATTGAAATAGGCCAAAACGCATCAGTGCTTTCGGAAACTTTGAATTCTTCAACTGTTCTTCCTAATTCGTAAACTGAGACCACATCATCTAAATGCATTTGGCGTACCATTATTTCATGGTTCATAGTACACCTCCATGAAGATGCGCGTCTGGCTGATGACGAGGTCTTTGCAAAATTTGAATTCTCCGCGCTGTAATTGCTCCTGTAATTCATCTTTTCCAGGGTAAATCTCGCAGAATAGTCCATCGAATCTTTTTGGGATAGCTAGAAGCATGGCTAACTCTTCTAGGCGGTATCTGGCGACTCGTGTCAAGATATCCTCAAATGTCCTGGCAGAGTTATGGATTTTCATCTTGTTCTGCGGTAATTCAAGAAATGCTTTTACGCTCTCATCACAGGCCATCCCGAATCTCTTGTCCTGCGCGTATGCTTTTTGTAAGATTGAGAGATTGGTCTCATAATCTTTGCCTGTAAAGTCTGTCCAATTGCATATTTTGATGCTTGGATATGGCGATGCGACTTTTTCTAAGAATTTTTTCATATTGCTGCTGGCTATCTTGACGCGTCTGTATGCCTCTTCTTCATTAATTTGATCAAGAGCCATTATGTTATGCCTTTTGGGAATATCCGCAATCAACAGGTATGAACTGGAGAAATTATCATTCATGAAGGAGGCATATGCGGTCATGGCGTTTTTATTGTTGAAAAGTGGCTTGCCAAGAGAGAGTCCCATAAGGCCGATGCATTCTCTGGTCTGTTTTTCAGTTGTAGTGTATTCTTGAGGTATGTGTATCATTGTATTTACAACTAAGTGGTTAATGTTGTATATATAAGAATTTTTGATATAAAATGCGATAAATACATAAAATTTATATAATAATTATGTCTAACTTACATAATGGAGCTTAGTTTAACCCAAAAGAAGATTCTGGAACTATTGTCAATAAATTGCAGATTCTCGAACAAGGATATTGGTAAAACAATAAGCATCTCAGAGGATGCGGTGCAATATCAAATAAACAAGCTGATCAACCAAGAAAAACTGGCACGATTCCTGATTCAATTCGATTATGGCTTGCTTGGATACTCACACTATCACATCTGGGTCAAACTCAGGAAAACTGATGTAGATTTGCAGCAATTAACTAACATTAAAGAGATAGTATCAATAAATTCAAGCTATGGAAAATACGACTTACAGATCATAGCAGTGGTAAAAAATGCTAAAGAGCTTGACCAGACCATACAAAAGATAGAAACAGCGCTTTCAATACAGGATATGGCAACAAGCCAATTTAACTCGTTCTATAAACCATTCACAAATATCATACCTCCGATAAGTGTCCATGCAAAGATACCTAAAAATAAAAAGAAAAGAACATACGAATTAAGCGGAAGGCTATACGCCGAAGCAAATGAAGGCGATACGATAAAAATAGATGATATAGATAAGAAGATCATAAAAGAATTGCTGAAGAATCCGAGGATGACATTCAAGGAAATCTCGCAAAAAACAAAAATAAACCACGAAACGATAAGGTATAGAATAAACTGCTATGTGCAGCATAGATTCATCAAAAACTTCGGTTTATTGCATGACTTTGAAAAATACGATTTATACACCACATATTTCTTGCTTAAGCTCAAAAATGTCGATGAGCCAAAATTCAAAGAATACTTGCGTCAAAACGAGAATATATTTTACTCTGCTAAACTGACCGGAGCATATAATTGCATAATCTATATGGTATCCTCAAACCCTAAAGAGTTAGGCGAGCAATTCAGAGAGTTATCAAGCATACTGCAAGAATCTATAATGGCAATAGACCTGTTATTTTTGGAAAAGATTCAAAAGTATATACAATTCCCGGAAGGATTACTAAACGAAGCAGTGAAGAAAGATTAAGACAAAGCTCTAAATGCAGCAAAAACTATTTAAACCAAGGTAGTTTAAAAAGCCTTGAAAAAGAGGTCATATGCCAGCGAAGATTTACAAGAGGGATGGAAGGCTAGTCATTTTTGAGCCTGAGAAGATTTCTATCTGCATGCATAAGGCATTTGCTGAATTGAAGATTGATGATTCTAAGTTACTTGAGCCTTTGACAGATAAAGTCATGGCTGATGTTGACAAGAGATTCTACAAGAAAATACCTAAGGTAGAAGATGTCCAGGATATCGTTGTCCAGGTCTTGATGAAGTCGGCTTTTGAGCGCACTGCGAAGGCATACATGGAATATCGTACGTTGCATAAGGAGATAAGGGACGCGAAGAGGATGATTGGTGTTCCGAATGATGCATTGAAGCTTGGCTTGAACGCAGTCTATGTGCTTGAGAGGAGATACCTGCTGAAGGATGACTCAGGAAATGTCATCGAGACTCCGGAAGCGCTTTTCAGGAGGGTTGCGCGTGAAGTCGCCAGGGTTGAGGCAAGATACGGCGGATGTTCTGAAAAGGAGGAGCAGAAGTTCTATGCCATGATGTCTGACCTTGAGTTCCTTCCAAACTCTCCGACATTGATGAATGCAGGCACCAGGATGGGGCAGCTTAGCGCATGCTTTGTGTTGCCGATAGAGGATTCCATAGAGAGCATTTTTACTAGCCTGAAGCAGATGGCAGTCATCCATCAGAGCGGAGGAGGTACTGGTTTTTCATTCTCTTCCTTGAGGCCTGCTGGCGACTTGGTGAGTTCTACTAAATGTGCTGCGTCAGGTCCTGTCTCTTTCATGAAGATATTTGACACTGCGACAGATGTGATTAAGCAGGGTGGGAGAAGGCGTGGTGCGAACATGGGTATCTTGAGGATAGACCATCCTGATGTCATGCAATTTATTACAGCAAAGAAGGACCTACAAAGTTTCCAGAACTTCAACCTTTCTGTCGCATTGACAGATGATTTCATGGATGCTGTTGAAAAGGATGATGATTACAACCTGGTGAATCCCAGGAATGATGCGCCTATCGGAAAGCTGAATGCCAGGAATGTCCTGCGTCTGATTTCGACTATGGCTTGGAACAGCGGCGACCCAGGGGCCATATTTATAGACGAGATAAATAGACACAATCCTACGCCTGATATCGGAAAGATTGAATCGACAAATCCTTGCGGTGAGCAGCCGCTCCTGCCTTACGAGTCATGCAACTTGGGCTCGATAAATCTGGGCAGGTTTGTGGAGAAGCGAAAGATCGACTGGGACCGGCTCGAGTCTGCTGTGCGTATCGGCGTGCGTTTCCTTGATGATGTTATCGACGCCAGCAATTTCCCATTACCAAAGATTGAGGATGTCACAAAGGCGAACAGGAAGATTGGTCTTGGTGTCATGGGTTTTGCAGACCTTCTGGTAAAGCTAGGCATAGCTTATGATTCTGATGCTGCAGTGAAGACTGCGGGTAAAGTCATGAGTTTTATCAGTAAAGCCGCAAAGGATGAGAGTGAAAAGCTGGCTAAGGATAGGAGCAGCTTCCCGAATTTTAGGAGGAGCGTTCTTGCAAGGAAGTACAGTATGATGCGGAACAGCTCTATCACAACAGTAGCTCCGACAGGCACGATTAGTATAATTGCTGGATGCTCGAGCGGCATCGAGCCGTTGTTTGGCATAAGTTTTGTGAGGAATGTTATGGGCGGCTCTCATCTGCTTGAGGTGAATCCTGACTTTGAGCGGATAGCGAAGGAGAGGGGTTTCTATTCAAAGGATTTGATGGCTGAGATTGCGGAAACTGGTTCTATCCAGCACATAAAGAGCATCCCACAGGATGTGAAGAGATTGTTTGTCACTGCGTTGGATATTGCTCCTGAGTGGCATATCAAGATACAGGCGGCTTTCCAGAAGTATACTGATAGTGCAGTATCGAAAACAATAAATTTCCCGAGCACTGCTACAATAGGTGATGTCGAGAAGGCATTCAAGCTTGCACATAGACTGAAATGCAAAGGTATCACAGTTTACAGGTATGGCAGCAGGGAAGGCCAGGTGCTTTCCTTCGGGAAGAAGGAGAAGTACCTTAAGATACCATCAGAATTTGCAGGCGGCTGTCCGACGACAGAATGTCCTTTTTGATTTTATAGACAAATATCAGGTGATGTTCATGAAAAAAGGTAGAATCCATCTTTACACAGGCAATGGCGGTGGCAAGACCACATCTGCGCTTGGCGTTGCAATGCGTTCTCTTGGCCATGGCAGGCGTGTCGCTGTCGTTCAGTTCATGAAAGGCAGGACAGATATTGGGGAATTCAAGATACAGAAAGCTTTGAAGAACTACAAGGTCTACCAGTTTGGCAGGAAGCAGTTTGTCAACCTGAAGAAACCTTCAAAGGTTGATGAGGAGCTGGCGAATGAAGCGCTCGGTTTCGCTAAGGAATTGATGCGTGAGAGACTCCACCCTGACTTATTGATACTTGATGAGATTAATCTTGCTGCTGCGATAGGACTCATCAGCATTAGTAAGGTCATGGAGATGCTTAATGAAGCTCCTAAGGATATTGATATCTATATGACTGGGCGTTATGCGCCTAAGCCTTTTGAGGACGCTGCAGATTATGTGACAGATGTCAAGGACCGGAAAAGGCCAAGAATCATGGTCGCTAAGAAAGGGATTGATTTCTGATGAAGCCATCATCGCTTTTGTTTGGCACTGCAGGAACTCCTAAGATATCAAAAGATAGAGGCAGCCTTGCAGGTGTCGAAACTGTGAGAAAGCTAGGTCTTGATTGCATGGAGCTTGAATTTGTGAGGGGTGTCAGGATGAGTCCTGAGCTTGCAAAGCAGGTTGGCGAATCCGCGGAAAAGAATAAAGTTGTTCTGACTGCGCATGCTCCGTACTACATTAACTTGAACTCCATAGAAAAGAAGACAGTGCAGGACAGTATCAAGAGGATTCTTGAGACTGCGCGTATAGCAAATGCGGCAGGCGCTTACTCGATTACATTCCACGCAGCATATTTCATGGGCCAGGACCCTGTCAAGGTCTATGATAAGGTAAAGGATGAGGTTAAAGGAATCATAAAAACGCTGCAGGCAGAGAATATCAAGCTTTGGATACGTCCTGAGACAACAGGCAAGGCAACCCAGCTTGGCAGCTTGAAGGAGACAATCAGGCTTTCGCAGGATGTGGAGCAGGTGCTGCCTTGCGTTGATTTCGCGCACCTTCATGCGCGCACAGGAAAGGAGAACACTTACAAAGAATTCTGCAGTATACTTGAAGAGCTTGAGAAGGGATTGGGTAGGTCTGTTCTTGACAACATGCATATCCACATGTCAGGCATCGAGTACTCCGTGAAGGGTGAGCGCAATCATCTTGAGCTGAAGGATTCTGATATGAATTACAAAGACCTTATGAAAGCATTTAAGGAATACAAGATAAAAGGTGTTGTCATATCCGAGAGTCCCAACATAGAGGAAGATGCTCTGTTGATGAAGAAGACTTATTCTGGGCTCTAAAAATGATGTGTGTTATTATTTCTTTATAGAAATGTCATCAGGTGATTTCATTATATTATGATGCATCAGGAAACTGGCCATCTTTCCATTCTTGAACTTTTCCTTGAAGTAGGTGTATTCTGGTCCAAGCTGCGATCTGATCAGTTTTCTTGCAAGGTGCTGCCTGTTGCTTCTCTTGATGAAATTGCTCTCTTTTCTGATGGCCATGACTGCTTTGAGCAGTGTTCCATCCTCGCGGCCGACGACAACAGACCTGTCTTTCAACAGCTCCTTGAAGATTTCTTCTATGTTAGTGCCTTTTGTGAATGTCAGGACCTTGCCTAGCTCTATTGTCGCGTGTCCGTCGCTTCCTCCTGTTATTCCCTTGTTCAACGATGCTGCCCAGTATGCTGCCTTTAGGTTGTTTCTCCTGAAATTATAGCCATTGATTACCTCTATCAGGTTGAGTGCTTTCTCTATCTGTTTTGTGAGGCCGTTCTTTTGGATGCCGACAGCGCCGATGCAGAACGGATGCGGGCAGCATACGATACCATTGCGCTCTTTTGTGTTCCGTATTATGTCTGGCACATCTACTTCTACCCTGAATGGCGTGGGCATCTTTGGTTTCAGTACCTTGTTATAATATTCGCTCAGTGCATCGCAGTCCCGGAAGTAGGATATCATATGGACTCCGGTCTTGCATGTCACTTCTATCCCTGGTATGATAATGACATTTTTTTGCTTCGCTGCCTTGAACGCTTCTATCGCTCCCTTGATTTCATTGTGGTCAGTGACTGCAAAGCCGAATCCTTTCTTTGCTGCTTTTTTCATGGATGAATCTATCTTTGATATCGCATCCATAGAATACCTTGTATGGAAATGCAGGTCTATGCCTGTCATCCCATCTTTTTTCAGCCTCTTTATGGGTGGCTTCTTGAATATTACGCTTCCCATCCAGAAGCAAGTGCTCGTCCTGCTCTATTTAAATTTACTTTTTTCACTCGGAAGTAGTCCGTGTTTTTCTGTTGAATGCCTGGAAATAAGCGAAAAATTTATAAAATATTTATCCATTAGCGCCTATAATAGATAATCCCGATAAAAGGAGGGTGTATAATGAAAAAAGAAAATATCGTACAAAAGATTGGTAGTTGGGCATTTATTATTGGCTTGATTATTGCAGTGATTGCAGGATTCTGGCCGATTGCCACAATAATGACATCAGTCCTCATAATTTTAGGATTGATTGTTGGTTTCCTGAATGTTACAGGAAAAGAGACAAACAGCTTCCTGTTTGCGACATTAGTGTTAGTAGTCATGGCGACCCAGGGTGGCGCATTGCTAGCAAACATCCAGTATGTAGGTGCAATGCTTCAGAACATGTTCGCAGCGATGGTCCTGTTCATAATACCAGCAGGCATCATAGTAGCGCTGAAAGCCATCTGGGCACTAGCAGAGAACGAATAAGCGTTTTCAATTTTTTTAATTTTTTTTCTTTATTTCTTGACAAATCTGTTCTGAACCATTCAAAGAAGACATGATAGGGTAATCATTTCTTGCATCTGTTTCGATACGCTGTTACAGGTCGCATGCCGTAGATGCCTTGTTTCTGTATCCATGCTTGGTCTTCCTCATATCCGACGAATATGTCGATCCTGTCTTCACGGTCGATATTATCTCCGACATCGGTGATTTTTAGGAAACCATCATGATAAGTTCCGTCAGGCATCTTTGCGCCATTCAGCACTTGTATGAAGATTGTGTCGCCATATTTCCAATGACCCTTGCGCATATATCCTGCAGTAGATACATATTGTGTCAGGCATCGCCCTCTGCTGTCAAGTCCGTATTTGCAGTTCTTGACTCTCTTGAATGTCGGTTTCTTTTTATTGTCTATATTGACCAGCACTGTGCCTTTTGGCGTATTTGCGTATCCGCTTCCTTCCATGAGAAGCATCCAGTATATTCTTGGGCAGACAGATGCTATTTCTTTGCCTTGGTTATCACGCAGAATCATATCTTTTTCTTCTCCAGTATAATTGCGTTCCATGTATTTTCCAACGCACGATTTTTCGCCTTTCTTCAACGTATAATATGAAGTTGGATAGATCTTGATTTCCTCAAGGCAAGGGTCTTTAGCAGTCTGTTTTACAGTATCAGCAGACAATTTATCCTCCAGATTTCCCCTTACCTGTTGATTAGAGTTTTCCTGCGTAACTGGCCTGTTCTGCGGAGTAGGATTGGTGCATGCCGCTAATGCTAATGCAAGAGGAAGTAGAGCTAAGTGTTTAGCAGGACGGTGCTTCATGTCTTATTGAATTATCCTTATTCAGCATATAAACTTTTCTATTTTTTAACTACTACGAAGTTGTAAAGAAATAGAATTCAAGTCTATCGGCTCGT
>Ga0315268_10006811_pt1 | contig 12121 bp, 6 predicted proteins | sample C1_top_MG_FD_204535 | JGI IMG/M metagenome (GOLD analysis project Ga0315268, IMG submission 204535) | Sediment microbial communities from Yellowstone Lake, YNP, Wyoming, USA - C1_top | ecosystem: Environmental > Aquatic > Freshwater > Lake > Sediment | place: USA: Wyoming | collected 2017-08-01 | reverse complement strand
TTATTTAAGAGCCGGCTGGACGCCGGCTCCACAGTGGGGCCGGCTTCCAGCCGGCCTAAAACTCCATTATGCTATCTGGCTGCGTATTTAATGCGCCGTGTACTTAGCCTCCTGGAGTCTATCTATACTCATTTTCCCCTTAAACTTTCGGCCCGAAAGAGCGATAAGAAGAGTAATAGAGAGAAAAAGGAGGTCTTGAGTTATATGGTAATAAGGAGGAGGTTTATTCGAGCGTATCTTGGGGGCATAGCTGTCATCTGTCTTTTCCTCGCTGCTGGTCCTTCGGATTCTCCTGCCCAATCTTCATTGCCTTTTCGGCTTTCCACATGGGGGGGGAATCTGAAAGCACCGTCGTGTCAGACCACCTGCCATCAGGATCTACCGACACAGAGCGCAGATGGTGAGGCGACATCAGAGGAGCATGCTCAGATTTCTGTCCAGCATGGCGGGCTTGGGTGTCTGGATTGTCATGCTCCCGAAAATCGGGATACCTTGCGAGCTGTCGGTCATCGCCGGGTTGATTTTTCCAACATGGAAGAAATCTGCCAGGGCTGCCATTCGGCTGAATATCTGGATTGGAAAAAGGGAATACACGGGAAATTGCTTGGCTCCTGGAACGGCATTCAGTGGGGGCTTCGGTGTGTGGAATGTCACGATATCCATAGACCGACGACGATGACTCTGAAACCCGAACCTGCGCCCTGTCTCCGGGATAAGTAGACGTCGCGGTAAATACGCGGCCAGTTAAAGGAGGGGTGAAAAGGTGAAACGGTGGAATGCCTTTTAGGTAGATAGGCTGTAGCTATTTAGGCTGTAGGAAAAGACAATGACTAACAGCCTAAATGCCTACAGCCTAAACAACCTGCTGTAATACCGTTTCACCCTTTTGTGTGTAAGTTGGGAGGCTTAAAACATAACGATGATAACACGAAGGGAATTTATCGAAAAATCGGCCTTGGGAGCGTCACTGCTCACCTTGTCTTCGTTGATCAGTGGCTGTATTTCAGAAGGGTTCTTTCAGAACCGCCTAAAAAAAATGAGCAAGGAAGATCTGAATCGAACGATTCAAAGGATGGAAGCCAACTACCGGCAAAAATTTTCCAAAGAGGTGACGGTCAAGACCACGCCTGCCCAGGAAAATGTTTTGTTTGGTATGGTCCTGGACCTTTCCAAATGCATCGGCTGCCGCAGGTGTGTTTATGCCTGCATCAAGGAGAATAATCAATCCAGAGACCCTCAGATCGCCTGGATCGATGTGCTTGAGATGGAGCGTGGTTCAATGGATCTGGAAAAGGGAAACAGGTATTATCAGCACGAATCCGTTCCGGCAGAAGGATATTTTTACCTGCCTGTCCAGTGCCAGCAGTGCCAGGATCCGCCCTGCGTAAAAGTCTGCCCGGTGAAGGCCACATGGAAGGAGCCGGATGGAGTCGTAGTCATCGATTACGACTGGTGTATAGGCTGCCGCTATTGTCTGGCTGCCTGCCCCTACAATGCCCGAAAGTACAACTGGGCTAAACCCTCTTTGCCAGACAAAGAAATGAACCCGCAGGTTCATTATCTGGGAAATCGTCCGCGGGACAGGGGTGAGGTTGAAAAATGCACCTTTTGTATTCAACGGACCAGGGAGGGGAAATACCCGGCCTGCGTTGAGGTCTGCCCTGTCGGTGCCAGGAAATTTGGCAACCTTCTGGACCCTGAAAGTGTCGTCAGAAAAATTTTGGCTGAGAAAAATATTTTTGTTCTGAAACCGGAATTGAATACCTACCCCAGGTTTTATTACTATTTTGGATAGCGAGAACTATGACCGATCACGTGGATAGAAAAAGCTTAAGAATCTCTTCCCTGCTCTTTAAAGGAGGAATCGGCTATTACCTTTGGCTGTCTGTCTTAGGAATAGCGATAGCGGCAGGTAGCGTAGCCTATTTTTCCCAGGTCCAGAATGGACTTATCATCAGCGGCATGCGCGACCCCTTCCCCTGGGGGATCTATATAGGTAATTTTGCCTTCCTGGTAGGTGTAGCGGCAGCCGCAGTCCTGGTGATTATTCCTGCTTACCTTTATCATTATCAGCCATTGAAAGATGTTTGCGTTGTCGGAGAATTTCTGGCCGCAGCCTCAGTCATTATGTGCCTGCTTTTTATAGTCATTGATTTGGGCAGGCCGGATCGCTTCTGGCACATTATCCCCTTCGTTGGACAATTGCACTTTCCTCAATCCATGATGGCCTGGGACTGCCTGGTCCTATGGGGATATCTGCTCCTGAACCTGATCATCCCCTCCTATATACTCAGATGCAAATATAAGGGCAGACAGCCGAACAGCCAATTGCTCACGCTCCTGGTTTACCTTTCGATCGTCTGGGCAATCAGTATCCATACGGTGACTGCCTTTATCTACAGTTCGATCTCCTCTGTTCCATCCTGGCATCAGGCTATTATGGCCCCACGGTTTCTGGCCTCGGCATTTACAGCCGGACCTGCCGTTCTTATTCTGGCCCTTCAGGTCATTGGCCGCTATACCCGCTGGCCGGTAGAAAAGAGGGCACTTTATAAACTGGCGGAGATAATGACTGTGGCTTTGTTTGTCAATCTGTTTATGCTCGGTGCTGAAATTTTTGTTGAAAGTTACGCCAATAGCTCCGATTTTGTCCATCGGAGATACGTCCTTTTCGGACTGCATGGCCATACCGCCACGGTAATTCCCACGTGGATATCGATTACATTGCAGATCTGTTCTCTGATTTTCTTGTTATTTCCAGTGTTGCGCCGTAACCTGGAGCTTCTCACTCTCTGCTGCGGAGGGATATTTGCCGGAGTCTGGTTTGAGAAGGGAATCGGCCTTATCGCTTTAGGCCTTGTTCCCTCATCTATTGGTGAGATTTTTGAATATCATCCCACTCTGCCGGAGATTGCCGTCACTGCGGCCATTTGGGCTATCGGCCTGCTTATTTTCACTCTTTTGATCAGATTGGCTATGCCGATTCAGGTTGGGGATGTCGGTGTCATCCATGATCGAAGTGAAAAAGAACTGAAAACAGAAGAGGTTGAAGCAGTGGTTGAAGCCAAGGGTGATGCCGCTGATGTCAGGAGCGAATCCTTGGCTGAGGCCAAGGGTGAGGCCGAAAGAAAAGACTAGGAAGACAGGGGCTTAGGAAGACAGGGGTTTAGGTGTTTAGGTTTTTAGGAGAAGACAAAACCTAACCCCCTAAACCTCTAACCCCCTAAACCTCTAACCCCCTAAACCTCTAACCCCCTAAACCTCTAAACCCCTAAACCTCTAAACCCCTAAACCTCCTACCTGATATCTGTAGTTCAAATTTTACGGCAGCAATTTTAAGCCAATTAGCCGATAAGGATTGAGGTTTAAATAACTTCCCCTATCGTTTCTGTTATCCATGGAAGAATGATCTCCCGCAGAGGCGCAGAGAATGACCGAAAATGACATAGGGACGAATAATATCCTCTGCGTCTTCGCGTCTCTGCGGGAAAAAGTACCAAAATTGAAATGAGGAAGTTATTTAATCACCATTCCTAAATATAAAAATTAATAAAAAAGCAGAAATTTTAAACTATCCCTTTTCGGAGGAAAGGCTCATGAAAAAGGTATGGGGAGGATCTTTCGACAACTCGATTCCGGTTCCCCATCAGGTAAAATCGGCATTTGGAACGATGATGGTAATACTCGGTCTGTTCGGGACAATTATGATGACCTATCTTCCTCATGCCGCAGCCGCTATATGGCACGTCCCCCGTGATTACCCGACTATCCAGGCTGCCATTGACATTTCCGGCAGGGCGGATGAGATCGTGCTGGCCAGGGGAGTATATTATGAGGGCATTAATTTTTCGGGTAAATCCATTACCGTAAGAAGTACGGACCCGAATGATCCGGGTGTGGTAGCAGACACCATTATTGATGGTAATCAAAGGGATAGAGCGGTTGTTTTCAGTAGAGGTGAGGGGAATGACTCTGTGCTGAGCGGAGTCACGGTGCAAAAGGTGAATGCCGACCTTTCCTATGGTGGAGTTTATTGCTTTGGCTCATCACCGACTATCAGCAAGTGTATCATAAGCGGGAATCGGGGAGGAGGAATTGACTGCTCTGACTCCTCGGCAACCATAACCAATTGCATGATAAGCGGAAATGGTGATGGAATCGATTCCTGGAAGTCCTCGCCTATCATTACCCGATGCATTATAAGTAAAAATTTAAGCTGCGGAATATATTGTGGCGAAAATTCCTCGTTAACTCTTGTCAACTGCACGATAAGTGAAAATCTCGGTACAGGACTGAGTTTCGCGAACTCGACTGCCACGGTCCATGGTTGCACGATCAGCGGGAATAATGATGAGTCAAGTGCAAACGGCGGTGGTATTTGCTGCCTCAGCAGCTCTTCGCCGACGATTACCGATTGCCTGATCAGCGGCAATTCATCGGGCGCAGGCGGTGGAATCGCCTGCGACTGGGGCTGCTCTCCGGTCATCAGTGGTTGTACCATTACGGGAAATCTTGCAAATACGGCAGGCGGCGGCATCCTTTGCGGTGGAAATGCTTCACCAATTTTAGTCAATTGTATTATTGCCCGCAACCATGTTTCCGATGGATCAGGAGGAGGAATTTACTGTGGCGGCGCTGGTGTGGACTTGCCAGGTCTCCCCTATTTGGCTATACCAAAGCCTGTAATCACTAATTGCACCATCACCCAAAATTCCGCTTCCCAATTCGGGGGCGGAATATGCAGTGTTTTCTCTTTGCCAATAATCACGAACTGCATCCTCTGGGGTGACCTTCCGAATGAAGTCAACGGCAAGTTGAAAGCTATTATCTATTCTGATATCCAGACCGGACATTTCGGGCGTGGCAATACCAGGAAAGATCCCTTATTCATAGCACCTCAGGCCGAAGATTATCACCTTCAGTCGAGATCTCCCTGTATTAATGGCGGTACATCGCGAGACGCACCGACCGAAGATATGGATGGCCATGCCAGGGATAGACGTCCTGATATGGGTGCCTATGAATGTATTCTGGCACCATCGAACCGACTCCCATAAGAAACAATCGACATGGGGGTGGGCCGCAACAATTTGATAAATGATAAAGAACAACCCAGCCAGAGTGTTCGTTGATCCTCATATAGCGACTCAAAAGGCGTGCCTGCTACAAACACCGTTGGAAGCTTTGGACAGATTTGAAATCTGTCCCCCTGAGTGTTCGTTGACTCCTCATAGTGCCTTATGGTGTGTCAGAAGCCTGCAAGAAAAAGAAGGACCCGCTCAGCATCTTCATGAGCGGGTCCTTGTGTTTCTCCTTCCTGTTCCTTTTCCTCCAAGCTCAAGAGATCAAGAAGAAAAAGAGTGAAAGTTTAAACTCTCATATAAAGGGAGAGACATAGGCAGAGTTATTTTGGTTTTCCCATGCATAGGGAGAAAAGGTGCCGGCAGCACCGTAAGAGGGGTTAAAAGGGCTGGCAGCAGCAGCGGTTCCCCTTGGAGTAAAGGTGGAAGTCCCGCTGCCAAATCCATTCAAAAAGCCTGCAACTCCCTGTGAATTTATAGCGTTGGCGAAGGGCATCACAACGCCGCCAGCGGCCGCAGTAGATGTACCCCCGGTTGTAACAACAGGAACGGTCCCTATGGCAGCAGGATTCGTGGGTACCAGTAAGGTGGATTCCCCCATCATAGAACCCATATCCATCATAGACTCCATATTCCCCATAGACTCCATACCCATCATATTCCCCTGATCGTGACGGGTTACTGCATCGGTTCCCATGCCATAGCCATTGCTCATATTATACAGATTCACGCTTGGCTGAAATGTCGTGTTTGCCAATCCGTACATATTGCCATAGGTGCTGCCAAGGGAGTTGGTCTGGCCGTAAAAGGGCATCACGGCAGCGCCGGTATATCCCTGTCCAAGTCCACCAAACATGGCTGCGGTATTAGCGGCAGATACAATGGGTGTCGTGGTGAAAGTGCCATATCCCATGCCGTAATTACCCATGATTGCGCCCATGCCGTTTCCACCCATGATGGAGTTGCTCATGCCGTAGCCGGAACCCATCACATTGCCCATATTAGTCATGCCATAGCCGGTCCCAACCATACTGGCCATATTAGCCATAGAATAGCTGTTCATGACAGAGCCGGCCATGCCATAGCCAACCATCTGCCCCATCAGGCCACCTGTGCCGCCAATGCCAATGCCACTGTAACCACTGCCGTAGCCAACGCCATAGCCGCCACCATAACCGCCTATGCCGCCGCCCATACCACCACCGCCTCCACCTCCACCGCCTCCTCCTCCGGCAAGAGCAGAGGGAGAGTGAGCAAAGAAGCACATAGCCGCCAACGATAGGGAGAAGCAGAGAACTTTTGTCAATTTTTTTAAAGCATGTTGTTTATCTTTCATTTCTATCTCCTTAACCTTTATTTATAGTTAATTGAATCTTATACGTTCTATTAATGGTTAACTGAAGATTATACGTGCTGTTAAGATGACTCTGCCTCGAAGGAAGTCCTTCGCCGTGCACAGAAGTTTTCCACTATCGATCTCACCCCCCTTCCAAGACCAGATGGTTAACTGAAGATTATACGTGCTGTTAAGATGATGACTTTACCTCGAAGGAAGTCCTTCGCCGTGCACAGAAGTTTTTCACTATCGATCTCACCCCCCTTCCAAGACCAGATAGTTAGATAATCCATCTTCTCCTTTCATAGTCCCTCACTGGTGTCCCTTCGCCCTCCCTTCAGATCATGATCATGACCCATTCAGATCACTATTCACTATTCCCCATCATGGCCCATTCAGACCACTATCCCCTGGATTTTATTCACTGCCGGACTCTTTTTAGGTGCTTGGACTTGGAGGGACTAAGCTAAAGCCGCGTCCGTTGCGCTACCGGATACTTTACCGGACCCGTTTCAGGCGTTGACTCAAGCAGCGCCCTCCGATTATTCCCGGTAGTGAAAGATCTTATTCCCTTAGTACTGACCGCGGGAATTCCGCCCCTACGATCTGGCCGCGTATTTATGGCGACCTGTACTTAGATCACGTTCCCTTCAGATTGTGACCCCCGTTCGTATCTATAAAAGAGCAGCAGGGTAGAAGAAAAAAAAGCGTGGTACAGGAGCATTAGGTTGAGACGGCGAGTGATGAGCCGTATTGGGTATCATTACCAAATAGGGTGAGATGGGAGAAACAGCACTCGAAAAACAGCACCGGAACCTTGAGTAAAAACGTGAGTGGAACCTTATGGAGAACCCTCAGTAGAGCCGTAAGTGGAATCTTAAGTAGAGCCGCGAGCAGAATCTTAACGGATTAGCCACATCCTGTAAGACGGGAATAAACCTTAATCCTTACGCACATGTTCGCAAAAGATAGATACGAATGAATTGCTTGGAAGACAATTTAATGTTATCATAAGCATATTTTCTGAAAAGAATCCAAGAGTAAACACCAAGAGTAAATACCATAAATAAATGCCATGAATAAATACCATAAATGAACACCACATGAACACCATCATTCGGGGAAACCAACGGGGAAACCAAAGATGTTAAATCAAAAGATTGACAGTACGTTGCGACTTATTGCGTGGGAGTTTACCCAGAAATGTAACCTCAACTGCCTTCACTGCCGCGGATCAGCCACCAGCAATGCCTCATCCGAGGAATTAAGTCTTTCGGAAAGCCGCTCCTTTATCGATAGCCTGGAGGATTTTAACAATGCGCTAATCATTATCTTCAGCGGTGGAGAGCCGTTGAGTCGGGAGGATTCCTTCGAGGTTATCGAATATGCCTCATACCGGGGGCTTCGGGTCGTTTTGGCTACCAACGGGGTGCTGGTTGACCATGATAAAGCCAGGACACTCAAAAAAATCGGGGTCCAGAGGGCCAGCATCAGTCTGGATGGAGCCAGAGAGGAAAGCCATGACAGTTTCAGGGGGCTTTCGGGAGCTTATAGAGGAGCTATGGCTGGGATTGAAGAGTTGAAAAGAGTGGAGTTGCCCTTTCAAATTAATACCACGATTACCCGACGGAATCTGGACGAAATCGAGGAGATTGCTGAATTGGCTATAAAGATCAAGGCTGAGGCTCTGCACATCTTCTTATTGGTTCCCACGGGCAGAGGGAAGGATCTGGAGGCAGATGCAATCTCGGCAACGGAATATGAAAAGGTGCTGCGCTGGTTTTATGAGTTTGGGCGACAGTACCCTATCCAGGTCAAAGCAACCTGCGCTCCTCATTATTACCGCATCGTCCATCAGTTATCCGGCACATTGCCTGCATCCCATGCCCCTCACGGGCTGTCCTCCTATAGTCGAGGGTGTCTGGGAGGAACAGGATTCTGCTTTGTTTCTTATAAGGGGGATGTATGTCCCTGCGGCTATTTGCCGCTCGCTGCCGGAAATATCCGGGAGCAGCGCCTGAGTAAGATCTGGGCCGAAGCCCCACTTTTTCAGGACCTGCGAAATCCTGATAAATTGAAAGGGAAATGCGGGCAGTGTGAATATCGGTGGATCTGCGGCGGATGCCGGGCGCGCGCTTATACTATGTCTGGTGATTATCTGGCTGAGGAGCCTCTGTGTATCTATCATCCCCATCACGAAGGGTAGCATCGCGAAGGGTAGCATCACGAAAAACAGCATCACGAAGGGCAGCACCGCGAAAAGTCTCATCGCGAAGAGTCTTATCACGAAAAACAGCATCACGAAGGGCAGCACCGCGAAAAGTCTCATCACGAAGAGTCTCATCACGAAGAGTCTCATCACGAAAAACAGCATCGCGAAGGGCAGCATCGCGAAAAGTCTCATCGCGAAAAGTCTCATCACGAAAAACAGCATCACGAAAAACAGCATCATGAAGCGCATCATCATGAAGCGCTGCCTCACGAAGGGCAGCATGAGGAAGGGAAGTCATAGCGTATGGATTTTTTGAATTTTTTGCTGCAGGTTTCAAAACCGGCCCGTTACCTGGGAAGCGAGTTAAACGCCGTTCATAAAGACTGGGACCAGGCGCGGTTTCGCATGGTCCTTGCCTACCCTGACCTGTATGAGGTAGGCATGTCCAATCTGGCCCTTAAGATTCTTTACGGAATCCTCAATAACCGGCCAGATGCGCTCGCTGAGCGGGTATTTAATCCCTGGCCTGATGCAGAGCAAAAGATGCGGGAAAACAACATCCTCCTCTATGCCCTGGAATCTGCAAGGCCGGTGCGGCAGTTCGATGCGCTTGGCTTTACCCTGCCTTACGAATTATGCTACACCAATATCCTGAACATGCTCAGCCTGTCGGGGATACCCTTCCTTGCTTCGGAGCGGGACAAGTCCCATCCCCTGATTATTGGCGGGGGGCCGGGAGCATTCAATCCTGAGCCTTTGGCGGATTTCTTCGATCTGTTTGTGCTTGGAGATGGCGAAGAGGTGATCATGGAGATTGCAGATCTGGTCATTCTCGCCAAAGATGAGGATTGGCCGCGCCCGCGGTTACTCAGCAGAATGGCTAGGCTTCCTGGTATTTATGTTCCGTCTCATTTTCAGGTAGAGTACTATCCCGATGGAACTATCAGGGAAATTGCACCAATTGCACCTATCAGGGAAATTGCACCAATCGGGGAGGTTACACCTATGGGCGGGGTTACACCTATGGGGGAGACTGCATCAATCCGTGAAATTGCACCGGAAGAGGGGACAGACCAAGAGGGGGGGCCAGGCCAGGAAGGTAGTGCCGGTGGCGGATGTAAAATTAAAAAAAGGATAGTTCAGGACCTTGACCGGGCATTTTACCCCGCAAGGCCGGTGGTTCCCTATATTGAGGTGATCCATGACCGTTTTGCTCTGGAGATTGCGCGGGGGTGCAGCCGGGGGTGTCGCTTTTGTCAGGCCGGATTTTTGTACAGGCCGGTTCGGGAAAGATCACCGCAGAGCCTGCACGCACTGGCCGCAGAGGCCATTCGGCATACAGGCTATGAGGAGCTTTCCCTCGTTTCACTAAGCTCCAGCGATTACAGTCACCTTGAGCCGCTGGTAAACCTTTTGCGCCATGACTGCCAGACCCACACGATGGCCCTTTCTCTCCCGTCGCTGAGACCGGGAACAATCAGCCCCTCTCTCATCGCCTCGATCAAGGAGGTCCGCAAAACCGGCTTTACCATTGCGCCGGAGGCAGGCACCCAGAGGCTGCGGGATGTCATCAATAAGGGGATCAGCGAAGAGGACATCTTTTCCACTGCCCGCCAGATCTTCGAGCAGGGATGGGACCTGCTGAAGCTGTATTTCATGATCGGCCTTCCGACCGAGCAGCCCGAAGATCTCGATGGGATCATATCCATTTGCCGGGAGATTCTGCGGCTTGGAAGAAAGGGGAACAAACCGAGGCGGATCAATGTCAATCTGACCATATCGCCATTTGTACCAAAACCCCATACCCCGTTTCAGCGAATGCCGCAGGAGTCAATGGAAGTACTGCACGAGAAAGAGAAATTTATCTTGCAGCAGTTAAACAGCCGTGCCTTCAAAGTAAAGTGCAGGGAGCCGGAGGTAAGCTGCCTTGAGGGAGCGATCTCACGCGGAGACCGCCGCCTGAGCAGGGTATTGGTCAGGGCATGGGAACTGGGATCACGCTTCGATCAGTGGAGCGAGCAATTTAATTTCTCCCTCTGGGAAAAAGCCTTTGCCGACTGCCACCTTGATATCGCTTTTTACGCGCATCGAACCATAGGAGAAAAAGAGATCCTGCCCTGGGAGCACCTTTCTTCTGGCGTATCACCCGCATTTCTGGCCAGAGAGGCTGCAAGAGCCTTTGAAGGAAAACTGACAGCCGATTGCCGGGCTACATCCTGTCATGGATGCGGCGCATGTCAAAGCCGCCAGATTGAAATTCCGCCCCTGCCAACTCCAATGAGCAGGAAGGAAGATCCGGATACTCAATCAGGTATCCAAGCAGGTGCCCAATCAAGTATCCAAGCAGGTACCCAGCCGGTTCCTCAGTCGATCATCCAGGAGGCTGCCCAGGAGGCTGCCCAAGAAGCCGCCCAAGAAGCTACCCATGCGGTTACCCAGCAGGTTACCCAGCCGACTCCCCAGGAGGCTGCCCAACCAGTTGCCCATGCGGCTGCCCAAGAGGCTGCCCAACCAGTTGCACATCCGCCTGCTCAACTGTTTACTCAAGGGGAGAATCTGACTTTTGGCCTTGAGACTCCGGGAGCGGAGAGTCAAATATTCGATCAGGGGAAAGAGCCTGGGCAGGATCACCTGAAAGCTCTTGATCACGTGAAAGCTCTTGATCACGATCGAGTGAAAGAGCTGAGGTATGATCAGGCAAAGTGCGATCAGGCACAAGAGCCTGGGCGTGATCGTGTTCATGTAAAAGCTTTGGAGCGGGGACAGTTGAAAGGGCAGGTGAAAGAGCCAGGGCACGATGGTGTGAAAGATCTGGCGAAAGACCTGGTTGGGAACAAGGTCTGCCAGATTCGAGGAAAATTTCAAAAGAATGGTCTTGCCATTTATATGTCGCATTTAGACTTGATGCGGGTCCTTTTCCGTGCAATTCGAAGGGCAGATATTCCTATTGCCTTCAGTCAGGGATTTCATCCGCACCCGCAGATCGCTTTTGGCCTCCCTTTGCCCGTGGGAGTAGAGGGGGAGGGGGAATATGCAGACTTCGTTTTCTACAGGTCCATAGAGCCGGAAGAGTTTCTGGCTCGAATCAACGAGCAATTGCCCGAAGGGATAAGGATGCTGCAAGGCAAACGTATCCCGTTGCAGGTGCGGTCTCTCTCCGCCTTGATCAATCGGGCAATCTACCGGATACAGGTGCCTGCCCGGGCTTGGTGCATCGACAGAGACTTTGACCACCAGCAGAACATTGCCCGGTTTTTAGCCAAAGATGAAATATGGATACAAAAGAGCAAAAGGAATAGCGAGAAGGCAGGGGAAGAAAAAAAGCTAATAAATATCCGCCCTCTTGTCTTTGATATTACTTCTCCGGGAGACTCTCCCCAGGTATGGCAGAATGATTCCGCGCAAGAACAGGGAAATGGTCCCGGCCAAGAACAGCGGCATGCTTCCATGCAAGAGCAGCGGAATGGTTTCGCGAAAGATGAGGGAAGTACT
>Ga0315268_10006810_pt1 | contig 12121 bp, 11 predicted proteins | sample C1_top_MG_FD_204535 | JGI IMG/M metagenome (GOLD analysis project Ga0315268, IMG submission 204535) | Sediment microbial communities from Yellowstone Lake, YNP, Wyoming, USA - C1_top | ecosystem: Environmental > Aquatic > Freshwater > Lake > Sediment | place: USA: Wyoming | collected 2017-08-01 | reverse complement strand
CATCTGGTTCGCTCGAACCTTCTCATGTCTTGAGGGCAATGGGAGTACCTTTCACAGCAATCCACGGCTCAATCAGGTTTTCTTTAAGCCGATACAATACAGAGGAAGAAATAGATAAAGTGATCGAGATTATGCCAAAGATAATAAATGATCTCAGGCTGCTTTCACCATTCGGAAGGGAAAAACTTAACCAGAGTATCAAATGTTCTTGATAAATACTACTTCACAATACTAACTAAAATATTGAAGACCTACCCCCCTCAATGCTTATTCCGGCTGCTGAAGGTATTTGATTAAAGCTTGTTTCTCCTCATTATTTAAGCGTGCACCATAACTGATCATGCGGTCAACTGTTTCTTTCCATTCAGCCTTGCTTTTTTTAGCGTTATAAATCAGGGATACATTATGGCAGACAGTACAACGCTTTTCTATGATGTCTTTCGGAGAATCAGTTGACGCAATTGCTACGGAATTAACTGCGGACAACAAAATAATTGATAGCATTTTAAGCATGGTTGTCTCCACCTGGGAGTCTATCGTTTAAATATCGATATGCTTTTTATACGGTTTGTATAGAACAGGAGTGAATCCTACCTTATGAAACCTTCCTCTGCGAATATTACCGTTCGGATTTACCTTAACAACCTCTGAGTTTTCCCAGTTCTGAAAGAGATCAAGAATCTTATCGATTGACTCTTGTTGCAGCTTCTCTATTGTATCCCTCATCGGCAGAGATGTAATGAGATTCCTATCAATAAAATCGCTTATCCGTTCCCTGTTGAAAACAGAGAGAAATACCATCCCCTTTAATATCCTCTTGTTCGTTTTAAAAGAAAAGATAAACCTCTCCAGGGAATTCTCAAGGAAAAGGTCATTCCTGCTCTGTATTTTCCTGTCGATCTCTATTGCCTGCAGCCAATATTTTTTATCGACAATACAGTCAGCCTTTAATTCCATTAAAGTATGCCCAATATTCTTTTTATTGACTACATAAATATTGTGAGCAACCGTATCAGCGGCGAGATGGCTCATATATCCATATACAAATGCCTTCTGTTGTTTTGTCTCTGCTGCCTTCAAAAGGTCAAAGGCAACATCCCAGCTGTGCGAGTTTTTATTTTCAGGCAGGTATTTCTTCCCAATAATAGTATCGGCCATAAGGTTTCCGTAAAGAAAATCTTTTCTGTACCGCCTTATAATCTCAAATAGGCTCGCGGGAAGCAGTGAACCAAGGGAATAAAACTCATTTCCGAGGTACATATGTGTTAATGGCCCCCATGCAAATGCAACGGTTGGAATGAATAAAAAAGATATGACAATCAACAATTTTAAAAATTTCATTTTAACTCCCTTATTAAGTTTACCATAAGTCTCACCCCAATACCAGAAGCTCCTTTGGGTATATATGGCTTTTCTTTTTCTATCGATGCAGTTCCTGCTATATCAAGGTGGCCCCAGGGTATCTGCCCGGCGAATTCATAGAGAAAATATGCTGATGAAGGAAGTGAACCAGTCTTTCCACCAGTGTTTTTTAGGTCAGCTATATCGCTCTTTAAATACTCTTTATATTCCTCAAAGAGTGGCATCTCCCAGACCCGTTCGTATGTTTTATCAGCAGCTTTCTTAATTCTATTCATCAGCTCCCTGTTATTGCCCATGAGAGCGATCGCTTCATTTCCGAATGCTATGGAGCATGCACCTGTTAAAGTCGCTATATCTATAATAGCACGAGGTTTGAAACGTTTAGCGTAACCAATGGCATCTGCAATAACCATACGGCCTTCTGCGTCTGTACTTATTATCTCTATAGTCTTTCCATTGATTGCCCTGACTACATCACCAGGTTTTGTAGCAGAGCCTCCCGGAAGGTTTTCTGTTGCAGGTAGTATCCCAATAAGATTGACGGGCAGTTTCAATTCAGAAACAGCCTTGATTATACCAAGAACAGCTGCACCACCAGCCATATCGTATTTCATCTTTTCCATACCCTCTGCGGGTTTTAATGATATCCCTCCGCTATCAAAGGTAATTGATTTACCGATAAGCACTAAAGGCTCTCCTTTAGCCCCTTTGTATTCGAGTACAATAAACTTAGGGAGTTCTTTTGACCCCCTTGCAACAGAAAGATAGGCACCCATGCCAAGCTTTTCTGCATCCTTTTTCTCCAGGATTTTCACTAAAAGGTTTTTTCGTTTTAGAGATAAAGCTACATTAGCAAGATGTGTCGGGGTCATGTCATTTGCGGGAGTATTCACTAAATCCCTTGCAAACCATACCGCTGAGGTTATCGTCTTTGTCCGGTGAATATCATCTCTGAGTCCTTTTGAAACCTTTGAAAGGACAGTAATGCTGCTTATTATTTTTTTATCTTTTCCACCAGAGTATTTTTTAAATGAATACAGTCCGAGCAGAGACCCTTCAACAAAATCCACCGGCGACATTTTAATAGATAAAATAACATTGGTGGATAGGGCAATCCTTTTCATTCCCATATCACGCAAATACACAGATGCCTTCCCGCCAGCTTGCCTTACCTTCTCAGCTGAAATCTCATCTCTTTTACCAAGACCAACAAGCAAAATTCTTTCAGGCTTTATATCATCGGGAGAAGGAACTAAAATGATCTCCTTATGCTTGCCATGGAATTCCTTTGAAAATAATCTTTTGATAAGTTTTGATACTGCTAAATCAAGGTGGTTATAAAGACCCGAACTTCCTTCTATACAAGGCAGAATCAGGGCATCACAGGCACAGTCTACCTCTTTGATATTCTTTATGTAAATATTCATTAATTGCTTCAATTTTACGTTGGTTAATTTTAGCTGATTTTTCAAAAAAATATCTACGACAGGTCTGATTGACAGAAAATTCTTTTTAAGCAATTATTGTATTATGCTCACTGATATAACCCCATCTTTCTCAAGAGAAATAATACAAAAGGTGTATGGAACACCATTCACTGATGGGAATAGTGTTGCCCTTTTATGGAAAGGCAAGGAATCGTTCCAGATTATATTCGAATTTCTTCAAAAGGCACAGGAATTGATATGCCTTGAATTTTACATATTCCGAAATGATGAAACAGGAAATGAGCTTGCAGAAATCCTCAAACAAAAGGCATCCGAAGGCGTGAAGGTTTATATCCTTTATGATCACTTTGGCTCATTTGGCACCCCGATGAAATTCTGGAAAGGCCTTAAACAAGCAGGGGTTCAGATGAAGGCATCACGTCCTTTTAAGTGGACTGCGCCTTTTCATTATGTCCATCGGGATCATAAGAAACTCATAATAATAGACGGCATTAAGGCTTTCACAGGCGGACTGAATATTGCCAATGAATACAGGGGATATCACAGGTTCAGGAGAATTAAAGGATGGAGAGATACAGGAATATTTCTTGAAGGTCCGATAGCAAGAACACTTTTAGATATATTCAAAAAAAGCTGGGAGATATGGAAAGGCACTCCAATTTATTTTGAAAAAAAAGATGAAGAACCAATAACAGGCGGTATTCCTGTGCTTCCAATATTTGCAAGCTCCGCTAAAGGAAGAAGGAAGATGAGGAAGCTACTATACTACAGCATCAACCAGTCTCAAAAAAGCATTTATCTCACAACAGCCTACTTTACCCCGAGCAGAAGAATGCTTCAAATACTTGAAAATGCAGTATCAAGGGGAATAGATGTAAAATTGCTTTTACCAGGTAAATCAGATATCTTAGCGGCACATTATGCAGGCAGGGCTTCTTTCACAAAACTTCTCAAGGGAGGTGTTGAGATATATAATTACCATGGAGAAATACTTCACGCAAAAACTGCTGTATTTGATGAAATGTGGAGCATAATCGGATCAGCAAACCTGGATTTTCAGTCACTCAGGAGAAATGACGAAGGCAATGTCGGCATAATAGACATTAACTTTAGCAGAAAAATGGTCGATATTTTTCATGACGATTTAAAACAGTCGGAGAAGATTACCCTTGATAAATGGCTTAAACGGCCATTTCTTGAAAAGGTAAAGGAAAAGTTTTTTGCGATTTTCAGAAGAAGGCTGTGAATAAAGCTATTATATTCCTATCTAATGTCAATAGTCCCTGACCCTCAAATGCTCTTTTTTTCTTTAACCTCAGCCTGCCGTTTTTGTTTACAAATATTGAGTGGCATTAAATGCATCTCAAAGAGCTGGGAGAAAAAAGTGATATTTCAAGATCGTACCCTACTTATATACTTTTCGAAAAATGATCTATGCATGAGGGGCTCTTTTCCTGCACTTATAGAAACAACGCCCCCAAAGTTCCCAAAAAAGTTCTTGTTTTTATCGGAAGGAAGCGTATTGGATTTAATTAAGGGGTTTATATGTACTTATTTCGTTCATAAAAAGGTGCCTGAGTGACTGCTCATTCCGCAGCATTTTAGAACATTCTCCAAGTCCTTCACGTTCGTAGATCATGGCAGCGCCGGCAATTTCAGTGCCCACGTCGCTGAAGTCCCGTCCTTCATCTCGGGTTTGTGATAATGCTTCAATTGCCATTCTGCAGTGCATGTCTGCAATCTCCCGCTCCCGAAGGAGAAGATGAATTTCTCCGATAAACAGGTCTGCGGGGAATACCCCGGCGAGCGGCCTCAGTCTCTCATAATATCGCATAGCATCCTTAAAACGGCCAGCCTTTTTATAAGCAAAGGCCATCTCCCATTGATAATAGATCATGCCGGGATACAGTCTGTATCCCTTCTCGAAAAATTTATCAGCATCTGCTATCCTGCCTTCCCGCAGCAGGTATCTTCCGAGATACGGCAGTCCGAAACAATTGCGTTTATTGTTGATGCATACCTTTTCAGCATACTCAAAGGCCTTTCCGGTATCATTGCGCTGATAGTATGCGTCGGCTGCATACAGGAGAAGCCATGGGTCACTGGCGTATTGGCGCAGGAGAGGCGTGAGAAAAGCAATTGTTTTTTCCGGAAGATACCCGCCGGAGTATTGATCAGCTTTCTGATATGCGGACCACATGGCAGGTATAGTTTTACCAGGCAAAACACCTTGGGATTTAAGCGCATTCATAATCACATCTCCCAACCATCCGTTTATGGGTATAGTGTAGCCGCCATTGAAAGAATATGATACGCTGGCCATTATTACCCTATAGGATTTTCTTTTCAGGGTTTCAAGAAGCATTAAAGCTGCTTTAAGCTTTCCAATGCCATACTCAGCGGAAAGGGAGGGCAGGAAGTCAGTATCAATACTTACTATAACCGGGTGTGTTATGGAAGGCATGGATTCAATAGTACAGATGCATAGAGGGATGCCGCTTACTGATCCCCTAATACATCCCTCAATCATGCGAAAGTTTTGTATGTCAGAATCTGAAAAGCCGATTCCTGTCAGAAGTTTTTTGAGCTGTTTCTCATTGCCGGCCCTCGAAAAATGCCTGAATGGGGTAACCCAGTAGACCTCCTTCACCATTCCGAGCTTTGCAGCAACATAAATGAAATTACCAGAATGGTACAGTCCCTCATCATTCAGGGAATTGGCCTTCTGGAATGAGGCTATATCTTTAGATGTATGAATGACCTTCAGCCTCTCCATTTTTCCCGGAGCTGCAGGTGACATGTCGTGGTGGGCATCGATGTTTATCAGTATCGCATCCTGAATCCCCTTTTTCATCCAGTAGGCAAGGACGTCGCTATGATCATCTGTCATTACCACGTCAGGGAGTTTATCGCGTCCAAGAACCGGATATTCTGCACCATAAGCATTGCTGCAAAATATAAGCAAAAGGAAAAGCAGAAGTTTGTGCACGAAAAGATATTCGCTTTGCCGGCATGTCATCACCCGGTTTTTTTCGTCTGTCCGCATCTTATGCACGTCTAACAGTCCCGAAAAACAACACTCCTATCCATCGCAGCTTCATGCTGCTGGCCAACCTTACTCCTCCCTGGCAGAGAAACCAGGTAGCAATCCAGAGGATAGGGACTTCTACCCAGTGAACAATACCGTACCCTGATGCCTGCCAGACACCAAAGAGCAGTATTATAACCGTTGTGTGGGAAAGATAAATCCCATAGGTGTCTTCTGAGGCACTGGCGAGCCACAGGCGTATGCGCTGAGCATGCCCGCTTTCCTTCACTTTATAAAGAGCAGCAAGAAGAAGCAGCGGACAGAGAAAGCGGAAAGGAAGGCCTCCGGCGAGGAACTGCTGAAGAGGGTTAAATCCAAGCCATGCATCTTCAAGTCTCAGTTCCCAGTAATAAAGAGCAAAGGACAGCGCTGTGAGGATAAAAAGCCAGCGGATATTGTCCACGAGAAGGTAAAAATACTTTGGACTATGGCGCAGCCACACACCGGATGCAAAAAAGACCACCCATGGCGGAAAGGATGAAATCATGTGCGTTTCTAAAAAAGCGCTTGAAGCACCTTTTGTCCAGAGGAAGGTATCCGCCAATAACGCAAAGCCGCAGGCCAAAAGAGCTGATATTCCAAAGAAAAGGTAAACCCCCCGGCCTTTTAAATAAGGCTCGAGTACATAGTACAGCAGAAGAAGCTGGAGCAGAACACTGATGTAGTAGAGCTGCCAGTAACCTGTTAAAGAATAGTAGAGAATTTCGCCGGGTGATATCTGCCTGCTTTGCCCATCAAGCAAAAGCAGGATGGCATTCCAGATGAGGAAGGGAATGATGAGAACTCTCAATTTCTTGCGCATGAAAGAACGGATACCGGGACGTGTGACAGACGGGGAAAAACGACCTGCAAAAAAACCTGATAACAAAAAAAAAGTAGGGACGGGAACAGCAAAAAAAGGCGCCAGTCCGAAACCACCTGGCCACCACAGCCCCATTCCATGTCGGATATAGAGATTGATATGAACAAGCACAACAAACCCGCAGGCCACGGTCCGGGCGGCCTTGGTTGAAACAAGGAGGTTATGATCGGCAATACCTCTGCTTGGGACAGAAAATCCTGCTGCTGGCCTCACAGAAATGCCTCACCGCACAGAAAACTATTTTTTCTCCATGGCAGGACTTTCAATGCCCTTGGTATTCATCTTCTGCGATGAGGGGGAGCTGACTGCTGGCGGAATGTTCGCCGGAGCCATCGGCTTTACAACGCCCTTGTCGTCCATCTGCATCATGTGAACCTTTCCTTTATATTGCACCTGAAATTTTCCGTCTCCCCGCAACACCATGAAGGTAAGCCTATCACCGCGCTTTGCACCCTGAAGTCCCAATGTGTTGAGCTTGCCGGGATCAAGAACCATAGCCTGAAAAGTCTGGCCAGGCTGGGGTGACTCAGGCAACAGGCTGTCAAAGCGCACCCCGAGCTGAGCTGATAGACTATCACTTGATGTGTGAGCGGCACGTCCAACACGTCCGCCATATGCTGCAGATGAAAACAACATAATAAATACTGCAAGCACCGTCACAATTCTTACTGACAAATTATTCATAATTCTTACCCCCCTTCATTTTATTAGTAGCATATCAAGTAACTGAGAGTATGTCAAAAATGATATGTCAAGCAGTCAAACACAAACAATTACACAGGGCATCAATGCCCGGGGAATGTGGGAATGCTGTGAGGTCAGCCCTCGACATTGGACAACTCAGACCACGCACGGCAAATTTCAATACCAGGAACACCATACTTATGAAATGGAATTAAAGTAACGGTTCTATTTTCTTTCTTCTCAATTTTCATTATCGCTATCGGTTACCCTTTCTCTTTTGAGTAAATAAAACAAAAAAGCCCGTTCCCTTTCTGAGAACGGCCTCTGACTCGTTCGCAATATCCTTAAAATTTCTCTCATCCCTCCTCCGGGAGATGGGGTAATATAGCTCAAAATATATGGGGTTTGCAATATATTAGTTCTCAGCGGTCAGCGTTTAAAGCAAAGAGCATTCAGCGAAGAGCGAAGAGTATAAAGTAGGGGAAAGAACCATATTAAGTCTTGGCATAAAAAAAAGGTAGTGGTTAATGAGCAAGTGTTAGGAAAATGATTTTCTTCATTAATCTGCAAGATTTTTGAGAACTTTCCCATGCCTCTTATTTACTTTTTGAAGTGCTGCCCGAAATCTCTGTTCCCTTTTTCTGTCTTTGACAGGTGAGAGTATGAGGTTTTTGCCGTCAGTAGATATTTCAAGAGGTGTGTCCATATCTATTTTCAAGATGTCAAGGATAGGCTTATCAATTATCAAGGCAGCACTATTTCCATGGGAGACCATCTTTTTAATCATATTTCCTCCTTCTCATGTTAATGTATATACATTGTATAACCATTTTAATAAATCAGTCAATTGATGTTCTCATCTTTTAAAATGGGCTGGTCAAGTAACTTTATAAAGATAGAAGTCAAAGAGTTTAATGCAAGTTAAAGGCAACAAATTCAATCAGGAGGAACTATTATGACCTTTTCAGAGAAGATTGACTTGAATACAAAAGGTTTTAGCGATGTAATCGATATTACCAGCAAAGTTGTATTCATCCTGGAGCGCTCAGGAGCAAAAAATGGATTGATAACTGTGTTTTGTCCTGGTTCCACAGGTGCTGTAACAACGATAGAGTATGAATCAGGTGTCCTTAAAGATTTGCAGTGGGCAATAGAAAAGATAGTCCCATCAGATATTCCCTATGAGCATGACAAACGCTGGGGAGATGGTAATGGTTTTTCTCATGTACGGGCGGCACTGATGAAACCTTCTCTTACAATCCCTATTATAGAAGGAAAACTTACATTGGGAACGTGGCAGCAGATAGTCTTCATAGATTTTGATAACAGGCAGAGACACAGAAATATTATTGTACAGGTTATGGGTGACTAAATGGATTTTTCTCACTAAAAAATTGTGATAGCTTTGAAAATTGTCTTCCCTTTTTTATGCGTGTTTGAACCTGTAATTGTCAATATTGATAATTGCTTGACGCCGAAAAATAGTAGGTAACCAAATTAGGTGGGTTAGTTTTCGATGTGAAAGTGGATCAATTTTCAATGAGAATCTGAATCGTAAATCTGAAAGACCGAGTCCGCCAGAGACAGAGAGCGAAAAGACCGTTATCTATTATGTTATCATAATATAAATATGCATCCCATACTCATTAGACTTGGACCTCTAACAATACACACCTATGGATTTCTTGTGGCTATGGGTTTTCTTCTCGGCCTTGGCCTTGCTGTCAGACAAGCAAAGAAAGCGGGTATCCCATCTAATAAGATAATAGACCTCGGTTTTTATATTCTCCTTGCTGCTATTATTGGATCAAGGCTTTTTTTTATTTTTATAAATGCCACCCATTATATGAAAAATCCTTTGGACATTTTCAAGATATGGGAAGGAGGTCTTGTCTTTTACGGAGGTGTATTACTTGCGGTACCGACTGCTATATGGTATGTCAAGAAGAATGGTCTCGCTATCTGGAAAACAGCAGATATATTCGCACCTTCAATTGCAATAGGGCATGCTCTTGGAAGGCTTGGGTGTTTCGCAGCCGGCTGCTGCTATGGAAAGCCTGCTGAATCACTACCTTGGTCGGTTACATTTACCGATCCTGAATCCCTGGCCCTGGCCAAAATCGGCATACCACTTCACCCGACACAGCTATACGAGTCTGCAGGAGAATTCATTAATTTTCTCATACTCATAACCCTTAGAAGATATAGCTTATTTAACGGCCAGCTTTTTATGACATATCTGCTTCTTTACTCTGTCCTTAGGTTCATAGTCGAATTTTTCAGAGGGGATGTAAGCAGGGGATTTATTTTATACAATCTCTCTATATCACAGGGAATCAGTATCCTGACAATTTTTATTGCAACAGCAGGGCTTATTATTTTAAGGCAGAGAAAGGGTAAGGTTTAGAATTCTAAGTTAGCTGAACAAAATTACCAGATCAAAAAATAATAGAATCTGAATAGAAATACTGCTAAAATGTTATTGTTTACAATTATTTGGGATAGCTCTATATTTTGTCTATATCGCTTAAGGTTAAAGAAGGAAAAAGTAATCACATTAGAGATCATTATTTTTGTTAGGAGGGTTTTATGAATATTAAGGAATTAAAAAATGTTGTTGCGGTCAGCAGGGAAGGAGTAGAAATAAGAGACATAAATGGACTGAGAGCCATAATTGACAACCTTATTTATGAGGCTGTATTTTCAGAGGGTGAGAAGAAAAATGCTTTTCTAATACTCATAAAGGAAATAGCCAAAGCAGCAGGGTCCTTCCCATCATCTGTCCACTCCCTCTACGGAGAGATGGGAAAAGCATATCCAGGGTTCACTGTCCCAGCAATAAATATAAGAGGGCTTACATATGATGTTGCAAGGGCGGTTTTCAGAAAGGCTATTGAGATGGATGTCGGACCTTTCATATTCGAGATAGCCCGTTCAGAAATTGGATATACAAAACAGAGACCCCTTGAATATTCTGCTACAGTGCTTGCAGCAGCAGTAAAAGAAGGTTATCATGGTCCTGTATTTATCCAGGGCGACCATTTCCAGCTTATCAGAAAGAACTATCTGAGTGATCCAAAAGCTGAAACCGATTACATAAGGGGTCTGATTAAGGAGGCAATAGATGCCGAGTTTTATAACATTGATATTGATTCATCCACACTCGTAGACCTCGACAAAGAGACGATCAAAGAACAGCAGAGGCCGAACTTTGAAAAGACAGCAGAACTTGCTGCATATATACGGGAAATCCAGCCTGACGCTGTGGAGATATCCATTGGTGGAGAGATTGGAGAGATAGGGGGTAAAAATAGCACACCAGAAGAACTAAAGGCTTATCTGAATGGGTTCAATGAGACCTTTAAATCAGATAAAGGATTAAGTAAACTCAGTGTTCAGACAGGCACAAGCCATGGTGGGGTCGTACTTCCTGATGGAACACTCGCAAAAGTAAAGATAGATTTTGATACACTCAGAATACTTTCAGACCTTGCAAGAAAGGCATATGGCCTTTCAGGCTGTGTTCAGCATGGTGCATCAACTCTCCCTGAAGAGGCGTTTAACATGTTCCCGGAGACAGGGACATCAGAGGTTCACCTTGCTACTGGTTTTCAGAATATAATCTATGACAGCAAACACCTGCCTCCAGAATTCAGAGAAGAGATTTATCATTTCATAAAACAGGAATATGCAAAGGAATGGAAGGAAGGCAAGACCGAGGAGCAGTTCATTTACAGCACAAGAAAAAAAGGATTTGGACCATTAAAGAAGAAATGGTGGGATTTGCCTTCAAATATAAAGGCGCCAATACTGCAGGAATTAGAGGCTAAATTTGGATTGCTATTTAATAAATTGAAGGTTGCTAACACTTTGGATATTGTGAAACGGACCGTGGAACCTGTAATCATCAAAAAGGAAATCGATACAGGGTTTTTAGGGTTATAGAGTTCAGAACATAAAAGATTTATCGAGTAATAGTTGTACGTAAACAAGCAGTACATAGCATTTCGCTCATTCTCGGTATATCGACCTCCGAGGTTTTCGCTTATCAGCGAAAAAAGCCGCTCAAATGCTATATCCTGCTTGTAAATCTCCAGATTATGAATTAATTCATCCATACAAATTAACGAATATTATTTGGGTTAAGGCTATATGAAGCGTTTTAAATGGCAGATTACTTTTGGGGCATCGTTAATCGCATTATCCGCAATTGTTTATTTTGTTCAGATTGAAATTTTCAACAGACCCAGGGATACCCTTTTTTACCTGTTCCAGGACTTTGCATTTGTCCCTATTTCGGTTTTAGTCGTTACCCTGATTATAGACCAGTTATTGAGGGTAAGAGAGAAACGAGCAATTCTTAACAAAATGAATATGGTTATCGGGGTTTTCTTTAGCGAAGTTGGGATAAGTCTGTTGAAGTCTTTTCCTGATTTTGACCTGAACCATGACAAAATCAGAGGAAATCTTTTTGTGACCAACGATTGGTCTGAGCAGGAATTTTCTATCGTGAGAAAACAGCTTAAGAATTACGATTATAAAATTGAGAGTCAAAGAGGCAATTTAGAGGATTTAAAAAGTTTTCTTATCGAGAAAAGGAATTTCTTACTGCGTTTACTGGAAAACCCTAATCTACTTGAACATGAATCCTTCACAGATCTCCTCTGGGCTGTATTT
>Ga0315268_10006809_pt1 | contig 12122 bp, 7 predicted proteins | sample C1_top_MG_FD_204535 | JGI IMG/M metagenome (GOLD analysis project Ga0315268, IMG submission 204535) | Sediment microbial communities from Yellowstone Lake, YNP, Wyoming, USA - C1_top | ecosystem: Environmental > Aquatic > Freshwater > Lake > Sediment | place: USA: Wyoming | collected 2017-08-01 | reverse complement strand
GGGCGCGCGCAACGCTCTGGTTTCCAACTGGTACCGGGAACGGGAATCGAACCCGTGCCCTCAGATCCACAGTCTGATGCTCTAGCCAACTGAGCTATCCCGGCACTGATCTCACTCAGACACGCCGCTAAGATCGCAGACCGGCCCCAGAATGTCAACGCTCGCCGCGCTCCCGCCCAAACGCTTCGCTCGCCGCGCTCCCGCCCAAACGCTTCGCGGTGTCGCAGCCGGTCAACGTTTTCAGTTCAGTCCACATGCCACCGCGTAGCGCCACAAAAAATGAGAATCGAGAAGGAGGACAAGGACGATGACGCTGACGATTCTCTTGTCAGCGCCAACGCCCTGCGCGCCTACTCGCAGAGCATGTCAAGTTCGGCTACGATTATCTTGGTCGCCCCCTGCCCAGCCAACACCGGCACCAACTCGCGCGCCGCGGCCTTCGCAATGATTAGCTCGATAAGCACTTCGTCGCGCTGCCCGCCCCACACCGAGTAGCTCACCTTCTTCGGAATGAGTGCCTCCAGCGCGCCGGCTTTGGACAAAGGGGCGTGCACGCGCACGCTCACTTTGGCATCCGCCGCCAGACAACTCTTCAAAAGCAGCGCGATGCTGTCCAGTTTGGTGCGTTTCCAGCCGTCTTTCTGGTAGGTCTGTTTGCCGGCAAAAAACTGCGTGGTGGATTCAAACACCGTGTCCAGAATCCGCAGCCGGTTGGCCTCCAACGACGCCCCTGTCTCGGTGCACTCGACAATCGCGTCGGCGAACACCGGCGCTTTGGCCTCCGTCGCGCCCCACGAGAAGTCCACCTCGGCCACGATGCCGCGCTCGGCCAGCCAGTTCTCCGTGATCCGCTTCAGTTCGGTCGAGACCCGCACGGGCACGACGTTGCGCAGGTCCTCGGTCTTCTGCCAGGGGGCGTCCTGGGGCACAGCGAGCACCCAGCGCACCGGGCCGAAGGACCGCTTCGCGTAGCGTAGGTCGGCCAGAATCCGCAGTTCCTCCCCGCAACTGGTCTCGGCAATCCAGTCCAAGCCCGACAACCCGCAATCGAGGTTGCCCTTGGACACGTAGAGGGGAATCTCCTGCGGCCGCAGCAGCACCGGCTTGACTTCGCTGTCGCTGGAAGCCAGCCAGAGCGAGCGTTCCGAGCCGTAGAACGACCACCCGGCGGCGCCAAACAGCGCCAGCGTCGCCTCCTGCAAGCTGCCCTTCGGAATCCCTATGGTAATCGAATTGCCCATGCTGAGCGGCGCAGAGCTTACGGTTGCCAACGGCCCAGTTCAAGGCAAAACCACCCGGGCGGTGGCTGCGAAGCTGGCGGGGACGCCGCCGCGTCCTGCGCCGCCCCAGCAAGCATAGTCAGCTATCAGCTACCTGGCCTCCGCTCCGCCTGATCAAGCTTGTTGTCGCTCACATAGCCAGCCCTTCATTGAGAATCGGGACCATGGCATCAAGTTTGGCTGCCACTTCGGCGTGGATTTCTCCCGGTTTCATCTGAGCTGCAATTCGAAAGAAATCCTTCTTGGAAAGAGGCGTTTCCGTCTTTTTCAGAAAATCCGGGAGGATGGATTTGCTGGCGGGCGTGGCAACAAGGTAATCGCTGTCCTTGAGCGGGTCTTTCAGGGCGGGTGGGGGAAAGTTCTCCTTCAGGAAATCCTCGCCGTCCTGGCGCCGGGCTTTGGCGAATAGGTCAGGGGCTGGGCCGGTCACGAAGCGCAATAGTGCCTCCGGGTGCAGAAGGCAGTTTTCAATTTCGTACCGTTTCCAACGCAAGATGGTGAGGTTATCCGCGCCGATTTCGCGTTCAGGCAGGTCCCGATTATCACCGTCCAGCAGCAGAACGCCCTTGACTTCAGGGCGGATGGCCTTAAGGCCAAAGAAGTGGGCGCGCGCTTCACGCACATCGCGCCCGTGGATGGGATAGACAAAGGGCGAGGCCGCGAACCGAAGAAAGCCGTGGTGTTTCAAAACGCGCGCGAACTCGGTGAGAATCTTGAAGTCCGATTCGTCTCCGACGTAGAGGATATTCTGGCCGTTCTCAGCGGCCAGAATGTCCAGGGACGAAAGGCGTTTGAGGGCTTCCCGAACCTGGTCGCGTTGGGTGTCAATAGCCAACCGGTGAGGCGGACCGTAGAATGAGAGAATCCGCTCGGCGCCTGTGTCTTCAAGGATGATCTCCGCGTGGGTGGAGATGAGCAGTTGGCACTGGCGACGCCGCGCCACTGATCTGAGCAAGTCATAGACCTGGCGTTGCAGTATCACATGGAGGTGCGCATCAGGCTCATCGAGCAGGAGGACGGAAGCAGGACGAGCGTAAAAAAAGCCCAGCAGCGTCAATACCTGATGAAAGCCGCTCCCAGCAGAAGCGACATCAAATGCCGTCCGGCCCTCGCCATGAGTATATTCGATGCGAATGAATGGATCAGTGGCCTCGGAATACTGCGGCTGTTTCAAACGATAACCGAACAGGCCCCAGCTATCCTCTGCGAGCTCCTTCCAAAGGCCCGATCCCTTCTCTTTGTCAACGCGGTGAACCTCCAGCAGGAGGTTCCGCAGAATGTCTCCCGGCTTGCCCTGGCCCACCAAGCGATTCTGGTAGCCCAACTGAAGACCTGTCTCCTCAGCTCCGATTCCGGAGAACGGGGGAACATGAACAATGCTGAGCGCCTTTGCCCCAGCAGGAATCTCTGTGACCGGATTGCCCTCGTCGTCGGCCAGTCTGACGTAAACCTGCTCCTTGTTAGTGTAGCGAAGGGTGACGGTCAGATTCCATTCACCGCCCTGCGGGCTTCTCCCGTAGAGAGCAACGGCCGCCAGCTTTGGCTGACCGGCCTTGGCTCCTTGCTTCTCTCCTTGACTGTAGGCTGTGTCCCTGTCAAACCAGAGCAGATTCATCTCGCGCAACGGAACGGCAGTGAAGTCGTTCCGTGAGACCGGAACTCCCGTCCTTTGTTTCGCCTTCGAGGACTCGGCGTGCTCGGCCTGCCAGCGTTGCAGGGCCAGGTTCCAGACCGCCACGGCTTGAAGCAGAGTCGTCTTGCCGGAATTGTTTGGGCCAGCAAAGACGATGTCATCACCCAACTCGAAGCTCGTTGCCTTGAATCTCTTGAAGAACTCAACTCTAACTCTGGTGATCATACTCGCGCGGGTTCACATTCATGGCCGCGAAACCCAAGCCTTCCGCAGGAGCATTCGGGCTGGCTCATGCTGACTCATAGAGCGTTCTTCCTTCGCGCCGCGCCTCGTAATAGACGTTCCCGGGCGTGCTCGACCACTCCTCAAACTCGGCTTCGCCAATCACCAGCAGTTCCACCGGCAAGATCAGACCCCGCAAGACCCGATTCAGCCGCACCATTTCTTCGACGCGGTCGCCCACCTCAGCTTCAATCACCAGCAAGTCCAGATCACTGTCCACCCGCGCCTCGCCCCGCGCCTGGGAGCCAAAAACGATAACCTTCCGCGGTTTGGCCGCCTCGACAATGCGCCGCACCGTCTCTTGAAGTTTCTCCGGCGTCACCGCCCAGATCGGTTCTGTGCACCTCGCTTGCATAGCGCCGCTCAGCATAGTCTCTCCTAACCTCGCTGTCTATCTTCTGTCACCGCTTTGCCTTCAACGGCCGCCCTTCAAGTAGCCAGGAGCTTGGCGGCAGTGGCGTTGCCCCTGAATGGTTTTCTGTTTCAGCCCCGCTGGCGGCCGTGCTACGCTGCGGACGTGAGCGATCTGGTTGAGCAGGTCCGCCAAACCATCCTGGAAAAGCGGCTGCTGCGCCCCGGCCAGGCGGTCGTGCTGGCCGTGTCCGGCGGGCTGGATTCGATGGTGATGCTGCATTTGCTCGCGCGCCTCTCCGGTGAGCATCAGTGGCGCTTGGTGGTCGCGCACCTCAACCACGGCTTGCGGGGGCGCGAGAGTGACGCCGACCAGGCCTTCGTGCGCGCCGCCGCTGCCCAGCTCGGCCTGCCATTCGTGACCAAGCGCGTCGCGGTCACCCGGCACGCCCAGCAGCGGAACCTCTCGGTGGAAATGGCGGCCAGGCAACTCCGTCACCAATTCCTGGCTCGCACCGCGCCGGCCTGCGGCGCGGCCACGGTGGCGCTGGCCCACCATGCCGATGACCAAGTGGAGACCTTCTTTCTGCGGCTGCTGCGCGGCGCGGGGGGCGAGAGTCTGGCGGGAATGCGCTATCGCAGTCCTTCGCCCGCTGATCCGCGCGTCGAGTTGATCCGCCCGTTGCTGGGCTGCCGCCGCAGCGCCTTGCGCGACTTCGCCCAAGCCGCCAAGGTTGACTTCCGCGAGGACGCCAGCAACTTGAAGGCTGACTTCCTCCGCAACCGGCTTCGCCTCGAGCTGTTGCCGCTGCTCACGGCCGAGTTTCAACCTGCGCTGGCAACGACCGTGCTGCGGACGATGGAATTGGTCGGCGCCGAAGCGGAGTACGTCGGCGAACTAGCCCGCGGCTGGCTCTGGCGCGCGCGCCGCCAACCATTCGCCAAGCTCCACGTCGCCCTCCAGCGGCGCATCTTGCAGAGCCAATTGCTGGCGCTGGGCGTGGCCCCCTCATTCGACTTGATTGAAGCCTTGCGCCTGGCGCCAGACAAGCCAGTCATGGCTGAGCCGGGCTTGCAGCTCCGGCGCGCGGCCGACGGCGCGGTGAGCCTGGGCCGGCTCAAGACAGTCAGTTTCAATCCGCGCCAGTTGACGGTGGACTTGACCGGGCCGTCCGGGAGCGTGACTTTCGGCTCGCTTGTCCTGGAGTGGGCGCTCAAACCATTGCCGCCCGGCGCCCGGCAGGCGCTCGAACCGCAGCCCGGCGCCGAACGCTTCGACGCCGACAAAGTGGGCAGCCCCGTTCATTTGCGCCACTGGCAGCCGGGCGACCGCTTCCAGCCCATCGGCCTCCGGCAGGCCACCAAGCTCCAGGACCTGTTCGTGAACCTCAAGGTTCCCCGCCCCGAACGCCACCGCCGCGTCCTGGCCACCACCCACGAGGGGGTGATCTTCTGGGTGGAAGGACTCCGGATCAGCGAGCAATTCAGACTTGATAACGGCACGCGGCGGTGCTTGGAATGGCGGCGGCGCCGCCCGGCAGAGGCGTGAGCGCGCGCGGAGCTCATGTTTTTGCGCGCTGATTGCTTGCATTGGGCTGGCCGGCGTGTTATTGTGACCTCAACCTTGGTAGTCAATGGCGGATAAGAACAACAACGAAGGTGGTCGCAGCGAGAAGCGCAGCGACGAGCCGCGGGTGCCCCCGCGCACCTGGCTGCTCTGGTTGATCATCCTGAGCCTCATCCCGCTGCTGGTCTTTTTCAAAGGCCAGACTGAGACCAAAGTGCGCGTGCTCAACCACGCGGAGTTTCTCAAGTGCGTGGAGAACAACCAGATCGTCGAAGGCACCATCCGTTACAACGCCCCTCAGTCGCGCTTGCGCGAGATCACCGGCCGGTACATGCCGTCAACCGGCCTGGACAAAGGCCAGTCGGTGCCGTTCAAGCTGGAGACCCTCTTGACCGAGAAGACCGAGGACGAATTGCTCCGCACCGGCAAGTTCAGAGTGGCCGAGCCGAACGCGATGCTGGTGAGCCTGGTCTGGACCATTACGCCGATCGTCCTCATCGGCGCTGTCATCTACATTTTCTTCATCCGCCAGATCAAGCTGGCGGGCAAGGGCGCCTTGAGCTTCGGCAAGAGCAAGGCCAAAATGCTCAGCAAGGAGAAAAACCGCACCACTTTCAAGGACGTCGCGGGCGTGGACGAGGCCAAGGAAGAGGTCGCCGAACTGGTTGAATTCCTCAAGGACCCCAAAAAGTTCCAAAAGCTCGGTGGTCGCATCCCCAAGGGCGTGTTGATGATCGGGCCGCCGGGCACGGGCAAGACCTTGCTCGCCAAGGCCATTGCCGGCGAAGCCGACGCCGCCTTTTACAGCATCAGCGGCTCCGACTTTGTGGAAATGTTCGTCGGCGTCGGCGCCAGCCGCGTCCGTGACATGTTTGAGCAGGCCCGCAAGAGCACCCCTTGCCTGGTGTTCATTGACGAGATTGACGCCGTGGGCCGCAGCCGCGGCCACGGCCTGGGCGGCGGCAACGACGAGCGCGAGCAGACCCTCAACGCGCTCCTGGTCGAGATGGACGGCTTCGACACCACCGAGGGCATCATCATCATCGCCGCCACCAACCGGCCCGACGTCCTTGACCCGGCGCTCTTGCGCCCAGGCCGCTTTGACCGCCAAATCACCGTCAACCTCCCCGACGTGCGCGGGCGCGAAGCCATCCTCAAGGTCCACTCCAAATCCGTCAAACTCGCCCCCGAAGTGGACTTGTCGGTCATCGCCCGTGGCACCCCGGGCTTCTCAGGCGCCGAACTGGCCAACCTCCTTAACGAGGCCGCCTTGCTCGCCGCCCGCCTGGGCAAGAAGGCCATCACCATGCCCGAGTTGGAGGAAGCCCGCGACAAGGTCCGCTGGGGCCGCGAGCGCCGCAGCCTGGCCATGACCGAAGAACAGAAGCGCTTCACCGCCTGGCACGAAGCCGGCCACGCCTTGGTCAACGTGATGCTCAAGCACACCCATCCGCTCCACAAGGTTACCATCATCCCGCGCGGCCAGGCCCTCGGCGCCACCATGTATCTGCCCAAAGAGGACATCTTGAACCGCGGCCGCAAAGAAATGGTTGACCTGATTACCGTCACTATGGGCGGCCGTATCGCCGAGGAGATTATCTCCGGGGACATCTCCACCGGCGCCGCCGGCGACATCCAGCAGGCCACCCAAATGGCCCGCGCCATGGTCTGCCACTTCGGCATGAGCGAGAAGCTCGGCATGGTGCAATACGGCAACGATAACGAATTCATCTTCCTGGGCCGCGACATGGTCCGCGGCAAGGACTACAGCGAAAGCACCGCCAGGGACATTGACGCCGAAGTCAAGCGCATCATTGACGAGTGCTACCAGACCGCCCAGAGCATCATCCAGACCCACCGTGACAAGCTGGAGCTACTGGCGCAGTCCTTGCTGGAATACGAGACCTTGGAAGGCGCGCAAGTCGAGGAGATCATCTGCACTGGCAGACTGACCCCGCCGCCGCCGCCGCCCAAGAGCGGGCCGCCCACCGGCGCGGAAGCGGTCACGCCCCTGCCCGAAGTGCCCAAACCCATCCCGCCCAAGCTGCCCCCCGGCCTAACCGCCCCGGCCCCGGCCGTCGCTTGAGGGCCGGCTTCTACGCGCCGCCAGCCCTCTGCCGGCGCACTCGATGACGGCTGGCAGGGTGGGTAGTCGGCACAGCCCGCTCGTGGGGCAGACCTCCGGTCTGCCGGTATCGGAGCCTCCGGCTCCGAGCCTGATCTCCCTTGGGAGCCCCAACTTCTGGCCTTTGGATGTCCGCGCCTCCAGAGCAGGCGCGAACTAGCCGACCAGAGGTCTGCCCCACATGGGCCGTTCTCCACGCTTGCCCTGGCTCGGTCGGCTTGGGTAGCTTCTGGCCGATGATTATCGCGCCTTCGCTGCTGGCGGCCGACTACGGCCACCTGGCAGCCCAAACCCAGCGCGCCAACCGCGCCGGGGCCGATTGGCTGCACCTGGACATCATGGACGGCCACTTCGTGCCCAATCTCTCCTTTGGCCCCGAGTTGGTTCGCGCCTTGCGCCCCCTCACCCGCCTGCCGCTGGATGTCCACCTGATGTGTTCGCGCCCGGAGATTCTGCTGGAACCTTTCGCCAAGGCCGGCGCCAACTACATTTCCGTCCACGTCGAATTAGGCGAGCGGGTGGCCCCGTTGTTGTGGAAGATGAAGTCCCTTGGGGTGAAAGCCGGCTTGGTGATCAACCCGCCCACCGCCATTGCCAACGTGCTTCCCTTCCTCAAACAGATTGACTTGTTGCTGGTGATGACGGTCAACCCGGGCTTCGGCGGCCAAGTCTTCATTGCCGAGACTCTGCCCAAGATACAGCAAGTCGCGGCCTGGCGGCGCGAAAAGGGACTTGGCTATCGCATCGAAGTTGACGGCGGCATCAACTTCGCCACGGCCGCTGAATGCGCCCGCGCGGGCGCGGACACCTTCGTGAGCGGCACCACTTTGTTTGGCAGCCGCAACATGCGCGCCGCCATCCGCAAACTCAGGCTTGCGGTCAACCCCCGGTTAATCCGTCCGTGACCCCGGCCGTGTGTTTGGGTCAGACTGGCCCTCTCGGTTGGCCCTCGGGATGACGTGACGCCAAAGGCCAACGATTGACAATAACAAGAACTGACCCCATCCGCGGTACGCGGAAGTCGGTTGAATCAGAGCGAATGAAAAGGCGGAATCAGAATTCTTCCGACGGTTGTCGTGAACCCATCTATCTTGGAGAAGTCTTCTTCGATGCCAAGCCATCTGGCCCGGCGTTTTTCTCTGTTCTTCCAAGGATGCAAAATGTAGGTGAATCGGTAATTGTGCTCAGGCATTCCACGAAACAACAACTTCGCATGGGCGGCACGAGGCTTGAGATGAAACTGCTCGGGTCGTTTCTCTCCCATCCCTGTGCTCCCATATATCACGCCATCAACCGTGTCGTTCTCGGCTAAGAATTTTGCTGCTGCCTCTCCAGCCTCCCTATCCAAAGGGGACAGCAAGGTCATGCCGACAAGATTCAGTTCGGTTGCCTGCTTCGCGCAGAACTTCTCTGCAATGCCGTCGAAGCATGATTTGTGAAAGACCGAATACCATTCACCGTCAACTACCCGCTTCCAGTCCTTTGGCCGAAATTTGACTTCAAGATTAACGACTTGCCCCCCCGCAAGTCTTGAACCTCCAATCGACGGCCCTTTTTGAGTTTTTACCAAGGCACACTTCGTTTTCCACCTCTGATGGCGAGTGCCACAATCCGAGCCACCAAAGTTCTTCAAGAGTGGAAATGTGGTCATTGAAAGATTTGAGCCTGTCCCGGAACTTTTTCGCCCAGTTTTCCCCCAGAGCTTCCTGGCGAGTTCGCAAGCATGTGACAAATCATGGAAATTGCCCCAATTGAGTCCAAAGCCCGCCGCCTTGAAAGTGTCTGGAACATCCTTCTCCAGATTCTCCGGAGAGAACTCAGGTCGCCCGAAGGTGTAAAAAGGCAGCAACTTGTCACCAATCGGGAGAAGATTGATTATAGGTCGAATTCCGACTGCCTCGACATCCGTCAAGACGTTCTTGGCCCTTCGCTTGGATTCTTCGGGGGCGTGAACTGCTGAGTAGATCCACTCAAGGTGGTTCTGGTCGAAGGGGAGCTGGGAGCTTTTTCGAGACGGTTCGTACATAGAATCAATGGGGTTGGACGGGCTTCTGACGTGGACCCCGACCTTAGGACCACAGAGAGCAGAATTTAGGTCAGGTTCTTCGGGGTCGTCGGGAGCATCATTGTTGTTCTTTCGTTCGTCTTCGCCCATTGATTTGGAGAAGAGAAAGTGATGACCGGAGCCACCGCTTCCCCCCCCTCGTTTCTTAGGGCAGAACTCTTGTAGCACCCCATGCCCTCGCACTTCAAGCCAAGTTTGTCAGAAACTGCGCCTGATGCTCGTCGGCCTGAATGTCTTCATGATGACGTTGCCTTTTGACGTTGCCTTTCCTGGTCCTGTCCTTCCTCACCCCCTTTCACCGCCAGCGGTTGCTGACGCTGCTGCGACTGCCCGAAAGCGTGCCCAGTCCGGCGCCGCTGGCAACCGCGCCGGCCAGGTGACTGAGCGGCTCCGACAGCGCCAAGCGTTTGGAGTGCGGGAGCTTGCTCCCGCTTTCGTGCGCCCCAAGACCATCCAAAAGCGCCGGCCAGCCGCGGCACTCCAAACGCTTCGCGCCTGACGCCGCTGATGACGCGCATGTGGAGGCATCCGCGTTATCCGCGGTCAACTGCTTCTGCGGTCTTCCGCGCTTTGATCTCTGGGCCGCAGGGCGGGACGCGGCACGCCATCTGCGGAGTTGGGTCAACGCTTCGCTTGACATCGCTTTGGCTGCAAGACAATTTGCAGGCAGCCGGCTCTGGCGAGCTGCCAGAGGCCAGGGCTTGAGGACACGAAACGATGAAGAGCTTTACGACGATTGACGGCAATGAAGCGGTAGCCCACGTCGCCTACCGCTGCAACGAGGTGATGGGCATCTACCCGATCACGCCTTCCTCGCCGATGGCCGAATGGTGCGATCAGTGGGCTTCCGAAGGCGTGCCCAACCTCTGGGGGACGATCCCGATGGTGGTGACGATGCAGAGCGAGGGCGGGGCGGCCGGGGTGGTGCACGGGGCGCTCCAGACCGGCTCCCTGACCACCACTTTCACCGCTTCGCAGGGCCTGCTCCTGAAAATCCCCAACATGTTCAAGATCGCCGGCGAACTGCTCCCCACCGTCTTTCACGTTTCGGCCCGCACCCTCGCCACCCACGCCTTGTCCATCTTTGGCGACCACAGCGACGTGATGGCGGCCCGCGCGACCGGTTTCGCCATGCTCGCTTCCGCCTCGGTCCAGGAGGCGATGGACTTTGCCCTCATCGCCCAGGCGGCAACCCTCCAGAGCCGCGTGCCCTTCCTCCACTTCTTCGACGGCTTCCGCACCTCTCACGAGGTGTCCAAGATCGAGGTGCTCACTGAGGACGAGATGCGCGCGATGATTGACGAGCAACTGGTCCTGGCCCACCGCGCCCGCGCGATGACGCCCGACCACCCCGTCTTGCGCGGCAGCGCCCAAAACCCCGACGTCTTTTTCCAAGCTCGCGAGGCCGTGAACCCGTTTTACTTGGCTTGCCCAGGCGTGACCCAGCAGGTGATGGACAAATTCGCCGCCCTCACCGGCCGGGCCTATCAGTTGTTCCAGTTCCAGGGCGACCCGAGCGCCGAGCGGGTGGTCGTCCTCATGGGTTCGGGTTGTGAGACGGCCCACGAAACGGTGGATTACCTCAACGCGCGCGGCCGGAAGGTGGGCGTGCTCAAAGTGCGCCTCTATCGGCCTTTTGACGCCAAGCGGTTCGTCGAGTCGCTGCCCGCCACCACCAAGGCCATCGCCGTGCTCGACCGCACCAAGGAGCCCGGCAGCCCAGGCGAACCGCTCTACCTGGATTGCGTTGCCGCGCTCAACGAGGGCTTGGCCAACGGCTGGGGCCAGCTCAAAACGATGCCCAAGGTGTTCGCCGGCCGCTACGGATTGTCTTCCAAGGAATTCACCCCGGCGATGGTCAAGGCCGTGCTCGACAACCTCAGCGCCCCGCAGCCTAAAAACCACTTCGCCGTCGGCATCTTCGACGACGTCACCCACAACAGCCTTGATTACGACCCGGACTTTTCGACCGAGCCGGAGCAGGTCATCCGGGCGCTCTTCTACGGCCTGGGTTCAGACGGCACCGTGGGCGCCAACAAGAACTCCATCAAGATCATTGGCGAGGAAACCGACAACTACGCCCAGGGCTACTTCGTCTATGACTCGAAGAAGTCTGGTTCGATGACCGTCTCGCACCTGCGGTTCGGGCCCAAAGCGATCCGCTCAACTTACCTGGTCTCGAAGGCCAACTTTGTGGCTTGTCATCAACCGGTCTTCCTGGAGCGCTACGACATGCTCAAGAACCTCGTGCCCGGCGGCACCTTTTTGCTCAACACCCCCTTCGGGCCGGACGAGATTTGGGACCGCCTGCCCCGCACGACCCAGCAGGCCCTGGTCAGCAAGCAGGCCAAGTTCTACGCGATTGACGCCACCAAGGTCGCCCTGGCCACCGGCATGGGCAGCCGCATCAACACCATCATGCAGGTCTGTTTCTTCGCCCTTTCGGGCGTGTTGCCCCGCCAGGAGGCCATTGACGCCATCAAATACTCCATCAAGAAGACTTACGGCCGCAAGGGCGATGACGTCGTGCGCAAAAACATTGAAGCCGTTGACCAGACCCTGGCGAACCTCCACGAGGTCAAGGTCCCTGCCGCCGCCACCAGCAGCTTCGACTTGCTCCCGCCCGTGGCGCCATCCGCCCCTCAGTACGTGCGCGAGGTGCTCGGCAAGGTCTTTGGCGGCGAGGGCGACGAGCTGCCCGTGAGCGCCTTTGCCTGCGACGGCACCTTCCCCACGGCCACGACCCGCTACGAGAAACGGAACCTCGCCCTCGAAATCCCCGTGTGGGACGAGAAGACGTGCATCCAGTGCGCCAAATG
>Ga0315268_10006808_pt1 | contig 12122 bp, 11 predicted proteins | sample C1_top_MG_FD_204535 | JGI IMG/M metagenome (GOLD analysis project Ga0315268, IMG submission 204535) | Sediment microbial communities from Yellowstone Lake, YNP, Wyoming, USA - C1_top | ecosystem: Environmental > Aquatic > Freshwater > Lake > Sediment | place: USA: Wyoming | collected 2017-08-01 | reverse complement strand
GGTAGGAAAGCCATCCTGACCAGACCACTGGCGTGCATGGAATGCGGGGCATGCCAGTTGAATTGTGTAACGGGTGCGATCAAGGTTGAAAGCGGGGTTGGCTGTGCCAATGCCATGATCCGGGCTGCCCTGCTTGGCAAACCGGAGGCGGAGTGCAGTTGCAGCTGATCGATTCTTGATCAACTGTCCTTGACAGAAACTCCCGATGAGAGTATAAAAGATACCGACCAGTCGGTATCTTTTTTTATTTATTCTGCGAAATTTCAGGAGAAACCCATTGCAGCAACGCAGTGAAGAGACTCAAACCCGAATATTGGATGCGGCAGTCAGGCGATTTTCCATTTCCGGCTATGATGGTACAAGCGTGGATGAGATCTGCACGGAAGCGGGAGTCAGCAAGGGAGCCTTTTACCACCACTTCCCTGCCAAGCAGGCGGTCTTTCTGTCATTACTAAATGGGTGGCTGGGGACCATTGACAGCGGACTTAAAGCCGTTCGCCAGGGAACTGTTCCGCAGACTTTGCTGGAAATGACGGACCTGCTGCCAGTCGTTTTTGCCAGCGCGAATGAGCATTTGCCCATGTTCATGGAATTCTGGCTGCAAGCCAGCCGGGATGAAGAAGTGTACAAGACCATGATCGCCCCATACCGATATTTTAGTGATTATTTCACCAGCCTGATCGAATCCGGAATCGCAGAAGGATCACTTAAGGAAACAGATGCCCGGGTACTTGCGCAAACCATCCTGTCCATCGCCATTGGCACCCTGCTACAGGGGTTGCTCGACCCTGAGCAGACAAATTGGGCAAGGGTTGCAGAACAAAGCATTCGGGTCTTGCTGGCTGGAGTGATGAATAACTGAACTAACTCAAAGGAGTTTTACTGCTATGAACTTAGTCACCGGTGCGACCGGTCATATTGGCAATGTTTTAGTTCGCCAGCTGCTGGAAAAAGGCGAGAAAGTTCGCGCCCTGATCTGGAAAGGAGAGGACACAACCCCTCTGCAAGACCTGCAGATCGAGAGATATATAGGAGATGTGCTGGATATGGAGAGCCTGACAGCTGCATTTAAAGGGGTCGATGCGGTCTATCACCTGGCAGGGATCATCTCCATCATGCCAGGAAAAGATCCATTCATATGGGATGTAAACGTGCAGGGTACCCGAAATGTGGTCCAGACCGCCCGGCAGGAAGGTGTGCGCAGGCTGGTGTATACCAGCTCGATCCATGCCATTGCCCGTGCCCCGCATGGGACCCAGATAGATGAAAGCCTGCCATATGATTCCGATAACCCCTACGGCGCTTACGACCGTTCCAAAGCGGAAGCCTCCCTTGAAGTGCAACAAGCCTGCCGGGAAGGTCTGGATGCGGTCATCGTCTGCCCGACAGGCGTGATCGGACCGTATGACTTCCGCCGGTCTGAGATGGGGAACGTCATCCTGGAAGCAGCACAAAGAAAGACCGCCCTGTACGTGGATGGGGCTTATGATTTCGTGGATGTGCGCGATGTGGCAGACGGCTTGATCAAAGCCTGCGCCAATGGTCGCAGTGGTGAGAGCTATATCCTCTCTGGACAGCAGATCTCGGTCCGCTACCTGCTTGAGACCGTGCGCGAGGTGACCGGGTATGCGTTTCCCAAGATCAAGATCCCATTCAACCTGGCGGAGCTGACTGCCCGCTTTACTCCAGCTTATTACCGCTGGCGAAAGATGAAACCAAAATTTACTCCTTATTCACTGGAGGTACTGCAAAGCAACTCGGTCATCAGCCATGCCAAAGCCTCGCGGGAATTGGGATATGCTCCCCGACCTTTGTATGCCAGCATTAAAGACACGGTTCGCTGGTTCCTGGATAACTACACCTTGTTATTTTCCCGAAAAGGGATTTTATAAGGAACTGGCAGGTGATCGATGTCTGATAATAAAAGGGTTGTCCTGGTCACAGGAGCTTCAAGCGGGATCGGGGCTGCCACCGCCAAAAAACTGGCTAAGAATGGGATGCAGGTCATTCTGGCAGCGCGCCGACTGGAACGGTTGCTCGGAGTAAAGAGAGATATAGAAGCAGAAGGTGGAAAAGTGGATATCCTGCAGGTTGACCTGACCCGGGAAGAAGAACGGCACTCTCTTTTTGACTGGGTCAATGCCAGGTTCAACCACCTTGACCTGCTCATCAACAATGCCGGTTCAGGCTGGTACGGGTATTATGCGGATATGCCCTGGGAAACAGCCCGGGAAATTCTTGCTCTTAACGTCAGCGCCAGCCTGCACCTCACCAGCCTGTTCCTGCCAGGAATGAAGAATCAAGGCAGTGGGCATATCATCAATATCGGTTCGATCGCGGGAAGTTTTCCCAACCAGGGTGTGGCTGTCTACAGTGCAACCAAATCATTTCTGGATGCATTCACGTCTTCCCTGTATCGGGAGAGCCGGGGCAGTCACATCCAGGTAAGCATTGTTCGCGCAGGTCCGGTCATCAGCGAATTTTGCGAGACAGCCTCTGCCAGAAAGAATGGGAGACATTTGCCAACCGAAAAAATTGGTGTGACAGCAGAAAAAGTTGCCGATCGGATCTGGCAACTCGTGAAAAAACCTCGTAAAGTTGTGTATATCCCGGGTTATTTGCGGATCACACCCTGGATCGAATGGTCTTTTGGTTGGCTGGTAGACAGGTTGGGACCGCTGCTCTTAAAATATGGAACGCGCTAACCACCAATCTGGCTCATAACCCGTCCGGAGGAAACAACCCCGTCCGCCAGACCGTGCCCCCAGGGTTTATCCCAGATGGCAGAAAGGATCAACCGGCGCAATTCCTCCTGTCCGGCACCGGTTCGCAGGGGATTAAGCAGGTCCACTTCAAGGTCTCTCAACAGGCACATGCGCAAGATGCCGTCAGCTGTCAGGCGGGCACGGTTACAAGCTGAGCAAAATGGATTGGAAACCGAAGAGATGAAGCCCAACTCACCTTTTGCACCAGGCAAGCGATAAAGACGCGCTTCGCCATCCAACTTTCCATTATTGATTTTTTCCAATCCTCCAAAGGTGGAAACCATCTTTGCCAGGATTTGATCGGCTGTGATGACCTGGCTTAATTGAAAATCCGTTACGCCACCCAGGGGCATCATTTCGATGAAGCGCACCTGCCAGGGGTGGGTGATCGTCAGGCGAGCCAGATCAACCACTTCATCCTCGTTATAACCGCCCACCACCACGGCATTGATCTTGATGGGTGTCAGACCGGCAGCTTCGGCAGCCATAATACCCTCCCAGACATCCTCCATGTCCCCCCAGCGGGTCAATTGCTTGAAGTTGTTCGGGTCAAGACTGTCCAGACTGATATTGACACGTTTCAAACCGGCACGTGCCAGGGGTTCAGCCAGGCGTGGAAGCTGGACCCCATTGGTGGTCATGGTCACAGTTTCAATTCCGGAGGTGGCAGCAATACTACGCACAATTTCAACCACATTGGCTCGAACGGTCGGTTCTCCACCGGTCAGACGGATCTTGTTAAAACCCAGATCAGCAAATAAGCGGGCGAAGTAAAGAATCTCGTCATCCTGCATTAAATCTGCATTTGGTCGGAAAATCATATCCTCCGGCATGCAATACAGGCAACGCAGGTTGCAATGGTCTGTCAGGCTGATGCGCAGGTATTCAATTCTTCTGCCAAAACGATCTATTGCCATTTTTCCTCGGTATTTCTTCAATCCTTGCCAGTTCATCATTATATCAATATTTAATAATTGTCAGGTAACCACACTATTATGCCAATTATTACCATTTTACTCTTTTTTTTGATATAACGGCTCTATGATCGTTAATACCCGCCTTCTCATGAAAAGCGAACAACAGTGCCGGCTCTCCGGGCAGACCTCGCAAAGACTGGTTTTGGAAGCTATCTACACGCAATTTTTTAAACTGAATTACCTGGCAAGATCGATCGAATGACAAGAATAGTCATTTGAATATCCCTCAAGGCGAAATTCCTGATATTTGACGTAGAGTGCCTGCCGTGCTATCATCAGTGTGAATTTATTGTCGTTATTGTTGAAAGGAGCAATTATCCATGAGTAAAGATTTTTATGCCCGCCTGGTCGGGATGGTTGTTTTTGGCATCCTTGGGGGTGTTTACGGCTTCAAACTGGGAGCGTTGGCAGAAGAACAGCTCGTCTTATACACAAGCACAGTTGCCCTGGTCGGGGTATTGTTCGGGCTGGTCATGACACCTTTTTTCACCACCCGCCCGATGCGTTTTCTACGCAGGAAAATGTCCCGGCTTTCGGCGGAATCGCTTCTGGCGAACCTGCTAGGAATGATCTCAGGCTTGATCATAGCGGCATTGCTGGCATTCCCTATGTCCCTGCTTCCTGCCCCATTTGGTCAGGTTCTTCCATTTGTTGGCGTGGTCATTTTTATCTATTTTGGCATGGCATTGTTCTCCATGCGCGAAACTGATATTGCCAACCTGATCGGAGGTGTGGGAGGCAAACGCCTGGAAAACGGGGGCACAAGCTGGCAACAACCCAGTCGCACCATTCTGCTGGATACCAGCGTCATCATAGATGGACGCGTGGCGGACATTGCCAAGACCGGGTTCCTGCCCGGCACACTGCTTATCCCGCGCTTTGTGTTAAATGAATTGCAGTACATCGCCGATTCATCCGATGGCATGCGTCGACAACGCGGTCGGCGCGGCATGGAAGTGCTGGCAGAATTGCAAAAAGCCTCTTCGGTGGTGGTGCGCATCAGTGACATCGACGTGGAAGGTGTGCGCGAAGTGGACGATAAGCTGGTCATCCTGGCAAGACAATTAAAATGCCCCATTCTGACCAATGATTACAACCTGAACCGCATCGCTGAATTGCAGGGAGTGACCATCCTGAACATCAATGAGCTGGCAAACTCTGTTAAGTCCGTGGTGTTACCCGGTGAAGTCCTGATGATCAATGTACTCCAGGAAGGCAAGGAATCCGGGCAGGGGGTCGGCTACATGGAAGATGGGACCATGGTGGTGGTCGAAAACGGAAACAAATACCTGCACCAGGAGATCCAGGTATCCATCACCAAAGTTCTGCAGACAGCAGCCGGACGCATGATTTTTGCCAAGCCGGACGGAAGTTGATCCAGGAGACGGGCACGATGCGAATTTACAACACCCTCACCCGTAAGAAAGAGGAATTCGTTCCGCTGGAACCCGGTGTGGTTAAGATGTATGTGTGCGGACCCACTGTATACAGTGACGCACACGTCGGGCATGCCATGTCTGCCCTGGTCTTCGACATCATACGCCGATATTTCGAATACCGCGGTTTCAAGGTTATTCACGTGATGAACTTCACGGATGTGGATGACAAGATCATCAACCGCGCCAACCAATTGAAAGTCGACCCGTTTGAACTGGCAGAAGGTTATATCCGTGATTTTCGAACCCACCTGGCAGACCTGAATATCCTGCCAGCCACCATCAACCCGCGCGCCACCCAGACCATGGATAAGATCCAGACCATGATCCAGGGTCTGATCGACAAAGGATTTGCATATGCGGCTTCCAATGGGGATGTTTATTTTCGAGTGACCAGGGATGAGGATTATGGCAAGCTCTCCGGTCGCCGCTTGGAAGATATGCAGGCTGGTGCACGGATCGAAGTAGAGGAACTCAAGGAACACCCGATGGACTTTGCCCTGTGGAAATCCGCCAAAGCAGGTGAACCAGCCTGGGATAGTCCGTGGGGTAAGGGCAGACCCGGTTGGCACATTGAATGCTCTGCCATGAACCTGCACGAGTTGGGTGACCAGATTGACATTCACGGTGGCGGTAATGACCTGATCTTCCCCCACCACGAGAATGAGATAGCCCAATCCGAAAGTTTTACCGGCAAACCCTTCGCCCGTTTCTGGATGCACAATGGCATGCTGCAGCTCAGCGGTGAAAAGATGTCCAAGTCACTTGGAAACCTGATCACCATCACAGAGTTTCTGTCCAAGCACGATGCGGATGCCATGCGCATGCTGGTTTTGAACGGAAATTATCGCAGTCCATTATCCTTTACCGACGAAAGCATCTCTGCCGCCGAACAGGGACTGAACCGCCTGCGCACCTCGCTCAAACCTGCCCGGTTCGAAGCACAGGGAGCCCCGGCTGAATTGCTGACTGTTTTTGAGAAGCAGATCGCCAACACTCAACGTACATTTAGGGAGGCGATGGATGATGACCTTAATACCGCCGGAGCTCTTGCCAGTATATTCGAACTGGTTCGACAGGTGAACACTGCTCGCGATGCAAACGCCAGCCAGGAGCAATTGAAAGAAGCATTATCGACCCTGCGCGAATTGACCAATGTGTTGGGATTGCGCATGGATAACCCTCAAGCTGCCAGCGGAGATGCGGATAAATTCGTCGACCTGCTGGTCGAATTGCGCACCGAACTGCGTAACCAGAAGTTGTGGTCAATGTCTGACCTGGTGCGTGACAGGCTGAAAGCGCTGGGTGTGAGCATCGAGGATTCCAAGAGCGGTCCCACCTGGAAATGGGATTAGAACAATTCATATATAAACAACACTCCAAATTCAGCGAATTTGGAGTGTTTTATTTTTACTCCTATAATCCCATTCAAGTTATCCACTATAATAAGTCCCATCCCAATTTATTGGATCACACAACACTATGAAAACTTCCATTATCAACGCCATCAATCTATCGAAACAATATAAAGTGCCAGTTCGCGAGGCTGGCTTGAAAGCGGCAACACGCAGCCTGTTCAAGCGAAGTTACAAGACCATCAAGGCGGTGGATGACATCTCCTTCCAGATCGAGCCGGGCGAGGTGGTCGGGTTTTTAGGTCCAAATGGAGCCGGCAAGACCACCACGCTCAAGATGTTGTCAGGTTTGCTCTTCCCCACCGGTGGCACACTGGATGTGCTGGGATTCCACCCCTCCAGGAGGCAAGCGGACTTCCTACGGCAGATCACTCTGGTCATGGGTAACCGGTCACAACTTGCCTGGGACCTCCCCGCCCTGGATTCCTTTGACCTCCAACGGGCGATCTATGGCCTCCCCCGATTTGAATTTGAAAAGACGCGCGATGAATTCATCGAGATGCTTGAGATCAAGGACCTGGTGCAAAAACCCATCCGCAACCTGTCTCTGGGTGAACGCATGAAAATGGAGATCGTGGGTTCCCTGCTGCACCGACCAAAAGTGCTCTTCCTGGATGAACCCACCATTGGTCTGGATGTGACCATGCAGAGGCGGATCCGCAGGTTTATCGCTGAATACAATCAGCGCACCGGTGCCACCGTATTGTTGACCAGTCACTACATGGCGGATGTGGAAGCTTTATGCAAGCGGGTGATCGTCATTCATAATGGTAAATTGCTATTTGATGGGATGCTGAGTTCACTGGCTGAACGCTTCTCCGGGTTCAAGACTGTAGGTGTGACCCTGACCCGGAACAACGGCGGTATGGATCAGTATGGACAGGTGCTGGCAAGTGACGACGTACATGTGACCCTGCGAATTGCTCGAGAAGATACACCCAGGAATACAGCCCGCATCCTGGCTGAACAGGAGGTGGAAGACCTGACCGTGGAAGACCCACCCATAGAAGATGTGATCGAAAAGGTCTTTGCCCAAAATAGTGCAGCAGCATGAGCCGATATATTGACTTCTACCTGACATCCATGAAGATCGCCATCCTGGAACAATTCCAGTATCGGGCGCAGAATTATTTTTACCTGGTGGGAGTGATCGTTGAGCCGACAATCTACCTGGTGGTTTGGTCCACCATTGCGAACCAGCAGGGTGGTTCGGTGGGTGGTTACACCCCCGGTGCGCTGGCGGCATACTATATCGTCTGGACGCTGGTTCGACAGATGAATATCGTTTTCACTCCATACGGCTGGGAAGACCGCATCCAACATGGCAGGCTATCAATGGAACTCCTGCGACCATTGCATCCCATCCACAATGATGTGGCGTATTTTGCCGGCTGGAAAGTGGTGATGATCTTTCTGTGGATCCCGGTCGCAGTTGGATTGGCTTTGATTTTTAAGCCGACCTTTGATCCAACCTGGTTGCAAATGATCGTGTTTTCTGTTGCCATCTGGGGCGCGTATCTCGTCCGTACAATGATCTACGCAGTTCTGGGATTGATCACCTTATGGACAACACGGGTGAGCGCCATTTTCGAGCTCACTTTCGCACTAGAAATGATCCTGTCCGGGCGGTTCGTGCCGATGACATTGATGCCAGAGTGGGTGCAGCGGATCGCCTATTATTTACCTTTCCAATGGACATTTTACTTCCCGATCAATGCCCTGGTGGGACAGGTGGGAACAAGCGAGTTGTTAAGCGGCCTGGGCATGCAGTTGCTGTGGATTCTGATCGGACTGGTGTTCGTCAGGATCGTCTGGTACTTTGGCGTTCGCCACTTCTCTGCGGTGGGAAATTGAGACAACCGTGCAAACATTAACCTTGATCTGGAGCTACCTGCGGATCGGTATTGCCAATGAGCTGCAGTACCGCGTGAACTTCTTTATCCAACTTCTGCAATCCTTCATTGCCCTGGGAACGGGTCTGATCGGACTGTGGCTGGTATTCAGCCACACTACGACCCTTGCAGGCTGGACACAGCCCGAACTTCTGGCGGTGATGGGTGTCTATATCCTGGTGGGGGGGTTCATCCAGGCTGGAATCCAACCCAACATGCAGCGCCTGATGACCGAGATCCAGGACGGCAGCCTGGATTTTGCCCTGACCAAACCGGTGGACGGGCAGATCCTGGTTAGCATCCGTGAATTCCGTTTCTGGCAATTGACGGATGTTCTGGTCGGACTGGTGGTTCTGGTAATTGCAGTGCTGCAACTGAAGGAGACGTTTGGTCCGCTGCAAGCCCTGGAATTTGTGGTTGCCTTGCTGCTGGGGGGTGTGATGATCTATTGTTTTTGGCTGATGCTGACCACGACCGCCTTCTGGCTGATCCGTGTGTGGGAACTGGTCAACCTGTTCCAGGGATTGTACGCCGCCGGACGCTGGCCGATCAGCATTTACCCGACCTGGCTGCGCCTGGGTCTGACCTTCCTGGTGCCGGTGGCTTTTGCAGTTACGGTGCCAGCCCAGGCTCTGACCGATAGATTGACCTCCACCACCCTGCCCGGTGCTCTGGCTTTGACGATCGTCCTGTTCTTGCTGGCACGCATCATCTGGAGGTTGGGGCTGCGTGGTTACTCAGGAGCTTCAGCTTAATGAAAGAATTCATATACGGTCGAAATCCAGTCCATGAAACCTTGAGAGCCAACCGCCGTCCGTTGGTGCAATTGCTATTGGCTGAAGGTGTACACGAAGAAAGCCGGTTAAACGAGATCCAGGAAATTGCCCGAAAACGCAAGATTCCCATCCTTAAAATTCCCCGGCAGCGGTTGGACAGGATCAATGAAAGCAGCCAGGGTGTCGCACTGGAGGTGGGTGAATATCCTTACTCCACTCTGAGGGATATCCTCATGATGGCGGAGCAGCGCAACCAGCCTTTATTCGTGATGATACTGGACAGCCTGCAAAACCCGCAAAACCTTGGTACGCTCATTCGCACAGCAGAATCGGTCGGGGTTCATGGAGTGATTATCGCCAGCCACCGCGCGGCAGAGATCACTCCGGCAGTGGTGAGCGCATCTGCAGGTGCCAGTGAACATATGCTGATCGCGCAATCCAACCTGGCTCAGGCAATTTCTGAGTTAAAGCAGGCAAATGCCTGGGTGATCGGTTTGGATGAAAGTCCCGAATCACTTCCACTCGAAGAAGTCCGACTGGATGGAGCCCTGGCGATCGTGGTCGGAAATGAAGGCGAAGGCTTGCGTGCCCTGGTGCGCAAGCAATGCGATCTCCTTCTGCGCCTGCCCATGCAGGGACAGATCGCATCGCTCAATGCAGCAGTCGCCGGGTCGGTGGTGCTATATCTTTCCTTCCTGGCGCGCAAACCTGGATCATAATGGTTGGAATTCCTGCCTGATAAATTTTTCACGGCGGGTAGAAAAAAACTTAATAATGGAGAAATATATGCCGGATGCAACATTCCACTTTCCACGCGGATTTTTATGGGGCTGTGCCACTGCTGCCCACCAGGTGGAAGGAAACAATACCAACAACAACTGGTATGCCTGGGAACAACTACCAGGTCACATCCAAGCGGGACATAAATCCGGAAAGGCATGCGATTGGTGGGGTGGTCGCTGGATGGAAGACCTGGATCGGGCAGCAGAGGGCGGACAAAATGCCCACCGCTTCTCGGTCGAATGGAGCCGCATTCAACCCACACCTGACACATGGGACGAATCTGCCCTGGAAAAATACCGCGTGATGCTGGCAGGCATGCGTAAACGCGATCTCATGCCAATGGTGACCCTGCACCACTTTACCGATCCGCTCTGGTTGACGGAACAGGGTGGCTGGGAAAATCCAGATGTGGTGGAAAAATATGAAAGATTTGTGCGTAAGACCGTGGAAGCCCTGAAAGACGAAGTCAACCTGTGGTGCACCATCAACGAACCCAACGTCTATGCCCTGGAAAGTTATGTTTCTGGAAATTTTCCCCACCAACAAAAGGATATTAAAATCGCCATACAAGTATTGGCAAACATGGTACGCGGGCATGCTGCCGCTTATCGAGCCATCCATGCCATCCAACCTGAGGCACGCGTGGGGTATGCCCTGCACTACCGCCCGGTGGAACCTCGTGCGGGCTGGTTCCCCCCTGACCGACTTGCAGCCAATATGCATTACTCAGGAATTAATATCGCCTTCCCGTCTGCGATCAGCAGCGGGGTGATGCGCTCACCCATTGGTAATGTGCGCATCCCGGAAGCAAAAGACACGCAGGATTACCTGGGTCTGAATTATTACAACACGATGACAGTCCGATTTGACCTGCTGAAACCAGGCGAACTGTTCAGCCATGCCTATTACCCAAAAGGCACCGATCTTAGCGATAACGGATTTAACGCCAACATCCCCGAAGGGTTGTTCAACTCGATCAAATGGGCGGTTCGCACCTACCCGGGTCTGCCGATCATCATCACTGAAAACGGCATTGAATGTGCAGATGACCATATCCGTCCGAGGTATATTGCCCAACATGTCCATCAACTCTGGCGGGCTGTCAATTTTAACTGGCCAGTCAAGGGTTATCTGCACTGGTCGCTGGTGGATAATTTTGAATGGGAAAGGGGCTGGACGCAACGCTTCGGTCTGTGGGAACTGAATCCCGAAACGCAGGAGCGCACAAGGCGTCCCAGCGCAGAGTTGTATGCCGAGATCTGCAAGGAGAATGGTCTCTCCAGTCACATGGTCAGAAAGTATTGCCCGGAGATCTTTGAGAAGATCTTCCCGGGTTAAATATAAAAGAACCTCACGGAAGATCTTTCTGCCGTGAGGTTCTTGGATTCTCAAAATCTAGATCACATCCAGCTTCTTCCCAACCGTGGCAAAGGCTTGCAGACCATTATCCAGGTCAGCCCGGCTGTGGGCAGCAGAGATCATGACACGGATGCGTGCTTTCCCCTGTGGGACGGTGGGGAAACCCAACGGCATGGCAAAAACGCCTGCCCCGAATAGCTCACGGCTGAATTGCTGTGCCAGCGGCGCTTCCCCCAGCATGATCGGTGTGATGGGAGTGGTACTGACACCCGTATCAAAACCCAGATCCTTCATGCCAGCCTTGAAATAGCCGGCATTGCTCCACAAGCGATCGACCAACTCGGTGGATCCCTCCAAAATGTCAACCGCAGCCAGGCAGGCAGCGACATCCGGGACGGTCATGGCAGAAGAGAACAGGAACGGGCGACCGCGCTGGCGCAGCCATTCCACGATGACCGGGCTGCCAGCGACCACTCCGCCCATCACTCCGAAAGCCTTGGACATGGTGCCGACTTCCACATCCACCTTGCCGTGCAAGTTGAAATGATCGACAATTCCCCGCCCACCCTTGCCGAGCACTCCTTCTCCATGGGCATCATCCACCATCAACAGGATGTCATAGCGCTCAGCGACTTCATATATCTTGTCCAATGGAGCCACATCCCCATCCATACTGAAAACACCATCGGTCACAATCAGCGCCCGTCTGAAGTGGGACA
>Ga0315268_10006806_pt1 | contig 12124 bp, 14 predicted proteins | sample C1_top_MG_FD_204535 | JGI IMG/M metagenome (GOLD analysis project Ga0315268, IMG submission 204535) | Sediment microbial communities from Yellowstone Lake, YNP, Wyoming, USA - C1_top | ecosystem: Environmental > Aquatic > Freshwater > Lake > Sediment | place: USA: Wyoming | collected 2017-08-01 | reverse complement strand
GACGAAGCGCTGGAAGCTCTCACCGATGGATGTCGAGAGCCGGTCTCGCTGGATGGACTACAGCAAGGCGAAGGACGAGATGTTCGCCCACACGGACATCAAGCAGGCGCCCTGGTGGGTGGTCCGCTCCGACAACAAGAAGCGGGCGCGGCTCAACGTGATCAGCCACCTGCTCTCGATGATCCCCTACGAGGACCTGACCCCGGAGCCGATTACCCTGCCCGAGCGCCAGAAGGACACGGGCTACGTGCGGCCGCCGATGGACGACCAGACCTTCATCCCCGAGCCCTTCTGAGGGCTGCGTGCCCGGCGCGACCCGGCCAATCGTCCGCCGGCCGCCCCTCCCCTCGCGCGGTATCCTCGCCGCGGCGCACGGCAGCGCCGGAAGGGAGCGGCCGACATGACGGACCAGCGGGACGGGGCGCAGCCGGCTGTCCCGGTGGAGGACCGCTCGGCGCTGCTCACGACCTGTGGGCGTCTCCTCGGGACCATCGGCCTGCTCGTCATCGTGGTGCTCCTGCCCGCGACCTTCCTCGTCGTCGCGGGCAACCTGGGGCTCGTCGATGCCCCGGGCTGGTCGGGCAGCAACACGACCGTCTTCGCCTTCTTCCTCGTGGTCGTCCCGGCCGGGCTCGCCCTCGCCACCGTGCACTTCCTGCTCGGAGGCCTGGTGCTCGCCCGGCGCTTCTGGCCGCTGGTGGTCGCGGTCCTGCTCCTGTTCGCGGTCGTGACCCTCTTCCCGCTGGGCCTCCGGATCAGCTGGCCCTTCCTCGGGCTGACCGCCCTCTACTCGGCGACGCTCATCCTCACGGTCGTCCGGCACCGCGAGTTCGAGTGAGCGGTCGGGGCACGCCGGCGCTGGAGGTCCTCCGGGCGGCCGGCGTCGCCCACGTGGTGCACGAGTACGAGACGCCCGGCCCCGCCGGGCCGCGGGATCGCGATCGCCGGCCGCAGTACGGGCTCGATGCCGCGGCTGCCCTCGGGCTCGACCCGGCGCACGTCTTCAAGACGCTCGTCGCCGCGGTCGACGGGACCCTGGTGGCGGCGATCGTGCCAGTCGCGGGCGAGCTGGACCTCAAGGCGCTCGCCGCCGCCACGGGAGGGCGACGGGCGGTCCTCGCGGCACCGGACGAGGCAGAGCGGGCAACCGGCTACGTGGTCGGGGGGATCAGCCCGCTCGGGATGCGGCGGCGCCTCGCGGCGGTCCTCGACGCGTCCGCCGACTCGCTCGCGACCATCCACGTGAGCGGCGGGCGGCGGGGCCTCCAGGTCGAGCTTGCTCCCGCCGACCTGGCCCGCCTCGCGGGTGCCACGTCGGCCCGGATCGCCCGCCCGGCCTGAGCAGCCCGGGGGCGAGGGCGAGCGGCGCCGGTCAGCGACAGGCGAGCGGGTGCGGCGTCGGCATCGCGACCGAGCTCGAGACGGGGATCGGGTCGCCTGCGGGCACCGCGACCACCACGAGCTTCGTCGAGGTGGAATAGGGGCCCTCCGACGTCTGGAGCCACAGCTGGCGTGCCGTCACCTCGAGGGCGCGCTGGATGCTCGTCTGGTGGCGTCGGACGGCCACGATGCGGTACGGATACTTCTTGCTCTTGGAGGTGTAGACGTAGACCGTCCTGCCGATCATGGACGCCCCGTTGTTGATCTTGGATGCCGTGAGGAGCGGCAAGAACATGCCGGTGCGCGCGTGGGCGTACAGGAAGGTGGCGCCCTGTTCCTGCGGCTGGTTGGCCATCGTGAGGTAGTGCGCGACGTTGCACTTGATGGCACCGGTGCCGCGGAGGACCGGCAGGTCGATTCCCATGCCAACCACCTGGACGCGCGTCGCGTGTTCGAAGTTGAGCAGCGCGCAGCGCGTGGTGGCACCGGCCGTCACGCGCAGGGCGAACGTGCCATACGTCCGGGTGGAGGCCCACGCCTTGCCCGTCGTCGTCGCGCTCCAGGCCGTCACCCGCGATCCCGAGCCGGTTGCGTCGGTCCGGACGGGGCCGGGGCTGGAGATCCACGTGCCGACCGAACGGCAGGTGCCCGCCCTGAAGGTCGTGCTCCACGACCGGTCTGCCCCGGAGCCGGTGAGCGTGATGGTGGACCGTCCCGTGCCGTTGGTGTACGCGACGAACGTCACCGCGACCTGCGACCCGGAGGACCCCGTCCACGTCCGATCAACGACCAGGGCAGCCGCGTTCGCGGCCGGCGCGATCGAGGTCCCGGCGAGGAGCGCAACCGCGAACGCTGCCAGCCACGGGCCGGTACGGCGGGGGCGCGCCGGCAATGAGCGGGTACGGCTGAGCCGGCTCAGCCGGGGCCCAGCCACTTCCGGCGAGGCGGCTCGGCTCGTCGAGTGCTGCATCTGCGATGGACCCCCTGCTTGTCCCGTGTCGCCTGGCAGGACCGGGGATGGTTAGGGTAGCGGGATCGTCGACGGTCGGCCAGCCGCCGACCCCCCGGGTGCGCGCCGCGCGCTCGTTCGTGGTGCGCCCGCGCCACGCAGGAGCCCCGCTCCTCTCCGACGGCCGATCAGGGGACCAGGACCGCCGTCCCGTCCAGGGTGCCGGCAGCAAGGCGACGCAGGGCGTCCACGCCGTCTGCGAGGGGGAGGAGCTCGGTCTCCGTCCGAACCGGGATGATGGCCGCGAGGTCGAGGAACGCCCGCGCGTCGTCGCGCGTGTAGTTGGCGACGCTGCGCAGGCTCCGCTCCCACCAGAGGCGCTCGTAGTCGAACGCCGGGATCCCGTCCAGGTGGATGGCGTTGATCGCAACGGCACCACCACGATCGAGTGCCCGGAGGGCCGCCACGACCACGGCGCCGACCGGGGCGAAGGTGACGGCGGCGTCCAGCGGGGCGGGCGGGGGGTCGTCGTAGCCGCCCACGGAGGCGGCCCCGAGGGCGAGGGCCCGTTCACGCTCGGCCGCGGACCGCGTCGCCACGTGCACCTCGCATCCCCAATGGCGGGCGACCTGAATCGCGATCCGGGCCGACGCTCCGAACCCGTAGAGCCCCAGGCGCCCGCCCGGCCGGATCCCGGAGACCAGCAGCGAACGGTACCCGATGACTCCACCGCACAGGAGGGGCGCGGCCGCCGGGTCGTCGAACCCATCAGGGACCCGGAGCGCGACGTCCGCCCCGACGACGATACGCTCGGCGAACCCGCCATCGCGGTCCCATGCCGTGAAGCGTGCGCCCGCGCACAGGTTCTCCCGGCCGTCCCGGCACGCCCGGCAGGTTCCGCACGTGGCGGCCAGCCAGCCGACTGCGGCCCGCTCGCCCACCGACCAGCCCGCGACGCCCACGCCCAGGCGCTCGACGCGTCCCACGACCTGGTGGCCCGGGATCGTCGGCAGCCGGTGGGCGGGGAGGTCGCCCTCGGCCAGTTGGAGGTCGGTGCGGCAGACCGCGCAGGCGCCGACGCGGAGGAGCAGCTCCCCTGGGCCGGGCTCCGGCTCCGGCACCTCCCGGAGCCGCACGGGCTCCCCCGTGGCCAGGGGCGCCGGGTGCTCGAGGACCAGGGCGCGCATCAGCGCACGGAGACGCTGCCGATGCCGCCGCGGACGCTGATCTCAACCCGGTTGGCGGCGGTCGCGAAGTCCGGTGACTCCCAGGCGTCGCCGGCCGCGGTCCGCGGGAAGCGGGCGGTGTCGATCTCGCTCGAGCCGAGGACGATCGAGGAGCGGATCCGCGCCGCAACGCCGTCGGGTACCCGGAAGCGGATCGTGGTCGCGCCGCCCTCCGCGTCGACGATCGTGACGCCGGCCGCCGCCGGCAGGGTCACGCGGGTCTCGCTGGCGCCGGTCCGGAGCCGCAGCTCCGCGAGGCGGAGGGCGGAGAGGTCCAGCTCCGCGTCCGCTGCGCCGGTCTCCACCCGCAGGCGGAGGGGCACCTCGCCGCTCACGCCCATCGTCCACGTATAGGGCGCGCGGTCCAGGGCCCAGCCCGAGGGCAACGTGGGCGGTGCCAGGCGCGCCCGCCCGGGTCCGCCGGCCCGCTCGACCCGAACCCCGCCGGCGAACGTCCCGTCGACCAGCATGCCCGGCCCGGCGGCCCGGACCTGGAGGCGGCCGGCACCGAAGGTCACCATCACCTCGGCGTCGGCCGCGCCCTCGAGGGGGATCGCCAGCCGGTCAGGCTCGGGAGCGGGGGCCGCCCAGCCGGACCCGCCCTCCGCCGCCACGGGATTGCCGGCCCCGGCGATGCGCGCGGCGGACCGGCGCCACGGGCCCGGCACGAACGCCGCGATGATCACGAGGATGCCGATTCCCACGAGGGCCAGCGGCACCGCGACCTCGGTCCAGGCCGAGAACTGGTCGCCCGAGAGGCCGAGGACCCCTTCGAAGAAGAGGAAGCCCACGAGGAACAGCACGATGCCGACGAAGAGCGTGACGAGGCCGGCCCGAAGATCGTCCCCGCGCCGGGCCAGGAGGCCGTAGATGGCAAGGCCGACCCCGACCCCGCCGGGCGCCACCAGTGCCCAGGCATAGGCCCAGGTCTGGTAGAGACCGGTCGCCTGCTGGACGGCGAGGACGATGCCGGTCATGAGCACGATCCCGCCGAAGCTCGCCATGCCGGCTCCCCCGGAGCCCCCGATGGCCACCGCGCCCAGGATGAGCGCGAGCCCCGGGACGATGATCCAGATCGGCCAGCCGATCGAGAGCCCGCCCACCTGCACCAGGAGGGCGCCGCCGCCCAGCAGGATGAGCACGAGTCCGACGATGAGTCCGCCCCGCTGCGGCGATGCCTGTCCGGTCATGTCGTCGTCTCCCTGGCCCGGTACGATCCGGGGATGCTTGAGATGGTCCACCGCCACCGTCGCGCGATCGGAGCCGGCCTGACCGCGTACGGGCTGGCGGGCCTCGTCGCCGGGATCCTGATCGTAGGCGCGACCCTGGCCGTGGGCACGGCGTTCGAGCCCGCCCTGGAGCGTGTCGATCGCCAGCGCGACGCCATCGTGGCCGCGCTCGAGCACAGCATCTCCGCGCTCGACCAGGTCGCGACGATTTCCGACGACGCGGCCGGCAGCGTCGAGCGGGCGGCCGCCATTGCCTCCCAGTCGGCCGACGTGAGCCGTCGCCTGGCCGACACGCTCAGCCGCCTGTCATCGACGTTCGGCGACTTTGGGATCCTGGGCAACAAGCCGTTCGAACCGCTCGCCGGGGACGCGGCGCAGGTCGCGGCGCAGCTCCGCGGGATCGCGATCGACCTCGACGCGCTCGGGATCAGCATGGGCAGGGTTGCGCGCGAGATCCCGGCCCTCTCTGCCGAGGTACGGGCCCTCTCGGATGACCTGGCCACGCTCGCGACGGAGCTCGCGTCACTCGAGGTCTCCGCCGACGCCGCGGCGGCGTTCCGCTGGCTCATGGTCGGGATGGTGGCCCTCGTCGCCTGGCTCCTCGTTCCGGCCGTGGTGTCCCTGGTCGCCGGCATCCAGCTCCTCCGCAGGCCGCGCCCCGCCGAGTCCGCGTGACCTTCCGTCGGCCGCGTCCGCCGGACCACCTCAGGCGAGCTCGTCGAGCGCCTCGGGGCCGCCGGCTGCTGCAGTCCGGACCAGGATGTCGGCGCCGACGCCCCGGGCCCAGGCGCGAATTCGGCGGAAGTCGCGCCAGTCGCCGGCGAGACCGGCGCTGGTCATGATCTGGAGGTCGAACCCTTCCTCGTCGGCATCCACCCGGCCGCCGAAGGTCGTCGCGTGGGCCCCGATCTCCTCGGCCAGGGCGGCGACGTCCGCGGGTTGGGGCAACCGCTCGGGGTGGGCCGTGGCCCGCCCTTCGCCGACCGGACCGGAGCTGAAGAGCCAGGTCGGGATCCTCGCCAGCGCAGTGCGCTCATGGCGCAGGAAGTCGAGCGCGGATTCGTCCCAGCGGCCCACGTACAGGGCGCTGCCCACGATCGCGGCGTCGACGTCGGCCAGGCTCGCCACGCGACGCGCCTCGGTCACCGTGGCCACGCAGCCGGCCGCGTCGAGCTCGCCGGCGATGACGGCCGCGATCTCCGCGGTTGCCTCGTGGCGGCTGGCGTAGGCGACGAGAACGTGCGGCGGGCGCATCAGGACCCCATTCGTGGCTTCGTGCCCCAAGGATGCGGCGAGGACGGGTCCCCGCGGGAGAGACCTCCGGCCCGCCGGGGCCGGGCCATCCCGCCGGTTGTCGCCGGACGCTAGGCTTCGAGCAGGAGGCCCGATGTCCGCCCGCGAGGCCGCGCCGCCGTTCCTGCTCGTCGCCGCGAGTGCGTCACGCCTCGCCGATCCGGGGCGACGCGATGCGCTCGTTGCTGCCGCTGCCGCCGCGATCCGGTCGCGCACGGGCACCGATCCCGAGATCCGGGTCACGACGACGACGGCCGCCGGCCAGGCCGCTGCGCGCGAAGCGACCGCGGCGGGCGCGCGGCTCGTGGTCGTTGCCGGGGGCGACGGCAGCGTCCGATCGGCCGCCGCCGCCCTGGCGGGCACGGGCATCGCCCTCGGGATCGTGCCGGGCGGTACGGGCAACCTCCTGGCGGCGGCGCTCGGCGTCCCGCGCTCGCCAGCTCGAGCCGTGGCCGCGCTCGTCGCCGCGCGCGAGCGCCCGATCGACCTCGGACGGGCGTGGGTCGGCGCGGCGGCGATCCCGATGCAGTTCGTCGTGGCGGCCGGGGTTGGCTTCGACGCCCGGGTCATGGCTGCCACCACCGAGCGGCGGAAGCGTTCTCTCGGGATCGGGGCCTACTTCGCCACCGCGACGGCGGTGGCGGCGCGCATCCGGCCCTTCTCGGTGCGCCTCGTCGTCGACGGCGTCGTGCACGAAACCGACGCGCTCGAGGTGCTCGTCGCGAATGCCGGCGAGCTCATCCCGGGGCTCCTCCGGCCCCGCCTCCCGCTCGTCCCCGACGACGGGCTGCTCGACGTCCTCGTCGCCCGCGGGCGCGGCGTCGCGGGCGGCTCGCGGGCGGCCCTCGAGCTTCTGCTCGGGCGCGGCGTGCACACAGCCATCGGCCCGTATGGCGCCAGGTTCGCCGGTCGCCGGGTCGAGGTCAGTGCTCCCGCCGGCGAGCCGATCGAGGTCGATGGCGACGTCGTCGGCGGTGGCGTCCTCGTCGCAGAGGTGGTCCGCCACGCCGTCCGGATCCTCGTTCCCGCCTGAACCAGGCGCGGACGAGGCCCTCAGTGACGCCGCGCTACCATCGGTCCATGACCACCACGACGCCGCCCGCCAGCCTGCCGTTCACGGGCGATCCCGAGGCCGACGCCCTCCTGGCCGCCGACCCGCTCGCCCTCCTCATCGGGTTCGTCCTGGACCAGCAGGTGACCGTCCAGAAGGCCTTCGCCGGCCCCCTGGAGCTTCGTCGCCGCGTCGGGACGCTCGACCCGGCGTCGATCGCGACGATGGAGCCGGAGGCGCTGGCAGCGGCATTCCGCGAGCTGCCGGCCCTCCACCGCTTCCCGGGTGCGATGGCGACCCGGGTGCAGGAGCTGTGCGCTCTCGTCGTCCGCGACTTCGGCGGCGACGCCGCGCGGGTCTGGACGGAGGCCCGCGACGGAGCGGACCTCGAAGCTCGCCTCCGGGCGCTGCCGGGGATCGGCGAGATGAAGGCGAAGACGCTCGTCGGGCTGCTGGGCAGGCGCTACGGGGTCCGGCCGCCCGGCTGGGAGGCCGTCGCCCCGTCCTACCCGACGCTCGCCGACGTCGACTCCGCCGAGGCGCTCGCCCGCTACCAGGAGCAGAAGCGGGCCTGGAAGGCCAGCCAGAGGGCCACGACGGGCGGGTAGGCTCCGGCGCGGACCGACGAGCCGGCCCGCGCCGGCGAGGGAGCGTCGGAGCGCCGCCCTACGCTCCCTGCTCGACCTCGAACAGGGTGTGCGCTTCGAGGCCGTGGGCTTCGCGGTGCACCCGGGCGGCAGCCTCCCGATCGGGCGCGTCGACGAGGCAGAACACCTTGCCGGCCTCCTCGTCCACCCAGTAGTGCTTGTAGTTCACGCCGTACGCGCCCTGGACGCGTACGTCCGCCTCGTGAGCCCCGACCACGTCGCTGGCCTTGACGCCGGGGATGTCGTGGATGTCCATGTAGGTCGGCATGGGGACGCCTCCTGCGGGTGCACCCACGGCGTGGGTGCGGCCGACATGGTGTCACAGCCGGTCAAGGGCGCCGCGCGGCATGGTGGCCCATCGGCTCCGGGCCTGCGGTCTCCTGCCCCATGTCCCCGACCGTGACAACTTCGCCGGCCACCCGGCTCGGAGAACCTCGCTGGCGGACGAGACGAACGAGTGCCTTGTGTGTTGACAACCGCCATCGACGGGCGGACCATGCCCGCGTTCGGCGCCTTGAGCCCGCGATACACGCGGGTTGTGCCGCGGCACAGCCCCTGGTGGGGGGATGTGAGGGGGGCAATCGTGCGCACCTGGAATCGTCGTGCACGCGCGACCGTGGCGGTACTCGCCGCAACCTTGGCCCTCGTGGCCGTCATGGGACCGGTCGCGGCGGCGTCGCCTCAACGGGTGACGATCGTGTCCAACGTGACGTTCAATCCAGATGGTCCCAACTACGGGGACTTCACCGCCAGCGGGCCCGCTGCCGACCTTGGCCTGATCTGCAAGAACGGGACGTTCGTCGACACGGGCATCAGCTTCGCCGGGTACCAGAGCAATCGCGGGACTGTCCAACTCCAGGTCCTCAAGGAATTCACCTGTCAGGGCAGCGGGACGTTCCGCGTCAAGCTCCAGATCCAGGCCGACTTCAACTCCGGCATCGAGTCGTTCACCTGGGTCGTCCAGGACGGCACGGGCGTCTACGTGACGCTCCGGGGCAGCGGCAACGGTTTCACCGTTCCCATGTCGTCTGGCAACACCAACACGTATGACGGGTTCCTCATCCACTGAGACCGCGGCGCGGCGAGAGCCCGAGGGCGGCCGGGCCAGCCGACATGGCAGCGCTCGCCAGAGGATCGTCCCGAGTGACGACATGCAGGCACACGGAAGGCGGCTCGGGCATGGCTGAGGTGTTGCTGTTCCACCACGCCCAGGGGCTCACCGAGGGGGTGATCGCGTTTGCCGACGAGCTGCGCCGGGCCGGCCACACGGTGCACACCCCCGACCTGTTCGACGGTCGCACGTTCGAGTCGATCGAGGCCGGCCTGGCTCACGTCGATGAGGAGGGCTTCGAGGCGGTGACCGAACGTGGCATCCGGGCCGCCGAGGGGCTGCCCGCCGAGCTGGTCTACGCCGGCTTCTCGTTCGGGGTGGTCCCGGCCCAGAAGCTCGCCCAGACCCGACCGGGCGCGCGGGGCGCACTGCTCTTCTACTCCTGCCTGCCGCTCGAGTACGTCGGCCCCTGGCCCGAGAACCTGCCCGGCCAGGTGCACGGGATGGATCGCGATCCGATCTTCGCCGGCGAGGGCGACCTCGAGGCGGCCCGGGCACTCGTCGCGCAGGCCTCTTCCGTCGAGCTGTTCCTCTACCCGGGCGACCAGCACTACTTCGCCGACCGCTCGCTGCCGTCGTACGACGCGAACGCGGCGGCGCTGCTGACCAAGCGGGTGCTGGACTTCCTCGCCGCGCTATGAAGGAACCCGGCATGGCTCCCCGGGACGCAGCGTCGCTCGACGGCCGGACGCCGGGCAGTCGACCAGAGCGACGGCCAGAGTGGCGCGAGGCAGGGACATGACCGTCATCGATTGGCTGCTCGACTCCGATCCCTCGATCCGCTTGCGCGTGCTCGACTGGTTCGCGCAGGGCTGACGATCTCGAGGTCGGCGGACAGCGGCGGGTCGCCTGCCTAGATCGAGGGCGCCCGGAAGCCGCCGAGCGCCGCCTCGAGCGTGGTGGCGAGGGCCAGGGCGACATGATCGCGCCACGGTCCAGCGACGACTTGGACGTCGATCGGCAGGCCTTCTGTCGACGTGCCGCATCGAACCACCGCGCACGGCCAGCCGGTCAGGCTGTACGGCGTCGTGTAGCTCACGCCGTCTCGGATCGGCCTGCCATGGAGGTGGGCAGCCGTCGGGTAGACCGGGCAGATGATCGCGTCCCAGTCGGCCAGCCAGCGGAGCATCGCGGACCGGTACGCGTCCCAGCGGCGCAGGACGCCATAGACGGCCTGGCTCGAGAGCTCGTCGGCGTACGAGTCCCAGATCTCCCGGGTGAGTGCATGGCCTCCGGCAGGGGGGTCGGCCTCCGCGACGATCGCGCCGGCGGCCGCGAGCGCATCGGCCGCGGCGTGGATCGTGGCCAGCGTCGCGGGATCGGGGCTGACGATCCCGTTGTCGGCCTGGACCGCGATCTTCAGGCCCCGGACTGCCACGCCCGAGGGGTCCTGGACGCGGACCGGTATGCAGCCGGCATCAATGCCGTCCGGGCCGGCGAGGATCGACGTCAGGAGCGAGACGTCGGCGATGGAGCGGGCAATCGGCCCGACCTGCGTCCGCGGGTCGCTCATCATCCCGAACGGCCCCTCGTCGTCGAGCACGCCGGTCACCGGGATCAGCCCGGCGGTTGGCTTGAGCGCAGCCAGGCCACAGAAGTGCGCCGGGTCGCGGATGCTGCCGCCGGAGTCCGATCCAATCCCGAGCGCCGAGCCGCCTGCGGCGATGATCGCGGCTTCGCCGCCGCTGCTGCCGGATGGGGTCCGTTCGAGGTCGTAAGGGTTGTTGGTCCGCCCGTAGAGCTCGTTGTCGGTCTCAGAGCCGCCACCCCACGGCGGACAGTTCGTCTTGCCGAGCAGGATCGCCCCGGCAGCCTTCAGTCGTGCCACCGCGGTCGCGTCGCGCGCAGGCACGACCGACGCGCGCTCGACGACGCCGATCGCGGTGATGATCCCGGTGGTCTCGAAGTTGTCCTTCACGGTGAACGGCACGCCGTGCAGCGGGCCAACCGGGGTTCCTTGGGCGAGCGCCCGGTCCGCGCCGCGCGCCGCATCGAGCGCCCGATCGGCGTCGACCTGCACGACGGCGTTGATCTGCGGATTGACCTGTTCGATCCGGCGAAGATGGGCCTCGACGAGCTCGTGCGCGGAGATCTCGCGCTCGCGAACGAGGCGGCCGAGCTCGATCGCCGGGCAAAAGCAGAGGTCCCGGTCGCCGAATCTCGTCATGCGAATATCCTGCCACGATTGACCCGTCGCACGACACTTCGCGAGGGCCTTCGGCCAGGCTCCATGTGCACGGCCCCTGCGCGCGACCGGAAGCTCGGCAGCAGCCGTGCTCCGATCCTGGGCGTCCGGCTACTTCTCGATGTAGATCGTCACGGGCGGGATCATCCCGTACCGCTCCATCGCCGCTGCCATCTCGGGTGAGGCTGCGGTCTGGGCCGCCTGGAAGGCCTCCAGGTCAGGGACTTCCCACGTGGTGGCGACGCGGTTGGTGCCATCCATCGCGACGTAGCTGGTCCCGTCCGACGCGGCGGCGGACATCTGGGCGATGAGCTGCGGCTTAAACTTCAGCCACGCCTCGACATCCTTGACCGCCGCTGTAACCACGATCTTCGGCATCCCCTCTCCTTCGGGAGGCGCGCCTGCAAGCCGAGTGCCGAGGACGCCGTCCCAGTGCGTGGGCGGGAGTATGCCGGTGCACGCCCTTCCTGTCCCGGATGCGACTACGTGCCCGATTGACCTCCGGTTCGCGCGCGGACACGCTGGAAGACGCGGATGATCGCGGCCCGGGCGCGCGGTCAGCCTCGCTCGACCGTCACCCCGAGCCCGACCGGGCACGCCACGCCCGTCCCGTGATCCGGGCAATAGCCGTCCGGAATCTTGTCGAGGTACTGCTGGTGGTAGTCCTCGGCGTAGTAGAACGGCGGGGCCTCGACGATCTCCGTCGTGATGGCCCCGAAGCCGGCCTTCGCGAGGACCGCCTGGTAGGCGTCGCGTGACGCCTCGGCGGTTGCCCGCTGGTCCGCGTCGAAGACGTGGATGGCCGACCGGTATTGCGTCCCCTGGTCGTTACCCTGGCGCATCCCCTGCGTGGGATCGTGGTGCTCCCAGAAGACGCGGAGCAGCTCGGCGTACGTCAGCCGGGCGGGATCGAAGACCACCCGGACAACCTCGGCGTGGCCTGTGCGGCCTGTGCACACTTCCTGGTAGGTCGCGTTCGGGGTGAAGCCGCCCGCGTAGCCCACGGCGGTCGAGATCACGCCCGGCGTCTGCCAGAACGTCTTCTCGGCGCCC
>Ga0315268_10006805_pt1 | contig 12125 bp, 21 predicted proteins | sample C1_top_MG_FD_204535 | JGI IMG/M metagenome (GOLD analysis project Ga0315268, IMG submission 204535) | Sediment microbial communities from Yellowstone Lake, YNP, Wyoming, USA - C1_top | ecosystem: Environmental > Aquatic > Freshwater > Lake > Sediment | place: USA: Wyoming | collected 2017-08-01 | reverse complement strand
TCACATTCGTGTATGGCGAATCCCCAACTAACGCGAGGTATTATCAGATTTTTTCTCGGATTAAAAAGATTGGCTATTGCTATCTCAATATCTTGACTATTCATCGCATTATCATCCCCAAAAATAGCTTCACAGCTGGAATGTACGATTTGTATTGTTTGAACGTAAACTTATCTATCGGCTTCTCGAACCTCTGAATCTCTTTACCGTTATCGTCTCGAATCGATAATGAGATTAGTATTCCCTTTTCGAAGGGAAAGTCTAAAACGAGATTGTACGGTTTGCCGTTAATGATCACTACAATCTCCCACCAACCGGAGCTACGCGCGACATCACAAGATCAGATTTTATCCTAACGCTTTTCATCGGGTACACCTCCAAAAACCGATCACCGCGTTGAATAAGAATTGAGCTGGTAGATAAATCTGCATCCCATATTAAAATATCTTCCTCTGGTTCAAATATCTTGTCGTGTAATTTTACAAGTTTACCTGGTATTGGATTTTGCATTTCTTCTCCGTTTCTGTTCCGCAAACTCTTTCAAGTGTTGATCGTATTGAGTCGTTCCAGTGAATAAGTCAAACTGCGATTCCTTCGCTATACGGAGTCGTCTCGCTTTTGATTGACTTGCATTCTTCAGCTCGAATTTGATTTTCTTCCCCATAGTCATTCAATTCAAAATCGTAAACCAATTCAGTTCCACAAAGCTTGCAGAATCTAACAACCGCGCGCTCCTGTTTAGATATCCTATAACAGCTCTCTCCGATTTCTTTGGTAGCATAACACGCACGGCAAAATAACTTCGGAAATGCCAGGCGGCGGCATTTCCCATTCTTGAAATAATAATATCGTCTGTGATCAAAGAGCTTACCTCTGATTCCCAGAATAATGATAACCTTTTCAATGCTTCTATACTGTGTTTAAATCCATCTGATTTTAGGAACATAAACGCCTTGTAGAATAATTAATCTTCGGATGGTGCAAGCTTGAGGTGACTCAGCGCGCTCGATATGCTCGTGATCTTTTTGGAGCGTAAAGTCATATCGCACTTTTCATCCAGTATTATATCCCAACATCCTTCTTCTCCCTTAACTTTTAAAAGCTTTAAGCCGTCTCGTAACTTCACGAGATGATTTTCATCTCTATGGTTTTCAATGGCGTTCTCACACGCTACGAGCTGCTTAACGCTCACTAAATATTTTTCAGCCCATTGCTGATTGTTCAATTTATCACAAAACCGATCTACGCTTGAAGCCGTTATACCTGCCTCAAGCACGGGATGAAATGTATGACTATGTTTCACATCTTTTGGTAACAGAGATAACAGCTTGTGAGATAGATTCTTCGTCGATTTCCAAATTTGATTTTGACGATACGGATTCAAGCGTCCACCCTCTTTCGTTCTATTGAATCGTTTTCTAAATGCTCCATGTAGATTTAGTAATGAGCCGGATAAAGGTTTGAAAACCTCAAGTTCAGCCATCGCTATAATAATTTCCTCGATAGGAGCGTTGTAGCTCAACGCAGTAATTTCTCTTGCCGAAATATTGGAAAATTTAGGTGAGTGTTTGAGGGCCTCGAGAAGTAGAGGGTGTGGATTATATTTTATGTAAACTTGTTTATTATCAGAATCGCCTGGTTTGGCGTTAATTGATATTTTGGTTTTGACCTCTCCTATTCCTTCAAACGTTTGCAGTGATACTACCGGCTTCTGATAAATTATTCTTACCATCGGTCTTGTTTTTTTGTTGGACGTTTTTATGTAATGTATCCCTACACCGGCAAGACGTTTGTAGGATGCAGTCAGTTGATGAGTACCGCATCCACATATTTTAACCATATCATTCCGACACGGGAGAAAGAAATTTGAATCTGGGTTAGAATCGGCAAGTAAAACAATTTTATACCATACCTTTAGATCAATCGGGTATTTACTGTCGATTAATTCGAGTGGTGGTTGCGGGAGTATTTGCTGTACGGTCATCTGTTATCTTAAAATTTTCATATAAGATAGCAGAAAAGAATGTCAATGTCAAGTTAGATGTGTCGATTTGAAACATCTCAGTTGTGTCGATTTGAAACATCCTCTTTAATATTATTTGTGTTGTATTTGTATAAGTACAAATACAAAAACAATGCCAAAGAATGTGGATAAGTCACTTCGTGGCTAAATATTACTAACTTTTTAGAGCATCTCACGTCAAGAAACAGAGATCGCCGGTGGTTTTCACCACTGGGTAATCACTGGTTTACTACTGGCAGTGGCATTTCCCTTGACTTTTTCACTTTTAATGTGTATAATTGCGATCAATTTTTTCAAATAATAAGGAGAGTTATATGAAAACAGTAACGATAGTTTGTTCACTTCTAACGGCTGCAATACTTCTGAGCGGATGCTTCTCTCAAAAATACCTTGCCAAGGGAATAGATAAACAGGTATAGATGAGTGGTCTTGGTATAGAGAAGAAAGAAGCTACTATCATACAGCATTTCGAGCTTAGTGATCGATCAGGTTGGTTTATTTTGGGTTTGATAAAGTCCAGTCATACCGACATTGAAGACCTTGTTAAAAAAGAAATCCAATCCGTTAACGGAGATGCAGCTCTTAACCTACAAATCGAGACCGTGTACGATCCGTTAGATATTATTATCAGCGTTCTTGTCGGTGGAATTTATAATTCACGACAAATAAAAATCGAAGGCGATGTTATAAAGTATAAATAAAAAAAATCCCGCTCACGAGGTTCATGCGAGCGAGATTCACTAATCCACACCGAGTAATGGGTAGTGGACAGTTAGGAGATTGGTGACACTTGAGATGGTGTTGGTAATTCTGGTGATGGTTTTTTAGTGAGAAAGTTTTGAAGTAGTGTGGAAATTAACATTTGACCGGCTGAACTATTAGCAAACCCACTGAGCGGATCACTGCTTCCGTTATCACCGGTTGGCAGCTCACGACCTGAACCAAGCGCATAAGCAGTATTAAACACTTCGAGGAAGTCTTGCATCTTCATTCCACCTCCGCCCTTCTGGTTCATCATTGCGATCATAAGCTGGTTTTGTAACTCCAACTTTTTCATTTCCTTCTCGTGATCCATCCTTCTCAGTTCGAGCTCAGAGTCAACCGTATTAACTTCTTGATCGAGCAGCTCATCCGGTTGCTCGTCACTATCCCAGGCGAGAGCAAAATCTTCTATAATCACGCTACAAATATTTTTATTTTCCTGTGGGTCTTTAGCAGTGATGTATAATTTATAACGCTGTGAGCCGTATCGTTGTCCAAGCGATTGTATCATTCCCTCAAGGTCTGAATACTTCGTGCCGCATAGCGTTTCGAACTTGCCGATCTTCGGATTGAATCGCTGGACAAAGATAGAAAGATTTGCCTCCATAATCTCCGGTGTCGTTTCACCGGTATCGAAGAAATCTTTTATCATTTTGCCGAGTGGATTTTTTTCACGGACTTCAACCACTTCATCCGTGATAGTGCGGATTTTACGTTTTGCCATTTTGAACCTCTATGTGATTAGAATTAATTATTTACGATCACTTCCATCACCGGAAGTATCGGTATGATCAGTGGTGTTGGACCGTAAGACCGAGTCTATGATGGCTGCTCGCTCTAAGATCGGGAGATGTTCAAGCTTATTAGTCCAACGTTTTATTTTTAATTTTATTCGTTCCCGCTCTCGATAGTTTCTACCGATGTATCGATAATCATGTAGTTGATTTGGTCGTGGATAATTCATCCACAAGACCTCTATCGATCGCTTACCATTCCTTTTGACGGTGGGGATTTCTATGGTGCGCCAACTCGAGAGCATATCATTATAAATGTCGTTATGATATCCACTGATAGCTACCATACACATCAATCGTTTAAGAACGTTAAGTAATTCTACATGATCTTTTTCCTCGATATCGTATCGGTATAATCGTGTCTTGGTGGACCGTACCGACATTAAGTACGGTGGATCGCAATAGACAAAATCATCCTTACTGAGAGTAGCGTCTCTGAGCCAGTGGATCCCATCACCAATAATGAATTGATATCTTTGATCCTGCAGTATCGATACTACTAACGATACGGACCGTGTATCACGATCTATACCGATATTGGATCCGGCTGCGAGCTTCATACGCATGACCGCACCTGATCCAAGAAAGGGTTCTACGTATTTTTTATGAGGTGGAATTTGATTAATGATTGACTGGTAAACACCACTACCATTTTTCCCTCCATCATACGTCATTGACAGACCAATTTTGAAATTGCAATAAGCACGCCGGCGCCAAGTATTGCCGGCACGGAATATTTTTCTAATTTAGTCTTATTCGGTCTACGGTCATCCTCGATCTCAGTGGTAGGATTCACCACCTTATCTTCGTTTGAGTCCTTTGTAGATGAGATAGATTCCGATAGCGAGGATCGCTCCGGTAAAGATGATGTTTTTTTTTCCGACAAGTAGCTTAATATATCGGCAAGATACGAGGGATTGATAACGTCACCGGCTTGATTGTACTTGACACTTCCAGCGTTGTATGCGAGTATAGCTTTCTCAATATCCTGATACCGGTTAAGCTGGTACAAAAAATACTTTATGCCAAGATCGATATTGATAAGCGGATCAAATAAATCATCTTTCTCTCCGGTGAAGCCAAGAAACTGAGGTGTACCCGCTCCGTAGTTTAACTGCATCAATCCGATTGAATTTCCGTTATCGCCTGTAGTTTTATCGTTGCCTCCACTTTCTTTTTGTATGATGGCAAGGATTATATCCACCCACTCGTTGAAAGTCTTTTTAAAACGATCTATGAGCGATCTGTAGGATCGATTTTCAGAGATGATACCGGAAAATCTACCCTCAACCATCCAACGCCATTTTTCAACTTCTCTTATCATAATACTACATCCTTAATCGAATCTGCTATTGATTTTTTAAGTGATTTCACACCGCTCTTCACGTCAACGATTGAAGTCAGGTACGCGTCAATCGCGATGTCGGTATTAGCAAGCGTTGAGTACGTGTTGGTCCGGACCGCAACATCGATAGCGGTCAATCGCTCAACCAATACTTGCCTCGTGTCTTTACTTGGTGCGAGCTCGATTAATTCGTTTAACTTTTTTTTCAGCTCCAACGCTTCAATGATCGTCATACTTCGAATAGCTCCTCAAACGTCTGACTGTAATCTGAGAACTGATCTCCTGCTTGAATATTATCAAGGGTGAGTTGAAAAGTATATCCTTGACTCATCCATAACTGGTCTCTAGAGTTTGACACAGATTTGAAATTTAATCCAGACGGGAGTATGTTGCTAAGACCAGAAGATTGAACACCAACCTTTAGCGTTTGCGCGGCGGTAATATTGTTAGCGTTATAAAAACGATACAGCACCCTTGTCGGCGATGAATAGAGAAGCAGCAACCATCTGTTTGCAACCGTTGCATCTGTGACAAGAGTACATTCACCAGGTCTAAACTTGTATGTCGTATTAGTAGGAACTGTAAACAGGTAGCCGCTTCCTGGAGCTGGATTCACAGGTGTAAGTGTTACTATGTTTCCAAATCCATCAATCGAGTTTTCAATCGTAGAAATCGGAAACGATAAATATCTTTCATTCGAAATATATCCAGAGAATAAAACTTCCTTCACAAGTCCGCCCGCACCGGTAACAAGAGATGCTCGGATAAATGTTTGCCCGCGTTTCGGTGTTCCCACCAATGGGTAACAAACAAACGACCCGAGTATTCCTTCACTTAGAGTAATTAGCTTCGTATTGATAACTCGATTTGATGTTGGTATGATTGTATCGGAAAATTCTTTTCGCTGTCCGCTTCGGTCCGTTATCGATCCGAAAATTTGTATAGCGTAACCCGATACAAAAGTGTAGGAGTTCCAAACATCGATCCGAAGGAAAGTATTGGCATCTATAACGCGCTCGAAGTACGAGTTCTTCGGCTTACCGGATTCTTTTATTATCTCGCGCAAGATGTAGGTCGGCTGCTCTACTTTTTTCTCCGGTTCGGGTTTGATAATTTCAGTTGCAGTTCTCGGAGCTTCTAATTGCGGTTTAACCTCTCCCCTGTTTTTATTTTTCAATTTTGATTTCCAATCGACCGACATCAGAACTCCAATATCTCTTCGCCGTAAACTTGAATCCAGCCAATAATATCACCGGCTTGTCTATTATCATAGTCAACTTTAAATCTTCCATCGTAGGGCAACGTCAATCCATCTGGTATTGACACCATTACGTAGCCGGTGGTCCCCACCAATGATGTTGATGATGGACCGGATCGGAAGCAATAATACCATGTCGTTGGCGCGCCAGCTGGCTGCACCACTTCGCTTGGGAATATTGCAAGAGTGATTGGTCCCGTTGTTTGTTGCATTTCAAGATATAAATTTCTATTGCCAACGGCTGCCGATGTTTGAGCTGATATGTAAATCGTTTGTATCCTCCATCGCACACCTGCCGTTGGTGTACAGTAAATTGGTAACGCTCCAGAAAATGATCCGATGTATCTTAGCTTGCCGGAAGTTTGAAGCGGTTGTATCGGTACGTGACAGGGATAACTTAAATTTCTACCAGGCGAAATGTAACCGGCAATCAAAACATTTCTGCGCGCACCACTGCGGATGATTCCCACCTGAACAAAACAAGTTCCTTGAGCTGCGGTAGCACCTCTGAACACCGCATTAATCGCAACTATCGAACCGCTAATATTCGGGTATGTAGTTGTAACCAATTCGGCTGCATTATTCAATCGTAGAGTAACCGTTAACGGACCTGAATCAGTCAGTTGTCCATCTATTCCGAGGATACGAAAATACAGATCAATGTATGCTTGTGTACCGCTATAATAACTTGTTGAAATGTAGAATCCATCGTTCGCATCTAGACGGCAATCTACCGGAATTGCTAACGACAGTTGCTGTTGTTCAGTTAAATCTCTTAATGCCTTTTGGATCGGCTCGGAATTTACAGACGGTGGTATTCTATTTGATGAACCCATAATATTTTTTAAAAAAAAGTTTGAAACCGGAGAGTAGTCAATTCTCCGGTTTCGGTATTACCTTTTATCTGAGGAGAGCAAGATAAAGTGTAACTATCGGTGAAGCTGCGTTTTCATCATTGACTGTTTCGATGAACGTAGCTGCTTTATTTGAAGCATTGATAACCGGAATCATCGGTCCGGCGTGATTGCGCGACAGCGAGACAAAATAATCTTTGTTGAACTCGCGGTTCGTTGTACCTGGAACGCCGATCCTAAGATTGCCTAAATCGGGTCCGTACATTGTGAGCGCCCCTTGTATGATGGATGTCGTCATACCGAGTACGGCGTAATCGCGATAACCCTTCAATTTATCCGTTACCGCTCCACTGAGTGCTAACGATCCGGCGTAACCACCGGCAACGCCGGCTGTCACTGCAAATTCGAGAGTGACCGGATGTACCATATTCAGGATCAGCTCTTGATATGTTATGTACCGTCCGACTGCTGCCTTTGGATCGGTGTACTGTATCAGAACAGAAAAATTCTCGCGATCCAGAGCTACGGCGGATCCCGTACCACGAAGGTTCAGTGTGTCACCAGGAACTAACGGTACTTTCACCGGCTGTGGTAATAGCGAGTAACATTGCGCGGCGATGTTCCTGAATTTTAGGCAGTCCTGATCGTCGTGCATCATCGGTGAATTGATCTGGAATATGCCGGCCGCTTGGCATAAACTCCAGGCATCGATGATAAATGGAGTACCCTGATTCTCCATTATTGTTCGTGAGTCAGTTCCGTGCATCGTTAGTGCGGTCAATGTTGCACCTGGGGCCACTAACGAACCTCCGATGTGATGTAATGCTAATCTATGAGTATTCACTTTATACCTCTTTTATGTTGGTGATTGAATAGTTGTTTAAAATTTGTACAACCGTTAGTATAACGGCATCGGTGTAGATGCATCATAGTACGGCAAATCGGCAACTACCAAAGCGTTGTCGGGCTGATAATCTCCTGGAGCTGCTATCATCGGTTTAAACGATGTAGGTAGAAAATCCTTTGCCGCTTCAAACACTGCAACCGCACCGGCTACGTTAGCTGCTGCCTCAGCACCTCTGAACTTTGCAAACTTCGCTATCATCGGCAGAAGCAATAGAGCTGATCCGATCTCGATCAACTTCTTCGAGTTCGCATCTGCTTTTACTAATGGAGCAACTTGATTTGTGATGAGTTTATTTACTGCTATACCGGCAGCTCCTGTTACCATACTCATAACTTTCCCACCGATACCGCCTGTAAGACCTCTCAAGAATGGAGGGTTACGTCTGTAATGTCTACGCCTGTGATGTCGTTTTCTTGCCATGAGAATTATTCCTTTCGGTTTGTTTAACCTTTTTAAATGTGATCGAATACCTAATTTTTTCCTTGATCCGTAAAACACCGGACGATGCTTAACAACACGTTTACCTAAGGCAGTACGCGGATTCTTTTTCTTCGCTCTGAGTTTTGCCCAGTACCGTTTCAATCCTGTCGGCATCGTGCGTTTTGATTTTCGTTTTTTCTTTCGTCTCGGGTTTTCGAGTAATAGTAACTGTGCCATCTTACTGCCTTTCAATTTTTTTTAAAATAACATTCATTAACGTTTCTAAGCGTACCAACCGCGCTTCAAGTTTTATCCGAAACATTATCGCGCCGACCGTAAGGATAATTGCGTTGTTCGCTGCAAGAATTAACAGCGATTCCACCAAAGTCAAAATCAGTCCTACTTGTTTTTCGAGGCATCGCCAAAAAGCGCACCCATTATCACAGTCGGTAATACGGCTCCAAACCCCTTCCATGTGAACTGAGTGCCAGACATCGATAAGTATTGCAATGCACCTATAATTACACCGCATGATGTTGAGATCGGATTTTTGAATATTCTGTCAAACATAATTACCTCATTCATTTAATTGTTAGTCGTAAAGCCAGTCTTTTATTTTTACGTTACCACCGCGTAGGACAAAATACTTTCCTTGTGGATGTGCGTACAATACCGGCATCGGTGAGCTGGTTCGATGTTTGTATGTGCGCCTCTTTCCTTCTTTGCTTGAGATGTATATTATCTCAGGTACTTCACCTATGCGGATCAGTGGAACGGATAAATCAATTTTGTCTTTGATAACTTTTCTCGGAAGCTTCCAGTTCAACTGTTTGTACTTACGTACACTCGATGCTAATTTTTTCATCGCGCATTTCTCAAGGTCATAAAAAGAATTAACGTACAGATACCGATGATCCATATAATCGGCAATTCGATACCAAGTCCTTTTAATGCTGCTTGGATCGACTTACCAGCTCCACCAAATACGTCTTCGATACTTTTCCAAATCGATATATCGCCTGCCCCGCCTTTAGATGATTCTCGGACATATGCCTGAGTTATTTCCCATGACTCCTGGGCAGCTCTTGGTCTGGCTATCATCGGGTTGATCTTACCGTATGCTGCCTGAGTTTCGATGATATCCATGTTCGTCCACACCCGAGCTGGTGCGGGAGTAAAACGGAACGCGCTCTGTGTTTGTCCAACGACACGAGCAACGATATCGTTCTTGGTGTTTTCATCAAGTGACCACAGCCAATCAAGTATTTTTTTCTCAAGACCCAACTGCACGTAGGAACGCACGACTTGCTCAATCTGCAACGAGTTGATATTCTTCTCACCCGAACGTGTCCGCTCAGTGACGATAACATCGGCAGCTTCCTTGAAAAATGATTCATTTATTTTTAAAAGATCAGCCACGTTTCAATAATCCTAATAAAATTATTCCACCGATTACCCACAGCCACAAATTGCTCTTGGATTCAACTCCAAACCCTGCTTGTTTCCTTTTTATTTCTTCAATCTGCATCTGTCTTTTTTTCTCTTCTTCTTCTCTTGCCTTTACGTTCGGCGGTGTTGGAATCCATAGCGACATAAAATTATTCCTTGCTGGTTGAACATTTTGACGTTCCGGCACGATGACCGGAAATGTCGGTACTGTTGTTGGTGGTGATGTTGGTACTCCTGCCATCACCTCTTTCCTTTGCCTGCAAACATTATCAAAGCTAATCCAGCAGCTCCAATCAAGAGCAGTGAGTTATCAACACCAGGAATAATTCCACTTCCTTTGTCCGCTCCAGGTTTATTATCTGGACTTACTTTATAATCTCGAAGTGGTTTTAGTACCATGCTATCTAGTGGGTTCATAATCCAGTCTTGTAGCATTTTGGGGACCCATTCTGATATTGCTCCAAGAAGCACGGCTTCAATCGGATAAGTGCATTGAAACGCAACTCTATCCAATTCAATATTCCACCATCCATACGTTCGTCCAGCTTTCTCTTGTTCCATTATCAGCTCGTATGCTTTGTAGTTATTGTTTCCTTTGTTGCTCACTATGTTTAAAACACTTGCGTAAAATTGATTGGATTTCTCCGACATCATTTTGCGTCCATTGTTATCCAGCTCTGAGTAAAGACTTCTAATCTCAGCTTCGATTTTTTTACTTTCGGCGTGTGCAGTATCCCACGGCATATACGTTCGTACTTTACCACCGAACCATCCCTTCAAGAATGAGAGTGCTTTTGCGATTTTTGTAATAGATGCTGCAATAAGTTTCTCTTTTTTTTCTTTCTCGTCTACTCCCTTTTCTTTCTCGTCTACTCCGTTTGCTGGATCAGAACCTAAATTCGTTTTCATTTTTTCTATCCAAATAATTTTGTGTGTGAATGGTCGTTCAGTAAATATCTTGTTTGATTTGAATGTTGCATCGAAAGGCAGCCACCGACCGTTAAGCAATATTTCAAGGTAGGCGTGCTGCATCTCTTTATCCGGTCGGTACGAGGTTGTAACGATTCGATACGGTATATTGATCTTTGAGAGGGCTGCTGCCGCAAAAATTGTTTTGTCGTCACAGTCGCCTTCTTGTACTCCAATCGATGGACGCTTGAGAGCTTCGAGATGTCCGGTGCTATCGATGTCGCGAACGTAGGGAATGTCTTGTGTGAATCTGAAAATGTCGTACACGTTGTTGAGATTGTAATTATCAACATCGCCACGATACTGATCAGCGAGCCGGTACATCTGTTGAACCGTGTAAGCGATCTGCTCTTCATTATTGTTTATCAGATTCCCTTGCAGCATCGCTAACTTCATAACCGCACTTTTCGCATACTACCGCTTTACGTTCTCCGTTGTGCGTTGGCTTTGTGGCTTTGATGAGTTTTCCTTCGCACTGTGGACACTCTTTTTTTTCTTTCATCGTTACTCCTAAATAAAAAAGCCCGCGATGCGTGTGCACACCACGAGCTTTGGTTGACCTTACAGGGTAGAAATATAATTATATCTCGTCATCAAACGCAAGGACTTTGTTAAACCTTTTTCAACACTTTTTGGGTAAAGTATTTCATGGAACATCTTCGGACGCGTGAAAGTCTTATAATACCAACGACTGTAACATTTACTGCACCTCCCGCGCTTAACGGATTTCTTACCACACCGGCATTTCATTTAATAATTTCTTTTATTAGGCGAAACACTGCTCACTCATTTCTATCGCGTTTTTCTTTTAAGGATTGTGCAATTTCTCTACCACTCACCTCTCTTGCTCGGACTAATGGCATCTCCCGTTGTGAAATTGCAGAACCAGCAAATTTTCGTCTTGCTTCATCTTCGGAATCAGCTTCGATGAATGAAGGTCCGTAGGTTGCTGTCATGCTTCCATAACTCACGCTATACATTGGCATACTATTATCTCCTTGTTGTGTTCGCCGTGCATCGCCTAACAAGCGTAAGCACGACAATTACTCACGCATTTGTGATTTAGATGGAGTTCGTAACTGCGTGCGTTACACTCCACGCTAACTATAAGCACATCACATTCGTGTATGGCGAATCCCCAACTAACGCGAGGTATTATCAGATTTTTTCTCGGATTAAAAAGATTGGCTATTGCTATCTCAATATCTTGACTATTCATCGCATTATCATCCCCAAAAACAGCTTCACAGCTGGAATGTACGATTTGTATTGTTTGAACGTAAACTTATCTATCGGCTTCTCGAACCTCTGAATCTCTTTACCGTTATCGTCTCGAATCGATAA
>Ga0315268_10006804_pt1 | contig 12126 bp, 10 predicted proteins | sample C1_top_MG_FD_204535 | JGI IMG/M metagenome (GOLD analysis project Ga0315268, IMG submission 204535) | Sediment microbial communities from Yellowstone Lake, YNP, Wyoming, USA - C1_top | ecosystem: Environmental > Aquatic > Freshwater > Lake > Sediment | place: USA: Wyoming | collected 2017-08-01 | reverse complement strand
CGATGAAACCGCATCGCGGCGATCAATGGGGTGTTGCGTGTTGCAAACCAACTGTGTGAAAGTTTTAAGGTTCGATGGCTGATAGGCCTATTGACTTTTTACCGCAAGTCTGTGTTGGATGTCCGGATCATTGCGACTTTGCGTATTCTCATTCCGTGTCATATAATGCCTCGCGTGAGGCGGCATTCGGAATGCCGGTACAAGATGGAGAGACCGATGGGCAAACGAGTAGATGATCTCGTCGCACGATTGGGCAAGGGCGCGCGCAAAACCGTAGAGATCTTTGGCAGCTTGAGCGAGGATCAGTGGAATGCGCTGATTTATGAATCGCCTTCGCGTTGGACATTGCGCGACCTGCTGGCACATTTCCTTTCTGCCGAAGTTGGCCTCTTGCGCATCGCTCAAGATATTGCGTCTGGCGGCCCCGGTGCGCCTGAGGGTTTTGACTACAACGAGTTCAACGCTCAGGAGCAAGTTCGATTGGCGGGTTTGCCTCCAGCTACCATGTTGTCCGACTTGGCGAACTCGCGCGCGGCGACCATTGCCTGGTTATCGGGTCTCGACGATGCCGACCTGGATCGCACCGGACGCCATCCAGCACTCGGCGTGATTAACCTCGAGACGTTTATCAACGCTTTCTATGGTCACCAGCTACTGCACATGCGTGACCTGCCGCGCCTCTCAGTCAGACCTTAATCTTCCCACTTGCTCATTTCGTCGAGCGTGTTGATTTCCTCTTCGCTCAACTTGAGTTCCGCTGCCCCCAGCAGTTCGGTCAATTGTGCCATGTTATTTGCGCCGATGATGGGACTGGTGATGACGGGATTCGCCAACAGCCAGCCTAGCGCCATCTGGGCGATGGTTTTGCTGCGCGCTTTGCCCAATTCTTCCAGTTTGTCAATAAGCGCAAAGTTTCGCGCAGTCGAGTATCGCTTCATGCGATCGTTGCCTTCACCGCGCGAGCCTTGCGGCGTAGGGCGGTCAGCGCGATACTTGCCGGTGAGAAACCCACCTTCCAGTGGACTGTAGGGGATAACGCCGAGTCCTTCTGCGCGGCACAACGGCATCAGCTCGCGCTCAAACTCTGCGCGATGCGCTAGGTTGTAATGAGGTTGCACACTTTCAAAGCGCGCCAGGTTGAACTTGTCGCTTGTCCACAAGGCCTCGCACACCTGCCACGCGCGAAAGTTCGAACAGCCGACATAGCGCGCCTTGCCCTGGTGGACGAGGTCGTCCAGGGCGCGCAGGGTTTCTTCAATAGGTGTGTTGTCGTCTGGAGCGTGGCATTGATAGAGGTCAATGTAATCGGTTTGAAGTCGCCGCAGACTGGCTTCGACAGCTTGAAGGATGTGTTTGCGCGAAAGACCCTCATCGTTGGGGCTTTCGCCCATCTTGCCGCGCGCCTTGGTAGCAATTACAAATTGATCGCGTCGTTGCCCTTTGAGCCAGTTGCCGATGTAGGTTTCAGCCACGCCGCCTGGGTTACCCGCCGCCCAGCGCGAGTACACGTCGGCCGTGTCGAGAAAATTCCCTCCCGCATCCGCAAAAGCCGAAAAGACCTCATAAGCAGATTGCTCGTCCGATGTCCATCCGAAGGTCATTGTTCCCAGGCAGAACCTGGAGACTCTTAATCCTGTCCGTCCAAGCTTGCAATATTCCATGGCTTTGCTCCCATAACGTGGTTTGACTGCCAGTATACTTTGATTCTTCAACTTCGCCAACTCTGATACCTGTGGTAGAATAATGTTATTATCCGGTGGTTGATGCATGGCAAGAGCGATGAGTGAACTGATTGTTGTTGGCGGAGGGCTGGCAGGTTGTGAGGCGGCTTGGCAGGCCGCTAACCGTGGCGTGAAAGTGACGCTGTTCGAGATGCGCCCGGAGCGAATGACGCCTGCGCACGTGAGTGATCGCCTCGCTGAATTGGTTTGTAGCAACAGTTTAGGTTCAGATTTGCCTGACCGTGCCGCCGGTATTCTCAAGCGCGAGTTGCGCCAACTTGGATCCTTGATCATGCATTGCGCCGATGAAACTGCCGTCCCGGCTGGCGGCGCTTTGGCAGTCGATCGCGAGCGTTTTGCCGAAGCGGTGACACAATCCATTCTTCAACACCCCAACATCACACTTTGCCGCGAGGAAGTCAAGGCAATCCCAGACTCGCCGGTCGTCATTGCCAGTGGACCGCTCACGTCCGATGCGTTGGCAGCAGACATCGGCCGACTCACGGGCAAATCCCATTTGTATTTTTATGATGCGGTTGCGCCGATTGTTGTCGCCGACTCGATTGACATGACGATTGCGTTCCGCGCCTCTCGTCGTTCAAACGATGCCAGTGCTGACTACATCAATTGTCCCATGTCACGGGATGAATATTCTGCTTTTGTAGATGCGCTCGCCTCTGCCGAAACAATCCAACTCAAGACGTTCGAGCGTGAGGACGCTCTATTCTTTGAAGGCTGTTTGCCGGTTGAAGTTCTGGCCAAGCGTGGCCGTGACTCGCTCAGTTATGGGCCTCTGCGGCCCATCGGATTGGTTGATCCGCGCACAGGCAGACGGCCGTGGGCCGTCGTTCAGTTGCGGCAGGATAATCTCGCCGCCACCATGTACAACATCGTCGGTTTTCAGACCAATCTCAAGTGGACGGAACAGGCGCGTGTGTTTCGGATGATTCCCGGCTTGGGGCAAGCCGAATTTTACCGCTATGGCACGATGCATCGTAATACCTTCATCAACGCGCCACAGTTGCTCAAGGCCACCATGCAATATCGGAATCGCGCCGACCTGTTTTTCGCAGGTCAGATCACGGGCGTCGAAGGTTACATGGGCAATGCAGCGACCGGCTACCTGGCTGGTCTCAATGCAGCTCGCTGCTTGGCAGGCGAGTTGCCTTTGACCTTTCCTCAAGAAACCATGCTCGGCGCATTGTGCCATTACATTGCCAACGCCGATCCGGATTCGTTCCAGCCGATGAAAGCAAGCTTGGGGCTTTTGCCGCCACTGGAAAATCCGCCGCGCAGCAAGCGGGCCCGCAGTGAAGAATATGCGCGCCGAGCCACGCTTTCGCTGCAAACTTTTGTAAGTCAAGGTGGCTTCGCGTAGCCAAAAAATAAGTGAACAGTTTCCATTATTCAAATATGTTTCTGAAATAGTAATAGATTATGCGAAATACATTATGGATGGTTCCTCTGCTACTGATATTTGTGGTCGTGTCTGTGATAGGGTGGAGAACCGACACCGCCGACAAACCCTGTTCCACGAGTCTGGAGTGCGTTGGCCGAACCCTAAAAGTTCTTCTGGAGCAAACTCGATGAGTACAGGCCCACTCCGCCTGGAGGTAATTGCTGCCCGTACCACTTTGGGTCGCTGGTTGCGCGCCCAGACCACCGCTATTGTTCCGGCCTGGTTGGATGCCGTTCACGCCAGACCGCCGGTGCATGTACAGGGCACTGAAGTTCCTGCTGCCAATGAAAGTGTCTTGCAGGATATCTACGATGGGTTGGTAATTGCCCTGGAAGTCGGACGGTACGAGGACCTCGAAAAGGCAGCTACCGCCCTGGTCGAACGCCATCTTCCCGTCAGATTCTCGCTGGCAGATCTGGTGCGAATCGTGATGCTGCTGAAAGAAAACTTGTGGCTGGCGATTACGGCTGCTTTTGACACAGAGACTGCACTACAGCAATTGTGGGGATTGGATGCTTCATTAACTCGCCTGCTCACCCAGGTGAGTCTGTCGTACCTCACCGAAAAAGAAGCGGCGATGCGCGATGAACTGGAGCAGACCAAATGGCGGCTGGAAAAACTTGATCGCACCAAATCGGACTTTATTAGTATTGCCGCGCATGAGCTTAAAACGCCGCTGACGCTGATTCAGGGCTACGCTGATATTCTGAACTTGGAACTGGCCAGAGATTCAAACGAGCGCCGTCGCAGCGCGTTGATCGGCATGGCCTCTGGCACCCAGCGCCTAGGTGCGATTATTCAGGACATGATTGCCGTCTCCATGATTGATAACGATGTGTTGACGCTACATTACCAACCCACAACACTCCAGCATATTGCTCGGATGGCGGTCAACGATTTGGAAATGTCAATTCCCGACCGCCAGCTCACCCTAGTTGTTGACCAGTTTCCGCCCGAGTTGGGGACGTTTTACGCAGATCCGCAAAGACTGTATTTGGTGTTTAACCATATTGTTGGCAACAGCGTCAAGTACACGCCCGACGGGGGAGCCATTACTATCAGCGCTCGGATGCTCGGCCAGTCAAAAGAAAACGGCCTCGAGTTCGTGCAAGTCAGCATCGCCGATACAGGCATTGGCATCGCACTGGACGATCGGGAGCGCATCTTTGACAAATTCTACGGCGTGACCGAGCCACTGCGTCATTCCAGTGGTCGCACCAAATTCAAAGGCGGGGGGCCGGGCCTTGGGCTGGCGGTAGCCAAGGGCATCATTGATGCCCATGGCGGCAAGATCTGGGTGGAAAGCACTGGATACGATGAAAAAAGCTGCCCTGGCTCGACGTTCCACTTTGTTTTGCCCGTTCGCCGTGAGCCGCCTGCGCCCAATCGCGGCCAGGAACGTCTATCCCAGATCACGATTGTCAAATAACGGGCCTGAACCCGGCTCTCGATATTGGAGATACTACACTTGAAGGAGATCACTGTGCCAAACAGACTTGCCCAACGCCTCGCCAATCTTCCCCCTTACGTTTTCGCCGGACTGGAAAGACGACTGGCCGAGATGATGGCCGCCGGCAAAGACATAATCCGGTTGGACATTGGCAGCCCCGACCAGCCGCCTGCGCCACACATCATTGAAGGGCTGTATACTTCGGCGCAAGACTCTACGCATCACGGTTACGCCGGCTACTTTGGAACGCCGCAACTACGCAAGGCAATTGCCAATTACTACCTGCGCCGCTTTGACGTGCAGATCAATTCCATGACCGAAGTGCTGCCCCTCATCGGGAGCAAAGAGGGTATCTTTAATCTGGCCTGGGCCTATGTGGACCCGGGCGACGTTGTGCTGATTCCTGATCCCGGTTATCCAACTTACACTTCAGGGACTCTGCTGGCGGGCGGTCAAGTTTGTCCTGTCCCGTTGAGTGAAGCAAATGGATGGCTACCAGATTTTGACTCGATTGCGCACAGCGATTACAAGCGCGCCAAGATCATGTGGCTGAACTATCCCAACAACCCAACAACAGCTACGGCCTCACTTGGGTTTTTCGAGAAAGCAGTTGCCTTTGCACGAGCAAATGACGTTCTGCTTGTCCACGATAATCCGTACTGCGATGTGTGCTTCGACGGCTATGTTGCGCCGAGCCTCTTGCAAGTGCCCGGTGCAAAAGACGTTGCCATCGAGTTCAACTCGCTGTCCAAGAGTTACAATATGGGCGGCTGGCGCGTGGGCATGGCGGTGGGCAATCCAGAAGCGATAGGTGCGCTTTCGCGGCTCAAGACCAACATTGACTCGGGTATCTTTCGTGCGATTCAAGACGCCGCCGTGGATGCGCTGACAGGCGACCAGGAATGGCTCTCGGAACGCAATGATGTGTATGCGCGTCGCCGCGACATGGTGCTCGCGGCCTTGCCGGCGGCGGGCATGAGCGCGCAAGCACCCAAGAGCACCATTTACGTTTGGGCCAGGGTTCCATCCGGTTATACGAGCGCCGACTTTTGCAATCAACTGTTGGAAAAAGTTGGCGTTTCGATCACACCGGGCCCGACGTTTGGCAATCAGGGCGAAGGGTACGTACGCATCAGCCTTGGCCAAAAGACGGAGCGGATTGTCGAAGCAATGGAACGCCTCAAGAGTTTCGGCGGCTGATGCGCCCCAGAAAAAAGAAATCACGATGGTTAAACTACAAACGCAAATTGTCGAAGTGACCGTTTACCCGGACCGCGCCCGCGTGACACGCCGTGGCTCTGTCACGCTCGAAGCCGGCCTGCACCGAATCGAGATTGCCGAGTTGCCACTTGTGCTGGACACGTCCTCGGTGCGCGCCGGCGGCAAGTTCACGCCGAGTGATGGGCGCGGTGATGCACGTCTGCTTGGCGTAGATGTGCGCCAAGAGTTTTACCAGGATACGCCGGCTGCCAGCGTCAAGGAACTGGAAGACCAGATTCAATCGCTGGAAGACAAGGATAAATCATTGGAGGATCATGCCGGTGCGCTCAAGGTGCAGAGCGACATGGCTCGCTCGGTGGCCGAAAAAGCCGGAGAGCAGTTGGCGCGCGGTGTGGCGTTTGCGCGAACCGATGTGGGGCAGGGGGCTGCGCTGATGAGCTTTGTCGCTCAAGAGTTGGCCCGCACGCAAGACGGCCTGCGCGAGATTGCCGCACAGCGGCGCGAACTGGCCAAGCAACTGTCTCAATTGCGCAATCAACTCCAGTCCATGCAAAGCAGCCGTGGCCGCGAGCGGTACGCTGCCGCCGTCCAAGTGCAAGTGACTGCGCCCGGCGAGTTGTCGGTTGATCTGGTCTATGTAGTGAGCAATGCCGCGTGGCGACCACTTTACGACATCCGTCTGGCAGGGGCGGCTGTGGAACTGACGTACCTGAGTGAGGTTACACAACGGACGAGCGAGGACTGGCAAGATGTAACGCTGGTTCTATCCACTGCGCGCCCTTCACTTGCCGCTGTGTTGCCTGAATTGCGACCGTGGTACCTCGGTGTTTACGAGCCGCCGGTCATGAAAAGAGAAATGCTTCGGGCCGCACAGCCTGGATTCGTCGCGGCAGTTCCGCCTCCAGTCCCGGCGCCAATGGCGCAGATGGGACTTGCCGAATCTGAAGCGGTCGAGATGGAGGCGGTGACAGCCGAGGTGGAAAGCACGGGAGCTTCGGTGACGTTCCGCCTGCCGCAAAAGGTCAATGCTCCGGCTGATGCCGAGCCGCACAAGGTCACCATTGCTACTGCCCAGTTGGAGCCCAGGCTGGACTATATCACAGCGCCCAAGCTGGTCGAGTCTGTTTTCCGCCGCGCCAAGGTCAAGAACGCCACTGATTTGATGCTGTTGCCGGGCAAGGCAACGCTGTTCGTCGAAGGCGATTTCATCGGCAGCACACCGCTCAAGCTGATAGCGCCTGGTGAGGAATTTGATCTCTACCTAGGCGTGGATGACCGAGTGTTTGTCCAACGCAAACTCAAGGCAAGCGATGTGGACAAGAAATTCCTGCAAGACAAGCGCCTGTTGCACTATGGCTACGAGACTGAACTGCGCAATCTGCGCGCCGACAAAATCACCATCGAAGTTCACGACCAGTTGCCCGTGGCGCGTCATGAATCCATCAAAGTGAGATTGGAGTCGGCTGATCCCAAGCCTGCTGAGACCAGCGAGTTGGGCGAGTTGACTTGGAAGTTGGCCCTGGATCCAGGCGCGACCCGGTTCGTCCGCTTTGATTTTAGCGTTGAATACCCGCGTGATGTGCGGGTGAACGGGCTGCCGTAGGAGGCTCTCATTCCGAAAACACCCATTGAAACCAAAGCGCCTGTCGCGCGCGCGTTCCTTGTGGGAACGGAACTGTACGGCGACCGGGGCTTGTTGAACGTGCAGGACAGCCTGGACGAGTTGGTACAACTCGCGCTGACGGCGGGCGTCGAGGTTGTGGGACAGATGACGCAAAAGCTCGATCGCGTCAATCACGCCACCTACATCGGCTCCGGCAAGGTCGAGGAGCTGCAGATGCTCGTCCAGGAAGCCAACGCCGACACGATCATCTTTGACGACGAGCTTTCGCCCACTCACCAACGCAATCTTGAAAAGATCATGGGCGATGGCGTGCGCGTGCTCGACCGCACTGCGCTGATCTTGGACATTTTTGCGCAGCACGCCAGCACGCGTGAAGGCACACTCCAAGTTGAATTGGCCCAGTACGAATATCGCCTGCCGCGCCTCACGCGGCAGTGGACGCACCTGGCTCGCCAGGTAGGCGGCGGTGGAGGGCGGGGCGGCGTGGCGGGAGTGGGTCTGCGCGGTCCGGGCGAGACCCAGTTGGAAGTGGACCGCCGCCGCATTCGCGAGCGCATCACGTTCCTCAAGAGCGAACTCGAAGGGGTGCGCGCGCATCGCAAGCGCCATCGTGTCCAGCGCCAGCGCGCGCAGATTCCAGTCGTCGCCATCGTCGGCTATACCAATGCTGGCAAGTCCACATTGCTCAACGCCCTCGCTCCGCGCGGCGCAGGCGTGCTGGTGGAAGACAAGCTTTTCGCCACGCTTGATCCGACGACTCGCCGCGTGTCACTGCCAGAAGGCAAGCTCGCGCTGTTCACCGATACGGTCGGGTTTATTCAAAAACTGCCGACTCAACTTGTGGCGGCCTTCCGCGCGACGCTCGAAGAGATCACCGAATCCGATTTGCTCCTGCACGTAGTGGACATCACGCATCCTAACGCGCGCGAGCAGGCGCGCGCCGTCGAGGACACTCTGGCCGAGCTGGAAATCAGCGATGTGCCGATGATTACGGCGCTCAACAAGATTGATAGGCTGGACGATCCGCAAGGCGCGCGGCGTGCGGCGGCCGAGACGCCCGACACGGTAGCGATTTCTGCTGCGCGCCGCATAGGGATAGATGATCTACTGGCGCACATTGAAAACCTGCTGTACCGAAGTCTTGTGCCAGTGCGCGTGCGACTGCCGTATCGTTCCGGCGACTTGATCGCGCTTTTCCACGATCAGGGCGTCGTAGACATGGAACAGCATGAGGAAAAGAGCGTGGTGTTGTCCGGCCGATTGCCGGGACGGCTTGCGGCCATGTTCCGGCCCTATCGTGTTCGAGAAAAAGCTGAGGCTAACCAGCAAGTAGTGGAGGAACGCCATGAACGAATGGATTGACCGGATGTCCGATTACCTGGCGCGCAACAAGGCGATGCCCGTGCTGGTGGGCGTGGCGTTGATTGTGTTGAACTATATCGTCCAGTTCTTTGGGCAGGCGCCTATCATCAGTTTTGTAGCGCACAGCTATTTGCTGATGCACCTGGGCGTCATCGTGGGATTGATCGGCATTCTGATAGGGGATGCGTTGTGAACATGACCAAGACTGGAAGAGTTTCAGAACCCCTTTTGGTCTTTTGAGCTACGTCCTCAGTTTCCCACAGGCAGCAAAATCTTGCAGGTCGTTCCTGCGCCCGCCTGGCTCTCCAGCGTGATCTGCCCGCCGTGTGCTTCGATGATGTCGTAGCTGATGGATGGCCCCAGCCCGGTTCCATGTGTTTTAGCCACAAAGAACGGTTCAAGTGTAGGAGGTTTTTGTCGTGCCAGGTGCGAGAAAATGCCCACGCCAAAAGGCCCCGCGAATAAGTATCATATTTATAATAGATATTGACAAACTAAAGTCAGTATGCTATAATGCCGGTCGAATCAACAGATAGGAGGACATCAAAACAGCATGGCCGAGACACTGGAAATCCGCGACCTTCATGCATCGGTTGAAGACAAGGAAATCCTGAAGGGCGTGACGCTGACCATCAGGCAAGGCGAAATTCACGCGCTCATGGGGCCAAACGGCTCCGGCAAGAGCACGTTGGCGTATGCACTCACGGGACATCCCAAGTACACTATCACCCAGGGTGAAGTGATTTACAAGAACAAAAACATCCTTGAGCTGCCAGCCGACGAGCGAAGCAAAATGGGCTTGTTCCTGGCATTTCAATATCCCGTCTCAGTCCCCGGCGTGTCCGTCGCCAACTTTTTGCGGACGGCCATCAATGCGCGCCGCAAGTCTGAAGGCAATGGCAATGGCAAGCCGATTTCGATCCCTGAATTTCGCAAGCTGTTGCGCGACAAGATGAAGGCATTGAACGTGGACGAGGCTTTTGCCGGCCGCTATCTCAACGATGGATTTTCCGGCGGCGAGAAGAAGCGCGTCGAGATTTTGCAGATGGCGATCCTCGAGCCGCAGATGGCAATCCTCGACGAAACCGACTCAGGCCTGGACATTGATGCTCTCAGGTCTGTATCGGATGGCGTGAACAAGCTGGCCGGGCCGAATATGGGCATCCTGCTCATCACGCACTATCAGCGCTTGCTTGACTATATCAAGCCTCAGTATGTTCACGTGCTCTTGAGCGGTCGCATTGTCGAATCGGCGGGACCAGAGTTGGCGTTGGAATTGGAGCAAAAGGGGTACGACTTTATCCGGGTCAAGCATGGCGAAACGCCAACTGGGAAAGATTGATTTATTGGGCCTACTCTCTTCTCTCTTTGGGAGAAGAGTAGGGGAAGAGGGATTGGAATGGCAACCGAAACGGATCGTGCAGCAGTACAAGGACTTGGGGAGTACAAGTACGGCTTTAGCCAGGCGGAGGACTATGTCTTCAAGAGCCGCAAAGGGCTTTCGCGCGAGGTTGTCCAGGAAATTTCGTGGATGAAGGGCGAACCGGAATGGATGTTAAAGTTCCGGCTCAAGGCCTACGATCACTTTGTCAAGCGCCCTATGCCCACCTGGGGCGGCGACCTCTCTAAACTCGATTTCGACGACATTTACTACTATATCAAGCCCTCGGACAAGCCGACGACTTCGTGGGACGATGTGCCGGATGATATCAAGCGCACGTTTGATCGTCTGGGCGTTCCGGAAGCCGAGCGCAAATTTCTGGCTGGTTCGGGCGCGCAGTATGAATCAGAAGTCGTCTATCACAATATCCAGGAAAGCCTCTCCAAGCAGGGCGTCATCTTTCTCAGCAGCGACGACGGCCTCAAGCAACACCCTGACATTTTCAAAAAGTATTTTGCCACGGTCGTTCCACCGACGGATAACAAGTTTGCCGCGCTCAACAGCGCAGTCTGGTCGGGCGGCTCGTTTTTGTACGTGCCGGAAGGTGTTCACGTTGAACTGCCGTTGCAGGCGTATTTCCGCGTCAATGCGCAGAGCATGGGCCAGTTCGAGCGGACGCTCATCATTTGCGAAAAAGGCTCGTACGTTCACTACATCGAAGGCTGCACCGCGCCGATCTATTCGAGCGACTCGTTCCACAGCGGCGTGATCGAGATCGTCGTCAAGGAAGGCGCGCGTATGCGCTATACGACCATCCAGAACTGGTCTACCAACATGTACAACCTCGTCACGCAACGCTCGGTCGTCTATCGTGATGGCATGATGGAGTGGGTGGACGCCAATCTCGGCAGCAAGCTGACGATGAAGTATCCCTCGGTGTACATGATGGAGCCGGGCGCGCGCGGCGAGATTCTTTCAATTGCGTTCGCGGGCAAGGGCCAGCACCAGGATGCGGGCGGCAAGGTTGTTCACGTCGCGCCTCACACTCGCAGCAAGATCACCAGCAAGTCCATCAGCAAGGACGGCGGACGAGCGAGCTATCGCGGCCTGCTCAAGGTCTATAAGGGCGCGGAAGGCTCGCAGTCGCACGTTCAGTGCGATGCGCTTCTGCTCGACGAAAAGAGCCGCACGGACACGTACCCGTATATCGAGGTGGACGAGGACAAGGTCACCATCGGCCACGAAGCGACGGTCAGCAAGATCGGCGACGAGCAGCTCTTTTACCTGATGAGCCGCGGCCTGGGCGAAGTGGACGCACGCACGATGGTCGTGTCCGGCTTTATCGAGCCGTTCGTCAAGGAATTGCCGATGGAGTATGCCGTCGAGATGAACCGGCTGATCCAGCTGCAAATGGAAGGCTCGGTTGGGTAAACTGCTGATTGCAGATTGCTGATTTCAGATTGAGCCAAATCCGCAATCAGAAATCCACAATGTAAAATCAGGAGCACAACGTTGACTCTCGTCGAAACTGCAACCAAGACTACTGGCACTTTAACAGGCTTTACACGTGAATCGCTCGATGCTCTGATCGCATCGTGCAATGAGCCGGCATGGATGCACGATCGCCGGCTAGAGGCGTGGCGAGTCTTGCAAGACACGCCGTATCCGACGACCTCTGATGAGCCGTGGCGGCGAACCGATATCAGGTCGCTCAAGCTCGGCGAGTTCAATGCTCTCTGTGGAGAGGGTGGGGCGTCGCCCGCGTACAAAGGCATCCCGGTCGAATGGAAGCGTTCGCTCCAGTTCATGATGGATGTTTCCGGCGTTTTGCTCTCGGCGGATGGCGCCGTTGCGGGTTACAAAGTATCAGAAGAAATCAAATCCGGCGGCGTCATCTTTACCGACATG
>Ga0315268_10006803_pt1 | contig 12126 bp, 13 predicted proteins | sample C1_top_MG_FD_204535 | JGI IMG/M metagenome (GOLD analysis project Ga0315268, IMG submission 204535) | Sediment microbial communities from Yellowstone Lake, YNP, Wyoming, USA - C1_top | ecosystem: Environmental > Aquatic > Freshwater > Lake > Sediment | place: USA: Wyoming | collected 2017-08-01 | reverse complement strand
GCTCCCCCTCTATTCGTGGCGCTGGGCGGGCCTGTCAGGCGCTCCAGTTGAACCGGTGGAGCGTGCCGGAGTCGCCCTCCCAGGCGCGAATATCAGGGTCAGAGAAGCGGCTTCCCTTGCTGCTGGCGAGGTCCATGCTCTCGATCTGGAAGCCGGCCTGCGCCGCCGCACCCCGGACCTGAGTCGGCTTGCCCGCCATGTCCTTAATCGGCTGCAACGTGGCCCGGCCGATATCGCCGACCGTGAAGGAGGGGTTGTCGCCCCACTGGATATCGATCTTCGCTGACTTGGCCGGCAGCCACTTCGTTATCACGGCGCCAAACAGGCCCTCCAGGTGGCCGCCTTTGTTGCCGCTGAAGATCGCCTCCAGCTCGCGACGTTGCTCCTCACTCGCGCTTTCGTCGAGATAGAGGCGAGCGGTGCCGTTACCACCGAAGAAATTGCCGGGCCACATGGCCATCAGGAACACCCTGGTGCCGCCCAGGTTCACACCGTCTGAGTTGCCTTCTCGGATATCAAAGGCGAACCCGCCGCCGCACCATCCTTGGTCCGGCTTCCCGTCCGGACCCAGCCAGCAGGGCATAGCATGTTGCAGCTGCACAACTCGATGCTCTGTCCGCTCACTCGCCAAGCCATAGCGACCTCCTTTCTTGCTACTGCTGCTTACCCGCTCCAGCTGAACGGAGCGAAGTGGCCGTTGTTCCGGCCACTCACATCGTCCCAATCGATGCCAAAGGCATGCAGGTGGCTCTTCTTCGCCGTAGCAAGCGCGATCTTGCCGGCGGGGTGCCCTAGCCCGTCGAGATACACCTGCTCGCCGGTCAGCCCGATGGTGCCCTCTACCGCCTCGTCCACAAAGTCTCCGGCCGAGACGGCCCAGTCCTTCCCGCTTCCGCTAATCTTGATCGGCGCCTTCTCGACGCCCAGGAACTTGCCGAACAGCGGCGCCATGTTCGCCATCGGCCCGCCTGCTTCGCCCGTCGCTATGGCCGTCATCGCCTCTTTCTGCTTCTCGTCGGCGCCATCGTCGATGATCAGGCCCACGCTGAAGTTGCCCTCGATCATGTTGCCCTGGGTCCTGCAGACGATGATGAAGCTCCGCCCGTCGAGGGGTGTGCCGTTGTAGTGGCCACGCTCGATCTGCAGGCCCGCGGCGAAGACGCAGTACCCTTGGGTCGTCTTTGTCATGACGCTGGTAGCACACGGGCAAAGGTAGTCGCAGTTGCACGTCTCTACCCACTCGCCGCTAATCTGCCAGGCCATTGGTCCCCCTCCTCTGTTTCACGCCGCTCCGGCGCAGCCGCTGCTACCCGCTCCAGTCGAACTCGCTCTGCTCCCCGTGGCCGGCGCTCTCCCATTGCCGCATCTCGGGGTCGTGCCAGTAAGTGCCGGTGCCCTTGGCCAGAATGACCTCCTCGCGGAAGGCGGCGGCCGCGTGAAGGACCTTGGTGATCTCACCGCTAGCGCCGCGCAGGGGCTTGACGACCGCTACGCCGAAGTCGCCCACAGTTATGCGGGTCTCGTCGGCGCCAGCCTGCACCCTGATGGAGGCTTCTTTACTGGGTAGAATCTTGGGGACGGCTGACCCGATAGCCTCCGGCGTGCCGCCGCGCTGACCGGTGAGGACTGGCTCCAGGGCCGCCCGCTGCTGCTGGGACAGGGCGCCATCAAAGTAAATGCGGCCGGTGCCATTGCCACCCAGAAACCCACCCGGCCAATCGGCCGCTAAGACCACCTTGGTGCCTCCTACGTCGGTCCCGTCCACGTCTCCGCTGCGGATGTCGAAAACGATGACGCCCGAGCACCATCCCTGGTCGGCCTCTAGCTCGCCGAGGAGGCAGGGACAGCCGACCTTGCAGCTACAGGGACTATACAGCGTGCCGCTGATGCGCCAGGGCATTGACCCCTCGCTCTATCTCTTGGCGTAGTTGCTCGCGCCCGACCAGTCGATCACGACCACCGGCTCGTCGCCAACGACCCAGGCGTCGTGACCGGCGGGCAGCATGGTAACATCGCCGGGCCCCGCCTCGAACGTTGCGCCGTCGGACATGACGATGTGGAGTCGGCCGGAGAGGTGATACTGGAAATGGGGGGCTTCGCACCACTCTGTTCCCGCCACCGGCTTCACGTGTTGTGACCAGCGCCAGCCGGGCTCGAGAGTGAGGCGGCCGATAGCGCCGCCGTTCATGTTCAGGAGCTCGAGTTTGCCCTTCTCGAAGGTGCGAACCTCATCGGGGGACCTGAATACCTTGTGCTCTGCTGCTGCCATCGTTGACCTCCCTGCTAGACTAGAATGTCCCTTACTCCGCTGGCCTCGCAGTTACTCTTCTTCAGTGGACCCGGCCAGCACAACCTCGTACGGGTCCGGCATGTCATCCGGGCCTTCGTCCTCGGGGGGAAGGTAGAGCATGGCGTTGATCTGGTCAGGAGTGACCTTGCCCACCCTGGTGACGCGCGCCTTATCTCGCACAACTCCGGGGACCATGTTTCGGGCCTCGGATTCGCTCTCCGCCTCGACGGTGGCCCAGGCGACATGCTCGCCCTCCACGCAGCCCCAATCGAACTGCGCCAGGAAGCGGGGCCCTCTTGCCAGCGCCTCGTCCATCGCCTGTACGCACTCGTCGGGGAAGTGCGGTGCCTCGATTAGATATGTCATAGCTGTGACTCCTCGTGAGTGGGTGGCGGGGGTTTTCTCCCCGCCACCCAGTGTTTGGTACCGACCGACGGTAGTGTGGCCTACATCTTGTGGAACGACTCGATTTGCGTGGGCGTGAACTTGTTGACCGGAATCACCCGCGCCTTGTTGCGCACAATTGGGGGGATCATGTTCCGGGCCTCGGATTCGCTCCCCGCCTCCACGGTGGCCCAGCCAACGTGCTGACCGGCCATGCAGCCCCAATCGAACTGCGCCAGGAGTTGGGGTCCCCGCGCCAGGACTTCGTCCAGCGCCTGCAGGCACTCCTCTTTGGTGTGCGGCGACTCGATGAAGTACGTCATTGTCCTTCCTCCTTGCCCGTTGAAAGAGCTCAAGCCAGTTCTGCCATGCAACCGCTTTGCGCCCTATCGATAGCACCTCCCTTCCTGGGCCAGATGCTAATGCGAATCGTAATTATTAAGCATAGCAAAGCCTGTGAAACGCTGTCAACCGTTCAGGCGCTCCTTGTCCCTGAATCGGGCCGTATGCTACGATTCGGCTAGTCTGAAGGGGCGCCAAGTGAGCAAGAAAGGCCGCGTTTTCGCCGGCATCCGCGGCACCAGCAGCCAGCACATCGGCAACTTCCTGGGGGCCATCCAGAACTTCGTGGCCCTCCAGGAGAACTACGACTGCATCTACTCCGTGGTGGACATTCACAGCCTCACCACACTGGAGGAGACGGACCGCCTGCGGGAGAACGTGCTGAACACGGCCCTCGACCTGCTGGCCGCGGGCATCGACCCGCAGCAGACGATCCTCTACGTCCAGTCGCACGTACCAGAGGTGCTCGAGCTTTCGACGCTGCTGGGGATGATCACGCCGTTGGGCTGGCTGACCCGTGTGCCGACCTTTAAGGAGAAGGTTCGCCTTCACCCGGAGAACGTGAACTACGGCTTGGTGGGCTACCCAGTGCTCATGACCGCCGATATCATCCTCTACAAGGCCGACACCGTGCCCGTGGGCGAGGACCAGCTCCCCCACTTGGAGCTGGCGCGGGAGATCGCCCGCCGGTTCAACCGCCTGTTCGGCGAGACATTCCCCGAGCCTCAGGCCAGCCTCACCGAGGCGCCGCTGATCGTCGGGCTGGACGGCGTCAACAAGATGAGCAAGAGCCTGAACAACGACATCCCCCTGGCGGCGACGCCCGAGGAGACGGTGCGGCGGGTGATGACCGCTGTCACGGACCCGCAGCGCACCCATCGCAACATCCCCGGTCGGCCCTGGGTGTGCAACGTCTACAGCCTGCATCACTTCTTCAACCCCGATAAGGTGCCCTGGGTCTACGAAAAGTGCACCACCGCCGGCATCGGCTGCGTGGAGTGCAAGCAGCTCCTGGCCGAGGGCATAAACCGCGCCCTGGCACCTTTCCGAGAGCGGCGGGCCGAGCTGGAAGCTCGCCCCGGCTACCTGGACGAGGTGCTGGCCGACGGCGCCGCCCGCGCCCGCGCCATCGCCCGCCAGACGCTGGCCGAAGCCAAAGAGAAGATGGGCCTGCTGGCGCCCTATGCCTCCTGACCTGCCCCTCGCTCGCAGCGGCCGCACGCCGCTGGAGGTGGCCCGCCGCTGCGCCCAGGAGGGCGCCCGCATCGTGATGGAGGGGCTGGGGAAGCCGCAGGACGTGCGGGCCAAAGGGCGGGGGAACCTGGTGACGGCGGCGGACCTGGCCTCGGAGCGGGCGATCCACGCCATCCTGCGCGGCGAGTACCCCGACCACTCGATCCTGTCGGAGGAGACGGCGACGACGGCCCGCGGCGAGGGGTGGCTCTGGGTGGTCGACCCTCTGGACGGCACCCGGAACTACCTGAGCGCCATCCCTATGTTCTGCATCAACATCGCGCTCTGCCACGACGAGGAGCCGATCCTGGCCCTGACCTTCGAGCCCGTCCGCGGGGAGGAGTTCTCCGCCTTGGCCGGAGGGGGCGCCTTCCTGAACGGCCGGCCGATCCGCGCTTCGGCCAAGGAGAGCGTGATGGCGTCGGTGCTGGCCGTCGACATGGGATACGACGATGCGCGGGCGGCGCGGGCGCTATCGCTGGTGGGAGAGCTGTGGCCGGGGATGCAGAGCCTGCGGGTGATCGGCAGCGCGGCGCTGGGGCTGGCCTACGCGGCGTGCGGTCGCTTCGACCTGTTCGTGCACCACATGCTCTACCCGTGGGACATCGCGGCGGGGATCCTGCTGGTGCGCGAGGCCGGCGGCGCCGTGACGGACCGCGACGGCGGGCCGATCGGCATCCGCAGCGAGGGGGTCATAGCAGGCGCTCCGGGCGCCCACGCGGACTTCCTGCGATTGGCGTCGGGAAGGGAGTGGCGGGAGTAGGGGGACGGGGGCCTCTTAAGGGCGGTCTTGACAGCGATGATAGAATGGGTGTTCGAGAGACGCGGACGGAGGGATGTGGGGGAGGGTGATGCGGCGGCAACGATCCAAAATGTGAGGACCGAGAGCGCCGATGCTCAAGAGTGACTTGCCCTTCGGGAGTGAATTCTCTCCCTCGCAGATCGATCTCGCAGAGGTTCTCGATCTGGCGAGAGTCCACGGGGGCGACTGGAGAGCTTTCGAGGCCGCGATAAGAGCCCGCTACTTCGAGAGCTACAAGACGAGCGACTATAACCGCGGGAAGCTTGCGAACAACTGCAAGCTTGGGATGATTGCTTACGGTCTGGTTGACCGCGAAGCACGCCTAACGGACTTTGGCGAGACCCTCTGGGCCATTCGAAACGACGCGCAAGCGCTTTACACCTCTCTTGCCCGCCACATCCTTCTGAGTCTGCATGGAATTGCTATGGTTCAGACGGCTGAGGATATGGAGACCCGCGGGGAGTCTGTCACGCTGAACAAACTACGTGAGTGGTTGGGCGAACGGGGTATTCACTTCCCCCGGGGTGGCAAGCATCCCAGCATCATGCGCCTGTGGCTTCAGAAGGCAGGTGTTTTCGTTGGGCCGTCGTGGCGTGTAGACGAGAAGCAGTTGGCAGAAGTCCTGGGAACCGACTTGAGTGAGGTTGACCTGCTTGCGGGTTTGACCCCCGAGCAGAAGGCGTATCTGAAGACGCTGGCCAATGTTGGCGGGACCGGACCGTTTCTTTCCAACGAGATCGAAAGGCTAGCGACGACTACCTACGGGGTCAAGTTCGACGAAAAGAACTTGCCTAAGAGTGTGCTTTACCCCCTTGAGAGGGCGGGCTACATCAGCCTCGCCCGTGGGACAAGAACCGCTGGGCGTGGGGCAAAGCCGTTCCTCGTCACGCCGACGGAGAAGGTGAACACCGATTTGTTGGGTCCTCTCCTGGAGGCTCTGGAGAGGCAAGTAGCTCCGCAGCTTAGGACGCTCCTACGGAAGTCCTTTGGCGAGATACTATCACAAGTCGGCTCAGACGACAGACATATCAGGGGGCTCGCGTTGGAGGCCCTAGCGTTCTACCTGATGCGGTTGATCGACCTGACATACGTTGCCACCCGCCTACGTGGGGAGGCTACGGGGGGAGCAGAGGTGGACCTAGTCTTTGAGGGCACGCGCCTTATGTTCTCGCGGTGGCAGATTCAATGCAAGAATGCCGCCAGCGTTTCGCTAGAGGATGTGGCGAAGGAAGTGGGGCTTTCTCACCACATGCTGAGGAGCAACGTCATTGTCATAGTGTCAACCGGCGCGGTGGGGGCAGAGGCCAGGAGGTTTGCGCAGCGCGTGATGAGGGACAGTAACCTGCATGTCATCTTGATGGATCGGCCTGACATTGAGGCCATTCGAGATCGACCTACCTACATCGTTGATGTGCTGAACCGCGAGGCCAGGCGTGCCATGACGATAAAGAAGTTGCAGCTGGAGTAGGCTTCATGAACGGGTTGCCAAAGCCTTACTACGAGACAAAGCATGGAGTGGCCTACTTGGCCGATGCCAAGGAAATTCTGGCGACGGGGAAGCTTGATGGCTCTGTCGACTTGATAGTGACTTCTCCTCCGTTCGCGCTTCGGCGCAAGAAAGAATACGGGAACGTGGAGGCCGCCCGGTATGTCGAATGGTTCCTGCAGTTCGCCACCTTATTCCACCGTGTCTTGAAGCCACTGGGTAGCCTGGTCATCCACATAGGGGGGAGCTGGAATTCTGGCGAGCCGACGCGAAGCCTGTACCACTATGAGCTGCTTGTCGAACTGTGTCGCCTGGCGGATCAAAGGTTTTACCTCGCCCAAGAGTTCTTTTGGTACAACCCAGCACGCTTGCCTACGCCTGCCGAGTGGGTGACCGTGCGACGGGAGCGCGTGAAAGATGCCGTTGACTGTGTCTGGTGGCTCAGCAAGGATCCTCACCCAAACGCGGATAATCGGAGGGTGTTGCGGCCCTACTCGGACAGCATGGAGGACCTGCTCCGCCGGGGCTACAAGCCCATGCTTCGGCCCAGCGGGCACGACATCTCGAGCAAGTTCGGGAAGCGGAACAGCGGATCAATTCCCCCTAACCTTCTCGAGATAGCCAATACGGAGAGCAACAGCCGCTACCTTCGGGCGTGCCGCCTCGCTGGCGTCCGGCCCCACCCAGCGCGTTACCCGGCGGCGTTGCCCAGGTTTTTCGTGGAATTCCTGACGACGCCGGGAGACCTCGTGCTGGACCCGTTCGCGGGCAGCAATGTGACGGGCGAGGTGTGCGAAAAACTGGGCAGGCGGTGGGTGGCCGTGGACACTATCGAAGATTACTTGGCGGGGTCAAAGTTCCGTTTCGACGAGTTCTGTCTGTGCGAGTGGACTGATAGCCGTGGCCAGAAGGTCTTTGTCCTGCGGGATGACGAACCCGAATATGACGTCTCGCCCAAGACGTCTCCTTAACTGAGAGCGTCGGCGAGATTGTTTGTGCGGCCAACCTCTCGGGTTAGCCTTCTACCGCACGCGCCCCACGAACCGGGCGATGCGCTCCAGGGCTTGTTCGATCTGCTCGTAGGGGGCGGCGTAGCAGGCGCGGACGTGGCCTCCGCCAGAGGCGGACCCGAAGGCGGAGCCCGGCACCACCACCACCTTCTCCTCTCGCAGCAGGCGCTCGGTGAACTCTTCGTCGGAGAGGCCGGTGCTACGGACGGAGGGGAAGGCGTAGAAGGCGCCCTTCGGCTCGAAGCAGGTGAGGCCCAGCCGGTTGAACCCGTCGACGATGAGGCGGCGGCGGCGGTCGTACTCGCCCAGCATGGCCTGCGCGTCGTCCTCGCCGCTGCGGAGGGCCTCGAGGGCGGCGTACTGCGAGGGCGTGGGCGCGCACATCATGACGTACTGGTGCACCTTCATCATCGCCTCGAGGATGGCGGCGGGGGCGCAGGCCCAGCCCACGCGCCAGCCGGTCATGGCGTAGGTCTTCGACCAGCCGCCGAGCAGGATCGTGCGCTCCTTCATGCCGGGGAGGGAAGGGAAGCAGGTGTGCTTGGCGCCGTAGGTCATGCGGTCGTAGATCTCGTCGGCGATGACCAGCAGGTTGCGGCGGGCGGCCAGGTCGGCGATGGGCAGGAGGTCGTCGCGGGCCATGGCGGCGCCGGTAGGGTTGTTCGGATAGCTCAGGAGCACGGCCTTGGTGCGGGGCGTCACGCGGGCCTCCAGGTCGGCGGCGCGGACGAGGAAATCGTTCTCGGGCTCCGTGGGCACGGGCACGAAGACGCCGCCGGCGAGGGTCACGCAGGGCATGTAAGCCACGAAGCAGGGCTCGTGGCAGAGGAGCTCGTCGTCGTGGTCGAGGGCGACGTGGACGGCGAGCTGCAGGGCCTCGCTGACGCCGGCGGTGATCACGATCTCGGAGGCTGGGTTGTAGCGCACGCCGTAGAGGCGCTCCAGGTGGTCGGAGAGGGCGCGGCGCAGCTCGAGGAGGCCGTAGTTCGAGGTGTAGTGGGTGCGGCCCTCGTTCAGGGAGCGGATCGCGGCCTCGGTGAGGTGGCGGGGCGTGTCGAAATCGGGCTCGCCCACGCCCAGGGAGATGACGCCCTCCATGCTGCCGATGAGGTCGAAGAAGCGGCGGATGCCGGAAGCGGGGATGCTGCGCACGCGCCGGGAGATGAAGTCGGACGGGGTATCGTCAGCGGGCATGGGCGAAACTACCTCCTCGACGGCCCAGGCAGGCAGGTCCAGCGGTCGTTGGGCTCATCATAGCAAAGGGTCATCGATAGGTCACCCTCGAGGCGTACCTGGAAGAAGTGGCGCCCCGGCTCGCGCCACTCCCGCTCGACTTCGTCCACGAGGCGCTGGACGCGGCGCCAGGTCACGCGCAGGGGCCGCTCGGGGTAGCGGGCGCCGGCATAGCAGGCGACCTCGACAGGCTCCTCAGCCGGCAGGGGCGCTGCCCTCCTGCGCCTCGCGCAGGGCGGCCAGGGCCAGGCGATAGCCGGTCGAGCCGGCCCGCAGGCACACCCGCATGCCCACACCGGAGCTGTAGATCTGCTGGACGCCCTCGGGCGTGGTCAGGTCGAGGCCGGTGAGCTCGCGGCAGATGGTGGAGCCCATCTCTTCCTGGAAGCCGCGGTAGACCTGCTGGGTCAGGGCGTAGGCCTGATCACGCGACTGCCACGGCTCCTCGCGGCCGTGCGCGAGGCCGATGGCCATGACGGCACCCACGACGGCGCCGCAGACGGAGCCGATGCCGGCCATGCCGCCGCCGAAGGCAGTGGCGATGCGCGGGATGAGGGGGCTTTCGATGCCCAGTTCCTGGCACACGGCCAGGAGAACGGCCTCCGATCAGTCGAAGCCGCGTAGCATGCGCTGCTGCGCCGGGTCTGGGTCCATGGCATTCCTCCTACTGTCACCCTGAGCGGAGCGAAGGGTCTGGGGTGGGGCCTCCCAGCGCTCAAAGTCTCGCAGTGGGTTCCTGCGCTATCCCCTCCCCAGATTCCTCGCTTCGCTCGGAATGACAGTGAGCGAACCGCCCATCACGTCTGGCGGCCTCCTTCAGGACGCGGAGGGCTATTCTCGACCCCCGCCTCTAGGCGGGGGCATCGGATTCCCCTCCCCAGATTCTTCGCGTCGCTCAGAATGACAGAGGGCAACCGCGCCCATCATGTGCCGGCGGCCTTGAGGACGCGGAGGGCGCGCAGGGTGACCCACCTGCTGGGCTTTCCCCTCTGCTCGATGTCGACCCACATCTTGCCGTTCAGTGTGTGCTCCAGCTTGCAACGCCCCTGTGCGTCCTGTTTGGAGAGCACGAATTCGATGGCGGTGGCCAGACGCGGGTCGCGGGCGTGGCCCAGGCCGGCAAGCACCTCCAGTGCCTCCAGGATATCGCTAGTGTAGCTGAGGGGGTAGCCAAACTTGAACCAGTTGGAGCTTATCCGGTCCTGGTAGGGGTAATCGGCGCGGGCGAGGTCGCGGCTGAACATGAACTCGACGCCGGCGTCGATGGCCCGCTCGATGCGGGGCGTGCGGGCCTCGGACGGCAGGAGACCGAACGCCTTGAGGGCCTTGACGGCGCCCCAGGCGCAGGGCAGCTTCCAGTTGGCGACGCAGGCGAAGCCGGGGCCGGTCGTGCCGGAGGGGTAGAAGGTGGCGTTCTCGCCGAGGATGGCTCCGGCCTGCCAGTCGAGGGCCTGCTGGACGCGCTCGTCGTGCCACGGCAGGCCGAGGGTGAGCAGGGCGTACGTGAGGTTGCCGTTCAGGCAGTGGACGACGTGGCTGGGGGAGGCCGTGTGGGAGAAGCCGCCGCTGCGGGCTTGGGCGTGAGTCAGGACGTACTCGCAGCTCTGCCGGATGGCCGGATGGGCAGCGTCGGCGCCCAGGTCGGCCAGGATGATGATCTGCCACACGGTGCTGGTGTACTTGGGGGAGTAGCCCGGGCTGGGCTTCACCCAGTAGCCATCGGCGTGACGAGCGGCGAGGATGGCGCGTACCGGCTCGCTGTCCATGATGGCGGCTCGGGCGGCGCGCAGCTCGGCGTCCGTCTCCGGGCGGTCGAGGAGGTCGCGCAGGGCGAAGTAGCGGACGGAGGGGTTATCCGGCTCGAGGAGCCAGGGCAGGGGGTCGGCGCTGAGCTTCGCTCGCCAGGGCATGGGGGCTCACCCTACAGGGGAGGCCTCGCCTTGTGCCATTCCGTCGCCTGCTCGTAGGCGTAGGCGACGCGGAGGATGGTGGGCTCGTCGAAGGGCTTGGCCATGATGTGCAGGCCGACCGGCAGGCCACCGGAAAAGCCGGCGGGCACGGACATAGCGGGCAGGCCGGCGATGTTCACCGGGATGGTGCAGACGTCGCTCAGGTACATCTGCAGGGGGTTGTCGGTCTTCTCTCCCAGGCGGAAGGCGGGCGTGGGCGAGACGGCGCTCAGCAGCACGTCGCAGCGCTGGAAGGCTTCGTCGAACTCGCGGCGGATGAGGGTGCGCACCTTCTGGGCCTTCAGGTAGTAGGCGTCGTAGTAGCCGGCGGAGAGGGCGTAGGTGCCCAGCATGATGCGGCGCTTGACCTCGTCGCCGAAGCCGTACTGGCGGGTGCGCTCCATGTTCTCGAACATGCTCTCGCCCTGCATGTTGGAGTAGCCGTACTTGACGCCGTCGTAGCGGGCCAGGTTCGCCGACGCTTCGCTGGGGGCGATGATGTAGTAGCAGGCCAGCGCAGCGCCGGTGCTGGGCAACGAGACCTCCCAGTCGGTCTCGGCGCCCAGGGCCTCCATCTCGCGCACCGCGCCCTCGATGCAGGCGCGCACGCCGTCGTCCATGCCCTCGACGAAGTACTCCCGCGGCACGCCGACGCGGATGCCCTTCAGGTCGGGGACTAGCGACGCCGTGAAATCGGGCGCCTCCAGCGGGGCGGACGTGGCGTCGCGGCGGTCGTGGCCGGCGATGGCGTTGAGCACGAGGGCGCAGTCGGTGACGTCTTTGGTCAGCGGGCCGATCTGGTCGAGGGAGCTGGCGAAGGCCACCAGCCCGAAGCGGCTGACACGGCCGTAGGTGGGCTTCATGCCCACGACGCTGCAGAGGGACGCCGGCTGACGGATGCTGCCGCCGGTATCGGAGCCCAGGGCGTAGAAGGCCTCCCCCGCGGACACGGCGGCAGCGGAGCCGCCGGAGGAGCCGCCGGGGACGCGCTCCAGGTCCCAGGGGTTGTGGGTGGGATGGAAGGCTGAGTTCTCGGTGGAGGAGCCCATGGCGTATTCGTCCATGTTGGTCTTGCCCACCATGACCAGGCCGGCCTGAAGCAGGCGCTCGGTCACGCCGGCGTTGTAGGGCGGGACGAAGTTCTCCAGCATGCGCGAGGAGCAGGTGGTGCGCACGCCCTTGGTGCAGATGACGTCCTTGATGGCGGCGGGCACCCCGAGCAAGGTCGGGGCGGCGTCGCCCCCGCCGGAGGCGACGAGGCGCTTGTCGGCTTCGTCGGCCTGGCGGAGGGCAAGCTCCTCGGTGACGGTGACGAACGCCTCGATGCGCCCCTCGACCTGACGGATGCGCTCGAGGGCGGCCTCGGTGAGCTGGCGCGACGACACCTCGCGGCGGGC
>Ga0315268_10006801_pt1 | contig 12127 bp, 10 predicted proteins | sample C1_top_MG_FD_204535 | JGI IMG/M metagenome (GOLD analysis project Ga0315268, IMG submission 204535) | Sediment microbial communities from Yellowstone Lake, YNP, Wyoming, USA - C1_top | ecosystem: Environmental > Aquatic > Freshwater > Lake > Sediment | place: USA: Wyoming | collected 2017-08-01 | reverse complement strand
CTCGAATTGCTTAGGGAGTCGCTTGAAAGAAACCTGGATTCCCTGGTCAAGCCAGGGAATGACGTATTTTTTGAGCGTTTTCCATGAACAGGCAACTCACACACATAATTGTGACACAGCCTCTTGACCGGAGAATCCAGTGCCTTTGTCTGGATTGCCCGATCAAGTCGGGCAATGACGAATTATTTGTCCTTACTTAAGCACTCCTTAGTAAGGTTTGAAGTAGATATGTGGAGTTTATTACCGTACTGTGTACAGAATAATTGAGGAATATTCATGAGGCACATAAAAAAAATATTAGTACCGTCTATAGCGGATATCTTATTCTTAAGTATTTTTCTTATTATAATTTTTAGTAAAAACCAGAGTCTTTTGATTGATTGTGATACCGGATATCATATCAGAGCTGGAGAATATATCATACAAACTCTCTCTATCCCACGGTATGACATGTTTTCTTTTTTGACACCTCCCATTCCATGGACAGCGCATGAATGGCTCTCAGAGGTTGCTATGGCGTTGCTCCACAAAGCTTTCGGACTTACAGGGGTTGTAATTTTTTTTGCTTTTTTTATTGCGTGTGTCTATTTCATATTTTTTAAAATAATACAAACATATACGGCCAATATCCTTATATGTATATTGGTTTCATTATTTGTGATAACGTCATCTGAAGTCCACTGGTTGGCCAGGCCACATATTTTCTCGTTATTGTTGTTTGTAATATGGTATTACCTGCTTGATATCTATCATTATAAAAACAAAAATTATCTCTATTTGTTTCCACCTATTATGCTCCTCTGGGTAAATCTCCATGGAGGGTTTGTAATAGGGTTTATCCTTATTGGCGTTTATCTCTTTGGGAATCTTATAAAGTTCTTTTTTTCAAAGGGTGAGGAAAAAGAAGAGTATAAAAGGAAGACAAAGCTTCTCGGAATAACCGCTATCGCCTGTCTCCTTGTATCTCTTATAAATCCATATAGTTACCAAATTTTACTTTTCCCCTTAAAGCTGACTTCAAACAAGTTTATCATGGATCATGTTAATGAGTTTCTTTCTCCCAATTTTCATGAATCTATGCCATTTAAGTATATGCTTTTATTTATGATAGCAGTCTTTGCTATATCAAGAAAGAGGATAAATATCATAGAACTTACTCTCATCGTGCTATTCACAAATATGGCTCTTTATTCAGCAAGATACATCCCTCTTTTTGCCATAATTATTGCACCGATTTTAATTAATCAGACAGAGCTTATATTGAATCAAGCGGACGGTAAATTCGCAGGTTTTTTAAAGAAGAGAGGCGAAAGGATTGCTTCTATTGACAAGTCTGCAAAAGGTTATCTATTGCCATTTATTGCAGTTGCATTAGTTAGTATTTTTGCAGTAAACGGTAAAATTGAATTTAAATTTGATGAAAAGAAAAAACCTGTGATGGCAGTTGAATTTTTAAAGAAGGAACATATAACTGGCAATATGTTTAACGATGATGAATTCGGCGATTACATCATTTATGCGGCATGGCCGGAGTATAAAGTCTTTTTTGACGGCAGATCTGATATGTATGGTGAAGAGAGGATGAAGGAATATTTCAAGGTAATGGGGATAGGACAGGGATGGGATAAGGTGTTAACAAAATACAATATAAACTGGATAATCTACAATGCCAATTCTCCACTTTCAAATTTTCTTATTGAGAGTAACGGCTGGAAGCTCATATATGCTGATGAAGTGGCTAATATTTTTGTGAGGAATACGCCAGAATATCAGTCTCTCATAGACAAATATAAAAATGTGAAGCCGGTTATTATTAAAGATAAGGATAAGGGAGCAAAGTGAGGGCAACTAATTTAAGAAACGGCAAAGAATTATCAAATAATGTAATAGTCGCTGATAGCATATTTAAACGAATGAAGGGTCTTCTTGGAAGAAAGGAGATGCAAAAGGGTGAAGCCCTTTGGATCACGCCGTGTTATTCCATTCATACATTTTGTATGAGGTTTTCTATCGATGTTGTTTTTTTAAATAAAAAAAACCGCGTTGTAGCTCTTATAAAGAATATCAAGCCAAATCGTATGACGCGGCTATATCTAAAGGCTACAAGTGTTCTTGAACTGCCTTCCGGAACAATTGAGTCAACAGCCACAGAAGTTGAAGATCAGATTGAGATTGTCTGATAAAGATAGAAGAAAGTGGCTTAATGCTTAACAATGATTTAAAGTCAAAGATCTTTCTTGTCGTCCTATGTCTTCTTCCGCTTATACCTATCTGGTATTATGATTATCTCCCATTACAGGACTACGCCAATCATTTTGCACTACTCAACATACTGTCATCGTATGAACAGTCTGATTTTTACCGGGAGCATTTTCAATTAGTACCTATGAGAGCATTAGCTCCGTTGACATATACATATGTAACACTCGATGTGTTTGTCAATACAGTATCAACTTTTCTTGATATTGATACAGCTATGAAAGTCTTTTTAACTTTTTATGTCATCTTCTATATAGTAAGTATCTTTCTTATTGCCTCCCAATTGCAAATTCGCTTTGATTTGCTCATGATAATTCAGATACCTCTGATTTATTCGTGCCTTTTTCATCTTGGCTTCCTAAATTTTTTATTTAGCATCCCTCTGTTACTGTTTACTTTTTTTGCTGTTGAGAGATATGAGATGAAAAGAAACAAATTCTATATCGTATTGATTGGAATTCTTTTGGTGCTTTTATACTTTACACATATTGCTACATTCGTCGTGTTCTATATCTTTCTTGTATGTTATCTCATTACAAAAAGACTGAAAGCAAAAATGTTTATTTTAATTCTTATCATTATCTCCTTGTTTATGATTCTCAATTTAGATTTCTTTTTAGGTATGGGTAAATCTGCCATGTTGAGAGAGCCTTTTTTGGATAAAATTATATGGCTGATGTTCCCTTTTGCTTATCAACCATATAAATTGCTTATTGTAAGTTCCATCCTTTTCTTGCTTTCGATGTATATTATCATTAGAAATTCATCCTTTTCTCGTAAACAGTATCTGATAGCTTCGATATTATTTTTGCTCATATATTTTATACTTCCATATAAGAGTTCTGTAGGCAGTATAGATGTAAGGGCACTTCTATTCTCGTTAGTTATTCTCCCATTATCATTCGATACAAGAAATAATAGACCTGTTGATTTTGCAAAAGTAATTTTGCTTGCAGTTATTTTCATAAACTTTTCATGGCTTTTCATTTCTTTCTCTGATTTCAATAAAAACTTCTCAATTAGATGTGCAGGAGAGATAGAAAAACGGAGTGTGATTCTCCCTATTATTACTATTAAACCTCAAAGTCCTGCGATACGTCCGTATCTTAATTCATGGGGATATTTTTCCGGACACAGGGAAATACTGACTCCCTATCTATTTACAGGAAGTCCTATGCGTATTGTCTATAAACATAGACCACCTGCTCCACATCAATGGTGGATCTTGAGTAATAAGATAGAAGAAGGGAAAAAATATATAAATACAATACAGGAAACTTACGATTATATCCTGCTTATTGGAAATGATGCTAAAGTGCAAGAGATAATAAAACCTATCTCTTATAAGACATGTTCTGATAGGTCGGTCAGTCTCTATAAAATAAAGAAGATAAAAGATAGATGAGTTCATATTGTCAAACCCGAATAGTGCAGACATTATTCAAGAAATTTTTGAATTTATTTGTAATTCATGTCTTGACATTTGATATTTTTTAAAATGCCAAAGATGCGCCGTAAAGATAGATTTGACATATTATTACCTTTATTTCTTTTTTTACTTACAATTATTACCAGAATTCCTTTCACAAGCAAATTTTTATACCATATGGATTCTGTGCATTTTGCTTTAGCCCTTGAAAAATATGATATTACAGTTCATCAACCACACCCTCCAGGATATTTTCTATATGTTATGCTTGGAAAGCTTTTAAATTATTTTATCAGGGATGCGAACAGTACATTTGTTTTCATAAGTATTGTCTTTAGCAGTCTAACGATCATTGCACTATATTATCTTGGAAGAGAAATCTATGACAAAAAAATAGGTCTTTTAGCTGCAATAATTGCGCTTACAAGTCCTAACATTTGGTTTCATGGCGAGGTAGCACTTACCTATATAGTAGAGGCATTCTTTAGTACAGCTATAGCATTTCTCTGCTGGAGAATATATAAGGGTGAACATAAATATATCTGGCTTTCTGTGGTCATCCTTGGTATCTCAGGAGGCATAAGGCAGAATACAATAGTTTTCCTCCTTCCTCTCTGGCTATTTTCCGTGAAAGAATTGCCGATAAGAAGGATAATCATATCCCTTGTACTTCTTGCTCTTGTATGTCTCCTCTGGTTTGTTCCAATGGTATGGATGACAGGAGGGTGGAATGTCTACCATGAGGCATTCAGGGAACTCTGGTTGTTCAATACAGGAAGTGTCTCTGTGTTTGAAAGGGGTTGGGAAAGTTTTAAGATATTTTCATCAGCACTGTTTAACTTTACATTTTACGGAATCGGGGCAGGGATATGTGTCCTGAGTTTTGCTGCCTATTATGTTATAAGGCGGAGAAGGCTCAAATACCTCGACAGAGCTAAGGTCTATTTTTTCTCTTTCTGGGCGTTACCATCAGTTTTTTTCTACCTCATGGTTTTTATTCGCCCGGCTAATCCAGGATATGTGCTTATTTTCCTGCCAGCCTTATGTATTCTCTTAGCAGTGTCGATTGGGTATTTAAGTGGCGAATTCAAAAAGATCATAAAAAAAGACATATATATTCCTGTAGTAACGCTCGTTATAGTCACTAATTTGTATGTTTTTATCTTTTCCAGTTATCAAGCTTCATACAGACAGATTAAAAAACATGATTATGACCTTTCAATTATGCTTCACAATATCAATTTATACGATCCAACAAAGACAGTTGTTTTTGTACGGGAGCCTTATATTTTTTATGGTTTTAGACAAATTATGTATTACCTCCCTGAATTCAGGGTGTATCAAATAGATACAGCGATTGCTCCTACAGGTGAAGTAAGGAAGACATTTTGGGGGGTAAATCGGGAAACATTTGTAACAGACGAGATAATACTACCAAAAAGTACAGAAAATTTTATGGTTTTATTCCTTTCAGACAGCCGGGATGAAGTTATGAAAATAAAAAATCTATCCGTCAAAAAATTACAACCAACTGATATATATATTGCCTTAGGACATATCTCGCTAATAAAAGAGATGTATCCTGAATTGAAAATTCGATTGCAGAATATCACCAAAGATAACAAACATGAACTTTAGAGAACAGAATATTTTCAGTATTTTTTTATTATTTTTCCTTTCATTATTAATGATGCTGGGTTAATAAATTTGAAAGAGACCCTATGAGAATAATTATCTTATCACTTACTTCCTTAATTATAAGTTTGCCTTTTTTTCTTTCAAGTAGCCTTATTGGCTCACCTGACATTTTTTTTTATGTTGCGTGGTCAGAACAATTCCATAACGCATTAATGGAGGGTGTCTTGTACCCACGATGGGTAGATACACCTTTTGGGTATGGTAGTCCTACTTTTATATTTTATGCACCTTTGAGTTTCTATATAATCAGTATGATCCATATCCTTATACATTCACACCTCGTGTCGTTGAAGATAGCCATATACCTTAGTTTTTTCCTCTCGGGTCTGAGTATGTATGCATTTGCCAGGAAACTAAATGGTGAGTATGCAGGATTACTTACAGGTATTCTATATCAGGTTTACCCATTCCATGTGGGTGATTTATTTATGCGTGGTTCCATACCAGCGCTATTTGCATATGTTTGGTTTCCCTTGGTACTTCTTTTTATACGAGAAATATTCATTAAAAAAAGTTTTTCTTCGATGGGTTACATGAGTTTAGCTTATGCGGGCTTGATAATGACACATCTTGTATCATCCTATATGTTTACTTTTGTGATGATAGGTTACGGACTTTACATGTTTTTTATAGAGAAGAAGAAAGGAATCTTGAGACTGATATGTGCCATGATCTTAGGACTTGGCTTATCATCAGCGTATTTCATTCCTGTAATCTTTGAAAGGAGTTTTATCCATATTGAATTCATCAAAGTTTATAATTACCGGGACGGTTTCTTGTTTCTCTATAATATATATATACGAGAAGGGTTTTATAGATTTCTCAATACCGCCGTGATAACAGATGCAGTATTTTTGGTCTTTTTCCTGACGCTACTAAAAAGGAAATACATAGAAGCAAGAAATACTTTTTTTGTCGTACTCATCTCTGTAAGCGTTTTTTTGACAACACCCCTCTCTCTTTTGATATGGAAGTACATTCCTTATTTTTCAACTATTCAGTTTCCTTGGAGATGGTTAATATTTTCAGGATTATCAGTAACCATTATTGCAGGAAGCCATATTGTAAATATGCAAGGAAAAGTTAAGAAAGATGCGCTTCTTATCTTGCTACCGTTTCTTATGTGTTCCTTTGCGTCAATACTCTCAGTCTCTTTTATAAATCTCGATATCTGCAGAATCAGTTCAAAAATATTTGCACCATGTGAATATCGGCCAATTTGGGTAAAGAATTATAAAAATGAACTTCCGGATGCATTGGAGGTTGAAATTATAAAGGGAGAAGGCTCTGAAGAAATTCTTGATTGGAAATCAAATAAACGTGTTTTATCGACCAATGGAATTACTCCTCTATACTTGAAGTTTTCTACATTTTATTATCCTGGTTGGGAGTGTAAGATAGATGATAGACAATGTGGTATCATGATAGATAAAGACAGTGGCTCAATGGTAATAGAAGTTCCTGAAGGAAGACACATAATAGAACTCTTTTTTAGAGATACACCACCGAGATATTATGGGAAGCTCATCTCGATTGTTTCACTTTTCATGATAGCATTCATTTACTTATTCGAAATAAACAGGCTTAACAAAAACAAGTCCTGGGGTGCTCGCTAATATGAAATCTTCTTTTCCTGGACATAAAGGGATGTCCATAAGGATCCATCTTTTTTATTCCTTTCTACTCCACGCTATTATATTGTTGTACCTATTCTCATTACCTCTTTATAGAGGTAGTATTCATCTGAAATCATTCGGTGATATTTTTGTTCATCTAATAAGCGAAGAAGGAAAAAGCTCACGAAAATCTCCTTTAGAATATAAATATAAAATTAACAAATCTAATGAAGGAACTTCAGGTAAGACAAAAGAAACGAAGACTGATTTAAAAACTGAAGAATTTGACGTGAAAGAAAGCACAAAACTTTTGGAAGAAGAAAAGGCAGTATCTGAAGATAAATCAGAGATTAAAGTCGAAGAGGTAAAAATAGTCCAGGCAGTTGAAGAAGAGAAATCTTTAAAACCTTCGGGGGATGAAATAGCTTTCAAAAAAGAGGTATTGCCAATAAAAGAAAAGGAGAAAGAAGTAGTAAAAGAAGACGTTCATGAGGCTAAGGAGATAGAAAAGAAAGAAGTAATTGTGCAAGAATCCCTTCCTGTTGAAGCATCTAAGGAGGCTCTCAAGCCTGCAGAATCACCGGCAATACCTGAAAAAGATAAAGTAGCCTCTCTTGAACCTATAACTGATGAAAAGATTGTTCCTTCTGTGGAAATGAAAGAAGAAACAATGTATCTCGAAAATGTAGAGAAGGTAGTAGTAACAGAAAAAAAGGAAGAACATGAAATAGCTGTAAAGAAAGAGGAAGTGCCAGAGAAAGTAGCTGAGGTGAAGAAGCCTTCAGAAGCTTCAGAGGTTGGAAAGGTTTCAAAGAAAGATGTATCTTCAGGAAAAGGCAAAAAGAGAAAGGTGGCAAAGGCTGAAGGGCAACCTATGAGAAAGGCTCCAATGAGCAGGGCAAAAAAGACTGCATCGGTTCCTTCGAAAGGGAAACCTTCACAGGGGGTTTCTGATGTGAAGAAATTTGAAGAAGCCGTATCACAGACTATATCGACTTTGGCAAAAAAAGAGGAAGGTATATCTCCTGAGACTAAAGCGGGAGGCCATGTGGAACCTTCTGCGGATGGAGTTAAGGGAGAAACGCTTCATATCAAGGATGAAGCCGGGTCGATCGCAGAGGTAGCAGCTTCTGAAAAAGGCGTCATGCCTTCTGAAGAAGATTCTTTTAGTAAGAAAGAAGAGATAAAACAACAACCAATCGTTGAAATAAATCCTGAAGCAAAAGGGGAGAAAAAAACACCCTTAGGCATACCTGTTTCTGATGTTCTTCTTGCAAAGGACATAAAGGTAGAAGTTTTTTTCCATAGTGCTGACATGTCAAGCATACTATCGCATCTTCTTAAAAAGGCGCATCCGATGACCAATAGAAAGGATGATTCAGAAAAGCCAAAGGAATTAGAAGGCATAGAGGAAAAGAGTGAAACATACATCGCAGATACTCCAAGAGTTAAGAAATCACTTTCCGTTTCGAAAGCCGAGAAAGCCATGTATATTTTTGTTATGGAAAATAAAGGGGGCACGGCATACAAGGCAGATATTATATTCCGCCTTTTTGAAGGGAAGGCAGGAGAGAGGATTAAAGATGTTAAATCTGTGGAACTATCCCCGCATGATATAGTAAAATTTATATTTATCCTCCCGGAGGCAGTATTCTGGGACGATGAATATTACTTTACAGGTACTATAGAGAGCTCGGATACCTTGACCAAGTTTAATGAAAGAACCGGGCTTATCTGGAAAGAGGGAAAAGAATATTAGAGGAGGCATTGTATAGTGGAAAAGATTGGGCAGAGATTATTAAAAGAGAAAGTAATTACAGACAAACAACTTAAAAAGGCACTTGAGAGTCAGAGACTTCACGGAGGACGCATTGGTTATAATCTTGTCACACTTGGCTTTATAACACCTGATGAATTTAATACATTCATCGAGATTCGCCCCCCTCTTCTAAAGGCAGTTGAAAATACTGGACTTGAATTGTCTTTTATTGCAGACCTTGTTCTGAAACACATACTATTTATGGGTGAGTTTAAACTTGCTGATATATCCGAAAGTATTAAACTCCCTATCTCGGTTGTGGACCCTGCAGTAGATAAGCTAAGGCGGGAGAAATTTATAGAGGTTAAAGGGGCAGCTGAATATGCGAAGTCAACTTACAATTTCAGTATTACAGGAGAGGGTAAAAACAGGGCTAAAGAACTTTTTGAAATATGCCAATATGTAGGACCTGCTCCTATACCGTTGGAGCAATACAAAAGGATGGTGGAGCTTCAAACAATAAAGAACATAATGGTGAATGAAGATGATGTGAGAAAAGCTTTTTCTCACCTTATTATAAGCGATAAGTTATTGAAACGTCTGGGTCCTGCTATCAGTGCAGGAAAGGCCATATTTATTTATGGCCCTCCAGGGAATGGCAAAACTACAATAGCAGAAACCTTGGGAAAGATTCTCCCTGGTACTGTTTATATTCCATACTCAATTATTGTAGGAGGACAGATTATAAGCATATTTGATCCTGTAAGCCATATCCCTGCAAAAGCTGAAAATGAGGTAAATTCCATAGATCCAAGGTGGGTTCTTATAAAAAGGCCAGTGATTATGGCTGGAGGGGAACTAACCCTTAAAACACTCGACCTCGACTTTAACAACATCTCTAAGTTCTATGAGGCTTCACTTCAGATGAAGGCAAACAACGGGCTTTTTATTGTGGACGATTTTGGGAGACAGCAGATAGAACCACAGCATCTCTTGAACAGGTGGATAGTACCTTTGGAAAGAGGCGTAGATTTTATGACCCTCCATACGGGTATGAAGTTTGATATTCCTTTTGAACAGATTGTTATTTTCTCTACAAATATCGAGCCTAAAAAACTCGTAGATGAGGCATTCTTGAGAAGGATACGATACAAAATTAAAATAGATCATCCGACAGATGAAGAGTATGAAGCAATTTTCAGGATGGTATGTGAATTCAATGGAATGAAATTCGATAAAGATGTATTTAATTATCTTGTAGAGAATCATTACAAGAACCAGGTGGTAAAGTTCAATGCCTGCCACCCGAGAGACATTATAGATCAAATCATAGACGATGCTCATTACTATCACCGTCCTCCTAAGCTGACGAAAGAAGCTGTTGATACTGCCTGGGAGGGCTATTTCATAGAGATGTAAGGACGTAGCATTTTTAAAACTTCAATGGTAGAATGCACCCATTAATACAAACGCATTTAAAATGGAGAAACAGTGATCTCGATAATCATTGCAGCTTATGATGAAGAGAAAAGGATACAACCGTCGTTATTCAAAATTAAAGAATATGTAACAGAGCAGGGCGTTGATTATGAGATCATTGTTGTAGACGATGGAAGTACTGATCATACCAGTAAGGTAGTAATGTACTTGACCAAAGATATTCCTCATCTCAAGTTTATACGATATGAGAAGAATAGGGGGAAAGGTTATGCACTAAGACAGGGTGTACTTGCATCAAAAGGTGAAGCCGTACTTTTAACAGATGCTGACCTATCAACACCTATAGACGAACTTTCGAAATTATTACCGCTAATCTCTCATGATACCTGTGATATAGCTATCGGTTCGAGGGCCCTTGCTCTGAGTAAGATCATAAAGAAACAGCCTTGGTGGCGACAGAGCATGGGGAAGTTATTCAATAAGATAGTCAAAATTCTAATAGTAAATGATTTTGATGATACCCAGTGCGGTTTTAAACTGTTTTCAGGCGATATAGCCAGAGATCTATTTAAAGAGGCACGGATAAATAGATTTGCCTACGATGTCGAGATTCTCGCTCTGGCCAAGAAAAAGGGATATAGGATTATAGAGGTGCCTATTAAATGGATTAATTCGCCTGAGTCAAAAGTGAATCCTATTCAGGATTCACTTAATATGATTGTTGACCTTTTAAGGATCAGGTTGGCAGTAGGCAGCATGAAGAGTAAAAGTTTTTAATCACATCATTACCAACACACTCGTCATAGCTATTGACCATATGATATCAAGCGGAAATTGAAGCTCACATGAATAATCTAACAGCAGGTCTGCCCCCGGAGGAAACTCCTCATCTTTAAGCCATAGGATAAGGGTTACAGGTATCGTGGGCATAGGGAGAAGCTTTAATGAGGCATCCCCGTAATTCAAAACCTCTGCACAGAGTTCGTTCCCTCTTTTTATAAAATCTTCTTTATCATCACCATATCTTTTTGCCAACTTGTCTAAGGGTAGGACATGACTTCCTCTGAAGAACAGATCTCCGCCTCTTATATTTTCAGTTTTTATTAGTCTCCCTGTAAGTGGGATATCCTTTGCATGTATCAGATACCAGAGCCAGGAGTGGATGAAAAAATAGCCATATCGCTGAATGACGGTTTTTCCCTGGGGAGTAGTACTTTTGATAACTTTTTCTTCGGGGAGGATATAAAAATCGTCGCAGAATGATCTTACAATATAATAGCCATTTTTTTCATCAAATGTTACAGATGCATTCCTGCAAACAACTGAGGTGTCAAGTCCCTTCAGTATCTCCCATGCCTTTTCTTCTCCTGAAGATATCATAATGTTAACACCTCATAGGTGCATTAAAAGACAGGCAGATGCGCTGAAAAACCCTTCAAATCTACAAGATTCTATTCCCATACACATGACTGCATTCTCTACCTCATGTGCCTTATGGCATAAGGCTGGCTGACCACATTTAAGGCATATCAAAAAATGTTTGATTTGTGTATAGTAGTCATAGCTGTCCAAAATAATCTGACATAGGAATATGACCCAATTTCTGAATCAAAATAAACTATCTCTGTTTAAGAGTATACCTTTATCTGACTTTAATGTTTTCACTGAATTCAGAGGTGCGGCTTCCGCTTCGACTTCAGCCTCATCGAGGTTACCCGTGATTTTGCTTCATAAATTGAGCCATATTCTTTATTTCCTAACGATGCAAGAAATTATTTTGGACAGATGTGTATAATAATAACGTTTTTTATAGGCTTTTAAATAGAGAATTTATAATTCGAGGAGATACGAAAGATATGAAGTGTAAAAAATGTGGAGGCAACGTAAAGCTAAATATAGGCTGAAGGTCTGTTACTTTAAACTGCA
>Ga0315268_10006800_pt1 | contig 12128 bp, 7 predicted proteins | sample C1_top_MG_FD_204535 | JGI IMG/M metagenome (GOLD analysis project Ga0315268, IMG submission 204535) | Sediment microbial communities from Yellowstone Lake, YNP, Wyoming, USA - C1_top | ecosystem: Environmental > Aquatic > Freshwater > Lake > Sediment | place: USA: Wyoming | collected 2017-08-01 | reverse complement strand
TCTTTTACGAGCAGTTCGGCCGCAATGCGAAAGTCTGGGACCCCGACCGCGTGGTGATCATCCCGGATCACTACATTTTCACGGCCGACGAGAAATGCCATCGCAACGTGCAGATTCTCCGCGACTTCGTCCGCCAGCAGGGCATCCGCTACTTCTACGATGCCGAGTTTGTGCGGAACGAGCCGGGCATGCCCAATCCGTACAAGGACCCGACCAAGACCAGCTACAAGGGCGTATGCCACAAGGCCCTGCCTGAAGAAGGCCACGTGCGGCCGGGCGAGATCCTCTTCGGCACGGACAGCCACACCTGCACGGCCGGCGCTTTCGGGCAATTCGCGACGGGGATCGGCAACACCGACGCCGGATTCGTGCTGGGCACGGGCAAGCTGTGGCTGAAGGTGCCGCCGACGATGAAGTTCACGTTTCACGGGCAGATCCCGCCGTACCTGACGGCCAAGGACCTGATCCTGGCGGTGATCGGGAAGATCGGCGTCGACGGCGCCACTTATCGCTCGATGTATTTCGCGGGCGAGGGGATCAGCTCGCTGACGCTGGAAGACCGCATGACGCTGACCAACATGGCCATCGAAGCCGGCGGCAAGAACGGCATCTGCGATGTGGATGAAAAGACGCTTGCGTATGTGCGCAAGAGATCCAATCGGCCGGATTGGGAGGTGGTGCGCGACGACGTCGGTGCAGCGTACATCGCGCAGCACGAGTGGGACCTGGCCACAGTGGAGCCGATGGTGGCCAAGCCGCATTCGCCGGACAACAAGGACACGGCCCGCAACTGCCGCGATGTGAAGATCGACCGCGCCTACGTCGGAAGCTGCACGGGGGGGAAGATCACCGACATGATCTTCGCGGCCAACATTCTCTCGGGACAGAAGGTGAAGGTGCCGACGTTTGTCGTGCCCGGAAGCACCGAGGTTCACGCCCAGATGAAGACGCTGAACCTGCGCGGCATGCCGAAGGCCAACGACGAAAAGAGCATCGAAGACGCGCTGCTGGATGCAGGCTGCAAGCTGGGCCCGTCGGGCTGCGCCGCCTGCCTGGGCGGACCGGCCGACACCTTCGGCCGGCTCAACGGCAGCGAGGTTTGCGTGAGCACAACCAACCGCAACTTCCCCGGCCGGATGGGCAGCAAAAACGCCGCAGTGTATCTGGCCAGCCCGCTGACGGTGGCGGCCAGCGCGATCACGGGTCACATCACCGATCCGCGGGAGTTTGTGCGCGGCCGGATCGAGACAGGGACCGCAGGGGTGGCGTGATGCAACGCTGAAACCGGATCGCCAGTTGGCAGGTCGAGCTGACCGTCGCGGCAAAGCGGATCAGCGGCATAGCTTGCGAAACGAGACGGGCACTTCATCGCGGCAACGGGTAGTTCATCACTCCAAAAGCCCACAGCATTGGCGGCTGCGCACTCGTGCTTTGAATCATGCGCCGGGCGGCGCCGGGCTGCTTCTCGTCAAGCTCATCATCGCGGAGCTTCAGCAGTTCGTCCCATCGCCGGCGATACGCGTGCATGGCCAGCGCCTTACCCTCTGCCGAATGTGCTTCGGCGGCCGACATGAGGGGCCCCTCTTCGAAAGGGAAGACACACAGCCAGCTCGAATCGGCCATGCACCACCGGCCGTCGGCATAGAACTCGGCGATGACGTGGCCGGATGGACACTTCTCGTAAAACAGAAAGATCATCCGCGCAGGAATGCCCGCGACCTGGCAGAGGCGAACGTAGACCCTGGCCTGCTCGTTGCACCAGCCGGTCTTGCTCTCGATCAGTTGCCGATCATCCATCGCGCGGTCGGCCGGCACGGACGGCCCAAGGGGCGGGATGGAAGGGTGGCGGCAGATTTGCGGCATGGTCTTTAACAGCGCCAGCGCCTTTTCGCGATCCGATTTTGCGCCGCCGGTGAATTTCTCGACCTGTTTCTCATATTCGGGCAGCGTGCCCTTCGTGTGTTGCACTTTCAGCGGCGTGTATTGCTCATAGAGGTACTTGGCCGTTTCCGCGCGATATGCAACGAAATGATTCGCCTGCCAGAGGTCTATGCCGGCGGTGCCTTCGCCGATGAGGCCGGGGCGATCGGGCCAGGGGGCGGGCAGGCCGGATTTGCCGAGGTATTTCTGAACCCATGCCGGCGCTTCTTCCTGCGCCCACTGCGGGGCGGCTTTGGGCTGCTCGGCTGCGATCGGCGATAGCGCCATCGCGCAGATGCACAGCATACAGCGTACCGGATGGACCAACCTCGTGACCCGCATCTCGCTCCCGTTGCGTGAAAGACCGGCCTGCCGCATACTCGCGGTGAATCATACCGGGAGCGCGTGCATGCGGCGATGTGTGCTGGCGATGATTGCGATGTGTGGACTGGCGGCGGGCGCGTTCGCGGATGATTGGCCGCAGTTCATGGGCCCGCAGCGCGACGGCGTCTGGCGCGAAGAGGGGATCATCGACAAGTTCCCGCCCGGCGGGCCGCCCATCCGCTGGCGCACGAAGATCGCGCCGGGGTATGCCGGGCCGGCGGTGGCCGGCGGGCGCGTGTTCGTCACCGATCGCATCGTGGACGACAACGCCGAGGCGCCCTCCAGCGTGTGGGACCGCGGCAGCATTCCCGGCGTCGAGCGCGTGCTGTGCCTCGATGAGAAGGATGGGCGGATTCTGTGGAAACACGAGTATCGGCGCAACTACACGATGAGCTATTCGTCGGGCCCGCGCGCCACGCCGCTGGTCAGCGGAGGAAGAGTCTACTCTTTCGGCGCTGAGGGAGACCTGCAGTGCCGCGCCGTCGAGGATGGCAGGCTGATCTGGGAGAAGCGGCTTCCCAACACGCCCACATGGGGCTACGCCCCCGCGCCGCTCATCGAAGGCGATCGCCTGATCTGCATGCAGAACGTGAAGGACGGATGCGTGCTGGCGCTGGACAAGGATACGGGACGTGAGCTTTGGCGCGCGGTGAAGTCCAGGGAGTGCGGCTACTGCGCGCCGGTGGTGTACGAAGCCGGCGGCACGCGGCAGTTGATCGCTTGGACGCCCGAGGCGCTGGTGTCGCTCGATCCCCGGACAGGCCGGCAATACTGGTCGCACGAGTTTCCCACGATGTACGGCGTAACCGTCTCCATGCCGCGCAAGGCCGGCGACCTGCTCTTCGTCGGCGGGGCCAACGAGGGCATCCGCATGTTCAGGCTGGCCAGCGACAAGCCTTCCGCGGAACCGCTCTGGAAACGAGGCGGGCGCAGCGAAACAGTGACGGATTCCATCCACAGCCTCATGTGCACGCCCGTCTACAAGGATGGCTACATCTACGGCGTGTGCATTTACGGGCAGTTGCGCTGCGTGAGCGGCGAGGATGGGCACCGCATCTGGGAAACCATGGCGGCCACAACCGGCGCCAAACCCGCGTGGTGCGCCAATGCGTTCATCATTCCACAGGGCGACCGCTACTTCATCCCCAACGAGAAGGGCGACCTGATCATCGCGAGGCTCTCGCCCAAGGGCTATGAGGAGATCGGGCGGGCGCACCTGCTCGAGCCGACCAACACCGATGCCAACCGCAAGGTGGTCTGGTCGCCGCCGGCGCTGGCCAACAGGTGCATCTTCATGCGGAACGATCGGGAGATCATCTGCGCGGAGCTGGGGAGGTAAACACGGCTTGATCGGCCCTCACCGGGGCCCTATCCCGGAGGGAGTGGATCCGGTCATCTCCGCCAGCAGCTTGAAGAACCCGCGCTTGCGATCCGAACTCGTGCCCCAGTTCACCGGCACGCTCTGGTAGCCCTCGTCGAAGCCTTCGCCCTTCATGCGGTAATCGAAATAGCCCCAGCCCGCGTAGCGGCTGACGGCCGCGATGAAGTTGTTGTCGGCCTTCTCGAAATTGAAGTGGTCATCCTCGTTGAAGAGGATCGGCTGGTCGCGATAGGTCTTGATCTTCCGGCAGCGATCGACCATCGAGCGGATCCGGTCGGGGTCGCCCACGCCGTTGCCGTGAATCAGGATGAAATCGGCCGCCTCGACCACGTTCCCCGGCGGGATCGCTCCGCCGCCGAAGCTCGTCGACACCAGCAGCCGCCCCGCCGGCGACTTGACCTTTCCCTTGCTTCGATCCTGCACCATGCGGATCAGCTCATGCGCGCGGCGCGGCTTGATGATCTCGTGCTTGTAGCGCGACACGTCGCACTCGTTGGAAATCTCGATCAGGACGTTTGCATAGCCCTTGGCCAGCACCCAGTCGGTGGCGTTCTCGGCCGCGCGGACAATCGCGCCCTCGTCGTTGAAGCGCGGCTCCTGCCCGAAATAGAAGTAGCCCAGGATCGGCGCCATGCCCAGCTCGTCGGCACGGTCGAGGATCTTCTCCAGGCGCGCAACGTGGTCGCCGCGCAGCGAACCATCAGGCTCGAAGGCCGAGTTGTGCCACGGCTGCTGCGCGCTGTAGCCCTGTGGGCTGCCGCCCTGGAGGTTGATGGTGAATGAGACGAGCCCCGCCTTGCGCCATTCGGGCATGGCGGCAACGAACTCGCGCGTGTTGCGGTCGGGGTCCCAGTCGCCGTCGGGGTATTTCCAGAGGCGGCGGGTCTCGGGATTGCGATCGTCGAAGATCCCCTGCACCAGCCGCGCGTTGAGCAGCAGGCCTTCGATCTTCATGCTTCGGAACGAGCGGCCTTCATACGTCGGCCGTCCGTCGATCAGAAACTGCCGGCCGCGGATGGCGACGGTGGTCTTCCGCAGAGGCGTTGCGGCCGCGACGGTCAGAGCGCAACAGAGGCCCAGGATGATGGCGAAGATGTTGATGTGTTTCATGGCTGGTCAAAGATGGACTTGAACGGCGGGCGCGACGGCTCGGTGGTGGGCGGATCGGGCGCCGGCGGGAGCGTGGGCATCTCGACCTGGATGACCGGAACCGGCGCGGGCCGGGTCGTCGGTCCGGGCCGCACCTCGGTTGGCTCGACCCGCGCCACCGGCGGCACGATCGGCCCCGTGGCGTTTTCGCTGGGTCGAGTGGCCGGGCTTTTCGCCGCCAACTGCTCGCGCTTTTCGCGGACCTGCGCGGCGATCATGTCGCGGTTGGCCTGCTTGATCTGCTCGTGCAGCGCCGGCGAGACCTGCTGGCCATTGACCAGCTTCATCAGGCGGTCGTATTGCTCGATGCCTTCGCGCAGCCTCCCCAGCGACACGAGCAACTCGGCCTGGTTGCGCAGCAGCAGGATTTGCAGCGTGTGCTGCTCTTCCCAGTCGGGCTTGCGCGCGGAAGAGGCGGGCTCGGGGGTGGAGCCGGCCGGATGGCGCGACGCGGCTTCGCTGAGCGATCTTTCCAGCGCCCCGACGCGCGAGGTGAGCTTGCGCAGCTCTTCGGAATTGCGGAACGCCCAGAATGCGGCGGCGGCCGAGAAAATAACCGCCACGCCGACCAGCACGCCCACGAGCGGCCCAGGGCGATGGTTGGCCACGCGCGGCGCGACAGAACCCTGGTTCATCGCATGCGCCAGGGCTCTGACGTGGTGATCATCCCGCTGGTCATCGCGATGGGGGCGATCGTGGGTCTCGTGGACCTCCGCTTGAACGGGCGGCGAGGGTTGCGGTGGAGCTGCGACGACGCTGGGCTGAGGAACGTGATCGTCGGCGGGGGGCGCTGCTGGGGACGGCTCCACTGAAGCCGCAGTCGCTTCCGTTTTCGCCTGCTCGCCGCGCTGTCGCATCTCGCTCTGGCAGGCCCGGCAGACCGGATCGCCCGGCTGCTGGATGGCCTCCGCGATGGGCATCTCGCGATGGCAGACCGAGCACTCGATGGTGTCCTTGAATTCCTGACCGAAGTCGCGCTTTTCCCAGCACTTGAGGCACAGGTAATTGCCGTGAGAGTCTTTGTGGTGGGCCGTTGACGTGACGTCGGTCCCGCAGATGAAGCACACCTTGTTCAGGCGTGTGGGGATGGAGACCATCGCGCCGCAGCGATTGCACACGCCCTGCTTGCCCAGGGCGCCCTCGGGTATGTCGGCCGTCTCGCCGCAGCGCGGGCATCGTACGCGTATGGCCACGCGGTTCCTCCGTTTGCCGTGCCGACCCATCGGCTGATCACCTCTATTTTCACGGGTTACGGCTGCGGGTGCAAGCAATGGACGGGTTCTGAGGTCAATCTCGCATTTGCGCTTCATATCAACCGTTCACTGTGACCGGCTTGCCCCCTCCACGCCCGTTGCGCGGCATGACTTCGGCGCCACCTCCGTCCCATCCAACCGATACGCGGCATCCGAGAAATTCGCCACCACCCTCACCCCATTGCCAAACCGCGTCTCCTGCACCGAACGGTCCGCCGTCAGGAAGCGGTGGTCGACCATCCGGCTGTAGCCCGTCGCCCGGGCGATGGGGGCGGTCGCCTTGTAGCTCTGCACGAACCGGTCCCGGTTCTGCTGCCAGAGCTGCCGGTTGAACATGAACATCGGCGGCGTGCCGTAGAGGGCGTTGAAAAGGTCGCGCCGGTCCCACACCGCCGGCAGCTTGTTGTTGTAGTCGCCCCAGTACCACTGCGCCACCACGCAATCGTGAAACACAAGCTCCCACAGCGGCAGGCGGTATTTCTCGTTGAGCTGGAACTTCGCGATTACCTCGGGCACTTCCGTCCAGATCCGCTGCATGTCCCGTCCTGAATCGGGCACGCGATACGGGCCGAGGCTCAGCATCCCCTCGAAATAATCCACGTACGGCACGGCCGCCTCGTGGCCCGTCTCGCAGCCGCACACGAGCTTGTACTTCCCGCCGACCAGCGCCAGCAGGTCCATCTTGTACTTGCGGCTCTCGGTTCGCGTGCAGGGGTGGTCGAGGCTGTAGCACTCGCGCCAGGGCGAGGCCGTCGTGGTGTCGATGAAGCGGCAGCGATAGGGCTTGCCGGCCAGTTCGGCCGGGATGCGTTTCTGTGCGTAGGCCGGTGCCTGTTTATCGCACAGCACGCCGCAGTTGTACCACGTCTGTCCATCCTTTCCGCGCACCGCCCAGCCGCGAATCCACTCGCCCTTGGCATTGAGCATCAGGTCCTTCGGCCAGGCCTCGGTCGTCCAGTCCGGATGAACGCCGCGGAGAAACTTGAAATTGGCCGGGTCCATCGCGTCCTGGTAGATGTCGTAGCGGCTTGTGAGCACCCCGGGAATCTCGTTGAGCGCCTTGATGTTCTCGGCCGAGCCGCCGCTGCTCCAGAGGATGCGGTCGATGCCGGCTTCCTTGAGCTGCTTGACTATGCTGACGCAATCGCGATCCCAGCACCAGATGTTGGCCGCCCCGATGAGCAGGTCGATGGCGGGGATTTCCTTTCGCTTCCGGGTGAAGGTCTTCACCAGCCCGATTTTCTCGGCGTAGGCGCGATATCGGTTGGCCATCGCCACGTGCCCGCCCTTATCGAAGAAGATGTAGCGGATGCGGCGCTGATAACCGAACTGCCCCTTCTGCGGGTCCCATTCCGGCGCGATGCACAGGAGATTGTTGACGCGCCTGATGCGGATCGACGCGTCGTCGGAGGTTTCGAGAATGGCCATATAGCCGGCCTGGCCGTCGGTCGCGCCGAAAAAGCCCATGCAGATGCCATGGCCGCCGTAGGCGATGAGGCGCATCTCCTTGATCGACTCATCGTCCACCGGATAGGAGATGCCTTCGTTCATCGGCACGACCAGGTAGCTCCCCTTCCCCGAGACGAATGGGCCGGGAAAGGGCAGTGGCCGCGAAAGCTCGCCGGCGACGTTGATGCTCACGAGAAGTTCGGGCGCGTCCTTTTCAAGTCGAAATGTGGGAAGTGCCCTGTCGCTTGGCACGGGAGCTTGCGACCACGTGCGATCGGTGCGCTTGTCGGTGACGGTCAGGGCATACGTGCCGGCGTCGATCGAAACCGACAGAAAAGCGTTTTCTAGCTTCAGCGCTGGCGCATCGGCAGCGCGAGATGTGATCGCAGGAAGTGCGCTCAGAACGATGGCAAACCACGAGCAGATCGGCCGCCGCATGACGCCTCCGGACAATGGGTGAAGGCATTCTAAACGGAAATGCGGCGGGAATGGAGGCGCCCGCGCAGCCGCAATCGCGTGTGCCCGCGCAGGGGCGGCTTCAGCCGCCGACGAGTGGCCCCGACGGCCGCCAACGGCGGCTGAAGCCGCCACGAGGTGGAAAGCCCGAGCATGCAGAAATCACCAGGACGACGAGATCCCAGGACTTGACGCGCAACGGGTTTTCATAGAAGAGGGGTCGCGGAGCGGCTACCGACGTATCGCCTCAATCAGGCCCGCGATGTTCGACGTTTCGGCCTCGATCGCGGGCTTGAGGCCCAGCTCCTTAAGCGTTGCGGTGGTCACGGGGCCGATGCTGGCGAGTTTCACCCCGGCGAGGCGCTGGTGATAGTCCTGGCCGAGCAGCGCGACGAAATTGCGTGCCGTGCTGCTGCTGGTGAAGGTAATCCAATCCGCCTGTCCCTCGTCGAGGGTCTCCAGAAGGATCGGCGGGAGCGATGCCGCGGGCCTGGTCTCGTAGACCGCCACATCGCGCACCTCGGCGGCGCCGGCCGCGGCGAGCCGTTCGCGCAGGATGGGCCGGGCAATGTCGGCCCGCAGCAACAGGAATCGTTTCCCGGCCGCCTCGCCGCGCGAGATCAGCTCCTCGGCGAGCGCTTCGGCCACAAAGCTCTTCGGGCAGAGGTCGACCTTCAGGCAAAGCTCCTGCTTGATGGCGTCGGCCGTCGCATCGCCGATGGCCGCCAGTTTCGCCTTGCCGAAGCTGCGGACGTCGCGCCCGGTGCTCCAGAGGCGCTGTTTTGTGAAGCTCACGCCGTTCTGGCTGGTGAAGATCATCCAGTCGAAGTCTGCGGCGGCCGCGAGGGCCTCATCCACGGGTCGCCAGTCTGATGGAGCAGCCAGCTCAATGGTCGGCGCCTCGATCACGCGCGCCCCCAGCTCCTCCAGCCGCAGCGACAGCGCGCTGGCCTGCTGGCGGGTGCGCGTGACGACGATGGTCTGGCCGAAAAGCGGGCGGCTCTCGAACCAGTTGATGGTTGCGCGCAGCTTCACGACCTGCCCGATGATGGTGATGGCCGGCGGGGTGAGCTTCGCCTCGGCCACGCGCTGCGGCAGCGTTTCGATTGTTCCTGTCACGGTTTTCTGGCGCGGCGTGGTGCCCCACTGGATGCTGGCGGCCGGCGTTTCCGGCGGCATGCCCGCATCCATCAGCCGCGTGCAGATGCCGGGCAGCGCCTTGACACCCATGTAGAAGGCGATGCACGGCAGCTTCGCCAGCACGCGCCAGTCGATGTCCGATGCCGAACCGGGCGTGCGGGTGCGGGCGTCGGCATCCTGGTAATCGGCCTCTTTCTCGTGGCCGGTGACAAGGGTGAAGCTGGAGTTGCAGTCACGATGGGTGACGGGGATCCCGGCGTAGGCGGGCGAGCCGATGGCCGATGTGATGCCGGGGACGACCTCGAAGGGGATGCCGGCGTCGGCGAGGGCCTCGCACTCTTCGCCGCCCCGACCGAAAACGAAGGGGTCGCCGCCCTTGAGGCGGACCACGCGCTTGCCCTCGCGGCCTTTCTGCACCAGGAGCTGATTGATCTCGTCCTGGCTCATGGCGTGGCGTGACGCCTGTTTGCCGACGTAGATCGTCTCGGCGGTGGGACAGTATCGCAGGAGCTGGGGATTGGCCAGATAATCGAAGACGACGACCTCGGCCGCTTCGAGAGCGCGCATGCCGCGGACGGTGATCAGGCCCGGATCGCCCGGCCCGGCGCCCACCAGAGAAACGAACCCCGTCGCCTGCCCGCTCACGAAGACCTCGGCTTTCCCGGCACATGGGCCGGGTGTTAGATGATAGCCGGGCAGCTCATAGATGCCACAGACTGTTGTTCGCGTGTATCCATCGGTCAAGAGCAGACGGTAAGAGCATCAGGGCTGTTTCCGTGCCAGGCGCCGCGCAAGGGAATCGTCGAGGATCTCCTGCCCGATGTAGAAATCCGTCTTACGCAATTGATCGTGGACGGCTCGGAGGTCAGAGATCGTTGGCGATGATGAACTGCTCGCGCGCACTTTCGTCAAGTTTAGGATCTCGCCGACGGAGGTCCTGTTCGATGTTGGGCGGGATCCGGATTGTGATAGCCATACGCACCTCGCACGGGGCATTATGACATTCCTGGCGGCGCGTGGTGACCTGATCCAGACTGTGGACCGGTATCTCATTGTTCCATAGCATTGGGCCGGCGATGAGGCTGGAGTGTGACATTCTGGTGATCGGCGGCGGGCATGCGGGGGCTGAGGCGGCCTGGGCCGCCTCGCGCCTCCGGGCGGCGACGATCCTGGTGACGCTCGACCCGGCACGCATCGCGCAGATGTCGTGCAATCCGTCGATCGGCGGGCTGGCCAAGGGGCAGATGGTGCGGGAAATCGATGCGCTGGGCGGGCTGATGGGCATCGCGAGCGACAACACGGCCATCCAGTTCCGCATGCTCAACCGCTCGAAGGGCCCGGCTGTCTGGGGGCCTCGCGCGCAGGCGGACAAATACAGGTACGCGCGCGAGGTGCAGCGGCTGCTGGGGACGTGCGCGAATTTGCGGATCGTGCGGGGAGAGGCGGCGGAAATTCTCACGGAAGGCACGCAGGAAGCAGGTAGGGCGGGCGTACTCGCCCACCGCTTTGGCGAGCAAGAACGGTGGGCGAGCACGCCCACCCTACGCGTGATCGGCGTCGCCCTCGCCGACGGGACGCGCATCGACGCGCGCGCCGTGATCGTCGCCACGGGCACGTTTCTGCGCGGGCTGATGCACACGGGCGAGAAGACAACCGAAGGCGGGCGGTTCGGCGAGGCGGCGGCCAATCGGCTTTCCGCATGCCTGGCGGCGGTTGGTCTGGAGCTTGGGCGATTGAAGACGGGCACGCCGCCGCGCCTGCACAAGAATTCCATTGACTATTCGCGATTGGAGCTTCAGCCGGGCGATGAGCAGCCGATGCCGTTCTCGTATCTCAACGAATACGCAGGGTGGGCGTACTCGCCCACCGCGCCGGTGCGGGGAAATGGTGGGCGAGCACGCCCGCTCTGCACGTGGCGGCCAGCGCTGCGGCAGGTCCCGTGTCATCTCACCGCGACCAATTCGGCCATACACGAGATCATCCGCGCCAATCTCCATCGCGCGCCGATGTACTCGGGGCAGATCAAGTCAACGGGCCCGCGCTACTGCCCCAGCATCGAAGACAAGGTCGTGCGGTTCGCCAGCCGCGAGAGCCACCACGTCTTTCTCGAGCCCGAAGGCCTCGACACCGACGAGGTCTACTGCAATGGGATCAGCACCTCGCTGCCGGCCGATGTGCAGGACCAGATCGTGCATCTCATCCCCGGCCTGGAGAAGGCGCAGATCCTCCGCTGGGGGTATGCCATTGAATACGACATGGTCTGGCCGACGCAGGTCCGCTCGACGCTGGAAACCAAGCACATCCGCGGGCTGTTTCTGGCCGGCCAGATCAACGGAACCAGCGGCTACGAGGAAGCTGCCGCGCAGGGGCTCGTCGCCGGAATCAACGCGGTTCGATATCTGCGCAATGGCTCGGCCGATTTCACGCTGGGGCGTGACCAGGCGTATATCGGCGTGTTGATTGATGACCTAGTCACCAAGCCGCCGATCGAGCCGTATCGCATGTTCACCAGCCGCGCCGAGCACCGCCTGCACCTGCGCACCGACAATGCCGACCTGCGGCTTACCGCGATCGGGCGTGAACTCGGCCTTGTTGACGACCAGCGATGGGGAGCTTTTCAGGCGGTTGGGTCGGCGATGTCAGACGCTGCCGAGCTGCTGCGACAGCTTCGGATCGATGGCGTGTCGGCCGCCGATTATCTCAAGCGCGCGGACGTGGACTGGAGCAGACTCGTCGAGCGCCTGCCGGAGCTTGCGGCTATCTGCGCCGAAATCGGCACGCGCATCGAGATCGCGGCGAAATATGAGGGTTACATCGCCCGCCAGGACAGGCAGATCGAGCGCTTCGCCCAGCTCGAAAAGCGGCTCATTCCCGATACGCTCGATTACGGCGGCGTTGTCGGCCTGCGCAACGAGGCGAAGCAGAAGCTCAGCCGATTCACCCCGCGCAGCCTTGGACAGGCCCTGCGGATTTCCGGCATCACGCCGGCGGATGTG
>Ga0315268_10006799_pt1 | contig 12128 bp, 10 predicted proteins | sample C1_top_MG_FD_204535 | JGI IMG/M metagenome (GOLD analysis project Ga0315268, IMG submission 204535) | Sediment microbial communities from Yellowstone Lake, YNP, Wyoming, USA - C1_top | ecosystem: Environmental > Aquatic > Freshwater > Lake > Sediment | place: USA: Wyoming | collected 2017-08-01 | reverse complement strand
CCACCCCCACCCCCCGGACCCGGGGGCAACCTGCCCCGTCGTTCCCCCCCGCCTTAAAAACCCCGGGTCCCCCCCCCCGATCGGGGGCCCTGCGTAGGCACCTACCGCCGCCCGATCGAAAATGCCACTTTATTTATTGAGTTCATAAGAATTATCTAATCTCCGAGCTCCTTAGGTACTTCAGGAACTCACTATCGGTCGAGAGTAGCAGCCAGGTTTGCTGAGCCAGGCTGGCCCGATACGTCTCCAGAGTTTTCAGGAATTGATAGAATTCAGGGTCCACGCTATAAGCCTGGGCGTAGATCCTGGTGGCTTCGGCATCGGCCTTGCCCTTGATTTCTTGGGCTTTTTTATAGGCCTCGGATTGGATCCTTTTCAGCTCCCGTTCCTTTTGTCCCCGGATTTCGGCGCTCTTGCCGTCTCCTTCCGACCTGTACTTCGAGGCGATCCTCTGCCGTTCGGCGATCATCCGGTCAAACACCTTCTTCTGCACCTCGTCGACATAGTTGACCCGCTTGATCTTGACGTCCTTGAGCTCGATCCCGAATGTCGGCGTTATCTTGGAGCCGTTTTCCAGGATGATTTTGGCGATATGGTCGCGGCCGGTCTGAATCTTATTCTTGACTTCGGAATAATCCAGGAGCGCCGATTCTTCTGAGATTTCGAATTCGCGGTTCGAGGTGCGGACAAGCTCGATCAGGTCGAATTTGCCGATGGCGTTCCGGGTTTCTCCGTCCACAACGTCATCGATCCTGGAATGCGCGCCGCGTTCGTCCTGGACTCTCTGGAAGAAGACCAGGGGATCGCTGATTCTCCAACGGCAGTAGGTATAAACCCAGATGTATTTTTTGTCCTTGGTCGGGATCTGGTTCGGATCGCCCTCCCATTCCAGCCAGCGCTTTTCAAAATAGTTGGCTTTCTGGATAAAGGGGGTTTTGAAATGAAGGCCGGGCTTGGTCACGGCGCCGCCGATGGGTTCGCCGAACTGGGTGATGACGACCTGGTTTGTCTCCGAGACGACATAGACGGAACCGGCGATGAAGAGGAGAACCAGAATCGCGGCGCCGATCACGATAAGAGTTTTTGCCGAGGCGCTCATTTCTTCACCTCCTCGCCGAGATTCAAAAGAGGGATAACGTTCTTGAGCTTGTCGTCGGTGAAGATCTTTTTGCTGATCTTGGGCAGGATGTCGTTGAGAGTCTCAAGGTAGAGCCGTTTGCGCGTGACTTGAGGCGCTTTGGCGTATTCCCTGTAGATCGAGGTGAACCGGTTGGCATCGCCGAGGGCATTGTTAACCCGCTCGGTCGCGTAGCCCTCGGCCGAGCGGATCGCTTGTTCAGCCTCTCCCGTAGCTTTGGGGATTTCGTTGTTATATTCGGCCCAGGCTTCATTGATCTTGCGCTCCTTCTCTTGCAGCGACTCGTTGACGTCGTTGAAGGAGGGTTTTACGGTGTCCGGGGGATTGACGTCCTGGAAAATGAGCTGGCTGACGTCGAGGCCGATCTCGTACAAGTCACAGAGTTTCTGGAGCTCTTCTTTGGCTTCGTTCGCCAGGCGCGCCCGGCCGACGGTCAGGACTTCGTCCACCGAGCTGTCACCCACGACCCTGCGGACGACAGCTTCATTCATATCGCGGAACGTGTTGTCCGCGTCCCTCATCTTAAAAAGGTATTTATAGGGTTCCTTGATTTTGTACTGGACGATCCATTCGAGGACGACGACATTCAGGTCGCCTGTCAACATAACGGCCTCCTGGGCGACCTCCGGTGTGATCTGGTATTCCGATTTAATCCCCGCCCGCGTCGTCCGGAAGCCAAATTCCAACTTGAGCTGGCGCTGAACAAGCACTTTGGTTACTTTCTCGATCCCGAGCGGGAGCTTGAAGCGCAAGCCCGGGTCGCTCGTCCGGACGAATTTGCCGAAACGGAGGATGACGCCCATCTCGTCCTGGGCGACCTGATAGGCGGAGCCGATGGCAAGAATGAGGATGACCAGAACGATAATCCCGATGCGGATGCTCCCCTTAGGGATCTTGGGCATCTTGGGCATCCTGATTTCAAATTGAGGGAATTCTTGACTCATAGGGGCCTCCTTTGGCGATGGCTAACGTTAAGATAACACAGTCTCGATCCGACTCTCAAGCTGATCCAGGGCCGTGGCTCGAAGTCTGACCGTGGACAGATCCATATCTTCGATTGTTTTCAGGCCGCTGCCCGTGATGATGAGGACCGAAGAATCCCGGCCGTGAAATTTCGATTGGCCGGCCAGCCGGAGAAGCCCGGCCAGCGTCGTCGCCGAAGCGGGATCGCAGAAAATACCTTCCTCTTCGGCGAGCTGTTTCTGCGCTCTGAGGATTTCCGCATCGGAAACACTGATCAGGGCACCGCGGTGCTCCCGAATCATCTTGAGGACGATATTGCCCCCGGGAGGATTGGGATTGGAAATGGCATGGGCGATGGTCTTGGGATGGGGGAACCTGGAAAATCTTGTCCGGCGTTGAGCAAAAGCCCGGGCTAGGGGAGCGCATCCTGCCGCTTGAACCCCGACGAAAACAGGATAAGCTGAGATCAACCCTTCATCCTTCATGTCTTGAAAAGCGCGCATAAGTCCGATCAGATGGCCACCTGCACTCACGGGGACGAAGATATAACGGGGAGGCCGCGATTCGAGTTGGAGGAGAATTTCATAGCCCGTCGTTTTGTATCCGTCAATACGATAGGGGTCCACCGAATTCATGAAGTAAATCCCGAACCGCCGGCCGATCGAGAAGCTTTTTTGGAAGAGCTGTCCGTAATCGCCGCGCACTCTGAAGAGCGCCGGTCCATAAATCCCAGCCGCGGCAATCTTTTCGGGGGACGTATCCTCTTTGACGAAAATAAAACTCATGAGGCCTGCCTTAGCGGCATAGGCGGCCGTGGACCCGGCCATATTGCCTGTCGAGACGGTTCCAACTTTCGACAACCCGAATGAAACGGCCTTATGGACGGCCACGACAGTGCCACGGTCCTTGAAGCTCGCTGTGGGATTCATCGTTTCGTTTTTGGCGAATATCGGAGGAAGGCCCGTTTTTTTCATGATGTTGCCGAGCCGGACGAGCGGCGTCCCGCCCTCGCCAAGGCTCAGCCGGGAGTGGATTTTATCGAGGGGAAGAAAATCAGCGAACCTGGACACGGTTAGAGATTGATCCAGATGGAAAGCCCGGTCATTCTTTGGAGGGGAAACCAACAAAGGCTCCTGACAGGCCGGGCAAAAAAGGCGAAAGACGTCCGCCGGATATTTTTTATCGCAGAAGACGCATTCCAGGAATTCCGTGATTGACTCCCGCGGAGGCATTATAGCCGATATTTCTTGCCCGACAAAGGGGGGGCCAAAATTCCATGCCAGGCGTGTCATGCGTTCTTGCCGGTTGATTGATCCCCGACAGCGAAGTTGTAAATCTCGACCAGGGTGGGTAAAATCAAATCTCGATGAAAGCCAAGAATTCAATCGGCCTAAAAAGCGATTCGTATTTCATGCGCCGGGCGCTGGCCGAAGCCGAGAAGGCCGAGAAGATGGGGGAGGTTCCGGTTGGGGCGGTGATCGTGTCCGGAGGACAAATTATCGGCCGCGGACACAACGAGACAATCCGGCGGAGCGACCCCACGGCCCATGCCGAGATTGTCGCCCTCAGGAAGGCCTGCCGTCGGAGGAGAAATTACAGGCTCCCCGATTGCGAGCTCTATGTCAGCCTCGAGCCCTGCGCCATGTGTCTGGGAGCGATCGTCCAGGTCAGGATCAAGAGGCTTGTTTATGGCGCACGCGATCCCAAGGCCGGCGCGGTCGTTTCGATCATGGAGTTTCCGTTCTCTAAAACGAATCATCGGATGGCCCTCCGCGGTGGGATTTTATCCGGCGAGTGCGGCCACATCCTCAAGAGATTCTTTCGATCGAAGAGATAAAAAAAGATTTTGACTTCGATTCGCAAGGCCGGCGAATCGAAACCAAGCCTCCGGCAGGGAAGGCTGTGATATCGGATCGCATTTCTTGTATAATAAGAGCCCTTAGAACGAAACAGGCGATAGCGCGGAGAGGTGGCCGAGTGGTTGAAGGCGACGGTCTCGAAAACCGTTATTCTGAGCAATTGGAATCGCGGGTTCGAATCCCGCCCTCTCCGCCATACAGCCCCGAAACGCTAACCGCTTTTGGGGCCCCCCTTAATTGGCTAAGGGGGGTAGGGGGGATTAATATCACTCATTCAAAGTCTTTAAAGCGTTTCGGAAAAAAATGTCTACGAAGATTCCAAATAGTATGAGGCGGGACGCATGAAGAAATTCCTGAAAGAAACCTGGGCCTTTTTGATCGCGGTCCTGATAGTCATCGGCTCCGCTTCAGGGGCCCAGACGCCCGATGTCCAGGCAAGCCTCAGGGATTTTGAGGCCTTTGCCAAAAAAATCGTTGCCGAATGGAAAGTCCCAGGGCTGGCCGTTTCTATCGTCAAGGACGGAAGGGTCATATACGCCGGGGGCTTTGGGCTCAAAGACGTCAAGAACGGGAGACCGGTCACTCCCCATACGATCTTCGCCATCGGATCCTGTACCAAGGCCTTTACAGCCACGACAATGGGGATCCTCGTCGATGAAGGAAAGCTCGATTGGGATAAGCCGGTCCGGACCTATCTGCCATCATTCAAGCTCTACGACCCTACCGCTTCGGAAAAGATGACCCCACGCGACCTTGTCTGTCACCGCTCGGGCCTCCCGCGCCATGACCGCGTTTGGTATCTATCGCCGCTGTCGCGCGAGGAACTTTTTAGTCGGCTCCAATATTTGGAGCCCAGCCGCGGTTTTCGCGCCGTCTATCAGTATCAGAACCTGATGTTCATGACGGCCGGCTATCTCGTCGAAAAAATCGTCGGACGGCCTTGGGAAGAATTCGCGCGCCGGAGAATTCTCGAACCGCTCGAGATGAATGAGACAAATTTCTCGGTCGTAGATTCGCAGAAGGCGCCGGATTTTGCGCTTCCCTACCAGGAGATCAAAGGCCAAGTCGAGCAGATTCCTTTTTGTAACATCGATGCCATAGGCCCCGCCGGCTCGATCAACTCGAATGTCTCGGATATGGCCAAGTGGATTCTGGCCAATCTCAACAAAGGCCGGTATGGAGAGAAAGGCGACCGACGAATCATCGCCGAGGCCACCTTAGCTCAGCTCCAGTCACCGCAAATGGTCGTCCCCGATGACTTGAAATACGACGAGGTCTTTTATCCAAGCTATGGCATGGGATGGCGTATCACGGCCTACCGCGGCCATCTTTTGGTCTCCCATAATGGCGCTATCGACGGGTTTTCGGCGGCGGTTTGGCTCATGCCTCGCGATAACATCGGCATCGTCCTCTTAAACAACCTGGACGGCACGCCTGCCAATACGATCCTCGCCTATAACATCCTCGACCGCCTGCTCGGGCTGACTGCCGTTGACTGGGATCAACGGACCCAGGCCGAGCGTGCCAAGTCAAAGCAGGCGGCCGAGAAAGCTAAAAAAGAGCGCGAAAGCGGCCGGAAGCCGAACACCCAGCCTTCGCATCCTTTGGAAAGCTACGCGGGGATTTTTGAGAATCCTGGCTATGGAGCTCTGGCCATTGAAAAAATGGGAAACGAGCTCAAGGCCATCTATAACAGCCTGACCTTCAGCCTTAGACACTACCATTACGATTTTTTTGAAATGACCAACGATTTCATCAATTTTGACGAGCTCTTATCCTTCGGCACGGATGCTAAAGGTGAGATATCCAGCGCTTCCATCAAGTTCGAGCCGGCAGGAAACGAAATCGTTTTCCTCCGCCTCCCCCCGGTGAAGATATGAAAAATACAATCGCTCTTGTCCTCATAGGTTTCGGTTGCATCGGGCGCGCTTTCGCTAAGCTGCTCGAAGAAAAAAAGGGGGACTGCCGGTTGCGCTACGGTCTGGATCTGAGCCTCAAGGGGATCCTGGAGATCGGCGGAGGAATAATCTTCTCCACGCCGCGGGAACTGAGCCTGGCCATCAAAGACTCCGGGTCGCGCTTCGGGGCGGGTCTGGCCTGGAATCCGGGCCTCGGGCTGCAGGACCTCTTCAAGATCATGGATCCTGGCGTTCTAGTGGATTGTACGGTCTCGAATCTGAAAACCGGCGAGCCCGGCGCGAGTTTTCTGAATATGGCCCTCGACAGCGGATGGCATGCGGCCACGGCCAGCAAGGGCGCGCTGGCTTCGGATTTCACGCATCTTATGAACAAAGCCCGGACCAAGGGCTTAAGCTTGAAATACAGCGCCGCAACGGGCGCCGCCCTGCCTGCGCTTGATATCGGCTTATACTCCCTTGCCGGAGCTGATATCATGGGCATCGAAGGCATTCTGAACGGGACCACTAATTATATTCTCACCCGGATGGGGGAAGGATTAACCTTCGACCTAGCTCTTGAGGAAGCCCGGCAGAAGGGAATCGCAGAGCCCGATCCTTCCATGGATATCGAAGGATGGGATACCGCCTGCAAGCTGCTCCTGATTTCGAATGCCGTTGCCCGGACAGACCTCAGCCTCGGCGATGTGAAAATCCGGGGGATCTCGAAGATCTCGCCGCCCCTCCTGAACGCGGCTAAAGATCAGGGGAAGGTGCTGAAGCTCCTGGGAAAATTGAAGAAACGGGATGGCCGTTTCCGCGCGGAAGTCGGTGTTTTTCCTCTCGATGAAGATCATCCTCTTTTCGGCGTCTCGGGAACTAACAAAGGCATCACGTTTGACACGGATACGATGGGGGCCGTGACTGTTAGCGGAGGAAAATCCGACCCGCGGGGCGCCGCAGCCGCTTTGCTCAAAGACATCATCAACATCTATCGTTAACTGACAATTTCTGTGGTTCTATTCGCCTTCCAGATAACGGGTCCTGTCACGGACGTGCCTCTAACGCCCTCGGGCAAGACCCTCCCACCCGCCACTCATGCGCTTCGGGCGTTGCGAGGCAACATCCGTGCCACCCGTTTAAGAAGTTTTTCTAACCACAGGAATTGGATACTTTCATGGCTGGCGGATAAATTGACCTAATCTGCATTTTTTGATAACTTAATAAGTCAAATCGTCATTGAATTTTTCCGCGGAGAGGTGTCCGAGTGGCTTAAGGAGCACGCTTGGAAAGCGTGTGTGCGTCGCAAGGCGTACCGCGGGTTCGAATCCCGCCCTCTCCGTTCGTTCCTAACGCTTTAATAAAGGAGCTCTCGATGAACACGAAGCGCTTCATCGATATCGAGGACGCCTACGGCGCTCATAACTATCATCCCCTCGACGTTGTCATCACCAAGGCCAAAGGAATTTGGGTTTGGGATGTCGAGGGCAAAAAGTATCTGGATTTTCTCAGCGCTTATTCGGCGGTCAACCAGGGTCACTGCCATCCTCGAATCGTCAAGGCCCTTCAGAGTCAGGCCAGGAAATTGACATTGACCTCGAGGGCCTTTCGTAACGATCAGTGGCCGTTGTTGGCCAAAGAATTGTGCCAAATGACCGGCTTCGAAATGGTCCTGCCGATGAACTCGGGCGCAGAGGCCGTTGAAACGGCTATCAAAACGGCCCGCAAATGGGCTTATCAGAAAAAAGGCGTTCCCCAGGATCAAGCCGAAATCATCGCCTGCGCCAACAATTTTCACGGCCGGACGATCGCTGTGATCAGCTTTTCGACCGAACCTCTCTATCGACGAGACTTCGGGCCGTTCGCCCCCGGTTTTGTCGTCATCCCCTTTGGCGACTCCGAAGCCCTCGAAAAGGCGATCACCCCCAACACGGCCGGCTTTCTGGTCGAACCTTACCAGGCCGAAGCGGGAATCCTGATGCCTTCCCAAGGCTTTCTCAAAAATGCGAAGGAGATTTGCGAAAAGAAAAACATTCTGTTCATGGCCGACGAGATCCAGACGGGTCTCGGCCGCACGGGCAAGTTGTTCGCCTGTGAACACGAAGGCCTGAAGCCCGATCTGGTGATTATTGGGAAATCCCTCGGAGGCGGATGCTATCCGATTTCGGCCGTGCTAGCGTCAAAGGATATTCTGGGTGTATTCCAGCCTGGCGAGCACGGGTCGACCTTCGGCGGAAATCCTCTGGCCTGCGCGGTTGCCCGGGCCGCATTGCGCGTGATCAAAGAAGAGAGACTCGTCAAGAACGCCGAGAAGCAGGGCCGATATTTCCTGGAAAAACTCAAGACGATCAAGAGCCGGCATATCAAGATGGTCCGGGGAAAAGGTCTCTTGATCGGCGTCGAGCTTAAACCCGAGGCCGGCGGGGCGAGGCGCTTCTGCGAAGCCTTAAAGGATGTCGGGCTGCTCTGTAAAGAAACGCACGAGAACGTCATCCGCTTCGCGCCGCCTCTCGTCATTCAAAAAGCGGAACTGGATTGGGCATTTGCGCGGATCCAAGAAGTTTTTGCCAAGGCCGAACATTGAGCTGTGAGATCCCGGTGAACGCTTCTGCTTTGATTTTAGCTGCCCGGGACGATCAACTAAAAAAGGGAGTCCGATGAAAAAAAAGTCATCTCATTCTTTGGAGCCAGAGAATTCCGTCGACCGGCGTCAATTTTTAAAAATCGGCGGGGCGGCGGGCGCAGGATGGTTTCTCGGAAACCGATTCCTCTGGTCCTCCGGATCGGAACAGGATGCTCCGGTCAAAAAAACTCCGCCGCCGCGTCCCAAAACGAATATCGAGGATGCGCTCAAAATCCCCAGAACGAAATATTCCCTGCCGGGATTGTTTCCCGGCAGGGTGGCCGAGGTCCATCATCCGGACGCCATGAAGGACGAGAAACCGAATGCCGAGGCTATTCGGGCGATGTTCGAGAAGGGGATCGCGAGCCTGACGGGCCAAAGCCCCCAGGACAGCTGCAGACTTTTTTTCGCCAAGGGCGATGTCGTCGGGATCAAGGTCAACCCTGTGGGGCCCGGCTTGATCAGCACGCGGCTGGAAGTCGTGGATGCCATCGTGGCCTGGCTGCTGGCCGGAGGGATCAAGCGTAAAAATATCATTGTCTGGGACCGGTTTGATTACATGCTGAAAGACGCCGGTTTCACCGCTGAGCGCTATCCTGGGATCGGAATCGAAGGTCTGCAGACGATGGACGAAGCGGCCGCGGAGGGAAAAACACAAGACAACAGCCGCTGGCTGAAGGCGGACGGCACCCACATCAGCGCCGGAAATTTCGACCAGGATGTCTATTACTGGGCGGACGTAGAAGGCCCCAAGGATCTTCCCTACCTGAACCAGCATGTCTTCAACGGCAAATATTCATACTTCGGCAAGCTCCTGACCAAAAAACTGACAAAGATTATCAATGTCCCGGTCTTCAAGAACACCGGAAACGCGATTTCCATGGCCACCAAGAATATCGGCTACGGATCCGTTTGCAACACGAACAGGCTCCACCAGCCGCTGTTCCTCGATGTCTGCGTCGAGGTTCCCGCTTTTCCGGTGCTCCGTGACAAGCTCGTCCTTAACATCACGGACGGATTGCGCGCCCAATACGATGGCGGCCCGGACGGCGTCGCCAAGTTCACCTATCTTTATAATACGCTCTTCTTTGCCACCGACCCCTTCGCCTTGGACATGGTCTGTCACAAGTTGCTTGTCGAAAAACGGAAGAGCATGAATGTTCCCGTGAACGAAAATCCGCGCTTCACGGAGTACCTCCGCTATGCTCAAAAACTCGGCCTGGGCGTTGTGGATGATAAAATTCAGCACATACGCGCCTGATCGGGCGGAGGATTGAACATGTCTTGGCCATCCTCTTGGCATGGCCATCGCATCCAACATCTATCTTTTTTTGCGGCTCTTGTGCTGGGAACCGCGGCCTGGCTTTTCTCGGCTTTCGGCTCGGAAATCATCATTCCTCAAGACGAATTCGCCCCGGGTTGGAAAAAAACGGGCAAGCTTTCCGCTTTTATCAAGGCCGATCTTTTTAATCACATCGACGGCGGGGCTGAGCTCTTCCTCGAATACGGCTTTGAAAAGCTTCTTGTCCAGCGCTATGCCCAGGCAAAATCCGACCTGACGCTTGAGATCTATGAGATGGAAAGTCCGGAAGCGGCGCTGGGGATTTATCTCAGCAGATGCGGCCAGGAGACTCCGGTGGCTGGAATTCGATCTCGCCATACAGGCGAGAAATCACAACTGATGATTCTCAAGAACAAATATTTCGTCATGGTCAACAATTACAATGGAGAGGCGAAGAATCTTCCGGCCATGGTGGCCTTGGCGGAAAAAGCTTTGGCGGCGACTCCGGAAGTGACGGCCGTCGGACTTTTGGATCAACTTCCCAAAGAGGATCAGGTGCCTCATTCCCAAAGACTCATTCGAGGACCCGTGGCTCTTCAGCCGTTTTTTACGTTTGGAGAGGGCGATATTTTTCGGCTGAAAGGGAAGACCTTCGGCGTACTGGCCAACTATAGGGGAGAGGGAAATGCGGTTTATACGCGGTTCATGGTTTCCTATCCCGATCCTCAACAGGCCTTATCCGTATATGGGAATCTGAAAGCGAATCTCGACCCCTACCTCAAAATCTTAACAAGCCGGGCAAACGGCTTCGTCTTCCTAGATTTTAATCAGAGATATGGGCTGGTTGAGCTTAAGGCCTCGAAGCTGGACATCCGTTTCAACCTCCCGTCTGTCCCAAAGCACGAGGGGTGGCGAATCGGGGAAGGATATGGCGATGAAAACAATCGGGCTTATCGGGGGTATGAGTTGGGAATCAACGGCCGAATACTACAGGATCATCAACGAGACCGTTAAGGAAAAACTCGGCGGGTTTCACTCGGCTCGGATGGTTATGTATTCCGTCGATTTTTCCGAAGTGGAAAAAATGCAGGATCTGGGGCAATGGGATGAGGCGGCCCGGCTGTTGGCCGGGGCCGCTCGAAGAATCGAGAAGGCCGGAGCTGATTTTGGCTTGATCTGCGCGAACACCATGCATAAGGTATTTGACCAGGTCCAGAAGGGCGTCTCTATTCCTTTTCTTCACATCGGCGATGTAACAGCCCAAGAAATTCAAAAGTCCGGCATCCTGAAAGTCGGATTGTTGGGGACCAGGTACACGATGGAACAGGACTTTTACAAGGATCGTCTGCAAAAAAAACACGGCCTGACGGTCATCATCCCGACCGTCAAAGAACGCGATGACATCCATCGAATTCTCTATTATGAGCTTTGTCTGGGCAAGGTCAAAAAAACGTCACGAGATCGATTTAAAAGGATCATCACCAACCTCGAGGCCCGGGGGGCCGAGGGGGTTATTCTCGGCTGCACGGAAATTCCCCTGTTGGTCGACAGGCGGGATTACAGAATCCCGATCTTCGATACAACCGAGATTCACTCAAGAGCAGCTGTAGAATACGCTCTGCGGGCGTAGCTCATAGAATATCAATTTATTTATTGCCCAGCATGACGCTCAGTCAGATGGGTGGCGCGGATGAAGCCCCGCAGCGCCCAAAAAAAAAGTTTTTAAATTTGGGTCGATTTGTGCTAAACTATTTTTTACATAAAAAGGATTAATTTCCAAACCAAGCTCCTATATTCACGAAGATGTCTTATCTAATCTATGCGCGGAAGTACAGGCCCAAGACGTTCGAGGAAATGATCGGCCAGAAGGCGGTCGTCCAGACCCTGCAGAATGCCGTCAAGAACAACCGCGTCGCCCAGGCTTACATCTTTTCGGGCATGCGAGGCGTGGGCAAGACGACGGCTGCCCGCATCCTAGCCAAGGCGCTCAACTGTCAGCACGGTCCTACCCCGACGCCCTGCAACAAGTGCGAATTCTGCGTGGCCATCAATGAAGACCGTTCGATCGACGTCCTGGAGATCGATGGGGCCTCCAACCGGGGCGTAGAAGAAATCAGCCCTATCCGGGACACGGGAAAATACAAGCCGATCCACAGCCGAAACAAAATCATCATCATCGATGAAGTCCACATGCTCTCTACCCACGCTTTCAACGCCCTCCTCAAAACCCTCGAAGAGCCGCCGCCGAGTACGGTCTTTATTTTTGCCACGACCGAATTCCACAAAGTCCCGGCCACGATCATCTCCCGCTGCCAGCATTTCGAATTCAAGAAAGTCTCCCAGAAGGACATCATCAACCACCTGATGG
>Ga0315268_10006798_pt1 | contig 12129 bp, 9 predicted proteins | sample C1_top_MG_FD_204535 | JGI IMG/M metagenome (GOLD analysis project Ga0315268, IMG submission 204535) | Sediment microbial communities from Yellowstone Lake, YNP, Wyoming, USA - C1_top | ecosystem: Environmental > Aquatic > Freshwater > Lake > Sediment | place: USA: Wyoming | collected 2017-08-01 | reverse complement strand
GCTTATCGCGACTACATCGCGGCAAACCAAGCGCCGTTCGCCAGCGGCGAGCTGATGAAAGAAGATTTTTTCGCGCCCGCGCCGTATAAGCTGACAGCCAAGCGCGGCGGTAAAGCGCGGCCGCTGGCGGTATTCTTCGAGCAGAAAGACTGCCCGAGCTGCATCGAATTGCACCACAAAATATTGCCGGACCCGGACACGCGCGCGCTCATTAAGCAATTCGACGCGATCCAACTCGATATGTGGTCCAACACCCCGGTAGTCACCCCGCAAGGCAAACATCTCACCGCGCGCGAATGGGCAAAAGCGCTGGACATCAAATATGCGCCCACCATCGTGCTCTTCAATGCGCAGGGCAAAGAGATCATCCGTTCCGAAGCTTTCTTTAAAGTTTTTCACACCCAGGGAATCTTGGCTTACGTGCTGGAAGGCGCCTATCGCTCGGAACCCAGCTTTCAGCGCTTCCTCTCGGCGCGCGCGGAAAAATTTCGCGAGCAAGGCAAAGACGTAGATATCTGGCGCATGACGAATGAGCCAGCGGAAAAGAAATAAGCAAACACCGGCTTGCCGGCAGGATGCCGGCGCTACATAGATAGCGCACGGTAGCGTAGCGCCGGCTTCTAGCCGGCATCCAGCCGGTGCTTGAATTACCGCCTTCCGCCGGAATAACGGGCTTTTTCAGAGGCGCTTTAAGATGAGGCTGGGGTAAAATACATCTCTTTCTCGCCGCTACCCGCCATCACACCAGATGGTTCTATAAAAAAAATTATCCGGAATCCCGCGCATGTTGCGATTGGCTGAAGTCAAGCTCCCCCTCGATCATCCCGAAAGCGCAATCCAAGCCGCCATCCTCAAGCGGCTGAATATTCGCGCGGACGAGCTCATCGGCTACACCATCGCCCGCCGCGGTCATGATGCGCGCAAGCCGGACGCGATGGTTTTTGTCTACACCCTGGATGTCGAGACGACGTGTGAACCAGCGCTGCTGCAGCGCCTGCACGCCGATGCGCATGTCTCGCCCACGCCCGACACGCACTACCATTTTGTCGCCCAGGCACCGGCGCATTTGACCGCGCGCCCGGTGGTAATCGGCACCGGCCCGTGCGGACTGTTTGCCGGGCTGATTCTGGCGCAAATGGGCTTCCGTCCGATTATTCTGGAACGTGGCAAGCCCGTGCGCGAGCGCACCAAGGACACTTTCGGCCTATGGCGGCAAGGGCAGCTCAACCCGGAATCCAATGTGCAATTCGGCGAAGGCGGCGCGGGCACCTTTTCCGACGGCAAACTCCACAGCCAAATCAAAGACCCGAAGCACTACGGTAAAAAAGTGCTGGCGGAATTCGTCCAAGCCGGCGCGCCGCCGGAAATCCTCTACGTCAGCAAGCCCCATATCGGCACTTTCAGGCTGGTGGGCATGGTGGAAAAAATGCGCGCAACCATCGAAGCGCTCGGCGGCGAAATTCGTTTCCAGAGCCGCGTCGAGGATATCGATATCGACCACGGACAAGTGCGCGGCGTGGTGCTCGCCGGCGGCGAACGTATCGCCACCGGCCATGTCGTGCTGGCCGTCGGCCACAGCGCGCGCGATACCTTTCAAATGCTTTTTGATCGCGGTGTGTATATCGAAGCCAAACCGTTTTCGATTGGCTTTCGCATCGAGCACCCGCAATCGCTCATCGACCGCTGCCGCTTCGGTAAAAACGCCGGCAACCCTTTGCTCGGCGCCGCCGATTACAAGCTGGTGCACCATTGTGCCAATGGCCGTTCGGTATATAGCTTCTGTATGTGCCCAGGCGGCACTGTGGTCGCGGCGGCATCCGAACCGGGCCGGGTAGTGACCAATGGCATGAGTCAATACTCGCGCAATGAGCGCAACGCCAACAGCGGCATCGTGGTCGGCATCACACCGGAAGATTACCCCGGTCATCCACTCGCGGGCATCGCCTTGCAACGCCAGTGGGAAGAACGCGCGTTCGAATTGGGTGGGCGCAACTACGCAGCACCGGCACAACGGGTGGGCGACTTTCTCGCCGGCCGGCCATCCACCGCATTAGGGTCGCTACTTCCCTCGTACACGCCCGGCGTGCACTTGTGCGACCTCAGCAGCGCCCTGCCGGATTACGCCATCGCGGCGATACGCGAGGCGCTGCCCGCCTTCGACAAACAGATCACAGGATTTGCCATGCCCGATGCGGTGCTGACCGGCGTGGAGACGCGCACCTCCTCTCCTATCCGCATCAAACGCAAAAACGATTACCAGAGTATCAATACGGCGGGGCTCTACCCTGCGGGCGAGGGCGCGGGCTACGCGGGCGGGATTCTTTCCGCGGCAGTGGATGGCATCAAAGTGGCGGAAGCGGTGGCTTTGAGCATGGTCAAAATCCCAGGTTAAAATAGGCCTGGGTTCGCGATGTGTAATTGACAGAACGTCCAGCATGACTATAGTGAAGACGTAGCAATGGTCACTCCGTTTTTAGATCGACGATGCAGCATTCGAATTTTTCAACGATGGAGCAAAAATCATGAGCAAAAGCCAGGACACGAAAAAAACCGTGAAGAAGGAACCCCTTAAAACCGTGAAAGAAAAAAAGGCCGCCAAAAGGGTTAAGAAAGAGGAACGCAAGCACCAAGTCTGATGCGAATCCGCCACGCAAAAGCGGGGGGATAGCGCTGGCCCGCTATCCCTTTACCCACCCGTACGTTTCTAAGGCAATTTCCCAGCCAACAAGCTCGATAGCGGCTGCGGCGCTTTCAGCCAATCGCCTTGTACGTAGTCGATGCGAATCGCTTTCAGATGATCGAGTATGACTTCCGATTCGACGAATTCGGCGATCGTTTTCAGCCCCATCACATGCCCGATATGGTTGATGGCTTCCACCATGGCACGGTCCATCGGATCGGTCTCCATGTCTTTCACAAACGCGCCGTCGATCTTGAGATAGTCCACCGGTAAATTTTTAAGGTAGGTGAAGGAAGACAAGCCGCTGCCGAAATCGTCGAGCGAGAATTTGCAGCCTTTGGCTTTCAGGCTGGTGATGAATGCGAGCGCTTCGGTCAAGTTGGTGATCGCCGCCGTCTCGGTAATCTCGAAGCAAATCGCCGGATACGGGATTTTGTTGATGCTGAACTGACGCTCGACGAAATCGAGAAAATATTCATCGCACAGGCTGTGGCCGGAGAGATTGACGGTGCAGATGGATTTGCCGCCATTTGCATTCGGGAAAAGCTGATGAAACGCGGAAAACGCGGCACTGATGACCCAACGATCGATCGAGGGCATGAGATTGTAGCGTTCGGCCGCCGGAATGAAGGCCATGGGCAGCACCAATTCCGCGTTGTCATCGATCATGCGCAACAGCATCTCATAGTGCACGTCCGCTTCCGGATCGGGGAACAAGGGGAGGATAGGCTGCACATACAGGCGCAGGCGGTTCTCCTCCATCGCGCGCGTGATGCGCGTGACCCACTGCATTTCGCCATGCCGCTTGACCAATTCCGTGTCTTCCGCCTGATACACATGCACGCGATTACGCCCGCGATCCTTCGCCGCGTAGCACGCGGCATCCGCATAGCTGAGCAGATTGGACAAATTCTCGCTTTCGGCCGTGATCGCCACCAAGCCGATGCTGACGCCGATCACGAACGATTTGTCGTGCCACACGAAGCGAAATTCTTTCACCATTTGCCGCAACACTTCGGCAATCGGTTGCGCTTGTTCCAGGGTGCAATTTTGCAACAGCACGCCGAATTCGTCGCCCCCGAGGCGTGCCAGCGTATCGCGGTCGCGCAGTTTGGCGGACAGCAGCACCGCAAGCTGGCGCAATAGCTCATCCCCGGCCACGTGGCCGCACGTATCGTTGACCACCTTGAATTGATCCAGGTCGAGGTAGCACAAGGTATGCGCCTGGCCCTGCTCGCGCGCGCTCGCCAGCGCACGCTCCATCCGCACCTCGAATTCGCGCCGGTTCGGCAAGCCGGTCAGCATGTCGTGTGCAGCTTGATAGGAAAGGCGCGTCGTTGCTTCCGCCACCCGGTCTTGCAGATTTTCATGCGACATCTTCAATGCACTGGCCATGCGGTTGATGCCTTGCTCCAGCACTTGCAATTCGCCCGCGGATTCTTCCGCCACGCGCACGTCGAAATTGCCTGCGCCGATTTGTTGCACCGCGCGGGACAAGCGTTGAATGGGGCGCGTGACTTCGCGGCTCATGCGAAACGCGAACAGCCCGCTCGCCGCCAAGCCCAGCAGAGTGATGATGAGGCCATTGCGAATCAGCTCGTTCTTGCGCCGCACGGTATCGGCGCGGCTCATCTCCACATAGACCCGGCCGATGCTGCGCCGATGCCGCGCACTCTCTTTCCCAGTGTCCGCTGCCGCGCTGACGTCGTCGATTTCGATCTGGCTCAATTGCACCGGCGCGCTGAAGGTCAGCGCGGCGTCGGTTTCGGCCACGGCAAAATTCAGCCCGGCATGCGCGGCCAGCGGCAAGCGATCGGGCTTGCCGCTGGCCGCGAGGATATTGCCGTCAAGATCGGTAATCACGACCCAATTCACATCCGCCTCTTTCAGGGCGGCATCGGTCAAACGCTGCAAAATATCGTGGTTGCCGGCAAATACGCCGTATTCGCTCGCCGGCGCGAGTTGCCGCGCAATAGCCAAGCCGCGATCGCGCAGCGATTGCTCCAAATCCGTAATTCGGCTATTCACGAAATGCAATGCCAACACCGCGGCAATGAGCGCCGCCGGCGCGAGCGCGAGAAACAATACTTTGCCCTTGATACCCCAACGATTCATGTTATTCGCGCTCCGTGTGCTCTTTGATTTTTCCCAATAACGCCGCTTCATTCTCCAGCACGAGGCCAAGCGAGCGCGCTACCTGATAATTGACGCTGACCGAAAAATATTTCGGGTATTGGGACGGCGGCAATGCGCCGCCACCCATCTGAAAATAATGCCTAATCACCTCTCCGGCCTGCTGACCAATTTGTGCCGGCGTGGAATACACCGCCGCCAAGGCGCCGGCGGTGACATAGGATTTGGAAAAAGCGAATATCGGCGCCTGTGCGCGATAGCTGGTCAAGAGTATGCTTTGCGCGGTATTCCGGTTAAACACCAGGGGATCCGGCACGGCCAGCAGCACTTCGCTGTCGGCCAATACTTTCCTGAGCGCCGGCAGCAATTGTTCTTCCGTACCCATTTCCCTAACACTCAGCTTGATGTGATTTTCCCGCGCGCTACTTTGCAGTTCCCGCAGCCGGTCTTGCGACGTGGGGCCGAGCAATATCCCCACTTGATCGCGCGCCGGCAACGCCGCTCGGATCAATTGAAATTGACGTCCTAGCGGCTGATCCAAATAGATGGCGCTCGTGTTTTTCAGCTTTGCCGTATGCGCTAAATCCTCCACGCTCTCGCGTGGAATGAGCACATTGAGCGTCGGCGTGGAAGCAGCCGAAGCCGCGGCGGTTTCCGCCGCTTTTACGCCAACCGTCACCAACAAACCGGCCGATACGGGGTGCATGCCAGTCAATGCGCTGGTTGGCACCGTTTGCAAGTCTTTCGCCAAGCCGCTGCCTTCCAAGCTGGCACGCAAGGCTTGCGCTACCTCGATATAGGGGCCGCTCTCCTCGCTCAACACCAAGAGGATGCGCCGCTCACCGGCCGCGGATGCGGTGCACGTATAGCACGTCAGCATCAGCACGCATGCCGCCAGCAATATTTTTATCGGGTTCACTATCAGCACTGGAAAAGACTCTTTACCAGCCGTAACGTAGCGTCACGAAATACTGCCTGGTAAAAACGTTGTCATTACGATACTCCGTATACGGGCCAAATATATTTTGGCCGCTCAGCGCAATCTCTAACGGATTGCCTGACCACTTGAGTTCCTTGGCCAGCTTGACGTCGGTGCGCCAGTAAGCCTTAAGCGTACTGCCATCGTTCAGTGGCGTCATATCCGATATGCGGTAAACCCCTACGCTCACCTTCCAGGCTTGTGGCAGCGCATACGCGGCCAGCACGTTGTACACATGGCGTGGCGTAGCATCGACGATGGACGAATCATCGCTTTTCACTCGGGTCAGCGAATGTCCGAACCATACTTTCAAATTGTCCCATTGCCCGTGCGCTTGGGTCTCGATGCCTTCTAGGGTTGCGGTATGCAAATTGTGAAAGACAAAATATTTGGTGTTGGTCGGCACATTCAGTTGCGATGTGGTACCGATAATATCGTCGAGTTCGTCTCTATAGACGCGCACGTCCAGACTCAGGCCGATACGCGGGAATTCCCCTAGGTAAGCCAGCTCCCGGCTGAGGATGCGTTCCGGCTTCAGACTGCCGCCGCTCAGAAATCGCGGCACGGTTGCCGTGCTGGTCACACCGCCCACGCTGATCGGCAGAGACAGGGAATAATTAGCATCGTTTTCTAATAGCGTGGGCGAACGCAGCGCCTTGGAGATACCGACGCGCAAGCTGTGTTGCGGATTCAAGTGATAGCTCAGTGCAAGCCGCGGCGAGAAAGCCATGCCCGTCAGGCTATGTTTTTCCAGCATGCCCCCCAGGTTCACTACCCACGCAGCGTGCGGACGCCACTCCAGATTGGCGAACACACTGCTTTGGTGCGTGTAAAAATCGGCTTGCGATCCGAGATACAGCGGCGCCGTCACCCGATCCAGCCGCGTGTTGGCGCCCCACACGATGCGCGCGCTATCCGCCAGGCGCTGCGTGCGCTGCAGTTCCAAATCATAGCGTTCCGCATCGGTATTCAACGTCAAATACGTCGGCAGTACCGTGACCACGCCGCTCGTGCTCTGCTGCGTCTGCGTTGCCTCATGCGAAGTGGTGACGGCGTGATGAAATTGCACGCTCAATTCATCGTCCGCGCCATAAATACGCGTCCAGCGCAGTTGCTGGAAATGGCTGGTTATACGTTGATCATGGGGGGTATCTAGCGATTCATCGGCAAAACCCTGGCCTTGATTGCCGAAAGTCAAACCGGCCTGAAATTGCACGTTATCGCGCGCGTCGAGTCGATAATCCGCGCGCGTGGTGAGTAGGCCGATGCGCTTATCGTCGTGCCGGTCCGGGAAGCCGCCGTCGCGCTGATAACCCAGGGTGACGCGATAATCGAGTTTATCCGCCGCACCGCCATGGCGCAGTGTCGCATCGGTCACGCCCTGGCCGCCGGTAGTCGCGGAAAACATCGTGCCGCGATCTTCCTGAGCGGTGCGAGTAATAATATTGATCACGCCGAGGAAAGAATTGGCGCCGTAACTGGCGGCATTCGGCCCCCGAATCACCTCGATGCGCTCGATATCCTCCATCGCGAGCGGCAGCGCGCTCCACGGCACTTGCCCGAACAAGGGCGTGTACACCGAGCGCCCGTCGACCAGCACTTGCACGCGGCCGAAGTAGCGATCGACCAAGCCACGCGCTACCACCGGCTCGTTGCCGCTATAGCGTCCCACATAGAAACCCGGCACCAGGCGGAACAGATCGGCGATTTCGCGAAACCCCGAAGCGCGAATCATATCGCGGTCAATGACCGTGATCGCGACCGGCGCATCGGCGGGCGGCTGGGCAAGACGCGACGCCGACAGTACAATGGGCACGTCGCCCAAAAAGTCTTGTTCTGAAATCGCTGCGGATACTATTCCGCTGTGCACAACGCCCATCAAGCATAGCGCCGTGCACCGCTTAAGCGCGCGCCATTTCCCCATACTCCCCCCTTAACTTTTCACGCCTCGCAAAACCAAATGAGCGGATTTCCCGCTTCTATTTATTCCACAAACACGCGCCTTGACTGGCTTTCTCTATTTCCGCCAACAATACCGCATGCGCGGCCAATTCTTCGTCGCTGGCACGCAATACGCGCAGCGGCGGCATGGCTGCCACATCCGCTTTCGCCGCGGCCGTTTGCGCGGGCGGCGCCATCTCGATCATCAAGCTCTCTTGGCCGCGCGTCATGGCCAGATACACTTCCGCCAACAGCTCCGCATCGAGCAATGCGCCATGCAGGGTACGGTTCGAATTGTTCACACCATAGCGTTTGCACAAGGCGTCCAAATTATTTTTTTGCCCGGGATGCAATTCTTTAGCGAGTTTCAAGGTATCGACGACGCCCGCGCAATAGGTATCGAATGCATTTAAGCCGATCAAGCCCAGCTCATGATCGAGAAATCCCACGTCGAATGGCGCATTGTGGATAATCAACTCTCCGCTCTCCACAAAGGCCAGCAGTTCTTGCGCCACATCGGCGAATTTAGGCTTGTCCTGCAAAAACTCGAGCGCGATGCCATGCACTTGCTGCGCACCGGTATCGATTTCGCGTTCGGGATTGCAGTAGCGATGAAAATGATTGCCGGTAAGCCGGCGATTGACCATTTCCACGGCCGCCACTTCGATGATGCGATGGCCGAGCTTGGGATCCAGGCCGGTAGTTTCGGTATCGAGAATAATTTGCCGCATAATATTTTCAACGTTTATTGATTAGCACAACCGCGATTCGCCAATTGATCCGCGCGTTCGTTTCCCATATGCCCGGCATGGCCCTTGACCCAAATCCATTCGATATCGTGCTGGCTTGCGAGCTGGTCCAGCCGGCGCCATAGGTCTTCGTTCTTGACCGGCTTTTTGTCGGCGGTTTTCCAGCCGCGCTTCTTCCAGCCGATAATCCACTCGCTGATGCCTTTTTGCACATACTGCGAGTCGGTGTGCAGCTTCACCGCGCAGCGCCGGTTCAATGCCTCCAATGCGCGAATCACCGCCGTCAATTCCATGCGGTTATTGGTCGTCGCCGGCTCGCCGCCGCACAATTCTTTTTCCTTGTCACCGTAGCGTATCCAAGCGCCCCAGCCGCCCGGGCCGGGATTGCCCTTGCATGCGCCGTCGGTAAAAATTTCTATCGCTTCAGACAAACTCCTGCTCCTCACTGGTGCTACAAGCACTGGCTTCTTTTTGCGCCACCGGGGCAACGCCGCGCCGCGCTGCCAAGCGCTCATTCCAAGAGGGTAAGATCAAGCGCATGCCCGGTACGCGTTTTTTGGCGAGCAAGCAATACACGCCACCGCCTAAGGGCCACCAACGATCGCCCGCTGCTTCCATGAATTGCAATCGCGTCAGCCAGCGCGCGCTTCGCAACGGCGGCACATAGCATGCAAGCCGCCCCGCCGCCACCTCGAATCCGAGCAGCGCCAGCCAATCCTTGAGCCGCGGCAAGCCAATGAATTTGCCTCGCCAGGGAAATTCACCGCGGCGGCGGCGAAACGCATGACATGCGCCCCACAGGCTCAAGGGATTAAAGCCGGTAATGATCACATGCCCCTCGGGCATCAGAACGCGTTCCACCTCGCGCAAAATTTGGTGCGGCGTGCGGGAAAATTCCAGGACATGCGGCATGAGCACCAGATCCACGCTTTGGCTCGCAATCGGCAAATAATTGAAATCAGTAAGAAGCCGCGCCGGCGCATAAGCATCGAGCGTAAGCCGTAGCGGAATGCGGCTGGTGCGCAGCAAATCGTATTGCGGCAAGCCGAGTTGCAGCGCATTGAAGCCGAAAATATCGCTCGCCGCTTCATCGAAATAGGCCTGCTCGCACGCCAGCACATGGCGCCCCAAGGCGCTATCAAACCAGGGGCGCGCATCGCGCCGGCGCTCAACGAAATGAGGCCCATCAAGATTTGACACGTTATGCCTCCCCGACTATATGCAAATGATCCAAACTATCCCGATTGCGGCTCCAACACCATAAACTGCAGCTACCGGAAGTCACTGGCATCGACCGCGTACCCGGCCATATCACGGGATGCGTGGCCTATTATGGCGCAGAACACCTATTTTGGGTGATACGCTATTCGGATACGATCGCGCATGGAAAGAATAAATTTTAGTCGCATTACAAAGAAAAAACCCTTGACGTTTAAAGCGTTACGCCCGTACCATCGCACCCGATAACAACCCAGAATGAACGCTATTTGATGTGGACAGCACGCGCTAGGCTAACGATCGCCATTTTGATCGCAAGCTTATATCACGGAGGCGCTTTGGCGGCAGATACGGCAGCCATTCCTGCCGCTGTTGCAAGCGTGTCTCCGGCAGAGTCGGCGGCCACCCCGGCGGAGGCGACCTTTCCCGATTCATCCGCTGCGTCAACCACCCCAGACGATACACAGGCTGAAGCGCCCGCTACACCCGCTACGACCGCCGTCACTCCCGAAGAAAAATCCGCTGCCGATGCGTCCAGTGCCGCCGCGCCAGGGCAAGCCGCGATTCTCAGCATCGACCCCGCGCCAAGTAGTGCCGCGCCATTGCTCAAAACAGAGAACAGTCTGGGCGACCCGCAACACGATCTATGGACACGTATCCGCGCCGGCTTCGCCTTGCCCGCGCTGGACACGTCGCTGGTGAAGGAAAACGAAGATTGGTATACCCGCCGCCCGGAATATGTCGCGCGGATGCTGGAACGCAGCAAACGGTATTTATTCTATATCGTGCAAGAAGTCGAAAAGCGCGGCATGCCGACCGAAATCGCGCTGCTGCCGATGATCGAAAGCGCGTTCAACCCGAACGCCTATTCGCGCAGCCACGCCGCCGGTATTTGGCAATTCATTCCCTCCACCGGCCGCAATTACGGATTAAAGCAAAACTGGTGGGTGGACAATCGGCGCAATGTGATTGCCGCCACCAACGCCGCGCTCGATTACTTGCAAAACCTGCACGACATGTTCGGCGATTGGGAGTTGGCGCTCGCCGCGTATAACTGGGGCGAAGGCTCGGTGGCGCGCGCCATCGCCAGAAACGAGGCCAAGGGCTTGCCCACCGATTATCTCAGCCTGCACATGCCGAAAGAAACCCAGTCCTATGTGCCGCGTCTAATCGCGATCAAGAACCTGATTCAACATCCGCAAGATTTCGGCATCGATTTGGGCGTGGTACCCAATACGCCCTACTTCACGCAAATTACGCTGACGCAGCACATCGATGTCGCGCTCGCGGCGAAGCTCGCGGAAACCCCGCTGAAAGAATTCACCTCGCTCAACCCGAACTACACCCGGCCGGTAATTCAAGCCAAAAATCCCATCACCCTGCTGTTGCCGGTGGACAAGGCGGAAGTCTTCGCATCCAATCTGGAAAATTACAGCAAGCCCTTGGTATCGTGGCAAGCCTATTATGCGAAGCGCGGCGAAAAGCTAGTGTCCATCGCCCGCCACCACGGTATTTCCAGTACGCGGCTAGAAGCCGCCAACGGCATCACCCTCAGGCGCGGCCGCCTCACGCGGAACCAAGTCCTACTGGTGCCGGGCAAGGGTGGCACCAGCCTTGAAACCGCATCGTTCAATATTCCCATCGGCATATCCGACTCCCCATCGCACGCCAAGCTTTATACCGTGCGCAGAGGCGACACCCTGCTTTCCATCGCCAAGCATGCCGGGGTAAAAGTGTCTCAGATAAAAGCCTGGAATCACATCCGCTCCAGCCGGCTCGCGATCAACCAGAAACTGCATCTCAACCCGATTCAGAAAACCCATACTAAAATCGCCCGCGCAAAAACCGTTCACCGCACCACCCTCGCTTATCGCGCATCACGGCACCAGCGATACACCGTGCGCCGCGGCGACACGCTCTCCTCCATCGCACAGCGTTTCGATGTTGAACTACACGACTTGATGCGCTGGAACAAACTCTCCTCCAGAAAACGCCTGCATCCGGGCGACAAAGTCCTCATCCTCGCCAAGAACGATTGATTATGTCTCCAGCAAGTTGATGTGCGCTGGTGTCACATAGGCCAAACCCTCGAATTTGTGTTTAAGCATAGGCCTTATGTTCGTTAGCGAACCGACGCGCTAGCACATGGCACGTACGCTTGCATCACACATTACTTAGGAGGTTTTCATGAAAACACATTCATTGCTATGGCTTGGCCTGGTCGCGGCAGGCAGCTTGGCGGGCTGCGCTACGCCGGATCAACGTCAGGCCAGTTCGAACTCCGGCTATAGCAGCAACTATATCGCCTATGGTGTTGTCGATTCCATCCAGCAATCGCGCGGCGGTGTCGCGGATAGTGGAATAGGCGCAGGCACCATCATCGGCGGAGTCGTCGGCGGCGTATTGGGTAATCAAGTCGGCAGCGGTAC
>Ga0315268_10006797_pt1 | contig 12129 bp, 6 predicted proteins | sample C1_top_MG_FD_204535 | JGI IMG/M metagenome (GOLD analysis project Ga0315268, IMG submission 204535) | Sediment microbial communities from Yellowstone Lake, YNP, Wyoming, USA - C1_top | ecosystem: Environmental > Aquatic > Freshwater > Lake > Sediment | place: USA: Wyoming | collected 2017-08-01 | reverse complement strand
ACACTGGAGTCGCCGGCCCCAACTACTTCCAGTTAAATAATGAACAGGTGGCTCCCTTAAATACCAACTGGGATCTTCTGGTCGGTGGTACCAGTACCGCTTCGGCCAATATTGCTCTTCAAGCCGCGACCGGTAACATTGGTGTACTTGCTGGTGCGGGTATAGATACTCTCTCAGCTGGAGTTCTAAACTTGGGCAACAGTGTCGCTACTACTATCAATATTGGAAGCACAAATATTGGCCGTGCTATCAATATCGGTACAGGTACCAGTGTTGATACCATTAATATGGCCACCGGAACATCAGGCGCCGATGTGGTAAATATTGGCAGTAACAATGCCAGTAATATTACTCTTACAAGTGGTGCCGTACTTTCAATAAATGGTAGCACCAATTCTGTCATCAATTTTCCCAATTTTGATGTTGCTACTACCGGAAATATCACTGTTACTGAAGGTTGGGGTCTTGATTCCAATTCTTCAGGAAGTATAACTTTGGGAGAAATCAATGCTACTTCAATCAGTCTTGGAACTTCTGCCGCCACTGTTTTTGATATTGGAGTCGGTGGTAGCCTAGCCAGAACTTTCAACATTGGCACTGGCACCGGCATCGATACAATAAATATTGGGACAGGTGCTAGTGGGGCCGACATTATTAACATCGGCAGTACTAATGCTGGTGCTGTTGCTTTAAGAGGTGGTGCAAATTCACTTATTGATTATCCCAATTTTGACGTCACTACCTCCGGCAACATTACCGGTAATGATGTCACCGTCTCTGGTGGCGATCTTTATATTACCGGCCAAGCTTCCTCAACTTCTACTACTTTAGGTACAGTTTATTACGACACTGACGACAACAATTTGTATGTTTACACTAATACTGGCTGGGTAGATCTTACCGTCCAAAGCAGCGGTAACCAGACTCCTTGGACAGCTGATATTGACGCCGATGGTTTTGACCTTAATGACCTTTCCAACATCTTGTTCCGTGAAACCACAGTCGCACCCACTGCCACCGACGTTAGTTTCTATCGTGACAACTCCGGTGATTTATCTGCCAATGTGCTCTCCGCCAAAACCTTCAATATCGCAGTTAATGGCACAGATGAGTACAATTTATCCTCATCAGGACTGGAGTTTAACAGCAACAATATCACTGGGATTGGCACCAATTTAACCGCCTCCGGCGCCCTCACTATTTCCTCTACTGGATCTAATAATGTCACCTTAGATACCGGAGTCGGCGGCACAGTTTCTATTTGTAATTCCGCCAATTGCGACACTATTCAAATCGGCACCAATCTCGATGCCGACACTATTTCTATAGGTGATGCCACAGACACTTTCGCACTCGCCAGTACTACCTTTACTGTCTCTGCTGGCGCTGTATCCGGAGTCTCTACTATGTCCACATCCGGTGACTGGACCTGGACTGCCAGTACTCCCACTATCACCATTAATTCCGGTGAAGTCTGGACTTTAGGTAATGGCGCTGGTTCCGATAATATTTCTTTTGATCTCACTAATAATGTGTTTCGTGTAGGCGACAGCACTAATGGCTTTAATTTTAACGTGGATACAGGCCCCAACTATACAGGTTCCACCAGACCCGCTAAAAGAATTACCATCAGCCCCGAATACCCTGGCGCGGTTTTAACCACTTTTAATGGCAATGCTACCGATACCAATATCACCGGCAACATGACCTCTGACATAGAAAGTAATACTACCGACAAACAACGCACCTATTATGAATGGCTCCGAACACAAACCACCCTACATTACTACACTGTCGCCGTCAGGGTAACCTTACCGCAAGATTTCAGTAATTGGGCCACTTCCAATGCCCTCCAAGTCGATTACGAAGCCACTAGCAATAACGCCGCCAACAATGTTCTGGACCTTCGCATTTATCTTGAAAACAACGGCACTCCCGTCACTGCCGCTACCGGTAAAGTTCCCACCGCTGGAAATACTTGGGAAACAATTACTGTTGATGATGTCGGTACCGGTATTACCGACGGAGGATTGGATGATACCATTGGAACTGACTGGGATACGGCTGGTCAAACAGCGATTATTTACCTGCGTATGGGCTCACTCAGCAGTAATCATATGCGCATTAGTGACATCAAGTTAAATTATCTGGCTAAATATTAAAAACTATGCCAAAACGTTTATTGACTTTTTTTTTATTACTTAATTTAATATTTCCTTGGCCGGCGTTTGCCCAAGAAAACGCTACTCCCTCAGCCGTATTTGACGTGGCCACCTCATCAGCAACACTTGCCCCCGAACCTTCTCCTGAATTATTGCCCTTGCTTCTTCCCGACCAAAATCAAAATACTGCTCAAATTAAGCAAAATACCGTCATTCGTAACCTTTCCAAATCCTCATATTCTTCCAAAGATAAAATCTCATTAGTAGTTAGTTCCGGCAAAGCCCAAGATACCCAAATAAAAATATTTAACCCCGACGGGGTCGAAGTCTCCGCCCTTTTAGAAACTATTCACCAGGAAAATCCCGCTGTCATTACCTTAACTATGCCGGCTCAATTCAAATCCGGTCGCTATCGAATAGTCATAACTGCCACCGATGGCACCACCTCAACCCAAGATTTTCTCTGGGGAGTCTTGGCTATCAATCCGGATCAATCTCTGTATACTCCCAACTCTATTGCCAACTTTTCTCTAGCCGTCCTTGATGAAACCGGTCTAATGGTCTGTGACGCCGACTTAACTTTACAAATCAAAACACCAACCGGAACTACGGATTCCCCGGAGATAAAAGTCTCTCCTGTTTGTTCTACTAAAGACTTTACTCTTGAACCTGACTACTCCGCCTCCTACCAACTAACATCAATAGGTACTTATCAACTTACCCTAACCGCCGTTACAAAAAATGGCACTTATTCAATTAAAGATTCCGTGGAGGTAGTAGATCATCCTGACTACATTATAAAACGCACTTCCGCCACCCGTATTTTTCCACCCAAGGAATACCCCATGCTTTTGGATATTACTTTCAATGCCTCTTATTCGGGCCAAATTGTCGAGTCTGTTCCGGCTGTTTTTGCGATCGGTCCCAATGCCAAATCTACTCCTTATGACCAAATCGAGCTCGCCACCTCCTCCGCTACTACTCGCGTCCTCAACATTCCCGAACTACATTTACCTTTTGACGGTGTTTTTCCAATTTCTCAAACTTTTGGCTCTCAACCGGATGACCAATTGCTGGCCCAAAAATATGAGGCTTATGGAGTAGTTGGTCACGATGGCACCGATTTTGCCGTTCCCATTGGTACTCCGGTCATCACTATCGACGACGGCATCGTGGTCTCCGCCGATGTCAATGGTACTTATGGCCAAACCATAGTTATCGAACACTCTTGGGGCAAATCCTATTATGGTCATCTTTCTCAAATTACCACTACTGTTGGTTCCAAACATCTCAAAGGTCACCCCATCGGTATTTCCGGCAATTCTGGTCTTTCCACTGGTCCACATTTGCACTTAAGTGTCAAACCCAATAATTCCGATCCGGATAATGGCTATTATGGTAAAGTCAATCCCCTGCCATACTTGGGGACTATTGTTACCGAAAACGGTCTCACTTATACTACCGGTTTGCCTGGCGATTCCAATTCTGTTACAAGACTTATTTGGAATATAAACGCTCAGGCAGGTGACAAACTTTCCCTCGGTTACAACTATCAAGTTCCCAACTTTAGCCCCCAATTTTATTTGGTCGGACCTCTGCAAATTGGCAGCTATCAAGAACCCCGCCAGTGGCAACTGGCTATCGACGCCGACGGCTCCGGTACTGCCACTGTTACTCCTAATATTGGCGAGCCGGGACCAGGGTCAGCTGACTATATTTATACCTTTACCTATACCGCCACGGAAACTATGGATTCAGGAGGAATTTCTATCACAGTTCCATCTAGCGGTGCAACAAACTGGTCCGCTCCCCAAGGTGTCTCCGGCACTGCCGGCTACACCACCGTCACCACCACGGCTACCGCCACCACCGCTAATGTCCTGGACAATGCCGATTCTGAAACTCCCGCTAGTGGAGTCTGGCAGGAAAACGACCAGGATATGTGCGGTAGTGCCACGACTCTAAATGGCGCTGCCGATATTGTGGTTGATACTACCAACAAACAAGAAGGCACCGGCTCAATTCAGTGTGCCAGTGCCGGTTCTGCCAGCGATACTTCTGATTCCTGGGGATTTATTTACAACGCTAACCAAAATTGGGCTACTGCCTGTGCCGGCGGTGCATGCACCCAGATTGCTTTTTGGGTCCGCCCTGCGGTTGCCGGCACCACCGGTCGGGCTGAATTTGCCTGGAGCGGTACTACTGATGTTCAGGCAGGTCGTATCGCCGCCTGCACCCTGCCGGCTCTTTCCGATACCACTTGGACCTATGTCAAATGTAATCTTTCCGGTACCCTAACCACAGTTCGTTCTTTTGGTTTTATCTGTATCGGTTCCGGCAATACCTGTTCTCCTTTTGAAGATGGTGTAGTCAATATAGACTATGTTCTCGCCGGCCCCGGCAGTCCCACTTTCGCCGGCTCTGGTCCTTGGGATATTACCGTCAGATTTCTGAACATGGCCAGTACTGAAACTGCAGTTGTCCAATATGGAAACTCTGCCGCAAATTCCGGCGTTACCAATTCCAGCACTGATAGTACTCACATCTTTACCACCAAATCCCGTACTACTTCCGCGGGCACTCTTACCAATATTTCCAACAGCCCTTGGATTACTATCACCAGAGGAAACAGCTATCTAATGCGTCACGGAAAGTGGTTTAATAGTAGTGACATTATTCAACCCTTTGCCTTTTAAAATATGAAATATATTATTCCGTTATTTATTATTGGAATTTGGTCATTGATTACCGCCAATCCCGGCTTAGCTCTGTCTTCTTGCGATGCTTCCGTCTCCGAAAACACCGCCGCCTCTAATTCAGAAGCCACTTTCAACTTTTCCATCCACAATTCCGATTCAGTTGATTACAATTGGGTCAGAATTTCGCGTCCTTCGGCTGTTTACTACACCCTCACCGGCGGCGACGCTCCTGGTTGGCAATCTGATACCAACGAAGACTGGCTAAATTTTTATGGTAATAGTGTTTATCAAAATAACACCGTCAATTTTAGCGTCGATGCTACTATTGCTAATTTCACCTCTGATTCCATTGCCTGGATTGTCGAAGTCTCCGATAATGATGGCGGAAATACCTTTAATTGTACCGGCAGTCTGGGTACTTCTATTATCATAGAAACTCCCCAGTTGACCTTATCAAATATTACCGTTTCTTCTGTTTCTCAAACTTCGGTCAAAATATCCTGGACATCAAATATTTCTACTGCTTCTACCCTCACTTACGGACTTACCAGTCCCCCGGATCAAACAGCCACTTTATCCACTCTTTCCACCTCTCACTCACTCACCCTTACCGGTTTGTCTGCCGATACTTCTTATTACTATCAAATATCCGGATCGGATAATATCTATACTTTTTCTACCTCGGCCACAGCTACCACCACCACCGTCCAAATTACTCCTACCCCTAGTGCTGATAACACCAAGCCCCATGTTGTTTTGACCAATTTTAACTCAGATAAAATTTATTCCAAAACTATTCCTGTCTCCGGCACCGCTTTTGACGCCAATGGCATATCTAAGCTTGAATATTCCCTCAACAATGGAGCTATCTACACCACCATTCCAAATCAAGCCAGCTTAGGCAGCCAATCCGTTAGCTTTTCATTTACCGCCAAAGTAAGTCGTGATGGCAAATATTCACTCCTGGTACGTGGCACTGATGCTTCAGGTAACACCGGTCTCAGCCCCGCTTATGCATTTTCCGCCGATATTACCCCCCCGGCAATCACTCTTTCCTCCGACCTTACCAAACCACTTCCGCAATCACCTGTTGTCAAAGGTTCTGTCTCGGATAAATCAGGCATAGCCAAATTAGAATATTCTCTTGATGGCCAAAATTTTTCCAAAATATCCGATTTAGAACTAAATTCCGCCTCCACCAATTTCAGTTTATCCCTACCTATCCGCCAGGATGGCAACTACACTCTCAGTATTCGTGCTACCGACATGGCTGAAAATATTCAAATTGAAAATTATCCTTTACTTATTGATCGCCTGCCTCCCAGAGTGGCTGTTCCTATTTTCTCTAAAGATTCTCAAATTCTATTTCCGGACTCTCAGAATACTGTTCAACTCCTTACTCAATCTGATATCAAACTCTCTCTCTCATTAATTGGTGGAGTGGTCACCGCTACCGCCTCTGCCTTCTCAGTTGACCAGAAGACTATTTCTTTTTCTTTAAAACCTATCCCGGGAACTCAAATTTGGACCACAATTCTAAATTTTTCCACCCCCGGTTTGTGGAAAATTAGTCTTCTTGCTGTTGATGGCGCCGGCAATTCTGCCAATATCTCTTTGCCTGATATTTTTGCCCTTTCTCCCGGTCAAATTATCGCCAACCGTTCCACCAAACTCTCAGTTTTCCAATACGATCCCACTACTCACAATTTCCGCTTATGGCAAGGAGATAGTTATGGCTATCAAAACCCCCTTACCCTACCCCTTTCCCAACCATTTTGGTTATATCTGCCGGAAGGTAAATATTACCTCAAAGCCGAAAGTCCGGGATTTCAAGGCCAAATCACTCCCATTTTTGAGCTGTCTCAACCTACTCCTATAAACCCAACTTTTACTCTGAATCCCTGGCCATTTAAACTGCCTTTTTTCTGGTTTCCCCAAATCGTCAATTACCAACCTTCAATTTTTACTGCCCTCCCCGAAACTGATCTCAACCTACCATTACAAAATTATTTTGCCCGTGGTCAAAATCACCTCATAATTTTAGTTTCACCGGATTCGCCATATTTTTCTTCCATTTTAAATTATTTAACTCAATTTTCTCCGCCCCCAAACATCCAGCTAAATCTCGTACTTCCTCATCTTAGTGTCGCTCAAACCCAAATTTTGACTTCAAATTTACCCCCGCAAATTAAAATTCTACCCGATCCCGATGGTGATATCTCCGGGTTTTTCCCCGTCAGTAGTAACCCCCAATGGCACTTGATTGACCGTAGCAACCGTCTCCGTTTCCAATACTCCTCATTGCCTTCCTTTGCAGAACTATTAAACTTAGTTAATCGTCTTAATTAAAGTGACCCTGCCCTTATGTGGATCTATTTTGTCGGAGAAAATTTAAATTTTGCCATTAGTTTGCTGACCGGCATCGCATTTTAATCCGCCGGCTGGTTGTATTATGACGCCGGCAAGACCTCTAAAACGATATCTCTATCACTGGGCCATCTCTCCCTGGGAGTATCATTTTTCCTTCAAGCTATCTTTCCTAATCATTGGCTTTTTCACACCTTCTTCGTCCTGGGCCTCTCCATAATTCTCACCTCTCTGACTTTTGAAAAACTTCAACTCAAACCTTCCGTATTTGTTCTCCCCTTTCTTCCCAAAATACTTTTCAATCTCCTAAATCCGGTTCTGGCCGTTAGTGTAGCTGTCTTGTATTGGCGTAAAGCCACCAAAGGCTTGGAGAAACATCTACTGCCACTATTTCGTATCTACGCCCTGCTTTCTATATCTGAAATATTTGCTCTACACTATCTTTTTGCCGATACCCAGAATCCGCTTTTGTTTCCCTTTCTCAAAACTTACGGTGTTTTTTGGACTATTCGCCAATTATTACTACTAACTGCCAGTATTTTACTTTCCCACTGGGTTTTCAATTATCTACTCAAACGGTTACAAACCCAAGTCTTCATCTTTCTCAATTTTCTTGTAGCCATTATTTTTATTACCACCACCTTTAGTTTTTCTGCTCTGATTTTTACTAATCTTCAAGCCTCCATTCTTCGCCAAACTACAGTCGAAACCAAAATGTTTAACAACTATCTCGAATCTCAAAAATCCCAATTGACTTCCGATACTCAAGCTTTTACTCAATCGCCTAAGCTTTTACAAGCCTTGCAAACCGTAGATAAACCCACTCTGGCTACGATGGCTGCCCAATTTCTCCTCGACAAACACCATTCATCTCTCATCGTCACCGACCCTCAGGGGATTGTTCTCACCCGTGGCGAAAATGAAATATCGGGTGACAGTATCACCTCTCTTGAACCTATTGCCAGGCTGGTCAGGATCTCGGACAAATTACTACTTCAAGTTGTCACCCCGGTTAATATCGATAGTAAACTTATCGGCACTATAATTTCGGCTCAAACTTTGGATTCTGCTTACCTTTCCCGATACACCAAAAACACCGATCAAAATCTGCTCCTTTTTTCGGATAGTCAGATTGTTGCTTCCTCATTCCGTCCGGAATCACTGTTGGGCCTAAAAACCCCAAAAAAAAATCCCTCCTCACTGGTCTTATTAGGTCAGGATTACTTTGCCTCGTACTTACCCCTCACTGATCAGGACAATCTCCCCCTCGGGAACCTGGTTTCAATCCTGTCAGTAACCAGTATTGTCGATTTAGCTACAAATACTTTACGCTCTGCTTTTTTGATTATTTTAGCTTTGGAAATTATTTTCCTTTTCCCGTCTTTTCTTATAGCTCGTTTCCTGGAAAAACAGTATAAATGAAACTCAGGCAACAAATCCTCCTTCAGCTTAGTCTTGCTCTCGGTATTATCTTAAGTTTAATTTTTGTCCTTGCCAATATTGTCATCAAAGATCGTTTTCAAAAAATAGAAGTTGACCAAGCTATGACAAATATCAACCGGGCAGAAGATGCATTAAAAATTTATATAGAAAGTGTTAAGCCACAGGTGGCTGATTGGGCACAATGGGATGATACTTACAATCATGTTCAAAAATTCGACCAAAGTTATGTCGATTCAAATTTAGTGGCAGCCACTATCGCAAACTTGGATATCAACTACATTCTTATTTTCAATAACTCCCACAAATTAGTTTCGCAATTGTTTATCAATTCCCAAGGAGAACTCCAACCCCCGGATCAAACTCTAATAGATTTCCTCACCAATAAGCACCCTGACTTAATAACTTTCCGGCAACCCGGAATTAATTTTACCGGAATTGTCAATGTATCAAACATAAACCATACCCTTAGTAGTTACGCTATCTCCAATTCCTATGGCACTGCTACTCCGGCCGGTGCTATCATTTTTGGCAGAATAATTGACGACGAATTAATTGCTAAACTCAGTGACACAACTTCTCTAAAAATACTTTTTAACCCTCCCTCGTCACCAAGTTTAATAAACCCTGACATAAGTATCCAATCATTCAATTTGTTAACCATTAAAAAAACTATCATGGATGTATTTGATCAACCGGTATTTGATCTGACTGTCTTACGCGACAGACCTGTTTTTCAAGGCTATCTTCAAACGATTAACTTTTTCATCGCCATATTAATTCTCGCCTTCATTCTTACCAATCTAATTCTTTATTTCATCATCCATAATACCCTACTTCGTCGACTCTTCCAAAATATTATTACTATCAAAGATATTGACGCTTCCGGTCTTACCTCTGAGCGAGTCAAAATAACCGGTACCGATGAGCTCGCCACCTTGGGAAACAGTATCAATTCAATGTTAAATCGCCTGCAAACTACGCAAAATTCCCTCCAGGAAAAAATCGACCAATCTGAAAAAACCACCCAAGCCATGATCAATATATTAGAAGACGAACACAATCTCGAATTTAGCCTCAAAAAGGAACGTGACCAAGCCCAAACCCTGATTTCCTCCATGGGAGAAGGTTTACTGGTAGTCGATATCAATCGCAAAATAACTGCTATTAATCCCGTCGCCGAAAAATTACTGGACTTACCTGCCTCTCAAGCCATTGGCAAAATTTGGTCAGACCTGATATCGACTACCAAAGGTCAGGACAAAACCCCTACTAAAGAACGCACTTTTACCAAATCCCTGACCGAAGGCAAAACAGTTATTACTAAACTTGAAGATGACCATTATTTTTTCAGTTCCACCGGAAAATCATTTCCCATTATTTCCGTCACCGCCCCAATTATTAACAATGGTCAAATTATTGGCGCTATCAATCTTTTCCATAACGCTACCTCGGAAAAAGAAGCTAAGCAATATATTGAGAAACAGGTTATCGATAGAACCAAAGAACTTAATAATGAAAAGGCGCGTATGACTGCCTCACTTACTAATTTACCTATAGGATTTATTCTTACCGATAACCAAAATCAAATCGTATTTTCCAACTCTATCTCTCAAACTTTACTTCAAAACCACTCTTTACTGGAATTTTCTGATTCTATTTCCCGGTGCAAAAAAACTCTCACTCCCGTCGAAATTAAGCAATTGGTTTTAGAAAACAAATATTTACACCTATTTTTTGTCCCCATTCTTACCGCTTCTCCCCAAAAAGAATGTATCGGGGCCGCCATCTTAATTGAAGATATCACCGAAGCTAAAATCATCGAACGTTCCAAAGATGAATTCTTTTCGATCGCCAGTCACGAACTACGAACTCCATTAACCGCTATCCGGGGTAATTCTTCGCTCCTTACTGAATATTATTCAGATAAAATTACTGATCCCAATGCTAAAGAAATGATCAACGACATTCACGAAGCCAGTATCCGTCTTATAAGTATCGTTAATGACTTTTTAGATCTCTCCCGTTTGGAAACCGGTAAAATCTCCTTCAAACTGGAAACATTTCCCGTTCTTCCCCTTGTAGAAGAAGTTATCAAACAATTTACCGAAAGCTCACCCAATCCCCAAATAATCTTAATTAATTTAGTCACTGACTCCTCAATCTCCGCCCATGCCGACCGTGAACGCACCCGTCAAGTCCTTACTAATTTGATCGGCAACGCCTACAAATACTCCGAAAAAGGCGAAATCCGTGTTTCTATCAACATTTTGGGTTCTTCTCTACAATTTGATATTTCTGATACCGGCCGAGGAATTGCTCCCACCCAGCAAACTCTTCTATTTCGCAAGTTTCAACAAGCCGGAGAAAATCTCTTTACCCGTGATACTAGCAAAAGTACCGGACTGGGACTATATATTTCCAAATTAATTCTCGAGGGTATGGGAGGTAAAATATGGCTCACTTCATCCATCTTAAATATAGGATCGGTTTTCTCATTCCAACTCCCTCTTGCAACTCAAATCTAAACCAATACAATAGACATTAAGATCATTAATATGACCAAAATTCTCATTGTCGAAGACGATCCTCTCATGCAGCGCATGTACCAAAAAATCTTTTCTTTAGAAAATTATGACGTGATTACTGCTGACAACGGCGAAGATGCTCTTCTAAAAATCCGCGAAGTCAAACCTACTATAATTCTGCTTGATGTCATGATGCCCAAGCTCAACGGTTTCCAGGTTCTGGAAAAACTCAAAAGCGATCCCGACACCAAAAAAATTCCTGTTATCATGCTTACCAATCTGGCAGGCGCTCAAGATGCCGAAATAGCCTTAGAAAAAGGTGCTGTCAAATACATTGTTAAGAGTGAACATGATCCTAAATCTATCGTTAATATGGTCAAAGAAATCATTGCTGGTTACACCCGCAACGAAGTTCCCACTACTTCCGCATGAAGATAAAACTTTCACCAAAGATCCTGATCTCTATGGCTCTTATCGGACTTGGCTTAATTTCTGCCTTTTTTATCTTTAAATATCTTCAAGTTTCCCAAGAACTGGCTACACTCAAAGCCGATCCAACCCAACTTACTACTCTTTTAGAATCTGAAAACAGAAAGATCTTGGATAAACTTGGCTCTCTTATTCAGCTCCCCCAGGAAACTCCCCGAATAGTTACTATTACCGACAAAGCCTCAATTCAAAATGAGCCCCTCCTTTCCAAATCCGAGGTGGGCGATGCTTTTCTCATCTATTCCCAAGCTAAAAAAGCCATTCTTTACCGCCCTTCCCAAAACAAAATTATTGATGTTATTCCTATTTCTGCCCCGGCTCCTACTATCATCCCCACTAACACTCCTAAACCTTGACAATTTGTGATACAATTCCTGTCATTGTGGAAGTCCTGAGCATTTAGCCGAAAGACGCTACCACCACATACATATATGGGTAAAAAGA
>Ga0315268_10006796_pt1 | contig 12130 bp, 10 predicted proteins | sample C1_top_MG_FD_204535 | JGI IMG/M metagenome (GOLD analysis project Ga0315268, IMG submission 204535) | Sediment microbial communities from Yellowstone Lake, YNP, Wyoming, USA - C1_top | ecosystem: Environmental > Aquatic > Freshwater > Lake > Sediment | place: USA: Wyoming | collected 2017-08-01 | reverse complement strand
CAGATTGGCGGGACGCGAAGGGGCGATTCCCACCAAACCAACGCCAACGAGCACGCCAGCGACGACCAGGCCACCGAACCTCGACCCCTCGACGTCGACGGCGACGTCGACGGCCTTTCCGGCTCCGGTGCACCCACTGACTCGATCGCTGCGCTCGCGTTTTCCCTCGGCCTCGACGAGCAGCGCCTCCGCGCCGCCGACGTCGCCCTCGAGGGCCGCCTGCTCACGGTGCTATCCCCGGCCTGGGAGCTGCCACCGGTCGCCGTCCACGCCGAGCTCGAGACGCGCGCCTGCCGTCGTCGCGTCGAGGGCCGCGCGCAGCGCGTCGCCGCGAGCCTCGCCGAGCTCGGCCTCGCCACGCGCCGGCTGCACGTGTGGGTCGGCAGCGGCGCCGTCACGAGCTGCGTCTCGCCCTACAGCCGCGAGCTGCGCGACGCGCTGCTCGCCTGGGGCGCGGCGCACCCCGAGCTCGTGGGGGCCGACATCGATCTCGGCCTCCCCGCGAGCGAGGACACGCTCTACGCGCTCGCCGCCGACTTCCTCGCGAGCGACCTGGCGCTCGGCGTCGAGCGCGACGCCGCCGATCGCACCGTGGGCATCCAGCGCCTCGAGGCCGACGGGCTACCGTTCGAGCTCGTCGACCTCCAGCGGGTCGAGCCGCGGGTGTGCGACGCGCGCCTCGGCGCGTTCGGCCCGCCCGCCGACGCGCCGGTGCTCGTGCGCGTCAGCACCGACCTCGAGGATGACACCGGCGCCGGCCTGAGCTCGCTCTTGCGCCTGCTGGCGGAGCACGTGGCCTCGGTGACCGTGCTGCTCGAAGGCACCGCGCTCGAGCACCCGCCGGGCGCCGTCCTCCTGCCCGCCGCTGCCATGCGCTGGGCCGGCGAGTCGCTCGTGGTGCTGCCCGGGGCGCGCGCCCCCAACGCCGGCGACTTCGGCGGGCTCGCGCCAGGCGTGGTGCCGGGCGGCGTCGTGCTGTCGGCGGCGCACACGAGCCTGCTCTCCACGGCGCACCTCGCGGAGCTGGCGCGCGCCTACGCGCTGCGCGCCGTCGATGTGGGCGGGGCCGCGACCCTGGGCGCCGTGGCCGAGGTGGTGGCCACGGGCACCCTGCCGCCGTCGTGTGCCCTGCACTGGGCCCTCGTGGCGACGGAGCTCGTGGGCAGCGGCCGGCCCTCGGTCGCGAGCACGGGCGGCCTCGCGGCCTACGCCATCACGGCCCTGCGGGAGATCCTCGGGGGCGGCTCGCAGCGCCCGGCCCCGACGGCCCCGCGCGATCGCCCGCGCCCCTCGTCGGGTCGCACCGTGCGCCTCAAGGCTTGAGCCGTCAGTCCTCGAGCTCGCCGGCGCGCTCGGTCAGTATGTCCTCGACGAGCCGCCGCGAGCTCGGGTCGAGGTCCACGAACTCGACGCCCATGCCCGGCGCCGGGTGGTCCGCCGGGTTCACGTGCGCCACCCGCGCGAGCCCGTCGATGAGGCGCGAGCCGTCGTCGAGGCGAAACTGCAGGTAGACGGTGGTGCCCACGGGACGCGGGTCGACGGTGCGAATGAACATGCCGCCGGCCGAGACATCGCTCGAGTAGACCCGCATGAACTCGTCGAGGTCGTGCAGGCGCAGCTGCACGAGCATCCGCAAGGGCAGTCGGCGTTGCGCGCGTCGCTCGACACTGACCACGGGCGGCTCGCTCTCCCCCTCCCCGGCCTTTCGGCGATCTCAACCGTCCACGTCGAAACGATACCGCACCAGCAGCGGCGCGCCACCATTCGCGACCCAGAACGACTGGGCGCTCTCGTTCCACACCGCCGTCGACAGCTGGAACTCGGCGACGCGGTGGCCGCGGAACCAGGCGCGCGCCGAGTCGATGAGGGCACGACCGACGCCCTGGCGGCGGCACGAGGCGGTGACGGCGATCTCCGAGATGAAGCCCACCTCGCTGATGCGGTAGATCGCCGGATTCTTGGCGAGCCACCCCAGGCAGAAGCCCACGGGCCGCCCGTCGAGCTCGGCGAGCTGCAAGAAGCCGTCGTCGCGCCCGAGGATCTCGTGCGCCAGCGCCCGCCAGCGCACCACCGCGTCGTCGGCGAGGGCGAAGCGCTCGTCGGTGCGCTCGTGCAGATCCATCAGCTCCTGCCAGATGGCGGCCAGCGCCGGGACGTCGGCGTGACGTGCCGCGCGGACCCGCAATGCGTGGGAAGGGCTCGCGACCATCGCGATCGAATCTATAGCACCGGCCCCCCCCTGCGCCAGGCGCGGGCGGGGCGCGCGGCGCGGCACGGGGTTGCCGATCTCGACGCCCTACCGCTGCCAGCTCGCGAGGTACTCGGCCTTGCCTGGCGTCACTGCGCCCAGGCGCACGTCGGGGTCGGTCGCGTGGGTGGCGACGAGCGCGGCGAGGAAGGTCGAGCAGTGCAGCTGCAGCAGCAGCTCGTCGTAGAGGCCGGGCGGGTACGTGAGGGTAGCACGCACCTGCATCCGCCCGCCGGCCTGGCCCATGGGCTCGGTCGTCATCTCGGTGCCCTGGTGAAACGAGCCCCAGCGCTTGCCGGCGCCCATGACGACGAGGGACGGCGACAGCAGGACCATGATGGCGCGGAAGATGGGGTTGCGGATGAGCCGGTCGATGTTCTTCTGGTTCCACGCGCGGAACGCGACGTCGTCATGGAAGCAGCGGTCGCGGATCATGAGGTAGATGGCGTTGCCGGCCGCCTCGGGGATCCATTCGCCGGCGACACGCTCGGCAAAGAAGTCGGCGAGGGCCGGGGGCAGCGACGCGTCCTTGCCGAGGTCGGGGAAGTCCTCGCCCACGTGCTCGAGGACGTGGCGGTTCATCCAGCACGACGGAAACGACGAGACGCCTTCGGTGAGCCTGCCGACGTAGGTGGCCGCGCGCGGATACCGAGCAGGATCGAGCTTTGGCATCGAAGCCCCCGCCACCGGTATAGCCGAGGCCGGCGCGCGCGTCGACCGGGTTCTCAGCGACACGGCGCCCGCCGAGAGCCTGGGCACCGGCCGGCCCGCTCAGATCACAACGTCGAGGATGAGTCGCTCGACGAGCCGCCCGACGACCCAGCGCCGATACGCGGCGGTGCTGCGGACGTCGTCGATGGGCGACACCCCGGCGCGTGCCAGCGCCGCGACCTCGGCCGCGAGCGCCGCGCTCGGTCGCGCGCCCTCGCACGCCTGCTCGGCGTCGACGAGGCGCACCGGTGTGGGCGCGACGCTGCCGGCCGCGAGGCGCACGTCGCGCAGCCGCGCGGCGTCGCGCGCGAACGTGAAGGCCACGACCACCTTGCTCACGGCCTGGGCCGCCCGGGTGCCGACCTTGCGAAAGACCTGCACGGCGTCGCGGCGCCGGCGCGGCAGGCGCACGCGCACGATGAGCTCGTCGCGCTCGAGCGCGAGCTGGCGGTAGCCCCGGTGCAAGCTCGCCGACGCCACTCGCCGGCTGCCGCGGGTGCTCGCGCATTCGAGCTCGGCGCCGAGCGCGAGCAGCACGGGCAACGAGTCGCCGGCGGGTGAGGCAGTGCCGATGTTGCCGCCGAGCGTCGCCCGGTTCTGGATCTGCCACGCCCCGACCTGTCGCGCGGCCTGCGCGAGCATGGGCGCGTGCCGCAGCACGAGCGGGTCGCGCCCGAGCTCGGCGAAGGTCACCGCGGCGCCCACGTCGAGCACGGCCCCGTCGAGGCGGACGCCGCGGAGCTCGGAGAGCCGGCTCACGTCGACCACGGCGGCGGGAGCGGCGCGGGTGTGCAGCCCCACCATGAGATCCGTGCCGCCCGCGAGGGGCACGGCCGCGAGGTCGGGGTCACCGAGCACGCGCAGCGCGTCGGCGAGCGTGCGCGGGGAGAAGGCGCGAGTCATCGCGGGCTCCGGCGCGGACGGCGCTTCTTCGCCGGCGCGCTGTTCGCGCGCGGGGCCTTCACCGTGGGCTTGGCGCCGACCCGCGGCCTCGCGGCCGGCGCGCGCGTCGGCTTCACCGCCGCCCGTTGCACCGCCCGCACGATGGCCTGGTAGCCCGTGCACCGGCAGACGTTGCCCGCGAGGTGCGTGCGGATCGCGGCCTCGGTCGGCCGGGGCTCGCGCACGAGCAGCGCCTCGGCGCTCATGAGCATGCCCGGCGTGCAGGCGCCGCACTGGACGGCGCCCTCGCTGACGAAGGCCTGCTGCAGGGCCGTGAGCCGCGCGGACGCGAGGCCCTCGACGGTGCGCACCACCCTGCCCTCGAGCTGCAGCATCGGCACGAGGCACGCGCACACCGGCTCGTCGTCGAGCCAGACGGTGCAGGCGCCGCACTCACCCTCGCCGCAGCCCTCCTTGGCGCCCGTGAGCCCGAGCTGGCCCCGCAGCACGTCGAGCAGCCGCGTCAGCGGGTCGCCGACGAAGCGCACCGTCGCGCCGTTCACGGTCAGGGTGATGTCAGCGTCCACGCTTCCTCCCTGCCGCGCCACCGCGCGCCTTGGCACGGGCGGCGCGTGCGCGGCGCGGTGCGGCGACGGGCGGCACGATGGCGTCGCGCTCGAGCGCTTCGAGCAGCCGCTCCGGCGTCGCCGGCAGACGCGCGAGCTCGAGGCCCGTGGCGTTGGCGATGGCGCCGAGCAGCGCCGGAGCGCCGCCGTCGAGGGGCAGCTCGCCCACACCCTTGGCGCCGAAGCCCATCGGGCCGGGATGCTCGAGCAGCACCGCCTCGAGCGGCGGAGCGTCGAGCGCGGTGGGCACGATGTAGGTCGCGAAGCGATCGTTGAGGTAAAGCCCACCGGCCGTCTTCATCTCCTCGAGGCCGCCCCAGCCGAGCGCCTGCAGCGTGCCGCCCTCGACCTGCCCGGCGCACAGCACCGGGTGGACCACGCGACCCACGTCACAGACGGCGAGGGCGCCCACGACGCGCGTCTCGAGCGTGTCGGCGTCGACCTCGACCTCGACCACGTCACTGCCCCAGCTGTAGGCCGGGTAGGCCATGCCCCGGTAGGTCTCCTCGTCGAACTCCTGCCCAGGCAGCGGCTCGAACCGCGCGGTGCGCTCGAGCGGGCCGCGGGCGGCCAGGTACTCGCGAGCCACCTCACGGAAGGGCAGCCGGCCCTTGGACGACACGAGCTCGCCGCCCCAGCACACCGCCGGCGCGCCCAGGCGGTCGCTCGCGAAGGCCTCGAGCTCGGCCACGAGCAGGCGGCTCGCGCGCGCCACGAGGTCGCCGACCACCATGATGGTGCGACTCGCGACGGTGGGACCGGAGTCGGGCGACACGGCCGTATCGGGTAGCGACGTGCGCACGAGCTCGAGGGGCAGCCCGCCCGCGGCGGACGCGGCGATCTGCGCGAAGGCGACGAGCACGCCCTGACCGATGTCGGCGGCGGCGGTGCGCACCTCGAGCAACCCGGCGCCGGTGAGCGCCACGTCGACACGGCCCTGGATGCGCTTCTCGCCGTTGCCGGTGAAGCCGCCGCCGTGCCAGTACAGGCTCAGCCCCAGGCCCCGCCACGGCCCGCCGCGCCCCGCCCGTGCCCGCGCCGCCTCGTTGCGGCGCCAGCGCGCCGCGAAGTCGCTGCGCCGCGCTGCCTCGTCGAGGCACGCGAGGGCGCCCACGCTCGACGTCAGCACCTGGCCGGTGGCGGTGACGTCGCCCTCGACGAAGGCGTTGTGGCGGCGAACGGCGAGCGGGTCGAGGCCGACGGCGCGGGCGATGCGGTCGACGTGCCGCTCCATGGCGAACTGGGTCTGCGGGGCGCCGAAGCCGCGGAACGCGCCGTTCGGGGTGGTGTGGGTGCGCAGCGCGAGGCCGCGAACCCGCACGGCGCGGGCACGGTAGGGGCCGCTCGCGTGCAGCACGCCGCGCGACAGCACCACCGCCGACATGGTGGTGTACGCGCCCGCGTCGAAGAGCACCTGGATGTCGTGCGCGAGGAAGGTGCCGTCGCGCGCGACGGCGCTGCGAACGTGGACGCGCGACGGGTGGCGCTTGCTCGTGGCGACGATGTCCTCGCGGCGGTCGTAGACGATCTTCACGGGGCGCCCCGCGCGCAGCGCGAGCGCGGCCGCGTGGCAGGCGAGGAGGTCGGGCACGTCCTCTTTGCCGCCGAAGCCGCCGCCGGTCACTGCCTGGCGCACGCGCACGCGCGCCGGGGGCAGGCCGGTGAAGCGCGCGACCGCGCTCTGCACGAAGTAGGGGCACTGCAGCGAACCTGTGAGCTCGAGCCCACCGTCGGCGAGCGGTATGGCGACCATGCCCTGGGGCTCGAGGTAGAGGTGCTCCTGGTGGCCCGTCTCGTAGGTGCCCTCGACCACAAGGTCGGCGGCGGCGAACGCAGCCTCGAGGTCGCCGTGGTCGATGCTCGAGCGCGCGAGCACCGCGGCGTCACCTTCGGCGAGCGCGGCGTCGAGGCCGAGCGTCGCCGGCATCACCTCGTAGCGCACGTGCACGGCGGCGGCCGCGGCCAGGGCTCGGGCGCGGGTGGGCGCGGCGACCAGGGCCACGGGCTCGTACGCGTGGCGGACCTCGCGGTCGGCGAGCGCCGGCCAGTCGTCGGCGATGACGTGCACCACGTTGGAGGGCAGGTTGCGCGCCGTGAGCACCACGAGGTCGGGCTCGAGGGCCCGCGCCGGCTCGGCGTCGACCGCGAGCACGCGGGCCCGCGGGTGCGGGCAGCGGACGGCGACGCCATGCCAGGCGCCGGGCAGGCTCAGGTCATCGACGAAGAGGGCTCGGCCGGTGACCTTGTCGGCTCCGTCCGGTCGGGGCGGGCTCTCTCCGACGGGAGCTACGGGCGCGACCATGGGTTCCTCGACGACGGCCACTATCCCGCGGACCCCGAGGGCGGGCAAGGCCGGGTTGCCGTGCCGGCCTCGACGACGCGGTGGGAACGCCCTCGAGCCCGCCAGCGACACTCAGCGTCGCATGGGTGAGGGAATTTCCCAGCTTCGTGTTGCGTCTCGACCGGGACAGCACACACTGTACGGTCGTCGGGGTTAGACGGAGCTTGGGATGTCGGCACGCGGCAGCGGTGACAGCCCCGATGGGGACCTGCTGCGGCTCGTACGCGGCGTTAGCGCGCACGCGCTCGTCACGCTGAGCCCCGACGGCACCGTCCAGAGCTGGAACGCGGGTGCGCGGTCGCTGTTCGGCCACGACCTCGCCGAGGCCCTGGGTCGCCACGTGTCGCTCCTCTACCCCGAGACCGCGAGCTGGACGAGGCATCTCGAGGTCGCGGCGAGCCGCGGCGAAGCCGAGCTCGACGGCTGGTGGCTGTGCAAGGACGGCACGCGCTTCTGGGGCACGTCGCTGTGCAGCGCCGCCCGGGACGCGACGGGCGCGCTCATCGGCTTCGTGCACGTCACGCGCCGGCTGTCGCGGGCGATGCATGGCCGCGATGCGCTGCGCGAGAGCGAGGAGCGGTTCCGCCAGCTCGTCGAGAGCATCAAGGACTACGCCATCTTCATGCTCGACGAGACTGGGCGCGTGGTCACGTGGAACGCCGGCGCGCGCGCCATCAAGGGCTACGAGGCCGCCGAGATCGTCGGCATGCCGGTCGACGTCTTCTACCCGCCCGAGGACCGGGAGCGGCGCCTGCCGCAGACGTTGCTCGGGCGGGCCCGCGCGGAGGGGCGCGTCGAGCACGAGGGCTGGCGCGTGCGCAAGGACGGGACGCGGTTCTGGGCCGACGTGGTGCTCACGGCGGTGCACGACGCGTCGGGCAGCCTCGTGGGCTTCGCCAAGGTCACGCGCGACCTGACCGAGCGCCGCAAGCTCGAGGAGGAGCGCCTGCGCTCCGCCCAGGCCCTCGAGGCCGTGCGCGTGCGCGAGGAGTTCCTGTCCATCGCCGCCCACGAGCTGCGCACGCCACTCTCCGCCATGCTGCTGCAGCTCGAGGCCACGCGCGACCGCCTGGGTGCCCGCGAACCTGACGCCCAGCGCCGTCTCGAGCGCGCCATCGGCAGCGGTCACCGGCTGGCCGACCTCATCCAGGCGTTGCTCGACGTCTCGCGCATCACCACGGGCCACCTCGACCTGCAGCTCGAGCGCTGTGACCTCCGCGACGCCGCCGGCGACGTGCTCGAGCGCTTGCGCGAGGCCGCGGTGAAGGCGGGCTGCAGCCTCGCGCTCACGAGTCGCGGCAGCGCCGAGGGCACCTGGGACCGCATGCGGCTCGAGCAGGTGCTCACGAACCTCGTCTGGAACGCCATCAAGTACGCGCGCGGGGCTGCCATCGAGGTGCTCGTCGAGGGCGGCGATGACGAGGTGACGATCGAGGTGGCCGACCGCGGCCCGGGTATCCCTCGCGACGCCCTGCCCCACCTCTTCGAGCGCTTCACCCGCGGCGAGCCGACGCCACACGACGGTGGGCTCGGCCTCGGTCTCTACCTCGCGCGCGAGATCACCGCGGCTCACCGCGGCATCGTCACGGCTCGCAACCGCGACGGCGGCGGCGCGAGCTTCGTCATCCGCCTGCCCCGCCGGGTCGACGACGCCGCGCCGCGCGAGTCACGCTCAGCCACGGGTCGGGTGGGCTGATGCACACGCGACGCATCCTGGTGGTCGAGGACGACACGGACATCCGCGAGGCCACCATCGACATCCTCGTCGACCACGGCTTCGAGGCCGTGGGCGCGGCCAACGGGCGCGAGGCGCTCGACCAGCTGCGCTCGGGCGTCGACTTGCCGTGCCTCATCCTGCTCGACCTCATGATGCCCGTGATGGACGGCCGCACCTTCTGCGAGGAGCAGAAGCGCAGCCCGGAGCTGGCGCCCATCCCCGTCATCGTCCTGTCGGCCCGCACCGATTCGGCGCGGCAGGCCGCCGAGCTCGGCGCGGCCGGGTGCCTCGACAAGCCCGTGAACCTCGACGCGCTGTTGCGCCTCACGCAGCGGCTGTGCGTGGCCGACTAGGGTCGGAGCGCAACGTCCCCGAGGAGTTCCCCGGTCTGCGCGGCCCGGGAACGCCAAGAACGCCAAGGGGTCCGTCCTTCAACGCGGCAGCGCCGCGTTGAACGCGTCGATGGCACTGGGATCGGCAAGGACGCCAAGACAGCGAATGGCTCGAGGAGCAAACAGAAGCTCGAGCGACCACTGAGCCTTGGCGTTCTTGACTAACCCTCTTGGCGTTCTTGGCGTTCCCCGCTCGACATAGCCTCCGAGGCAAGGCGCGCTTCATCAGCCCGCTCGCCTACCGGCCCGCTCCAGGGTACTAACCCCGGGTGCGGATCGATACCTCGAGCGAGTGCGCCGCCCCGCGGCGCGTGGCGGGCACCCGATGAGCTGGCGACGCTTTGTCCCGGGCGAGCGGGCGCTGCGCCTCGCCGGCGTGGGCCTGGTGCTCGCGCTCGCCGTGCTGGCCGTGCGCAAGCTCGACCTGCGGCAGGTCGCGGCCGCCTTTGTGGGTGTGAAGCTCTTGCCGCTCGTGCTCGCCATGGCGGCGAACGTGGGCGCGCTGTGGACCCAGTCGATGCGGTGGCTCGCCCTGGCCCGGCCGGTGGCGCCCACGGCCACCCGGCGCGACGCGTTCCGGGCGATGGTGACGGGCTTTGCGGTGGGTCTCGTCATGCCGGCTCGCGCCGCCGACGTCGCCCGGTTTCACATGCTGTCGCGGCGCAGCGGCTCGTCGATGGCGGCCCTCGCGGCCACGGTGATGCTCGATCACGTCGTGGGCGGCGCGACGCTGCTCGCGCTGCTCGGGGTGTTCGCGGCGTTCGTGCCGCTGCCCGACTGGATGCGCAACGCCGTGCACGCGTCGCTGGTGGTGGCGGTGGTGTCGGCCGTGGTGATGTTCGTGCTGCGGCCGCGCGCGGGCGCGCCCGAGGCGACGCACGGGGTGCGCGGCCTCGTGGTCCGGCTGCGCTCGGGGCTCATCGCGGTGGGCCAGCCGCGCCGCCTGGCCCTGTCGGCGGTCTGGGCCATCGCCGGCTGGATCTTCGAGGTCGCCATCACCGTGTTCACGCTGTACGCCTTCGGGCTACCCACGAGCCTCGAGGTGGGCGTGCTCGTCATGCTCGCGACGGCGCTGTCGGCGGCGGTGTCCATCTCGCCCGGGAACGCCGGCGTGTTCGAGGTGTCGGTGGTGCTCGCGCTCGCGGGCTTCGGCGTGCCCGGCGAGACCGCGGTCGCCTTTGCCATCGCCTACCACGCGATGCACCTCGTGCCCGTGGCCATCCTGGGTGGGATCTTCGTGCTGCGGGCCGGCGCCGACGATCTCGCGCGCGACCGGGCCTAGTCGTCAGCCCCGCCGTAGCCCCAGCTCATCGAGCGCCTCGATGAGCGTCGCCACGCCGTGCAGCGGCAGCTCGGGTGGGCGGCCGCGCCAGCGGTCGAGGTCGACCTTGGGCACCATGCAACGCCGGAAGCCGAGCGCGCTCGCCTCGGCGACGCGCGCCGGCAGCTGGCCGACGGCCCGGATCTCACCCGACAGGCCCACCTCGCCGACGACCACTAGCTCGGGTGGCACCGCCTTGTCGGCGGCCGCCGAGGCGAGCGCCAGGGCCACGCCCAGGTCGAGCGCGGGCTCGCTGACCCGCACGCCGCCCGCGAGGTTCACGTACACGTCGAGGTTGGCCGTCGAGTAGCCGCCGTGTCGATCGAGCACGGCGCAGAGCATGGCCACGCGCTGCGAGTCGATGCCCTGCGTGGTGCGGCGAGGCGTGCCATAGAGGGTGGGGCTCGTGAGCGCCTGCACCTCGAGGAGGATGGGGCGCGAGCCCTCGAGCGAGGTCACGACCACGGCCCCCGCCGACTTGGCTCGCTGCGACAGGAACAGCTCGGACGGGTTCGAGACCGGCGCCAGGCCCTCGTGCATCATCTCGAAGACGCCGATCTCCTGGGCCGAGCCGAAGCGGTTCTTGTGGGCCCGGAGCACGCGGTAAGGCCCGGTGCGCTCGCCCTCGAAGTACAGCACCGTGTCGACCATGTGCTCCATCACCTTGGGTCCGGCGATGGCGCCCTCCTTGGTGACGTGGCCCACGACGAAGATGGCGACGCCGGTGCCCTTGGCCAGCGTCAGCAGGCGCTGCGACGCGCCGCGGATCTGCGACACCGAGCCCACGGGGCTCTCGAGGTCGGCGATGCCCACGGTCTGGATGGAGTCGACGACGAGCGCCCGCGGCGAGAGCTCGCGGCACGCGGCTTCGACGCTCTCGAGCGCGGTCTCGGCGAGCAGGTAGAGGCCGTCGCCAACGATGCCGAGACGCTCGGCGCGCATCTTCACCTGCTCGACCGACTCCTCGGCGCTGACGTACAGGCAGCGATGGCCGGCGGCGCTCAGTGCGCCCAGGCACTGCAGCAACAGGGTCGATTTGCCGATACCGGGGTCGCCGCCCACGAGCACGAGCGCCCCCGGTACGAGGCCGCCGCCGAGTACCCGATCGAGCTCGGGCATGCCCGTGGACAGGCGGCTCAGCGCGGCGCTCTCGACCTGGGCGAGCGCCAGCGGCGACGCGCGCTTGCCGTCGACGGCGCCGCCGATGACCCGGCCGGTGGGCTCGTCGACCTCTTCGACGAAGCTGCTCCACGTCTCGCACGATGGACAGCGGCCGAGCCACTTGGCCTCGCGATGGCCGCAGCCCTGGCAGACGTAGACCCGGCGCGCCTTGGCCATCAGCGACGCCGTACCGGGCGGGGATCGGTGGGATCGGCGCGCACCTCGGCCGAGCGGGCGGCGCGATGGCGCTCCGCGAGCTCGTCGAGCTCGTCTTTCGCGTCGGTCGTGAGCGCGGCGAGACGCTCGGCGCTGCGGCGCTGGTCGGACAGCACCTGCTTCTGCTGGGCCTGCGCGGCCGCGGCGGCGGCGCCCGGGCGTGCGGCGGGGGCGGAGGCCCTGAGATCGACCGCGGCCGGCCCGCCGGCTGCGACCGTGGGAGCGTCGGCCGCGGCGGTGGCCACCTCGCCGGCGCCGGCGGAGCTGAGCGCCTCGCGCCAGAGGTCGGCGTTCCAGCCATCGTCGGCGTCCCAGCTGCGCAGTCCGTGGGCGGCGCCGAGGTCGCGCCGGGTGCTCGTGCTGGCCAGGGGCTTGGTGGTCGCGACCTCGCTCGCGTGGATGACCACGTCGGCGGCGGACACGAACGAGACGCGCGGGGTGAAGCGCCGAAGCTCGACGGCGCCGTGGTCGGTCATGCGGGTGCCGACGACCTCGAAGCTGTAGCGCGCGAGGGT
>Ga0315268_10006795_pt1 | contig 12130 bp, 12 predicted proteins | sample C1_top_MG_FD_204535 | JGI IMG/M metagenome (GOLD analysis project Ga0315268, IMG submission 204535) | Sediment microbial communities from Yellowstone Lake, YNP, Wyoming, USA - C1_top | ecosystem: Environmental > Aquatic > Freshwater > Lake > Sediment | place: USA: Wyoming | collected 2017-08-01 | reverse complement strand
GCGCAATCGGTCTGGGCTTTGACGCTGGGACGAGCGCCCTAGTCCGATCAACTTGCGGGTTCAGCGAAGAATCGTTCTTCGCCGATGTCTAATCTTCAAGCGAAAGGAGTATCACATGGAAGTCAAGATTCGGGGTCGCAATGTCCAGATCACGCCACGGTTGCAAGAGTATGTTGAGAAAAAGGTCGGCAAGCTCGACCGTTATCTGCCGACCATTACTGAGGCGCACATGGAACTGAGCGTGACCAAGACGCGCAGTGCTCAGGACCGCCAGGTGGCGCAATTGACAATCCGCAGTAAGGGCACTATCTTGCGAGTGGAAGAGCACAATCAGGACATTTTTGCGGCGATTGATTCTGTGTTGGACAAAATGTATCGCCAGATTGGTCGCTACAAGGGCAAGCGCAAGGAGCGCGCCAAGGCCGGCGCAGAAGAGATCGGCGGTGAAGAATTGCCCGTCGAGGTGGAGCCGACAGAATCAACCGGGCGTATCGTCCGCGTCAAGAATTTTACTATGGCCTCTATCAATCCCGAGGAAGCGATCGAGCAAATGGGACTGCTCGGTCACAACTTTTACGTGTTTTACAATGCGGAGGTCGGGCAGATTAACGTATTGTATCGGCGGGAGGATGGCAACTTCGGTCTGATCCAGCCTGAGATGGCATAAGCGTCAAAGACGAAAACATCGCAGGGGTTGGGTGTGTAGCCCAACCCCCGCTTTTGTTTTTGGGATCATCAGGATTTGCCATAGGGGCGAACCGGCGTGCCACAGGGCCCTGGGCAGACACCTCGGTCTGCCCCTACCTTTGCAGCTCAACCACCGCGTCCCCTGTCATGCCTGCCTTGAGCCGGTGATCGGCGTTGGGTAAGCGCACCTTGACGGCAAACACGACTTGAGCGCGATCCTCACTTGTCTGCGTGTCGCGCGGCGTGAATTGCGCCTGGCGCGCAATCGAACTCACCTCGCCGTGGAACGCCTGGCCGGGGTACGCATCTACATATACGTCAACAGGCATGCCCAGCTTGACACGCGGCAAGTCTGTTTGCGAGACATAGATCACCAGCTTTACTTCATCGAGATTCACCAGCGTCATCAGCGTCGCGCCGGGTTGGGCCGTTTCGCCCACGCGCGCCGAGCGACTCTGCACAACACCCGTCAGCGGCGCACGCACGACCGCGCGGGCGAGATACGCCTGCGCCAGTTTGAGTTGCGCCTGGGCCTGGCGCAGTTGGGCTTCAGCCAGCGCAATTTCCTCGGGCGATGCGCCGGCTTTTAATTCAGCCAGCGCCGCATCGGCCAGGCTCACATTATTAACCGTCATGCTATAAGTGCTTTGTGCGCTGTTGACCTGCGTCCCCAACGTCACCGGGGCGAGGCGCATCTCCTCCAGCGCCTTGACCTGAGCGTTGGCTCCATCGAGTTGAGCTTGCGCCGCTTCCAGGTTGCGTTGGGCAATCGCAATTTGCTTGTCCAGCGATGCGTGACGACCAGGGTCGTCATCGTAAAATTGGCGCCACCAACGCGCTTCGGCCAGCTTGCTTTGCGCGATAGCAACGGACTCTTGCTCTTGCTTGACTCCGGCGCGCGCGGCATCAATTTGCGCATTGATCTGCTGAGGATTGTCGAGCATCTTGACCGCGTCCTGAAAAGCTTGCGCTGCGCCATCCCGCTCAGTCTGAGCCTGGCGAAGCGCAGCCTGCGACGCCGCAATCTTTTCGCTTCGTGCGCCAGCCTTGACCTGCGCCAGGTTCGCTTGCGCGGCGCTCACCGCTGCTTGTGCCTGCTTGACCTGCGCCTGAAGCGACGCATCGTCGAGCTTGACCAACACCTGCCCTGCGCTCACCGAGTCACCTTCGTCTGCGTCAAGGTCCAAAATCCGCCCACCCACTTCGGCCACTACCTTGACCTGCGTCGCCTCAACCACTCCGCTGTATCGAAGCGTGCTGACATTACCGTTGGATTGGCAGGCTGCAAGCAACATGATACACGTTGCAAGAAGCAAGAGACGTGATGGGTGACCCGTAGGGGTGATGCGTGATGCGACCTGTGAACTGCGAACTGCGACCTGCGACTTGTGACCTGTCACCGCTTCACCTCTGCCTGCATGCCGGGCTTGAGGGTGTGATCCAGATTCGCGATCTTGCACTTGACCGCGTACACCAGACTGGCGCGTTGATCGGGTGTGCGGACACTGCGCGGCGTGTATTCGGCCTGGTCGGAAATGTATGTGATGACACCCGGATAGGCCCGATCCGGGAACGCATCTACGCGCACGTCGAGCTGCTGCCCCAGCGCCACCTCGCCCAGGCGACTGCCCGGAACGTAAATCGTCAGCGTCACACTGTCGAGGTCGGCCAGCGTCAGCGCCGTGACGGCGGGCACAGCCATCTCGCCCGTGTACACACTGCGCGCCGCCAGTATGCCCGATACGGGCGCGCGAATCGTCGCTTTACCCAACTGCACCTGCGCCACTTCGAGCGCAGCCTGCGCTACATTGACCTGCGCCTGTGCAGCATCCAGTTGCTCAGCGGTCGCTCCTGCCTTGAGCGCGTCGAGCGCAGCCTGCGCTTGTGCGACGGCGGCTTCGGCTGATTCGTAGCGCGCTCGAGCTGCATCCACTTGCGCCTGCGCCTCCTGTGGATTGGAGCGTTGTTCCAGCAAATGATTCAGCGCCGAGCGCGCGCCGTCGTATGAAGCTTTCGCCGCATCGGTCGCAGCCAGGGCCTGTTCCCACTGATAGGGAACCAGGTAGAACGCTGGCGGCATGGCCGGACGAAATTGCTGCGGAATATTGGCCAGCTTGTCTACGCCCTTGCCATAGTTTTTCCACGCCTCTTCGGCAATGTCGCGTTGGAGCAACATGGCCTCATATTGCTTTTGCGTTGCCGTAGCCTGCGCTTGCGCCGCCACGATATGCACATCGAGCACCTGCGGATTGTCGCGAGCAGCTTGCGCATCAAGCCAGGCAAGCCTTGCACCATCGCGCGCAGCTTGCGCCACTGCGACTTGGGCCGCCGCTTTGTCGAGCGCTTCTTTGCGCGTACCGGCTTTCACTCGCGCCAGCGTCGCTTGCGCTTCTTCGAGCCTGGCGCGCGCGGACTCGACCTGCGCGGCGAGAATGTCGTCCTCAAGGCGCAAAATCAAATCACCCTTGCGCACCTCGTCCCCTTCGTCAAAGGGCAAAGCTGCAATCCGCCCGGCCACTTCGGGCGCGATGGCAACCTCGTCCGCTTCGATAAAGCCAGAAGCCACCCACCCAGTTTCCTTGGGTGCAACGCCCAGTCGCGCTGGCAGGCTTTCCCAAAAGCCCGGGTGCTGGCCAATGTACCACCATACGCCACTGCCGAGGGCAAAGACCACGACAATCAGAATGATCCAGTTTTTGGGTTTCATAGCTCACCGATCAAGATGCAAGTTCAACGTGCCTCCACAGTGATCAAGAGACTGTCCGATCCGCCGCCTGCATAGGTTGCCGGGCCGGGGTAGCCATAGTGAATCTCGCCCGTCGCGCCGATGCGAACCTCGGCTGTGCCAGCAGCTTGGGCGCGCAAGACGAACGTCACCTGGTTCATCTCCCCGTGCGCCGATTCAAACTCAAACACGCGGCTGGCTCCACGCGAAGGCCTGGCTTGATTGTCATACGTCACTTCGATCAACGCTGCCTCCAAAGCTCCGCTATCCTGAATGCTCAACGTGTAGTAAGGCAGGCCAATGTCCACCGGCTTGCCCAGGATCGTTACGAAATCTCCGGCCTTGACTCTAGTCGTGCTCGCGCAAATCTCGACATGCGGATCAACTTGCTTCTGCGCCTGACCGGGACCGCCGGGTGCAAGTGTCGGCGCATTGGGTGCCGGCGTGCGAGTTGCCGTGATGACGCAAGGCATGCCGGGCCGCACTTGGGGCGTGACGGTCGTCACCACGACCTGTGGAACCACGGGCCTGGTGGGCGTCGCCGTTGGAACAGCCACCAGCGGCACTACAGTTGAGCAAGCGACCAACGCCAGTACAATCAGCAACACGAACACAACTCGGCGATTTGTAGACATTGCCTCCTGCACCTCATCACTTAACGAATGCACGACAGAAACACATCTTCAAGCGATGGCGCGATCACATCCATCTGTCCAGGCTCGATGCCGCCCGTCTGCAATAGATGAGCAATCGGCTCAATCAGACGCCCCACCTCTTGAGCGACGACATGCACCTGCGCACCGTAAAGCGCAATATCGTCCACTTGCAGCTTGCCTTCGACGCGAGCGACTTTTAGCAGGCGCATCGCCTCGGTCGGATGATTAGGAGAAATCTCGAGCACCTGCCCTTTCATCAACGTGGACTTGATCTGTGCCGGCGAGCCTTGCGCGACGATTTTGCCCGCGTGTATGAAAGCCAACTCCTGGCAATGTTCGGCCTCGTCCATATAGTGCGTCGTCACGAAAATCGTCGTGCCGTCTGCCGCCAGCTTGTAGAGCAACTCCCAAAATGAACGGCCGCTGACCGGGTCAACGCCCGCTGTCGGCTCATCCAAAAAGACCAAGTCAGGCTCGTGCAAGATCGCCGTGCCGAGTGCAAGCCGTTGACGCCAACCGCCCGAAAGCTCTCGAGTGTACAGGCGATCGCGCCCCACCAGCCCGGCCATCTCCAGCACGAACTGGACTCGCCCATTCAAGCGATGGTTGTCCAGGCCGTACGTCCGCCCGTAAAAACGCAAATTCTCACCCACGGTCAAATCATCGTACAGGCTGAAGCGCTGGCTCATGTAGCCGATGCGCTTTTTGACGGCGCGGGGCTGATGCGCGACGTTATAGCCCAGCACTTCGGCTTTACCCGACGTGGGCGACAGCAATCCAAGCAGCATCCGCATTGTCGTCGTCTTGCCCGCACCGTTCGGTCCCAGGAAACCAAAGATGCTGGCTCGTTTGACGGCAAAAGTCACGCCGGCGACGGCGCAGAATCTGCCAAAGCTCTTGGTCAGGTTTTCAGTTTGGATGGCGTAACCGTTATTCATACCCACTCACAGAACTGCATCAAACATCGGCCTTGCCGCACTGGGTCTCTCGTCCCTGCCTCTGGTGAATCAACGAGATGAACGCTTCTTCCATGCGCGGCGGAACCACACGCATCCGCCTCACCTGAATGCCCGCCGATTCCAGCGCCACTTTGAGCGGCGACATGCGCAGAGACGCATCATCCACAAAAGCGTGCAGCAAATCGCCATACACCTGGACTTCGACCACATCGGGGTGATTCTCCAGGATAGTTTGCGCGCGCTCCAACGACTCCGGCTGCAACTCGATCAACTGGCCCGGCACGTGTGACTTGATGGCCTCCGGCGTGCCGCATTCGATGAGTGTGCCCTTGAACAACAGCCCCACCCGATTGCAGCGCTCGGCCTCGTCCATGTACGGCGTGCTGACGACAATCGTCGTGCCAGAGATGTGCAAGTCCGTCAAGATGTCCCAGAACTCGCGGCGGCTGACCGGGTCAACACCCGTCGTCGGCTCGTCGAGCAGCAACACATCGGGCCGATGGATCAGCGTGCAGGCCAGCGCCAGCTTTTTCTGCATCCCGCCCGAAAGTTGACCGGCGCGCCGGTCAATGAATTGTTCAAGATGCGCGAAAGCCAGCAGTTGCTCAATGCGCTTGCGACGCTCATCACCGCCGAAGGTGCCGAAAATGTCAGCGTAAAAATTGAGGTTCTCCAGCACATCCAGGTCGCCGTACAAACTAAACCGCTGCGGCATGTAACCCACGTGGGTGCGGATCGCTTCGGCGTGCCTGACGCTATCATAGCCAGCAATCCTCACGCTACCCGTCGTCGGGCGCATGACGGCAGCCATCAAACGCAGTGCAGTCGTCTTGCCCGCGCCATCGGGGCCGACCAGGCCGAACAACTCACCGGGCTCGATGCACAGGTCAAGGTCGCACAGCGCCCGCGTCTTTGAGAACGAGCGCGAGAGTCTGCTCGCGCAAATGATGGATGCCTCACTCACAGGTTTTGTCCTTCGATGCGCAGCGCTCATTCCATCTGGCTGCGCAGGCTGATGACCGCCACGGCAAGGCTGCCCACGCTCAACATGGCGAGCGCCAATGCCGCTTGCCAGACAGCCGCCAGGTCTGCACCCTTCAACATCACGGCCCGAATGATAATCAGATAATGCTGAAGTGGAAAGAGCTGCGAAACAATCCGCAGCGCCGCCGGCAAATGGTCTACCGGCTGCACATAGCCGGAAAACGAAACATCAATGAGCGCCAGCACGAACACCATCAGGACAGCCTGCTGTTGCGTGCTGGATAATGCCGAGACGATCAGCCCCCAGCCCACCTGAGCGATGACGAACAAGAGCGACAATCCCGTCAACAACAAAAACGACCCGCGCATCGGCAAGCCAAAGCCCCAGGTGATGACAGCCCACATCAAAAAGAAATCCACCATGCCAATCATCACGGCAGGGATGGCCTTGCCCGCGATGAGTTCCAATCTGCGCAACGGCGTGACGAGCAATTGCTCCAGTGTGCCGAGCTCACGCTCGCGCGTTAGGCCCAGCGCGGCCACGATGAGCGCGACTTGATACACCATAAAGCCCAACTGCGCAGTCAGCGTGAAGGGCCGCCCGCCGAGCGTGGGATTGTAATGCACCAGGGTTTGCAGGTCAACTGCAGGCCAGGACGCGGCGCTCGCTTCGTCGGCGCGGCGAGCCAGCCAATCGTTGATCGCCTCGGTCGCCGCGCTCAGTGCCTTGCCGCTCGTCAGGCTGTTGGAGCCGTCGGCAATGAGCTGCACCTGCGGCGCCACGCGGCCAGAATCCAAATCGTTTTCCAGTCCCATCGGAATAACCACAGCCAGGATGGCCTGATTGTTTTCGAAGCGGGCATTGATTTGATCAGGTGAATCCAAAAAAGTTGTCACATCCAGGTCCTTGTGATTGCTCACAGCTGTGACCACCTCGCGACTAGTCTGACTATGATCCTGATCCACAATTGCGACGGGCAAATGACTGATGCCCTGGCTCACGGCACGCGCCAGCAGCACCAGTTCCGATGTCGGGCCGATGATGACCAGCACGAGCATCCAGGCGCGCGTAAGCTGAACCAGTTCTTTGTACGCGATGTTGGCGATACGCTTGATGAACATTTCGACGACAGCGTGCAGCCTATTCTATCCGCTTGCGGAACAACGCCAGGCTCAACGTGAGCGTGACTCCGGCAATGCTCAACAAAATCAACATGGGCGCGAGCAAACCGCCCGGCCCCAATCCTTTGAGGAACACGCCGCGCGCGATAACGATAAAGTGCGTGGCGGGCAAAACAACTGCCACCACGCGCGCGACCACAGAGCTGTTGTCTATCGGCGTGACCAGCCCGGCCAAAAACAGGCTCGGCACAAAAAACACCAGGATGATGATCATCATCGCGGCCTGCTGGCTTTTGACAAAAGTGGCAATTGTCATGCTCAGCCCAAACGTCGCCAGCAGATAACAGGCCGTCAGCACGAGAAACGACAGCAGATTGCCCTGGAACGGCACGCCGAACCAGAACGTCGCCACCATCACCACGAGCAGTGAGCTGACTAGGCCAAAGCCCAGGTAAGTGAGCGCCTTGCCGATCAGGTATTCCGCCGCGAGCACCGGCGTCGAGGCAATCCCTTCAAATGAACCCAGCTCCCGCTCGCGCGTCAATGCCAAGGCAAGCGCGAGCGCCGACATCGAAAGTACCACCCCCATCAGTCCCGGCACCATGCTGTTGGCAGACTTGAGCGAGGGGTTATACCACGCCCGGCTGCGCACGTCCAGCCGCGCCGGAGAGCTTGCGCTGCTCGGAAGCAGCGTGAAGGTAAACGCGCTGGTGCGCGCATCCAGCTGGCCAATCATCTGCTCTGCCGAAACCGAGTTGACGCCGTCGAGGATCGCTTGAACCGGCGCATGGCGAGATGCGCGCAGCTTGTCTGCCGTGCCGGGCGGGATGACGAGCGCTAGGTCGGCGCGGCCCGCCTGCAGCCAATCGTCAATCTCTTCGTAGCGAGCCACATAGCCGACGACCCGAAACGTGCCGTCGCTGGTCAACTCGGCCACATACTGGCGAGCGAGGTCTGTCCTATCCTCGTCGAGCACGAGCATGTCAAAGCGATTGACGTCGAAGGAAAAGACGTAGGCGAGCGTCAGGAGCAAAATCGCCGGGGCAACCGTCACGAGGAGCAGCGTCCGCACATCGCGAGTGACATGGTGATATTCTTTGCGGGCAACGGCCAGGAGCCTACGCAGCGACATGAACCATCATACCTGTTGTTTTTCCAAACCTTTCAAGAGCATTCGGATACCTTCGCGCACGACCTTTCCCCAATTGGCCCCTTTGGGGTCAAACACACCCTGCCAGGCCAGACCTGCCGTCAGTGAGACAATAATCTGCGCCACAACATCAGGATCAACCTTGCGCAACGAACCTTCCTTGACGCCGGCTTGGATAATATCGGAAAAATAATCGCGGTAACGGCGATAGGGCGAGATCATCTCTTTCCAGACCTTGGGATCGTGCCGAGCCTCGTTCCAGAATTCGAGCACCATCGGGAGCTGGCTGTCTGTCACATCAAAGACGCCCTCGGCCATCTCGGCCATTTGGAGCAAGGCCTCTGGGACCGTGGTCGCCCCGGCTCGCGCGGCGGCCAACTGTTGGTCCACCTCCTCTAGCCAGCGATTGAATAACTCTAGAAAGACGGCCTGCTTGGTTGGAAAATGATGATAGAACGCGCCTTTGGTCACGCCGGCCCGCTGGCAAATCTCGTTCACGCCTGTACCGTCGTAACCATGTTGGGCAAAGCACTCGACTGCCGCCGATAGAATAGTCGAACGTGTTTCCTCGCCGCGTTGCTGCTGTGGGCTCATGCACACCTCCAGGAATCATACCAACCGGTCGGTATTATTCTACCACAAATGGAGCGCTGATACCAGAAACCGAAGGCCACAGCAGAATATGCAGCGAGCGAGGACACATAAAGGGTTCAGCTAATCTAATCTACGTCGCAAGCTGACCAGCGATACTGCACCACTGCCCAGGCCCAACCCCACCAGCGCCATCACCTGGTTCATCACTACGGGCAGGCCCGCGCCTTTGAGCATCACCGCGCGGATGATGATGAGATAGTGCTGCAGCGGGAACAGTTGCGCCAGCGTTTGCAGCGCGGCCGGCAAGCGTTCGACGGGAACCACATAGCCGGAGAACGAGACATCCACCAGCGCCAGCACAAAGATCATCAGCACGGCCTGTTGCTGTGTGTGCGATAGCGCCGAGATCGTCAATCCCCAACCAATTTCTGCAGTGATAAACAAGAGTGAAAGTCCAAGCAAAAGTGGAAACGAACCAAGCATAGGGACGCCAAAGCCTCGCACGACGATGGCCCACATAATGACAAAGTCCAGCCCCGCAATGACCAGCGCGGGAATCGCTTTGCCGACGATCAACTCAATCCGCCGCAACGGAGTGACGAGCAGTTGTTCCAGTGTGCCCAGTTCCCGCTCGCGTGTGAGGCCAAGCGAGGCAATGATCAGCGCGACCTGATAGATGATAAATCCAAGTTGCGCTGTGACAGCGAAATGTTGTACATTGAGCGTGGGGTTGTAGCGTACAAGCGCCTGAAGCTCTAGTGTCGTGCTGCCGGGCCTGCTCTGCGTGGCGCGTCGGGCAAGAAAAGTATTGATCGCACCCGTTGCAGCCGTGAGCGCATTGCTGCCTGCCACACTGTTGGAACCGTCAGCAACCAATTGCACCTCGGGCATCAATCGAGCCGAGAGATCAGCCTGCAAGCCGCGCGGGAGAATTGCCGCCAGCGCCGCTTGACCGCGCTTGAGCCAGAGCTTGGCCTCATCCGGCGAGTCGAGATAGGCCACCACAACTAGCTCATCGGTGTTGTCCATCGCAGTGACCAGTTGGCGGCTGATTTCGCTATGATCTTGATCCACAACCACAACCGGCAGATGCCGCACGCCCTGCCCCGTGTTGCGTGCGAGCAGTACCAGTTCCATCGTCGGGCCGACGATGATAAGCACCAGCATCAACCAGTCGCGGGTGAGTTGGATGATTTCTTTGGCAGCCAAATTTCCAATGCGTCTGAACATAGCGTGTCAGGTTCGCTTATTGGGTATTGGATATTACCTGTCAAGCGATCCACTTGCGGAAAAGGACGAGGCCGAGCATCAGTGCTCCTCCACCCATGCCGAGCAAGATCAAAGTTGGCGATACCAAATCCCCAATACTCAATCCCTTCAGAAAGACGCCGCGCGCGATGACGATGAAATGCGTAGCCGGTAATGCAAAAGCTGTCGCGCTCGACCAAAACGAACTCGTATCTATTGGCAAAATCAATCCGGCTAAGAAGAAACTCGGAACGAAGAATACCAGGATGACGACCAGCATCGCCGTCTGCTGGCTCTTGGCAAAGTTGGCGACCAATACGCTGAAACCACAACTGGCGAAGACGTAACAGGCGGCCAATGCCAGGAAAGTTATCACGCTGCCGCGCATCGGCACGCGGAACCACCATACCGCCACCAGCAGCATCGGCACGGTGCTGATGAGGCCAAAGACGATGTAAGCAGTCATTTTGCCAAAGATATATTCCAGCCCCTGGATCGGCGTCGAGGCCAGCCCTTCGAATGAGCCTAGCTCTTTTTCACGCGAGAGCGACATGGCGAACGCCAGCGCGGGCATGGTGAGCACCAGCGCCATCAGTCCGGGCACCATGCTGTTGAGCGATTTGAGTGGGGGGTTGTACCACGCCAAGCCGCGCACGTCGAGCAGTTCCGGCGCGATTCCGTTGGCCTGCGGCAAGAGCGTCATCGCAAAGGCCGACGTGCGCGCATTCAGTTGGCCGAGCGCCTGGCTGGCCGCGAGCGAATCCACGCCGTCCAGAATCGCCTGCACGGGGGCCGGACGCATCGCTCGCAACGCAGCGTCCGTGTCCGGCGGGATCACCAACGCCACGTTGGCGCGTCCGGCCTGTAGCCACTCGTCAACTTGCTCCTGACGCTCCAAGTAAGCCACGATGCGGAACGTGCCATCGCTCGTGAGATCGGCAACGTATTGGCGGGAAAGCTCAGTTCTGTCCAGGTCGAGCACGACCAGGCGAAAGTGCTCCGCGTCCATCGAAAAGACATACGCCAGCGTGAACAGCAAGAACGCCGGAGCAATCGTGACGAGGAAAAGTGTGCGCACATCGCGCGTGACGTGATGAAACTCCTTGCGGGTGATGGCAGACAGACGATGAAGGGACATGGTCAGTCAGTCGGATAGTTTGCTAGTTGGTTGGCTGAATTGTCCCACAGGGATTCGATTTTGGAAAGTGGCGGGCCTCACCACTCCGGTCGGCGTTTGACATGAGTGTGTTATAATTTCGTTCCATGCACATCTATTTTTCTGGAGCCATTTCCGCCGGTCGGGACAACCTGCCTATCTATCAACACATAGTCGCTCGACTGCAAGCCGCTGGGCACACAGTCCCTTCGGAGCATGTGGCCGACCCGAATGTTCTCACGCGTGAATCCAGCGTGCCGCCACGTGAGGTATATTGGCGCGACATTCACTGGATCGAAGAATGTCATGCGATGGTGGCCGAAGTGTCAACGCCCTCACTGGGCGTGGGCTATGAGGTGTGCTATGCGTTGCACGTCGGCAAACCTGTGTTGTGTCTTTACCAACATGGCTTGTTCATCTCCAAGATGATCGCCGGCAATCCGCGCCCCACGCTGACGGTTGCCGACTATGCTGACCTGGAAGAACTCTACGTGCACTTGGACGCGTTCCTCACCGCACTGGCTCGTGACCTCCATGTCGAACAATGACTGGAAGCTTGCACGCCCCTCAAAAGCGCTCACACGACTGCTCCTGGCAGCCATCGTGCTGGTCGCATTTGCCCTACGCATCTATCAACTGGATCGCATACCGCCAGGCCCGTTTGGGGATGAGGCCATCGTCGCGATCCTGTCAAGCGAAATCGCCACCGGGCGCTCTTTTCCCATTTTCGTCACCGCCTACACCGGTAACGAAGTCCTGTTCTTTTACCTGGCCGCCATCGTCATGCGCATCGCCGGCCTCACCCTCTTTGCCACGCGTTTGACCTCGGCACTCATCGGCACATTGACC
>Ga0315268_10006793_pt1 | contig 12132 bp, 9 predicted proteins | sample C1_top_MG_FD_204535 | JGI IMG/M metagenome (GOLD analysis project Ga0315268, IMG submission 204535) | Sediment microbial communities from Yellowstone Lake, YNP, Wyoming, USA - C1_top | ecosystem: Environmental > Aquatic > Freshwater > Lake > Sediment | place: USA: Wyoming | collected 2017-08-01 | reverse complement strand
AGCCAGGTCATCGGGTTTAAGGCGCGTTTGATATACCGGATCACACCATCCTGGTCCATGATGATGGAAGCGGTGCGTTGGATCCCAATAGGGTTCTTTTGAAGTTCAAAACGATGATAGACTGTACGTTCAGGATCAGCCAGGACAGGGAACGGTGCTTTGAGCGTCTCTGCATACCTGCTGGCACGATCCAATGTGTCGCCAAGGATAATCAGGATCTGTACCCCGGCTTTAACAAACATCTCATTCATACGCCCCAACTGGGCGACATGCGAGCGGCACTGCATTCAGTTGTATTCACGCACAAAGAACAAGATGGTTTTTTTACCCCGAAAGTATGAAAGAGCAATCTCAGCGCCAGTATTTGCCTGGAGTTTGAAATCAGGTACAAAAGAACCGACTATCAATTCATCATCAACCATAATTAGTCATCCTTTCTTTGACTTGGACGAGAACAAAGATTACCAGGTAACGAGTACAGGTCTCTTCGCTGTATTTAATAGGATCTGAAGAACTGCAATGTGCTTATCCAGGAAATTATTAGGTTCATAAAGTGCAGATGATCCAATTATATCGTGCTTCAGGCTATGTAATGAAAAGGTTATTGTTCAAGAAAAAATTTGGTTCTAACGGAAAAATGCCCAAATCCGTTTTTATGTAGTTTTCTTGTGGAAATTGTTTTTATTAGGGACACCCCATCATTTGAAAAAGAAAGAATTCTTAATAAAAAACCCGTCTTGAGTGGTAAAAGACGGGTAAACAATGACGATGTCGGTAAACAATGACGATGTCGATGAACAATGACGATGTCGGTAAACAATGACGGTGGCTATTAAAGCAGCAAACGCCTGGGTGAGGGGGGCACCCAAACGTTCGCTGCAACTATGATACAACAACTATATTTATTTTGCAAGGGGCAATATTATACCTTACAAAATTGTAAGGTATAAATGTCTATGCAATCCAATACATTGGTTTAATTGTATAGACAATTGTACTGGGGTGAGTTTTCGCAACTTTTATGGATGAACTGGAAAGATCTGAAACGATTCCACCCTGGAGATGAAACGGCTGACAGTTTACCACACTTCCCGGTTGGCCCGGGCAAAAATGGGATCAATCCAATCCAGTGGTCAACTGAAGGGTGCGCCTCCTTGACCAGCCCCACGAATTGGGATAAAATCCCTACGCTTAATTGCAGACTGGCCCTGTAGCTCAGTGGATTAGAGCGATTGCTTGCGGAGCAAAAGGTCGCGTGTTCGAATCACGCCAGGGTCACAAAATACCAGCCAGAATTCCACGAACGTAGAGGAATTTCTGGCTGGTTTGCGTTTTGAGCAGAGGGGGAAATTAGCGGGATTGCCCATTACCTTATAGTGGGTCCGGAATGATATCTATTAATCTAGCACTATCCCCTTAAGTTCTTAACAACCATATTCTGTGCAAGTGGCTGTTGCATACAGCGGCTATAGATTGCTGTGCCCATGACGCTTGCTTCTTAACTGCAAACTGACAGGTATCAAGATCAACTAAACCTGGCTTGTTGACAAAGGTACTCTCGATGTTAATCTCGAGCAAGTACAGAATGCCACCGATCAAGGCTTAAGGCCAAAGTGATTATTATATTTTCACTGATGTTTACATATGCAGACGCAAATCCATATACGTTTGTAAACGAACCTCTTGAAAGGAGCTGAAATGGTTATCTTAGGTCTGGATGCTGGCAAAAGGCTTTCAAAGGAAAGGCTGAAATAGAGAAGTTGCCTTTCCTTATGTTATTCAACCTCTGACAGAGTTAGGACTACTGGCACGGGAAATCACTTCAGAAGACATTATGAATCCAAATACGTTCTAAATTATGTAGCTTGATGGCAAATAAGAATATTTGTCATTTGTTTATAGTTATATTTGTCATGTGGTGGGTGATGAGAAAATCTGTACAATAAATATTGTAAGATGGCGGCCATCTTACAATTGAAACCAATGCATAGGTGAAAAATGGATACAAAACCAGTTCGTCAATCTTCGCTAGCCCAACAAGTATTGGAAATATTGTCGGAGAGAATAGAGTCTGGTGAATATTCATCTTATTCCCAATTGCCGGCCGAAAGTGCTTTAGTTGAAGAATTGGAAGTTAGTCGTGCAACTGTTCGACGGGCGTTAGATATTCTCGAAATAAATGGAAAGGTTATTAGAAGACATGGAGTCGGGTCATTTGTTAGTGCAGCTAACAAGATTGTCAATCCAATAAATGAATCCATTCTTTTCCAGACATTGATTGAAAATAGTGGCTATTTCCCGGGAGTGATTTATACCAAGCAAAAACTGACCGTCCCAGAACTGAGTGTGGCACAAAAATTGAACTTGAAGGAAAACGAGGCGGTTGTGGAATTACACAAGATTTTCACAGCAGACGGAGAGAAAGTCATTTACCTGATAAATTCAATCCCCGTTTGGGCGATAGGTGAATACCAAGATTATGTAATTTCAGATCCCAAGCTAACTGAACCAATCTTTGATTTTCTTGAAAAAAAATGTAAACAAAAGTTAATCTATTACATTTCGTCTATCCGAGTTGATGTGATGGGTAACTGCCCTTGTGAATTTGAAGACAGAGTTGGTTCGGAATCCGCCCTGGTATTCGATGAAATTGGGTACAACCAGAACGATCTTCCAATAATGCACTCAATTCATTATTATCCTGGGAACAAGATGAAATTTGAAATAGTACGTCGACGGACATACTAAATATTGTCGAAGACAACTAAGAGTTAATTTGATAAGGAGCATATGATGAGTAACTACGAGAAACTTAAAGAGGAGCTAACTGATCTTTTGCTTGGAGAAAATCCTGAAGCGCCTGTAGTGTGGGCAAGAGAAATACTTGCCGGAGGTGTTTCTGCGGTGGACTTCTTCAATAGTATTTTTACTCCAACCATGGCGGTCATTGGTGAAAAATTTGGGAGACTGGATATTTATTTACCTGAACTAATAGATGCGGCTGAACGTGCTCAGGCGATTAGTGATCAGGTTATACATCCCATGCTTACTAAACAAGGGTCAGATCAACAGATGGTTAAGGGGAAGGTCCTGATGTGCTCCGTTCAAGGAGACCTCCATGATATTGGGAAGAACATGGTTGTCCTAATGTTGAGGGTCAACGGATTTGAGGTGATTGATCTGGGAGTGAATGTACCAGTTAAAACAGTTCTTGAACGTGCGAAAGAGGAAGCCGTGGATATAGTTGGGCTTTCTTCATTAATGACTACCTCTCAACCTTACATGAAGGAAATTGTTGAACGCCGGGATGGATTTGGCTTGAAAGGTGGTTTTTCAATAATCGTTGGTGGCGCACCAATTACAAAGGAATACGCAGCCAATATTGGGGCAGATGCATATGGGAAAGATGCTGTCGATGCAATCACAAAATGTCTCGCACTACTGGATAAGTGAGATTTGGCGAGAGGAGTGTGATATATGAGACACCGCGCTAGACTAGTTGAAGTCCTCCATAGGGCAGAAACAGGCCCTATGATTGAAGAGGCAGACTTTGAACGCACTTTGGTAGCGCCAGCAATTAAGAAGCTGGTTCAAAAATACGATATTAAATATCGAAAGGAAGTTTTTGTTCCAAGTGACGATGATCTTGCCGATCGAGTGTTCCAGGCAGGATTAGATTTGGCTGTAGAAGTTGGGTTGTTTTGCCAGAATACCAGCCGGCGCATTACCTGGACCCGTGAAGAATTGCTTGAAGGATTGCGTTACTGCCCTTCTGAAGTAATTATGGGCGCAGGGAATGACGCAATTATCGCAAGAGCCAGAAAACCAGATGATAACGGGCGCGTGGTGGTTGCAGGGGGTGCATTCGGCACACCTGTTCCAGAGTACATGTATATACCAATGAGCTTGAGTTATCTCAAGGAACCTGTTATCGACGTAATTGACAATCCTTCATTAGAGACCGTCTATGGGTACCCCATTAAAGCAGGATCTCCCTGGGAAGTGTTGGCAGCACATCGAGAAGCAGAATTAGCTCTACAGGCAGCTGAGATAGCGGGACGCCCGGGGATTTGTTTGGGTTGTGTTGAATTATCTCCAACAGCCTTAGGTGCGTTGGCTGGAGTTTCTTGGGGCGGATATCGTCCAACTGATTGGCTCCATGCTCCGATAATGAGCGAACTGAAGACTAATTATGACATGCTCTCCATCGTATCGCATGCTACCCGGACGGGAACAATTTTGGAAGCCTATTACAATCCGATTTTCGGAGGTTATGTTGGCGGCAGCGAAGGGGTCGCAGTGGCTATTGCTGGCGGATTAATTCTGTTGAACCAAAATCACCTACCTCATACCTTGAATACCCGCCCAAATCACCCTTTCCTGAATTGTGATACTACTCCTGAATTAATTTGGGCGACGAGCTTAGGCGTCCAGTCCCTGACGAGGAACACCAATTTGGTGATTGACACATTAGTTGGGCCGGCTGGTGGACCTGGAACAAAAACGATGCTGTATGAAAATGCGGCTTTCGTGATTGCTACTACGACTTCAGGTCAATCATTGATGGCTTCATGCCATTCTTCATCTGGTGGTGCAACCCCGAAACATGCCAGCGGCTTGGATTCTAAGATATGTGGTGAAATTACTCATGCGTCGCGTGGGATGAGCCGTAAAGAGGCTAATGAATTTGTAAAACAGATAGTTCCGCTTTATATTGATGATTTGCCAAACAACCCTATCGGGAAACCCTTCAATGAAGTTTATGACATGGATAAGATAGAACCAACTGCTGAATGGCAAGGGATGTATGACGAAGTTCGTAATAATTTGATCAAAATGGGTTTGCCACTCGATCGGTTGGTTTTCTAGAATAAGATAAAGGAATTCATATGACTAAACATCGTTCTCGTCTATTAGAAGTTCTCCATCGGGCAGAAACAGGTCCAATGATTGAGGAAGCAGAATTTGAGCGTAATATGGTTTCGCCAACTATTAAGAAGATGGTAGCAAAGTATGGCCTGAAATTTGATATTGAGAATTTGGTTCCCAGTGATGATGACCTTGCAGATCGAGTATTTCAGGCAGGACTTGAATTTGCCGCGGAGGTTGGCATGTTCTGCCAGAGTACAAGTCGCCGAATTACCTGGACAAGGAAGGAACTTGAGGAAGGTCTTCGTTATTGTGTATCAGAGGTTACTATGGGGGCTGGAAATGATGCAATCCGAAGTAAAAGCCGTGTACCTGAGGACACTTCAACCCCAACAGTAATTGGTGGAGCTTATGGCGTTCCTTTCCCGGAGGGTATGTTTGTCCCGGTCATGTTGAGTTTCGCAAAAGAAAGCATTATCGATGTTATTGAAAATCCAACTCTTGAATCCGTTTACGGGTATCCAATCAAGGCAGGCTCACCATGGGAAGTATTGGGCGGGTGGCGAGAGGCTGAACTCTCTTTTGAGGTTCTAAATCGAGCTGGTCGCCTAGGGCTTTCAATTGGATGTGTTGAAACATCTCCTACAGCATTGGCTCAGCTATCAGCAGCTTCCTGGGGAGGTTTTAGACCTACGGATTGGCACCACGTTGCCACAATCAGTGAGTTCAAGACCAATTATGACCTTCTTTCTAAAGTTGCCCACATCACAAGGATTGGCGGGGTAATGGAAAGTTATTGCAACCCAATTTATGGTGGTTATGTCGGCGGAGCTGAAGGCGTTGCGGTTGCTATTGTTGCTGGATTAATATTGATGAGTCAAAACAATATGCCCCATACTGTTGCAACACGCCCAGATCATCCTTTCCTCGGATGCGACACCACTGCTGAACTGATTTGGGCAGAGAGTGTTGCGTCCCAGGGAGTTGCCCGGAATACAAATCTTGTGTTTGGTGCGTTGGTAGGACCTGCAGGTGGACCAGGAACAAAATCACTTCTGTACGAGAACGCAGCTTTTACCATTGCTACTTCGGTTTCTGGTCAATCATTTATTGAGGCTAGTCACTCGGCAGGTGGCGCAGTTCCACGGCATGTCAGTGGTTTGGATGCCAAGATTTGTGGTGAGTCTGCCTATGCAGCAAGGGGAATGAGTCGAGAGCAGGCTAATGATCTGGTAAAAAGGCTTTATAAGATCTATGGTCCTGGTTTGAAAGAAAAACCAATTGGGAAGCCCTTCGAAGAAGTTTATGATGTGGATAATGTTGAGCCCACTGCTGAATGGCAGGGGATGTACGACGAAGTCCGTAAAGAGTTAATCGAAATGGGGCTGCCACTCGATAAATTAATTTATTGATTTTATCATATGAGGAAAGGAGGCAAATGGAATTTTCGATAAAAATCTATTTCCCATATTCGCTCAAACTCACAATTAGACATATAGGAAAGGAGTAAATGATGCTAACAAAAGGAATTTGGCAAAAAAATGGTATTCTCTTAGTGATATCGTTCCTTCTTGCAGCTTGCGGAGGGAAAGCAACTCCAACTCAGGTGAAAGCCCCAAGCGAATTGAATGTTGCCGCCATTTTGTCCGTTGGGCTTGAATCAACCTGGGATTCAACCTTTTACGATGCCTTTAAGCGAGTACAGGCTGAAAGTCCAAATGGGATCAAGATCAATGACCTGGTATATACGGAAGGTGTCTACGGAGATGAAGCCGGAACAGTAATGCGGCAATATGCACAATCTGGTAAATACGATATCATTTTTGCTCAAGCTGCTTTTACTGACCAAATTAAAACTCTTAAAGATGAATTTCCTGATATTTTATGGGTCGTATCAGGCTCAGGAAATGAAAAGCTTGGTGGTAACGTTTACAACATATACATGCGAATCCATGAACCTTCATACCTCGAAGGCATAATTGCCGGTATGATGACCAAGACAAATGTTATTGGTGTCTTGGGTTTATTTCCTGCCGATGATGTCAATGACGATGCAAATGCTTTTATTGCTGGAGCAAAATCAGTAAACCCGGATGTGAAAGCAAAAGTCACTTTTATAGAAACCTGGTACGATCCAGCGAAAGCTACCGAAGCTACGAATGCTTTAATTGCGGCCGGGGCTGACAATATCATCCAAGGAGGAGAAGTCTACCAAGTTTGTGCTGATGCCCATGTTTTTTGCTATGCGAGGTATGCGGATTCAAATTTCATGTCCCCAACCTCAGTTTTAACAAGTGCAATTGGAAATTGGGACCCGGCGATTAAATATATAATTGACCAGTGGTATCAACATAAAACAAACAACGTACCTTACAATGCTCCGATGGAATCCATCTGGTTCACTATGGCTCAAGGAGCAGGAGACATTGCTCCTTTCCACGATCTAGATAGTGAAGTACCGCAGGCGGTCAAAGATAAGGTTGCGGAAATCCGTCAGCAAATACTTGACGGGACATTCGTTGTTCCTTTGGATATAACAACACCAACATCAGATAATTAATCACTCATTTGGTAAATTTATCCCATAAGTGCCCTTAATATACACTTTGATCTCTCTGTTAAGGGCACTTCTTTTGTCGGAAATGTTGGATCTATTAAAATGACGAGTCCTCGGGATGTAATAGATTATCATCCAGTTCTTTTAGAGACAAAAAACCTGACTAAACGGTTTCAGAACGTTGTCGCTAATGATAATGTTTCTTTAAACTTTAGAAAGGGAGAGATACACTGTCTATTGGGGGAAAATGGCGCAGGCAAAACCACACTAGCGGAATGTATTTATGGTTTCTACCGAATAGATTCAGGGGAAATTCATTATAAGGGTAAGAAAGTGGATCTGACATCTCCAAGTCATGCTGTCAAGCTGGGTATCGGCATGGTACATCAGCACTTTGTACTGATTCGTCCATTTAGTGTGATAGAAAATATTGCCATTAGTTCATTAGAAAAGAAGTTCTTACTTGATCTAACTCCCACTAAGAAGAAAATGGAATCGCTATGTGAGAAATATGGGATCAAGATGGATTTGAATGCAAAAATATGGCAACTCTCAGTCGGTGAGCAACAATGGGTTGAAATACTGAAAGCGGTCTTTAATGGCGTTGAATTACTAATTCTTGATGAACCAACCGCGGCTTTAACCCCGAAGGAAGTTGACAAATTATTTGTTGTCCTCCAACAGATGAAGGAACAAGGTCTTTCAGTCATTTTCGTCACCCACAAACTTCAAGAAGTAATAAAATTTTCAGACAGAGTCTCTGTATTAAGAAAAGGGAAATTTATTGATACATTTAATACCTCAGACGTTACCCAAGAACAACTCGCCAGAAAAATGGTAGGGAGAGATGTTGTTTTACAAATTACAAAAAAGAGAGTACCAATTGGAGAGCCTTTTTTTGAATTGGTGAATTTGTCAGCTGCCAATGACAGGGGCCAAGAAGGATTGCGGGGAGCCTCATTTAAATTACATAAAGGTGAAATACTGGGCTTTGCTGGGGTTGCTGGAAACGGACAGAAAGAATTATTTGAAGTACTGGCTGGGGTCCGCAAAATACAAGCGGGTGAAATACTATTCAATGGAAAAAGTATAAAGAATCAATCACCAGCAGAAATCAGGAAACGAGGGGTAGCTCATATTCCAGATGATCGAATCAACGAAGGTTTAATAATGGATTTTACAGTCGCCGAAAACCTGATTCTCGGCAGTCAAAGAGATTTAGAAAATCGAAAAGGCATTTTTTTAAACAGAAATCAGATATTAATTAATGCGAGGAATTTAATCCAATTATTTAGCATTGTACCCCCCACTCCAACCACTCAAACGAAGCATCTATCAGGAGGAAATTTACAGAAAGTGATCCTGGCCAGGGAGTTAAATCGAAAACTTGAATGCGTAATTGCCAACCAACCAACGCGAGGATTGGATGTTGGCGTCATAGAATACATTCACAAGAGACTATTGGATCTTCGTAAGGAGCATGTTGGAATTTTATTGTTTTCAGAAGATTTGGATGAGTTATTCGCATTATCTGATCGAATTGCCGTCATGTATTGCGGGAAAATTATAAGAATATTTAATACTTTGGAAACAAATATGGAAGAAATTGGCTTGTGCATGGCTGGTATTGATGGAAAAATGGAATGTTCAAACAATTGAGATTTAAGATTGAAAAACGGAAGCACGTCAGTTCTCTTGTCCAATTGATATCGTTATCGGCTGCTATTATATTGTCTGTCCTTATAACTGGATTGCTGATGTACGTTGGAAAAGTAAATATTGGAGCAGGATTTATTGCGTTATTTGATGGGGCCTTTGGCAGTTGGAAAGCATGCGTTGAAACATTATTGAAAGCTACACCTTTGATACTAACAGGTCTGGCGACTGTCATCGCATTCCGCGCCAGGATTTGGAATATCGGTCAGGAAAGCCAACTCTACTTTGGAGCAATCATGGCGTACCTGGCTTATACGCAATTCATATTTTTACCTCCAATTATATTGATTCCGATAATTATTCTTTTTGCTATTATTGGTGGCGCAATTTGCGGTTTTATCCCTGCAATGATCAAGGCAAAATTCGCAGTTGATGAGATCATCACAACAATCATGATGAATTATATCGTCACTTATTTTCTTTCTTTATTGTTATCAACTGTTTGGAAGGATCCCAACCATTATTACGAGCAATCACCGACGATATTGGAAAAATTTCGATTCCCGATCCTTCTGGAAAATAATCGCCTGCACCTGGGTTTTATTCTTGCCATTATTGCGACAGTAATAATTTTTCTCCTTATATCAAAAACTCCTCTTGGATATGAGATAAAGGCCATGGGTTTGAACCCAATTGCTGCTAAGTTTAAAGGGATCAATTTAATTAAGACAATGGTGATAGTGATGATGATCAGCGGGGCATTATCCGGGTTGGCTGGCGCTGGCGAATTATTTGGCGTTATTTTTCGTCTTAAATCCACCATATCTCTTGGATATGGATATACCGGGATCATTATTGCAATGTTAGCGGGACTTGAGCCTTTGGCAGTTGTTCCTGTTGCAATCCTATTTGGAGGGTTGCTAAATGGATCTTTTTTATTGCAGACTACAACAAATATTCCTTCATCACTTGTATATGTAATTCAAGCAATCGTTTTATTGTTCTTTTTGAGCGCTCGAGCGATAAGCAATTATAGATTGAGGATAGTTGCAAATGATCAATAATTTCCTGCAAGCTGCGATAATTATTAACATCCTTGGCTCGATGATATCGATAGCGACTCCGATCCTTTTCGCAGCCATGGGAGAACTAGTTGCTGAGAGATCCGGTGTGATGAATATGGGTCTTGAGGGCACCATGTTAACTGCAGCTTTCGTGGGTTTTATGGTCGTTGAAAAAACCGGATCTCTCTTTTTTGGAATTTGCTTCGCAAGTATGGCAGGTGGGTTTGTAAGCTTAATACTCGCAGTAATGACAATTTCATTGGGTGTTGATCAAATCATTACAGGGTTGACTCTGAATCTTCTTGCTTCAGGTGGTACACTATTTTGGTTCAGAATGGATTATTCACAAACATCCTTGGAGAAAACCCCGCTGATTGAATTCCTAAAATCGATCAATATTCCCTTTCTATCCGATATCCCATATTTGGGTAAAATCATCTTTTCCCATAATTTACTTACTTATTTGGCTTTCCTCCTGGTTCCGATATTTTGGTTTTTCCTGTACAAGACTTCTTATGGCTTAAGAATCCGAAGTCTTGGTGAAAATCCTAAAGTAGCTGATATGACCGGCTTGAGTGTTAATAAAAACCGTTATATTGCAGTTGTGATAGGCGGTCTCATGGCGGGACTTGGAGGTGCGTTTGTAAGTATTGGATCAGTGGAACGATTTTTCCCAAATATGACTGCCGGAAAGGGGTGGTTGGCGATTGTCATAGTGATTGCTGGGAATTGGAGGCCATCCAGGATCCTTTTAGCAACCTTGATATTTGCATTTCTTGATGCTTTTCAACTCCAGGTTCAAAGTATTGGAGTGCACTTCCCGTACCAGATCCTTCTCGCCCTTCCCTATATAGCTGCCATCATTATATTGATCAGCGGTCGTGCCCATTCAGAAGCTCCAGAATCTTTGGGGATTTCTTATCAGCGGGAATAGAAGCTGATATTGTATAATAATATACATTTTCTAAAATAATCTAGTTGATAGATGCTTCCAAATGATACCTAACAATCAGGGGACTCTTACATAAACCTATATTTTCTATCTCCGAGTGCCTGTATATCCATGGAAATACTCCGGAAAAAGTTCTTTTACTCCACATATATGGGTGATGAAGTGGGCCACACCCATGGTTCTCATAAGCCCTTGATTTAGGATTCCCCAAAAAGACGGGACTTCGCAGTTCCCCCGCCACAGACATCACGCCTGGGTATCCCAATATCTTTTATTTTCAAGTTGAAATCATCCTTTCAAAATCAGTAGATACGATACTTAATGTCTTATCGGTTTTCATTTTCTATTGCTACAAGTCAATACCAGGAGGTCGAATGGATTAGATCTAGGCTATATTATCCAATTGAAAGCGTCTATTCTAGAAAATGGATACCCCTACAATACTTGTCGAAACCCCCAGTTTCAATTAGAATCAAAAAGGTAATACTTCTATAACGTATTTCCCCTGATTTTAGGGAAGGGTGTGGTTCGGAACAGATTCTGTTAGGGTCACAACAGGAAGCGGGTCTCCCCGCTTCTTTTCATAAATAATGCGGCTGAAAAGGCACTTTATGCAAAGGAATTTCCATGGAAAAATATCAGATCCTGTTATCCAATGATGATGGCATTCAATCCCCGGGCTTATGGGCGGCGGCGGAAGCACTATCCTCACTCGGGTATGTGACCGTGGCGGCACCGCGCCTGCAATCCTCCGGGATGGGGCGCAGCCTGCCGAATACTTCAGATGGTGTCATTAACAAGGAAACGATCCAGGTCGGCGGCAAGGACTGGACGGTGTACGCCGTGGGGGGTTCTCCAGCCCAGGCTGTCCAGCACGGACTGCTTGAGATCTTGCCGCAGCGACCTCACCTGGTGGTTTCGGGCATCAACTACGGGGAAAATGTTGCCACAGGCATCACCATTTCCGGAACGGTGGGAGCCGCCATGGAAGCTGCCTCGATGGGCATCCCTGCGCTGGCCATCTCCCTGCAGAC
>Ga0315268_10006792_pt1 | contig 12132 bp, 6 predicted proteins | sample C1_top_MG_FD_204535 | JGI IMG/M metagenome (GOLD analysis project Ga0315268, IMG submission 204535) | Sediment microbial communities from Yellowstone Lake, YNP, Wyoming, USA - C1_top | ecosystem: Environmental > Aquatic > Freshwater > Lake > Sediment | place: USA: Wyoming | collected 2017-08-01 | reverse complement strand
TCTGGGCGGGGTTCTTGCTTTTGCCATCGATTTCCGGTGGCGCGGGCGTCCCCGCCCGCGGCCGTTGCTGATGCCTTTTGCTTTCGTTCGCCGGACGCCCTACGCCAATCGCCTTCCGGGTTTGACTTTCCTTCCGACTTTCTACTTCCGACTTCCGACTGCCTTTTCGATACAATCCATGCAGCACTCCTTGGGCAGGGGAGAGCCAATCCTTTTTGCAGGACTCATTCGTGAAAGTTCCGGCTCATATTAGATGTGCCATCTTATTGATTTCACTACTGCTTGTTCCAGCCCTTCAGGCCCAGAATCCGCGCGGATCCCTCCAGGGGGAAGTACAGGATCTCCGCGGCGCGCGCATCCACGCCGCCATTGTCGTGGTCTCCGATCAGGAGATCGGGTTTCAGCGCACGGTCAGGACCGATAGTCGCGGGGAATTTCGTTGCGACGATCTCGCTCCCGGCGTCTATCACGTCGCGGTCAGTGCCGAGGGATTTGCCGCCGCCAGCTCCGACATTCGCGTCGCCGTCAGCACCGTCGGCGACATGATGGTCACTCTCAGGCCCGCCACCGTGCAGCAATCGGTCAACGTATCCGGCGTCGGCTCCTCCATCACCACCCAGCCCTTTGACCCGACCCGCACCGTCCAGCAGGCCGTCATCACCGCCCAGGATCTGACCGACGTGCCGCTGGCCGCGCGCAGCTTCGCCAACATCGCCTACATGGCTCCCGGCACGCAGCCGGTCGAGCCCTCCGATCCCACCAAGGCGCGCATCACCGCCGTCGCCTTTGGCGGCAGCTCGGGGCTCAACGTCCAGCTCTCGGTCGATGGCGGCGATAACACGGACGACTACATCGGCGGATTCCTCCAGAACTTCTCCACCGACTCCATCCAGGAATTTGCCGTCCAGACCGCCAGCCAATACGCGGACACCGGCCGGACGGTCGGTGGCTCGGTCGTCATCGGCACCAAGCGCGGTACCGACGAGTGGCATGGCGGAGCCGCCTTCTACGAACGCGCGGCGGGTTTGAATGCCCGCTTTCCCATCGACAATCCCGCGCCGCAACCCAAGCAGCCGTTCGCTCGCCAGAATTACGTGGCCACCCTCGGCGGGCCGATCCGGAAAAGCAAGCTCTGGATCTTCTCCTCCTTCGAAGCCGTCCACGAGAATGCCAGCATCAATTACAGTCCCGGCTCGCTCGCCGAGTTCCAGGCCCTGTCGACCCTGGCCTCAAGCGGCCTGATCCCGGGCGTCACTTCCATCCCGGTCGCCAACTTCACGCGCGTCCCGTTCAACGACTACATGGGCAGCGTACGCATCGATTGGTCTCAATCCAACCGCTCGCAGTGGTTCCTGCGCGGCGCCATGGACAGCTATCTCACCGACAACAACCTGGTGCAGCAGGCGACCATGCCGTCGACCGGAGTCACCACCCACGCCAACTATTTCCACGTGGTCTTGAGCAACCAGTTCACTTTTTCTCCGACGTGGCTGGCATCGTTCAATCTCTCGGCTTCGACCCTGGTCAACGCGCAGGCCCGCAACTCCGATCTTGGATTCGCCCTGGCCTTCCCGTTCAGCGCCACGGCCTCCACCGTCTCCGGTTTTGAGACCTTCGGCGACCAGCAGTTCGTCACCGGCATCACCGCCTTTCCCGTCGCACGCAAGCAGGAGAAATACCAGCTTCGCTACGACGTCAGCCATGCCTCGGGAAGACATGCGCCGCGCTTCGGCGTCGATTTCATCCACGAACCGGTATTGAGTGGCGCGCTCTCCGGCACCGCCGAGGAGCTGCACCTCTTCCCGCTGGAGCCGACCGACTACCTTGCCGCTCCCGCGCAGTTCACGGCCGATTTCCACTGCGCCGCCAATGCCACGCCCGGCACGGAATGCCAGGGCACCCCGGCCGGCGACGGCGGCTTCGCGCAGAACATCCAGCGCCTCGGTCTCTATGTGCACGACGCCTGGCGCATGACTCCCAACGTGACCATCAACTACGGCCTGCGTTACGACACGACCTTCGGATTGTTCCAGGCTTCCGGCCGCAGCCAGTTGGAGAATCCAGCGCTTGCGACTTTGAAGGCCCTCGAGATCCCGTTGCTGAAAGGCGCGCCCCACGATTACCGCAAGGCCTTTGCGCCGCGCCTCGGCATCGCCTGGTCGCCGACCCGCGCGGAAAGATTGGTGATGCGCGCCGGCGTCGGAATGTACTGGAACGACCTCGCGCAGAATGGCTGGGTCGCGGCCTTCCAGGCGGTGAACTCGGTGTCCGCGGCGTGCGTCAATCCCGGCGATGCGGGATGCATTCCGGGAGCGGCCCAGGGCGGCGCCGGTGCCTTGATCGATCCCAACTATCACACGCCCTACGCGCTGCACGCCAGCGCCGGCGCGCAAGTCGCCTTCAACAAGGATTGGACGCTGAGCGCCGACTGGATCCACGAACAGGGAGTCCACGGATACCGCGCCTACAACTACACCCCTGGTTACAACCTGTTCTCGCCGCTCTATGCACAGGACGTGGCGACGCAACAGGCGAACGTGCCCGGCATCGCGCTCTACAAGTCGGACAACCGCTCGCGCTACGACGCGCTCTCCATACGTCTCCAGGGAAATCTCGCGCACTGGTTCAACTTCACCGCCAACTACACCCTGGCCTCGGCCAAGACCTGGGGCTGCACGGTCGGCGAACTATTCGACTATGTGAATGGAGTTTGTAATCCGAAGAACGCCTTCGGCCCCGGTGATTACGGGCCTTCGGGCGAGGACGTGCGCCACCGCTTCGTGCTGGTCGGAATGTTCCAGGCGCCCGGCGGCTTCCAGCTTTCGACGCTCACCCAACTGGAGAGCGCGCGGCCGCTGACCCTGACGACGCCGGTGGACGTGAACGGTACCGGCGACCCCGGCAACGATCGCGCCGTCATCAACGGGGTGCAGACCTCGCTCGACCAGTTCCGCGGCACGCCCTACATGCAGGTCGATCTCAAGGTCGCGCGTCCATTCATATTTGGCGATAAGAAAAAGTCGGTAACGCCCTTCGTCGAGTTCTTCAACCTCTTCGACCGCAACAATCCGGGAAACAACTACATCACCGATATATCGGCACTTCCGAATCCAGTGGATAACCCGTCGAACGCCACCGCCCTCTGCGGCCCGGGCGGATGCCTTCCGATCAAAAATCCCAAGCAACTGCTGGTTCCAGCCGGCGCGCTGGGAGATTTCTTCGGTCCCGGCACCACTGTCGGCATCCCTTTTGCCGCCCAGATTGGGGTACGCTTCGTCTTCTGACGATTTCCTGGAAACACACGAAGACCAGCTATTGACGCGGGTCTTCGTGTGTTTTGTGATAAGAGAGGCGACGTACCAAAACCAGCTGTTTTTGACGAAAATCGACGAAAACGACACGGTTTTGACGAGCCCCCCAGGTACCGATCGGTAACCGTTGACTAACTCTCAAACTGCTTTCTGAACTCCGCGAACTGCTCTTTGAGTTCGGCGATCTCCTGGCGGAGTTCGCGAACTTCTCCCTCGAGTTGTCCGGTCTTCGACGGCTCGACTTCTTCCTGACGGAGCGGCGGCGCCGTAACGGCCGCGGCCGCATCGACTGCGCCGGACATCAGGTGCATGTAGCGCGCCTCCTTGGTTCCGGGTTGGCGCGCCAGCATGGTGACCAGCGGTGGATCGCGTTCGATCAATCTTTGCAGGGCCGCCTGCACGTCCGAAAGATCTTCAAAATCGTAGAGCCGCTCGGTGCGTCCACGCAGTTCGCCGGGCGTTTGCGCCGCACGCAGCAGCAGAACGCAGAGCACGGCGATCTCGCGGCGGCCGAGGTTGAGCTTCTCGTAGGCGCGATGCTCGAACTTGGCGACGCGCGAGTCGGCGCCCCGGGCCGGGCCGGCGAGTCCCTGGTTCTGCAGGCCATCGAGGGCGGTGCGCACGTTGCCTTCCTGGAGCGCGGTGACGGGTTCGCGGTTGTTCTTCTGGTTGCAGGCATTCATCAGCGCGTTAAGCGAGAGCGGGTAGTAGTCGGGCGTGGTGATGTCTTTTTCGATGAGTGCGCCGAGGACGCGGACTTCACTGGTGGTGAGCGGGTTCACGGGAAGATTATACGGCGCTGCCGGTCAGGCCATGGCGCAGGCTTCGGTGACGCGGTCGACGGTCTCCTCGAGCAGGCGATGGCGGCGCAGGAATTCATCGTGCGCCACGGGATCCTTGCAGAGCGCGAGCTCGCGATCGACTTTGTACTTCGCGTCCTTGAGGAATTCTTCGAGGTCTTCGAGCTCGTCGATGCCGAGGGCAAGATCGTGAGTGAGGAACTTCTGAACGATGGGAAGAATGTGGTCGCCGCTGCGCTGGGTGACCTGCGATTGACGCTCGCGTTCGAGAAGGAGATCGAGAAGGAGGCGGAATTCGTCCGGAGTGAAGGTGAGTTGCATGATGGTCCTCCTGCAACAAGACCATGGTAGTACGGTGCGCGGGCGGCGGCGCGGCTTTCGAACGGTTTCGGGGGTGGGAAGTTCGGATTGGAACGCACGGCGCCTTCGGCAGAGTGGAGCGCGCTGCGCGCGGATGTTTGTGCGGGACGCCTGAAGGCGTCCCCTTCCGAAAGCAAAGGCGTTTCGAGGAATCCCACATCTGCCGAAGAAGGGCAGATGTGGGGCACCAAGTTCCGTGAAGTTGAAAGGGATCCTTCGACTTCGCTCAGGATGACAAAAGGAAAGGGTCAGGCGTTCATAGGGAAAGCCCCACCGCGCGGTGGGGCTTAATTCTGTAGTGCGCAGGCGAGAGCGCCTGCGCCTCAACCAATCGGTTAGACGAACACTTCGCCGGGAAGGCGGGTGATGGTGCGGGTCTGAAGCGTGTTCTTGGCTTTCGACTGCACGCGCTTGGTCTCGTCGAGCTGTTTGCGTTCGATGCGCAGCTTGAGGATCTTTTCCATGCGGCGCAACTCGATGACTTCGGCTCCGGCGACCAGGGTGGTTGCGCGGCCTCCGTTGCCGGCGCGGCCGGTGCGGCCGACGCGGTGGATGAAGTCTTCGGCGATCGAGGGCAGGTCGTAGTTGATGACGTGAGCGACGTCGTCAATGTGGATGCCGCGAGCGGCGACATCGGTGGCGACCAGGACCTGGTACTTGCCGTCCTGGAAGCCGGCGAGCGCGCCGCTGCGTTGCGACTGGCTGCGATCTCCGTGGATCATTGCCGCCGAGAATCCGTCGCGGACCAACTGCTTGGCCAACCGTTCGGTGCCGCGTTTGGTGCGCGCGAAGACCAGGGTCTGTCCTTTTTCCTGGTAGAGGAGCTGACGCAGGACGTCGCCCTTCTCCATGCCGGTAAGTTCGAAGGCGTGCAACTCGACGGTCTCCGACGGCTTGAGGACGTTGCCGAAGGCGATGCGCTCGGGCTTGTTGGTGTACTCATTGACCAGTCCGGCGACCGAAGCTTCGAGGGTCGCGGAGAAGCACATGGTGTGACGCTGCCTGGGGACGACGCCCATGATGCGGCGGATGGCGGGAAGGAATCCCATGTCGAGCATGCGGTCGGCTTCGTCGAGCACCACGGTCTTGACCGCGCTGAGGTTGACGAGACGACGGCGAAGATAATCTTCGAGGCGTCCGGGAGTGGCGACGACCACCTGCGCTCCGGCGCGAAGGTCGGTCAACTGCTTCTTCTCGGAGAGTCCGCCAATGACCTGCGCGGCGGGCTTCAACTTGCTGGTGCGGATCATGTCGAACTGATCGGCGACCTGCATGGCGAGTTCGCGGGTGGGGACCAGGATCAAAGCCTGGACGCCGGGCGCGGGACAAGCCGAGAGCTGTTCGATGATCGGGATCAGGAAGGCCAGTGTTTTTCCGGTGCCGGTCTGGGCGGTGCCCACGAGGTCGCGGCCCGCGAGTCCGTGCGGGATGGCTGCTTCCTGGATCTGGGTGGTGGTTTCAAAATTGTTGGCGGCTAACTTCTGTTGCAGGGCTGCAGACAGAGGCAGTTCAGTGAACTTCATCATGCGAATCGTTTTACTTTCTCGTAAAGCGATCGAACTAGGCAGTTTCAGTTCTGCGCCCGGCCTTTGGCCGGAAAGATCCGATCGCTAATCTGTGAGGGGCGTCTCGCGACGCGCGCTCACAATGAGGCGATTCGCGACTAAAACAGGAGGCCGCTCAATACATATGCTTCTGATTTGTACGGGTGTCACTCGGTGAGGTCAACCTTGCGGGACCAAACTGCATAACCGTGAAGATCAGTCGCTTGTTGGTACTAGTGTATCAGATGCGGTGCAAGGGAGAGGGGATTCGAAGAAATTTCCATTTGTGAATGATTGTTTTCAGCGGGTTAGGCCTCTCTCGGCTGGAGAAAACGCCGCGCTCGGGCTGGGACGTTTTCTTGACATCGCGTACCCAGGGCTGTCGCCCTGGGCTCTGGCTCCGTGGGCGATGAACCCGGCCCACTCCGCTACCCTCGCAAGCTCGGGAGAAGAGCAAAGGCGCGCAATCAGGAAATCTTATTCGGCGGTGCATGGAGATGGCGCGGATCAGATGTTTTCGCGCTTGGGGTATTCGGGATAGAGGCGTTGGCGGCAATCGGGGCAGATGCCGTGGGTGAACTGCGCATCCGTGTGTTCGGAGATGTATTGTTCAATGTGCTTCCAACTGTCGTCATCCTGGCGGATCTTCTTGCAGGCGGCGCAGATGGGCAGCAGGCCGCGGAGGGTCTTGATCTCGGCGAAGGCGGACTCCAGTTGCTCGCGAATGCGCACCTCGGATTGGTGGGCTGCGAAGCGTTCGCGACGGACGCGGTGGAAGGTCCGCGAGGTGAAGAAGCCGAGGGTGAAGGTCAGGACGAGGACCATGGTCACCCCGACGGCGATGAAGGAGTCGGGGTGCTTGACCAGGAGGATCAGAAAAGTGGCACTGGCAAAGATCGCCGATGCGATGGTCTGAAAGCTGAGCCGCATCGGAATGACGACGGCGAAGGCCATGATGAGCAGGACGTTCATGCCGTGGTTCATGCGAAGCAGTGGGCGGGTCGAATAGCCGAAGAGGACCATCGCCGACAGGATCACGCTCAAGCCGATCATCCAGTCTTCGAGTTTTCGCGGCGTGACATGGCGACGGAGGGAGAGCAGCGCGAGGCCACAAAAGACAAGGACACCGAGGCGGACGACAAGGCTGACGTAAAGCCTGAAATCGGCGCCGAAGATGACCCAGTCCTGCCGAAAGAAGACGATGGCGCCGAGGCAGACCAACCACAAGAAGGACCTTCCGCGCTCGAGGTCCAAGCGAAGCTCGGTGGCCTGGTACGCCGATTCCATCGCGGGCGAGTCGAAGCGTCCCCATCGTCCAATCGAGATGTCGTCTTCGAGATTGGTCATGGTGCGGGCGGAGAAGCACGGAGGGTGTCGCCGTAATGAAAAGGATACGCCGATAAGAGGTATTCGGGCGGGCGCGGCGGAAATATCGCCGAGGGAGAGGGAAAGTAGAGGGGATGGGTGCGCCACCCCGGGAGAGCAGGTTTGGGAATCGAGCTAGCTCCAACCCTCGCGCTAATCGCAGGCTTCCGTTAGGATGGATGTCCGACAGGAGCCATCATGAGATCCGTTTTGCAGAATGTAGAACCGAAAGTCATCTGGAAGCATTTCGACGCAATCTCCAACATTCCGCGCGCCTCGAAGAAAGAAGCCAAGGTGCGGGAGTATGTCGTGGGCGAGGCCAAGCGCCTTGGCCTGCCTTGCACGGTGGACGCCGTGGGCAACGTGGTCGTCCGCAAGCCGGCGGCAAAGGGCCGCGAATCGGCGCCAGTGACGGCGTTGCAGGGACACCTCGACATGGTGTGCGAAAAGAATGAAGGCACGGCGCACAATTTCGACAAAGATCCGATCGGCATGCGGCGCGAGGGCGAGTGGCTGTACGCGACCGGCACCACGCTGGGCTCCGACAACGGGGTCGGAGTGGCGGCGGCAATGGCGGTGATGGAAAGCACCGACATCAAGCATCCGGCGATGGAGTTCATCTTCACCATCGACGAAGAGACGGGCTTGACGGGAGCGGCGGAGTTCGCCGAAGGCGTGCTGAAAGCGAAATATTTTCTCAACCTCGACAACGAGGAGAAGGGGACGATCTGCATCGGCTGCGCCGGCGGCGTCAACACCAAGACGTGGACGAAGGTGAAGCTGGGAGCCCCGAAGGGGAAAGCGGCGTACCGCATCAAGGTGTTTGGCCTGCGCGGCGGACACTCGGGCGTGGATATCCACCTCGGGCGCGGCAACGCGGTGCGCATCCTCGGACGCGCGCTGCAGGTGATCGGGGAGAAACTGAAGATCGAGATCGGTGAATTGAAGGGCGGCAGCGCCCACAACGCGATCCCGCGCGAGGCGTGGGCGATCGTGACGGCGGACAAAGCGAAAGAAGCCGATCTGAAGAAGCTGGTCGCGGGATTTTCGGCGGACATGAAGGCCGACCTGGGCGCCTTCGATCCCGAGGTCGAGCTGTCGGTGGAAAAAGCGAAGGCGCCGAAAAAAGTGTTCGCCGGCGCCGACGCCAAGCGGGTCATCAACCTGCTGGCGACCCTGCACCACGGGGTGCTGGCGATGAGCCCGGACATCCCGGGGCTGGTCCAAACATCGACGAATGTCGCTACGGTTTCTTGCAGCGGCAACCGCGTGGAAGTCATCACCAGCCAGCGCTCGGCGATCGCACCCTGCCGCGACATGGCGGCGCGGGTGGTGGCGACGGTCTGCCGGATGGCGGGCTTCGAGGTCGAGCACGGCGGCGGCTACCCGGGATGGAAGCCGGAGCCGGATAGCGACCTGGTGAAGATCGCCCGCAAGGTCCACGAGAAGACGCTGGGCAACGATCCGAAACTGATCGCCATGCACGCCGGCCTGGAATGCGGCGTCATCGGCGAAAAGAATCCGGGGATGCAGATGATCTCCTTCGGACCGCAGATCGAGAATCCGCACAGCCCGCGCGAGCGGGTCGAGATCCCCTCGGTCGAGGGCTTCTGGAAGCTGCTGAAAGCGGTGCTGGAAGCGGTGTAACGAGAGCAATCGATCCAAACGAAAACGCCCTGGCCTCAACCAGGGCGTTTTCATTTTTGGCAAAACTACTTGGTCACGGTGACGGTGAATACCTGGGAATCGGTGTTCGAGCCCGAGGTCGCGGTGATGGTGTACTTGTAGGTCTTGCTGGTAACCGGAGGGGGACCTGGCGGCGGGGTGTATGTGGAGCCGCCGCCACCGCCGCAAGAGGCCATGATGACGATCGTCGAGGCGAGGAGCAGGGTGATGGCCAGCGCGCGTTTTCGCCGCGTGGTAAACGCGAGTCCCGCAAACAGTCCGGCGAAGACGAACGGCATCGTACCGAAGGGGCGCGAGGGACGCGTCTGTCCGGTAAGCCCCGGCCAGGTAAGGGTGGCGTTGATATTGGAGCTGCTCCCGGCGTAGATGCTCGGCGAATAGTCGTTGAGAGTGCAGGTTGCCGAAGTTGAATCCGGGGTGCAGCTAAGGGTGACCGTGAGGGTGCCCGAAGTGTGGTTGGCGACGTAGAAGTTGGTGGTGAGACTGCCCGCGTTATTGGTGGTGAAACTCCCAGACAACAATTGGAGCGAGATCTGTCCCACGACGGTAACCGTCGAGGCCGTTGATGTCTGGCTGGCGGCGAAATTCGTGTCGCCGGAATATTGGGCAGTGATGTTGTGAGTGCCGAGCGCCGTGAATGTATAGGGCAGGGTCGCGATGAGGTTCCCATTACTGACCGCGGTTTGGACCGTTCCAGCCAGCGCGGTGCCACCATCGTAGAAAGTGACCGTGCCGGTGATGGTGGGGCCGTAGCTATAGGTCGCGGTGTTTACCGCAGCCACAAATTGGGTTGGCTGATTGATGACCGCCTCGGAGGTTTGCAGGCTGAGGATGGTTGGGAACTTGTCGAGGACCGTCAAAGTGAGGGCCTGTGAGGTACCGCTCGCGTAAGTGGAATCGCCCGAGTACGTGGCTGTGATGAGGTGCGTGCCGGTCGAAGGCGACGAGTAATTGAACGATCCACTCAAGTAGCCATTTCCCCCGCTCATGCTGACCGTGGTGTTGATCGGCTGACCATTATCAAAGAAGCTGAAGGTGCCGGTGGGCGTTGGAAGAGCGTAGTCCGGCGAGAACATGGTTGCGGTGATCTTGTCCGGGAAGTTCGGAATCGTTGTAAATAGCACGGCCCCCAACGGGTTGAACGAGGGTGGAATCCTGTCGTAGACCCTGACGCTCTGGGCCAGAGTCGTCAACGGAACGTAGTTGGTATCACCGGAATAGTTCGCGGTGATGACGTGGGTTCCGGTCTGGGTGAAGGTGACACCCAGCGTTCCCTGAAGATAAACGTTATTGGCTGGGCCAAGAGTTTGGCTTTGATAAACGACGGTGCCAGGAATCGGCGTTCCGTTGTCGTTCATGGTGATGGTGCCGGTCGGGTTCAGTCCGGCCGTCGTGCCGACGAAGTCGCAAGTTATCGTGACCGGAATAGTGGTGGTGGTCGTAAGGAGGGTTAGATAACACTGACTGTTCAAGGTACCGGGAAACACGTTGACGGTTGTGATGGCTGAAGTCGATCCCTGGTACTTCGTATCTCCGGGGTAGCTGATCGCCAAGTCGTGGCTTCCCACAGAGGTGAAAGCGTACCAGGCCGTGTTGCTGAGTTGCGCGTAGCCAGAACCACTTCCCGCAGTCGATTGTCCGAAGCTCGCCCATCCGAACGTAGCCGGAGCGCCATTATCCGTGACCGAGAAGTTTCCAGTGGGACCATCGCCGTTGCTGGTCGTGTTCACCAAATTCGCAAGTTGAAGGTAGGCGCCGTACTGATACGGGGGCTGCGGCATGGTGAAGCTGGTGGTGGTCGGTGCCTTGGTGATGGTGACCGCGTTGCTTCCGGTGCTGGCCTTGTAGCTGGCGTCACCGGGATAAGAGGCGGCAAGGGTGAAATTGCCGGGCAGCAACTGAATCGGCAAATCTTCGGTGACGCCCTGGCTGTTGAGTTTGAAGCTGCCGGCATCGAGCGGTTGGCCATTGGCGGTCGCAGTCACGGTTCCGGTGGGGCAGCTGGCCGTCTTGGTGGAGCACTTGCTGCTGACGCCCGCGGCCGCCGTGTCGGTGGCAGAGGTGTCAGCGACGCTCATCCTCATGATGTAGGGAGAGCCGTAGGCGACGTTGTTTCCGTTGAACGACGTGAGATTGCCATGGTTGTCGAAGGTGACGAGATCGACGAAGGTCTGGCTGGCTTCAGAATTGATGGTGACGGGGATGCCATTGGAGTCGCTGGCTCCATGCACACCGTCGCCGGGGTAGTGCGCCTTCACCGTGTAGGAGCCGCCGGGGAAGAGGGTTGAATTCCAGAGAGCGCTGCCGGCGGCGAGCGGATTGGAGTCGAAGGCGCTGTTGGCGCCGGCCAACGAAACCGAACCCGAGGCTGCGGGCGTGACGGTGACGCCGACAGAGATGGAATCACCGTGATTGGCGGTGACCGCCGCGGTCGCGCCGTTGAGCGTGAGCGCGGCAGTGGTCGGCGTGAAAGCCTTGACGGCGTTGGCAATGGCGTTGACCAGATTGGTCGCGTTCACCGAACCAAGCCCCGTGGCGAGATCGTAGCCGGCGGCCGCCGAGTAAGCAGGAGCGTTGGAAGAGTTCACCATCACTCCGGTAGCGGTACCGCTGGCGACGCTGCAATTGGGGGAGCCAGCCTGGCAGGGAACCGAGATGTTGCCGGAGATGACGTCATTGAAGATGCAGCTGGCGGCCGGGTTCCCGGAAGTGGAGGCGCACGATGCTCCCGCTCCTGCGGCGATGGGGTAAAGCTGGTAATTGAGATTGCCGAGCCGGGTGCCGGACTTCTGTTCGGCGAGAGCGACGATGCCGGCAAAGCTGGGAGCAGCGGCCGAGGTTCCTCCGACGGCGAGGAAGTAGCCGTTGAGATTTCCGCAGGATTGATAGCCGTTAGGCAGCGCATCGGCTTCGCAGAGGACATAGAAACTGCGGCTGGAGCTGCCGACGGACGAGAAAAGCGAAACGTCAGGAATATCGCGCACGCCGTCGTTCGGAACGCCGGTTCCGCTCTGCCACGCCGGTTTCGCGGTCCCATGCTGGCAGGTGACGGTCGAACCGGAGACG
>Ga0315268_10006791_pt1 | contig 12133 bp, 12 predicted proteins | sample C1_top_MG_FD_204535 | JGI IMG/M metagenome (GOLD analysis project Ga0315268, IMG submission 204535) | Sediment microbial communities from Yellowstone Lake, YNP, Wyoming, USA - C1_top | ecosystem: Environmental > Aquatic > Freshwater > Lake > Sediment | place: USA: Wyoming | collected 2017-08-01 | reverse complement strand
CGCACAGCACAGTGGCGGCGCCGAGCGTTTCCAGCGCCGGCACGCGCCGCGTCAACACATTGTGGCGCGAGATGCGCCAAGCGCCCAAAGCCAGAAACACGGTGAGCACCATGGGAAATTCTTCCGGCAGGATGGACATGGCGAGCGCGATACCCGCCAGCAACGCCTCCAGCCAGGTGCCGCGGGTGAGCCCATAGAGGATGACCACGATCGCGCACAGCGCAACGCCGATGAGCGCCAAAATTTTTACTATGCGGCGGGTCTCGCGCTGCAATGGGCTGGTCTCGGTCTTGAGCGTTCGCAGCGATTTGCCGATCCGGCCGATCGCGGTGCGCGCGCCGGTGGCGGTGACGCGCGCGATACCTTGGCCTTGCACGATCAAGGTGCCGGAGTAAAGCTGCGGCAGATCGTCGCCGCCCGCTTGGATCGAATAAGCCGCGCCATCCCAGGCGATTTTGCGTACCGGAGCGGCCTCGCCGGTGAGCAGCGATTCGTCGGCGTGCAGGCCGTTGCATACCAAGAGCACAGCATCCGCCGGTACGCGATCGCCTTCGGCCAGCAGCATGATGTCATCGCGCACCACTTCGCGCCCGGCGATGCGCTGCTTATCGCCATCGCGCATGACCAGCGCGCGCGGGCTGGTCAAATCGCGCAGCGCTTGCAGCACGCGCTCGGTCTTGCGTTCTTGGTAGAGGGTAATACCTACGACCACCACCACGAAAAACAACAGCATCAGCGCCTCGCGCGCATCGCCCAGGGCGAGATAGATAGCCCCCGCGCTGATGAGCAGCAGGAACATCGGTTCGCGCAGCACCTCGAAAATCAGCGTTGCCGTGCCGCGCGGCCTGTCATTGGGTAATTCGTTATAGCCTTCGGCAAGCAAGCGTGCGCGCGCTTGCGCGGCGGTCAAACCGGTAAGCTTGGGTTCGGGAATAGCAGGAGGGATAGTCGTACTCATTCGGAAAAAGCATAAAGCGATTTTGCCGCGGGAGGCAAAAATCTTTTGTGATCAGCAGTGAAACTCAGCCAAAGCGGGCTATCGGTATATTCTTTCCCCTGAAGGGGAAAGGCTAGGATGGAGGCGGGTGAATCCGATGGATAAGTCGCCCTTGGAGATAGCACCGACTTGCCGGCAAGGATGCCGGCGCTACACAGCAGTGCTATTTTTGGGGGCATACCGCGCAGGTCTGTAGCGCCGGCTTCTAGCCGGCAAGGTTGAAGATGCTACCAGTACATACCCTGTCTATGGCGTTTAACCCGTTGTGTAGAAACCTCGGCTTGTAAGTCGGCGCGCTTTGTTTTTTTGCTGGCTGCGCGATTGCATGTCATCGAGGATCATCGATCAGGTAAAATTTCGCGATGGCCAAGAAAACCCTCACTACGCGCCAAAAGATGACATATCGCGCACCGGCTGCATTGCCCGCGGTGCCGCGTGGGCAGCCGCCCATGCAAGGCGGCAAGCGTAAGCGCGGGGCGCCGCTGCCGCAGCCCGGCGCGTCGGCGCCACGGCGTTAGGGGGTCAGACCGATTCGAGGATAATAAAAACGGCGAGGGAGCTCATGCGCGTCCCGTGGCGGATTTATTGGCCATCATTTCTTGGATCAGCGGCGTGCAAATTACCTCCAGCGCGAGTTGCATTTTGCCGCCGGGCGCGACCAGGGTATTGGATCGCGACATGAAGGCGCCGCCGATGCGCTTTAGCAGATCCGGAAAATCGAATTTGTGCGGGTCACGAAAATGGACGACGACGATGCTCTCGTCTGCCGTGGGAATATCGCGCGCGATGAAAGGGTGCGAGGTGTCCACCAGCGGCATGCGTTGAAAGTTGATATCGGTGAGCCCGAATTGCGGCACGATGAAATCGGTGTAGTCGCGCATGCGGCGCAGAATGGTGGTGGTGACTTCCTCCACGGTACAGCCGTCGCGGCTGCAATCGCGATAGATTTTTTGTATCCACTCCAGGTTGACTGCCGGCACCACGCCAATCAGTAAATCCACATGTTGTGCCGCATTGACACCTGTGCCGTTTTTACCGCGCCGATCTTTGCTGGCCATCGGCAAATGCGCGGGGCTGGCCTTGCGCCGGGTCCAGGTGTGAGCCGCGGCGCCGCCGTGCATGCCTTCATAAAACAGCAGATCCGATCCGCTTTCGATTTTTTGCCACGGGGTAAAGCCGCCGATGGGTTTGCCGAAGTGCTGGGCGTCGTCGGCATCTTTGACATAGTGACGGATTTCGCCGCTGCCATTTTTCGCGTATTGCGCGAATAAGGTTTCCAGTTTGTCGAACAAATTCGCTTCCGGGCCAAAGTGGCTAAAGGGCTGCCCTTGCTTGGCCGAGTCGGCGATCCGCTGTTCCATTTCGGCCTGTTCATAGCGGTAGAAACTATTGCCTTTGACGAGCTGTGCTTGGATACCCTGGCGGCGAAAGATATCGCTGAATGCATGGCGTACCGTGGTGGTGCCGGCGCCGGATGAACCCGTAACCGCGACAATGGGATGTTTGATCGACATACGCCTCAACCTGATTTTATTGTTCGCGCACAGGATAAGCCGCCTGGGGCCGATTTTCAAGGTGAGGCATTAATCGCGGAAATACAGCTTGAGCGCCAGAATGGTTAGCGCCAGCGTGAGCGTAATGCTGTTGGCGAGAATGACCGGCAGCGAACCGATGATGAAACCATACGCAATCCATAACGCGACACCGATGCTGAAGATCACGAACATGCCCAATGAAATGTCATCCGCATGCTTGGATTTCCAGGTCTTCAGTACTTGCGGCACGAAGGCGATCGTGGTGAATAAACCCGCGATCAAGCCCAGCAATTCGGCGCGATTCATGTGGATGATGCGTTTAAGCATGTTGAGAGAATTTTTAAAGTATAACGGATTCAGCACGTTTACCACGATTAAGCCGTCGCCGTGTTCGGCGCGAGGGCGGCGGATCAGACCAGGGTGCGCAATAGGTGTGCGTCGCTTTTCTGCTGTTGCTTCCTCGCATCAATCTCACTAGCATGACGGCATGCGTCGATCTCTATTTTTCCTGATGTGCTGGGTGCCGTTCGCGTTCGCCGCGGATACGCGCATCACGCGCGAGGGTTTGGACTTTTTTATTTCCGTGCGCACCCCGGAACAAACCAGCGCGTTTTATGCCGCGCGCGGCCTGCCGCCCGCCGCGGTGCAAGCAATCGCTCAGTCCTGTTTCCTGACGGTGGGCTTGCATAACCGGCGCACGGATACGCTATGGCTGGATTTGGCGGCGTGGCGTATGGCCGATGCCAATGGACGCGAGGTTGCACGCATTTCCCGGCCGGAATGGACCGCGCGCTGGAACGCGCTGAAAGTGCCGCCTGCTGCGCAAGCGACTTTCGGCTGGACGCAATTGCCCGAGACGCGCGACATGCAGCCGGATGAAAACGTGGGCGGCAATGTTCCCATCGTCCCACCGGCGGGCGCATTCACCTTGATCGCGCGTTTTCGTACCGGCGTGGCGGGGGCAGGTAAACCGATCGAGATCAGCGTGCCCGGCTTGTCCTGCCCGCGCGACGGAGCAGTGAAGTGAATCAAAAAATAATTGAAACGCCAAGGCGCAAAGAAAACCTTGCCACAGAGATCACAGAGCACGAACTTCTCTGTGGCCTCTGTGATCTCTGTGGCAAGATTTTTTACGCGCTCGGCGCTTTATCGAATTGCGCAGGTCTTGCAATCCGGGTAGGCTTAAAGCCCTTCATTTTTCGTTGCAACAGCTATGTTAGAAGACTCTCGGCCCCACACAGATCAGGGGCATGCTTGCTGCGGCACCGCCGCATCGACCGCTAAGCAAGCGTTTAAGCTAGTGCTCATCAATCCCTATGAACTCGGGCGGCAGCCCTTCGCCTTGGCCGAGGCAGCCGCCTGGCTAAAGCGTGCCGCGTGCGAGGTGCAGTGTCTCGATCTGGCGCTGCAAAAATTAGAACCCGCGGTGTTGGCCGGCGCCGATGCCATCGCGATTTATCTTGGCATGCACACCGCGACGCGCATCGCGCTGGAAGCCTTGCCGCGTATTTGCCAGCTTGCGCCGCGGGCGCAATTGGCGGCCTTTGGCTTATATGCGCCGATGAACGAAGCTTTGCTGCGTGGACTGGGCGTGGGCGCGATTTTCGGCGGTGAGTCGGAGCCGGATTTAGTGGATTGGGCAAGTACGTTGCGCGCGGGCCATGGCGCGACGCTTCAACAAGCGACCATCGTGCGCCACGACAAAATAGAATTTCTCACCCCGGATCGCAGCGATCTGCCGCAACTCACGCGCTACGCGCATCTGGTGCTGCCGGACGGCACAACCCGCGTCGCGGGTTTCGTGGATAGCACGCGCGGCTGCAAGCATCTGTGCCGCCACTGCCCGGTGGTGCCGGTGTACGAAGGCAAGTTCCGCGTGGTGCCGCAGACCGTGGTGCTGGCGGATATCGCGCAGCAAATCGAAGCCGGCGCGCGGCATATTTCCTTTGGCGATCACGATTTTTTCAACGGTCCCACGCATGCATTGAACGTGGTGCGCGAGCTGCACCGGCGCTATCCGGAAATGACCTACGACGCCACCATCAAAATTCAGCACTTGATCGATCACGCCGCGTTGCTGCCGGAACTGAAACGTACCGGCTGCTTATTCCTCATCGCCGCGGTGGAATCGGTGGATGACCGGGTGCTGGAACATCTGGCCAAGCACCACACGCGCGCGGATTTCTATCGTGCGGTGGCCTTGGTACGCGCGGCGGGCATCGCGCTTGCCCCGACTTGGGTGGCGTTTCATCCATGGTCCACGCTGGAAAGCTATCTTGATTTGCTGGCGAGCTTGGTCGAATTACGGTTAGTGGAAGCCGTACCGCCGGTGCAGCTCTCCATCCGCTTACTGGTGCCGGCCGGATCCAAGCTACTCGAGCTACCGGATTTCAATCAACTGATCGGTGCCTTTGACCAGAAACTATTGGGTTACCCCTGGCGTAATCCCGATCCGCGCATCGATACTTTGCAGCGCGACATCCAAAGCTATGTGGCGCAAGCGGAAAAGGCCGGCACGCCGCGCCGTGAAACCTTCGAACACATTTGGCGCCTGGCGCATGCGGCGGCGGGCAAGCCCGCGCCGTCATTGGCCGGGCGCGATCTCGGTCAGCCCATACCGCATATGTCCGAGCCCTGGTATTGCTGCGCCGAGCCGACCGAGGCACAGTTGGAAGGATTTTGAGCATGCGGCATGTGGTGTTATTACTCCCCGTTACCAGCTATCGCAACGAAGATTTCCTCGCCGCGGCGCGCAAGTTGAATGTAGAAGTCATCCCGGTCGCCGATTATTGTCCGCAGCTCGCGCCGGCTTGGGGCATGGGTGCGCTTTCCTCTGTCCACTTCGATCAACCCTTGCAGTCTGCGCAAACCATCCTCGATCATTTGCCGGCCAAGCCGGATGCGGTGCTGGCGGTGGACGATCACGGCCTGGAATTGGCCGCGCTGTTGCGCGAACGCTTAGGCCTACCCGGCAATGCGGTGGCGGCGGTAGGGCTCACGCGCGACAAATTGGCGTTTCGCCATCTGTTGCAGGCGCACGGTTTTCGCTGTCCGGATTTTCAGCCCGTGGCGGATGATGCGGATGCCTTGGCACTGGCGCAGCGCTTGACTTACCCGGTTGTGGTCAAAGCGCGCCGTTTGTCCGCCAGCCGTGGCGTGGTGCGCGCGGACAGCGCCGAGGAATTCATCACCGCCGTGCGCTGGGTGCGCGCGATTCAAGCGCGCGCCGACCGCGAGAGTGCGGAGTTGGGCTTGATCGTGGAGGCGTTCATCCCCGGCCAAGAATACGCGCTCGAAGGCTTGCTCGATGCGGGTGAACTGAAAGTGCTGGCGTTGTTCGATAAGCCCGATGCGCTCGATGGCCCGTATTTCGAGGAAACTATTTATGTCACGCCATCGCGCCTGCCCGCTTCGGTGCAAGCGCAGATCGTGCAGCAGGTGGCGCGTGCTTGCCGCAAAGCCGGCTTGACTACCGGCCCGGTACACGCCGAAATGCGTGTCAACGAACAAGGTGTGTGGCTGCTGGAAGTGGCGGCGCGTTCCATCGGCGGCTTATGCGGGCGCATGTTGAACCATGCGCTGGGCATGAGCTTGGAAGAAGTGCTGCTGCGCCACGTTTTGGGCGAGCCGGTGCCGGAAGTTGCGATGCAGGATGCTACGGCGGTGATGATGATCCCGATTCCCAAGCGCGGCATCTATCTGGGTGTGCGCAACTTGGAAGCCGCGCGCGGTGTTTCCCACATCACCGATATCCAAATCACAGTCGAACCGGGCGCCTTGTTGTTGCCCGCGCCGGAAGGCGCCAGCTATCTCGGTTTTATCTTTTCCCGAGCCGAGTCGCCGCAAGCGGCGGAGCAGGCGCTGCGCGACGCGCATCGGCTATTGTCTTTCGAGATTCAAACCGAAGTGCCGCTGGCGACGGCTTATTCCAATTCCATTTAAAACAGCGCATAAAACTTATCCCCTCGCCCCGCTTGCGGGGAGAGGGTTAGGGAGAGGGGTGGTTAAATAACGAGATGATTTTGTTGTTAGATTTAATTCTCCGCCACCCTCTCCCCGGCCCTCTCCCACCCTGCGGGAGAGGGAGAATTAAAGTTATTTTTATTGGAAATTGGAATTAGAACCGGTCGGTGATGACGACTTCCTTCAGCGGGAGTTGTCCGCCGCGCGGCCAGGGTTCTTTTACACCTTTACCGATGGCGAGCATGAAGCTGATGACATGGTCGGCGGGCAAGCGGATAAGCTTGGCCACGGCGTCGAAATCGAAGCCATCCATCGGGTTTGAATCGTAGCCCATCTCCTTAGCCGCGAGCATTAAAGTCATGCCCACGATGCCGCACGAGCGCATCGCTTCGTCGCGCTGTACTTGTTCCCGGCCTTGATAATATTGGCCGATGGCGGGGACGAGAAAATCCTGCACGGGCTGCGGCGTGTTTTTCCAGTAGCGTGCCGGTTCATGTTCCCAGGTTTTCAGATCGGCGCACAGCACGATCAGCAGCGAGGCGTCGGTGACTTGCGCTTGATCCCATGCCGCTTGGCGGATTTCGCCGCGCAACGCCGGGTCGCGCACCAGCACGAAGCGCCAATTCTGAATATTGAAGGCGGTGGGCGCCAAGATCGCGAGCGATAGCAAGCGTTCGATTTCTGCCTCGCTCATGCGGTGATTGGGGTCGTAGGCTTTGATCGAGCGGCGGGTTTCGATGGCGGTGGCAACATTCATGGGGTTTCTCCTTATTTCTTACGGATAAAGAAAGTGTGTTCGCTATTCGCTTCGGTCGAAGCAAGCAGCGCATTCCCGGTTTGCTTGGCATAGGCATTGAATTCGGAGCCGGCGTCAGGGCTGTTCGCCACGATTTTGAGTACATTGCCGGAGGTTAGTTGCTTAAGCTCTTTTTTGACTGCCAAGGTCAACATAAAACACTTCAGATTTCGTCCATCCAATTCGCGATCGAAGTTCATCATGGTCTCCTTGCTGGGGTTGAAAATTTCTTGCATTGGCCGAGTACGAGCTGGATACGTACCGGTCGGTATTTATGGGGGCCAATAAAAACGCGCTTCATGCGGCTAGGCTCGCTACATAGTCAATGAGTTGATCGAAACACTGCTGGTAAGTTTTCGTCGACTGCATATTTTTAGCGATACCGACACAGCCTTCCCAGGCGGAAATAATGAATAAGGCCGCCATCGTACAATTGATCTCCTTGCGCACTTGGCCTTGTTTTTGCGCGCGGCGCAAAGCATCCGCGAGGGTGTCTTGCCAACGCTGCATGAGGGCATTAAGCCGTTGCCGGAATTGTTCGTCGAGCGGACTCATTTCCTGCATCAAGTTATTCAAGGGGCAGCCTAACTCGACGACATCCGGTTTGGCGCGTTTGCCGCGCAGTATGTCTTGCAGCGTTTTGATCGGATGCGGGCTTTCGCGCAGCGGGGTGAATATTGTCTCCGCCAGAATCCGTTCGATGACTTCGTCCACCACGGCGAGCCCCAAGTCTTGCTTGGCGGGGAAGTGATGATAAAGCGCGCCCTTGGTCAGTCCGGTATTGGCCAGAATACTGGTCAGACTGGCGGCCTGGAAACCGTAGCGGTGAATTTCATTAAACGCCGCTTCCAATAGCTTGTCGCGGGTAATATCGGGTTGTTTGGCGGTTTGCGTTTTGGTTTGCATGGCGCTATTACATACCGATCGGTATGCTTGTGTCAAGCGGCAAGATTTATGGCGGGTTGGTGTCCAAATAGGGCATCATTTAGGGTGGTTGGCTAAGCATGATGAACTTCCAATTCCCCTTGCTGCGCCGGTTCGACAATAATCTGCAACTGGCACTGTATAAAAAATTTCAGAGCAAAACCGAGATCGAGTGACTGATGATTGTGACGCCCAGCGCATTACCCGACGTATTGATAATCGAGCCTAAGCTATTCGGCGATGCGCGCGGCTTTTTTTTCGAAAGCTATAACCGGCGTGCCTTTCATGATGCGACCGGCCTCGATGTGGATTTCGTGCAGGACAACCACTCGCGCTCGGCGCAAGGCGTGCTGCGCGGCTTGCATTATCAGATCGAACACGCCCAAGGCAAGCTGGTGCGGGTGGTGGCGGGCGCGGTGTTCGATGTCGCGGTGGATATTCGCAAAAGCGCGCCCACCTTCGGCCGCTGGGTGGGCGTGGAGCTTTCCGCCGCGAATAAAAAAATGGTGTGGATTCCCCCCGGGTTCGCGCACGGTTTTCTCGTGCTCTCCGATGACGCGGAGTTTTTGTATAAGGCCACCGATTATTACGCACCCAGCCATGAGCGCACGATTGCCTGGAATGACCCCGATATCGGTATTACATGGCCGCTGACGGGCGCGCCGCTGCTGTCCGCCAAAGATCAAGCGGGCGCGCGGCTTTCGGCCGCCGAAGTCTTCCCATGAAAATTTTGATTACCGGTGTTAACGGCCAAGTGGGCTGGGAATTGCGACGCACGCTGGCGCCCTTGGGCGAAGTGATTGCGCTAGGGCACGCGGCGCTGGATTTGGCCGACGCGGATGCAATACGCCATGTGCTGCGGCAAATTGGGCCGGATGTGATCGTGAATGCCGCGGCCTATACCGCAGTGGACCGCGCGCAGCAGGAGAGCGAATTGGCGCAGGCCGTGAACGGTATTGCGCCGGGCATTCTGGCGGAGGAAGCCAAGCACCTCAACGCCGCGCTGGTGCATTACTCCACGGATTATGTGTTCGACGGTGCCAAGGGTGCGCCGTATGAGGAAATCGATGCGCCGCATCCGCTCGGTGTGTACGGAGCGACCAAGCTGGCCGGGGAAAAGGCCATTGCCGCGGTGGACTGTCCGCATCTGATTCTGCGCACCAGTTGGGTCTACGGCGCGCGCGGCAAAAATTTCCTGCTCACCATCAAGCGGCTGGCGCAAGAGCGCGAGGAATTGCGCGTGGTGGACGATCAGCTCGGCGCGCCCACCTGGAGCCGCATGATCGCCGAGTCGACCGCGCTCATCTTGAGCCAATGCCTGCATAAAGGCAGCGTGGCGAACATATTGCGCGACAAGGGCGGCTTGTATCATCTCACCGCCGCCGGGCAGACCAGTTGGTTCGGCTTCGCCGGCGAGATCGTGAAGCACGCGGCTAAGCTGCCGCGCATGACGCCGATTAGCACCGCCGAGTATCCGCTGCCGGCGCCGCGCCCGGCATATTCGGTGATGTCCAACAGCAAGCTCGCGCGCGTGTTCGGCATTGCCTTGCCGGATTGGAAAGCGGGTCTCGCGCTATGTGTGGCAGAACTAAACGCGGCGTCTCCAGTATCACCGCATGCAATGCGCTCGGCAGGGCAATCAAAGTAGGCGCCCTCCTTTGGAAAGGGAGGGGAGGATTTGAGAACGTGGGTGGTTCTCGGTGCTCGTGTTGAAATCCCCCTTGTTCCCCCTTTTTGCCCGCAAGGAGTACGCCGGTGGGTACCCCGCTGCCGCGCAGCGACCCTTCCGCAGCCAAAGGGGGGCACCTACTGTATCGAGTGTCGCTGATAAATCATCCGATGCCACGCATGCGGCGTTACTTTTGTCGTTGCGTATAAACGCGTAGGTTTCCGCGCTCTCTAAGTCTAAAAGGGTTTCCGTAATGCGTGCTTGATTCTGGATTCTCGGCTGAAAATTCACGCGATAACAAAATCGCATTTCGTGGTTGTTTTAACTCGCCAATGTCTCCGATGCAGCCGACATTCGTGAGTGGCTGGCTTTTGCATATATGACTCATTTCCCCTTCGTGTTAGCATCCATCGACAACTAAAATGTGCTGATAGGGAACACGAATGCATTGGATCGCACCCTCCGAACGCGACACCGCCACCGATACCCTTGAAAAACGTCTGTGGAATGCGGCCGACCAGTTCCGTGCGAATTCTGGGCTGACTGCGGCGCAGTATTCAGCGCCGGTGCTCGGCCTCATCTTTCTGCTGTTTGCTGAGACTCGATTCGCCCAGCGCCGCGCCGCCTTATTCCCCTCGCCCGCAGGCGGGAGAGGGGGTGGGGGAGAGGGGCGCCGTGCAACCAACCGTGCCGATGACCCCGCCGCCTATCATGCCGAAAGCGTGATCTTCCTGCCGCAAGCGGCACGCTTCGAGCATCTGCTGAACTTGCCGGAAGGTGCGAATGTCGGACAAACCATCAACGATGCGATGGCGGAAATCGAAAAACACAATCCGCAACTGGCGGGCGTGTTGCCGCGTACCTATCAAATTTTCACCAGCACTCTGCTCAAGGAACTGCTGAAGAAAGTCTCCGAGATTCCCGTCAGCCTCGACTACGATGCCTTCGGTCGCATCTACGAATACTTCCTCGGCGAATTCGCCCGCACCGAAGGCCAGAAGGGCGGCGAATTCTACACCCCCAGTTCCATCGTGCGCCTGCTGGTGGAAGTGATCGAGCCGTTTCACGGGCGCATCCTCGACCCCGCCTGCGGCTCCGGCGGCATGTTCGTGCAGAGCGCGCGCTTCGTGGCCGAGCACCAGAAGAATGCCGCCGACGAACTGTTCATCCACGGCGTGGAAAAGACCGACGATACCGGACGCCTGGCGCGCATGAACCTGGCCATTCACGGCCTCGAAGGCGACATCCGCCACGGCGGCCATATCAACAGCTACTACGACGACCCGCACGAAGCGGTCGGCAAATTCGACTTCGTCCTTGCCAATCCGCCGTTCAATGTCAACGCCGTGGACAAGGATCGACTGGCTTCGGACGTGGGCGCAGGCCGCCGTTTTCCCTTCGGCGTGCCGCGCACCGACAACGCGAACATGCTGTGGATACAACTCTTCTATTCCAGCCTGAATAACACAGGCCGCGCCGGATTCGTCATGGCCAACTCCGCCAGCGACGCGCGCAGCAGCGAACAGGACATCCGCAAGCAGTTGATCGAAGCCCGCGCCGTGGACGTGATGGTCGCCGTCGGCCCCAACCTGTTCTACACCGTCGCCCTGCCCTGCACGCTGTGGTTTCTCGATAAAGGCAAGGCTTTGCTCCCCTCTCCCCCCGGGAGAGGGGCTGGGGGTGCGGGAGCGGTCGGTGATAAGTGCGCAGTTTCCCGCCGCGACACCATCCTCTTCATCGACGCCCGCCACCTCTACCGCCAGATCGACCGCGCCCACCGCGACTGGTCGGATGCGCAGACCGGCTTCATCGCCAACATCGTGCGCCTGTATCGCGGCGAAGCGCTGGACACCACCCTGGGCGGCGAAGGTGCCAAGGCCAAGCTGGCGGAAGTCTTTCTCCCCTCTCCCGCAAGCGGGGGAGGGGCCGGGGGAGAGGGTAACCTTGCCTACCGCGACATCCCCGGCCTGTGCAAAGCCGCCACCCTTGTCGAAGTCGAAGCCCAAGGCTGGAGCCTCAACCCCGGCCGCTACGTTGGCGTCGCCCCCGGCGAAGCAGTCAGCGACGAAGACTTCAAGGAAAAGCTGGAAACACTGAACGAGGAACTGGAAGTGCTGAATGCGCAGGCGCGCGAACTGGAACGGACCATCACCCTGAATGTGGCGGAGATTCTGGAGGCGTAATGATGAAGCTGTCCGATTACGTTGACGTCAATCCAAAAACGCAACTGCCAAAAGGTGCGCAGGTTC
>Ga0315268_10006790_pt1 | contig 12134 bp, 9 predicted proteins | sample C1_top_MG_FD_204535 | JGI IMG/M metagenome (GOLD analysis project Ga0315268, IMG submission 204535) | Sediment microbial communities from Yellowstone Lake, YNP, Wyoming, USA - C1_top | ecosystem: Environmental > Aquatic > Freshwater > Lake > Sediment | place: USA: Wyoming | collected 2017-08-01 | reverse complement strand
CGCACACGCCCGCAGCGGAGATCCAGCGGCTGAAGGGACGCATCGCCCATGTGCACTTCTCCGATTGCGACGGCAAAGTGCACGGCGACCTGCCGCCGGGGCGCGGCGTAGTGGATTTCATTCCCTACCTGAGCGAGTTGAAGAAGGTCGGGTTCGAGGGCGTGGTGAGCATCGAGCTCGAATACTCGCCGGAACCCGCCAAGATCGTCGATTGGGTCACCGAGGCTTACCGCGAAACCAACAAGCTGATGCAACGCCTGGGCATCCGCGGGTAGGCCCTGTGGCGCAGGGACGATTCAGGGGTCGCCCCTGCCCCGCCCTCACGTCGCCAGCGCCTTCACGTGGCCGACATTCTCCGCAATCTGATCGGAAAATTTCGGGAACATGCCGACGATGACGCCGATGACGTAGCTGACTGGCTGCGCACCACGTACCCGAAAGAATTCGGTGGGGATAAGACCCAGGTGATCCACACGGACAAGTCCGGGGAAGTGAGCAAGCGGGATTTGGACAAGGCGCGCGATGCGGTCCGGAAAGTGGACGAAGAAGGAAGTCCCATCAACGCCATCGTCAGCGTCTTGATGCTGCGCGAGGGGTGGGATGTGCAGAATGTGACCGTGGTGGTGGGCTTGCGGCCTTATACGGCCAAGGCCAACATCCTGCCCGAGCAAACCATCGGGCGCGGCTTGCGCTTGATGTTCCGCGAGTTGCCCGGGAGCTACACGGAGCGGGTGGACATCATTGGCAACAACGCCTTCCTGGAATTTGTGGATGACCTGGAGAAGCTCGAAGAATTAAAGCTCGATAGCTTCGAGCTGGGCAAAGACAAACTGCGGATCGTTACGGTCATGCCCTTGGAGGACCGCAAGGAATTCGATATTGGGTTGCCGGTGCTTACGCCCGCGCTGGTGCGGAAGAAAAGCCTGGCGGAGGAGATCGCGGGCTTGAATGTGATGGAACTCCAAAGCATCGTGCTACCAATGAGCGAGGATGACCCAGTCGCCAAGACTTTCCGCTACGAAGGATATGACATTATCACGCTGAAAAAGATCGTGGAGCGCGAGTATGCCCTACCTGATCCGCAGACCGCGCAGGAGGTGATCGGCTTTTACGCGCGGCGGATTGCCGAGGCCGTGAAGTTGCCTTCGCAGTTTGCCGCCCTCGCGCCCAAGGTGCGCGAGTTCTTCGAAGCAAAGGCTTTCGGCCACTTGGCGGACTTGAATGATCCGGCGGTCGTAAAAGCCATGAACACCGGCATTGCTGACTACGTGTGTGTCAATGTGTTCAAAAAGGCCCTGGGAAGTTTGACCCTCGACGAGCAAACGCCCACGCTACTGGAACCGGCGCGGAGGCTCTCGACTTGCGCGCCGTTCCCCTGGTCGCGGCCGGTCTGGGAAGGCCGGAAGACCGTGTTCAATCTTGTCCCGTGCGACAACAACTTTGAAAGAGACTTCGCTAAGTTTCTTGATAACGCCGAAGATCTGCGCGCCTTTGCCAAGATACCGCTGTCGTTTGGTTTTGCAATCGAGTACATCGACACAGGCATGAACCTGCACTTCTACACGCCGGACTTTGTAGCGGTAGATCAGCAGGGGACGTATTGGCTGCTCGAAACCAAAGGACAGGAAACCGCCGAAGTGCCCCGCAAGGACGCGGCCGCCACGCAATGGTGTGAGAATGCAACGCGACTGTGCGGCACGGCCTGGGAATACTGCAAGGTCCCTCAGAAAGACTTCGAAGCGCTGAGACCCTCCCGTTTAAGGGATCTGGCCGCATTCGGACGGGGCGCGCTCGTCTGAGATGGCCGGGGCATCGAGAGGATCCCTCACCTGCTCCGCCGCCCGCCTCGATGCCGCCGTGGGACGTCAAATCAAGCCGTAGTCTTCCTTCCCGACCTTCAGTCGCCAATCCCTCAGCGATGGGGTGAGCGCTTGGGAAAGTCCACTATCCTTCTGCCGTGGTCGGATCGATGACCGACTTGATTTCTGAAATGCGGTTCGCGGGGAACCCTCCCTGCCGGGCATGTTCGCGCACCATCTGTTCGTTCGGGGCGATGTACACACAATAGACCTTGTCCTGGGTCACGTAGCTTTCCACCCATTGAATCTGCGGTCCCAGTTTGTTGAGCACGCTGCACGATTTTTGTGAAATCGCGTGGAGTTCTTGCGCTGAGAGTTTGCCCGCGCCAGGAATATCCCGCTCGATGACATACTTAGGCATCGGATCTCCTTTTTGTTGGCTGAAGCCCTTTTTGAGCCGGAAGTCGTTCCGGAGGCACCAAGGTAAGCGAATCTCCCTCCGCAAGTCAAGCAACGCCGTGGAAGTTCGCCCGGCAGGCTCCTTGCCGCTCACTGGCGTGTCCCCAGGTCCGGCATCGCCGCCGCACGTCGGGGTAACCTCACGGGCTTCGCTCTCCGGATTGGGTTATGATGCGACCGGCAGCCCGGAAAGGCAGTTGAAAGTCGAGAGTCGAAGGTCGAAAGTAATGGCTTCTCTCTTTCAACCTTCGATCTTCGACTTTCGACTCTTTTCGAGTGGACTCCGGCGCGAATCGCTTTCGGAGGGAACATTGCCCGCCGATCGGAACAAATACATTCTTGCGATCGACCTCGGGACTTCCGCGCTCAAAGCTGCCCTGGTGACGGTAGACGGCGAAGTTGCCGCAACCGAAAGCGTGCCGATGAACGTCACGCTGTTTCCCGGAGGCGGTGCCGAACAGGATCCTGACGAGTGGTGGCGCGGCGTCGTGCGCGCCGCCCAATCCTTGCTCCACAGAAACGCCGGCCTCGCCGGCGAAGTCGTGGCCGTGAGTTCTTCCGCGCAATGGTCCGGCACGGTGGCCGTGGACCGCGACGGGCATCACCTCATGCCGGCGATCATCTGGATGGACTCGCGGGGCGAGCCGTACATCCAGCGGATCACCGGCGGACCTCTCGCCATCGCCGGCTACGGCGTGACCAAGCTCTGGAGATGGGTGCGCCTGACCGGTGGTGCTCCGGCCCATTCCGGAAAAGACCCGCTCGCCCACATCCTTTACATCCAACATGAGCGGCCGGAAATCTACGCGCGGGCCTACAAGTTCCTCGAGCCCAAGGATTACCTCAACCTGCGCCTGACCGGCCAGTTCGCCGCCTCGTACGATTCCATCGCGCTGCACTGGGTCACCGATAACCGCGACATCTCGAAGGTCGTCTATCATGAGGGTCTGCTGAAGCTGGCGGGAATTGAGCGCGAGAAACTCCCCGACCTCAAGCGCGCCACCGACATCCTGGGCCCGGTCCGGCCCGAAGTGGCTCGCGAGCTGGGCTTGGGGAACAACGTCCCGGTGGTGGTGGGAACTCCCGACGTGCACTCGGCGGCCATCGGGGCAGGCGCGGTCCGGCACTTCGAGCCGCAGCTCTATATCGGATCATCGTCCTTCCTGGTCTGCCACGTCCCTTACAAGAAGACCGACTTGTTCCACAACATGGCTTCCCTGCCTTCCCCCATCCCCAACCGCTACTTGCTGGTCAACGAGCAGGAGTCCGCGGGCGTGTGCCTGACGTTCCTGCGCGACAATCTGTTTTTCCCGCAGGACGAGTTGGCAAGCGGCCCCCGCCCTCCGAATGCCTATCAGCTCTTCGATCGGATCGCCGAGCGGGTGCCGGCAGGAAGCGACAAGGTGATTTTCACTCCGTGGCTGTACGGCGAGCGCACGCCCGTCGAGGACCGCACGGTGCGCAGCGGGTTCTTCAACCAATCTCTCCAGACCACGCGGGCGCACCTGGTCCGCGCGGTGTTGGAAGGCGTGGCGTACAATTCACGCTGGCTGCTCGGGTGCGTCGAGAACTTCACCGGGAGATCCATGAACGCCATCAACATGATCGGCGGAGGCGCCAACTCCAACCTCTGGTGCCAGATCCATGCCGACGTGCTGGGCCGCACGATCCGCCAGGTCAAAGACCCGGTGCTGGCCAACGCTCGCGGCGCGGGATTCCTGGCCGCGGCGGCGCTGGGATATCTCACCTTCGACGACATTCCCTCGCGCCTCGAAATCGCCAACACGTATGAGCCGGACCCCGACCATCACAAAATCTATGACGAGTTGTTCCGGGAATTCGTGAACATCTATCGACGCAATCGAGGGATTTATGCGCGGTTGAACAAGGGGTAGTCCCTGCCGCGTGGGTCCCGATGCGGTGGATCAGGATGACCACGCGGGCGCGACGGCGCTGTCCCGCTCTGACGGCACTGTCGCCCCCCCGTAAGCGGGGGCCGAGCTTGTTTGCCCTTCCGAAACGCACTCTTGAGAAAATGGAGGCCGTGATGGGCAGGAAAGACTTCCTCCTCAGACAACTGAATCGCCTTAATCCACGCGTGAGGGCGTCAGCGGAAAAAGCCCTGAGAGCCCTCCCGCTGGTGGACGCTCGGATTGAAAAAGAATACAGGGAGCTCTTGCGCGGTTTGGAAAGCGTGGCCAAGCCCTATAAGGACGGCTTCTCCACTTACACCCAACTTCCCCCGACCGGCCGCGCGCGGGAGGAAGTCCTGCGCGAGATGCAGGCTTTCAAAGCCCGGGAAGAGGCTCGATGGAAAGACGGCTTGGTCTCGGGCGCGGTGTATCACGGCGACGAAGAGCACATCCACTTTCTGAACCAGGTGTACGCGCTGCATTCCCAGAGCAACCCGCTGCATTCCGACCTGTGGCCCAGCACCACGAAATTTGAGGCGGAAATCGTGGCCATGACCGCGCACCTGCTCGGCGCCACGCCGCAGGCCGGCATCTGCGGCACGGTCACTTCGGGCGGAACGGAGAGCATCCTCCTGGCGATGAAGACCTATCGCGATGGGGCGAGAGACACCCGGGGCATTACCGCACCGGAAATGATCGCGCCCACCACCGCGCACGCCGCATTCGACAAAGCCGCGCGGTATTTCAACATCAAGCTGATTCGCACCCCGCTCGCGGCGGATTTCCGGGCGGACGTTGGCGTGGTGCGCCAGGCCCTGACGGCCAATACCGTTGTGATCGTTGGCTCCGCGCCGTGCTTTCCCCACGGAGCGATCGATCCCATCCGGGAATTGTCGGACCTGGCGCGCGAGCGCGGCGTCGGGTTTCATACCGACGCGTGCCTCGGGGGCTTCCTCCTGCCGTGGGCCGAAAGGCTCGGGTATCCCGTCCCACCCTTCGATTTCAGGCTGCCGGGGGTGACTTCCATCTCCGCCGACACGCACAAGTACGGCTACGCGGCCAAGGGCACTTCCGTCGTCCTGTATCGAGGCGAGGCGTTGCGACACTATCAGTACTACACCCAGACGGAATGGCCCGGCGGCCTTTACTTCTCGCCGACCTTTGCGGGCAGCCGTCCCGGCGGGCTGAGCGCCGCCTGCTGGGCGGCGATGATCACGATCGGCGAACAGGGTTATCTGCATGCCGCGCGGAAAATCCTGGAGACCGCGGCGGTGATCAAAAAGGGAATCGCCGGAATCCCGGAGTTGCGCATTCTCGGCGACCCGTTGTGGGTCATCGCCTTCACCTCAGACTGTCTGGATGTTTACAGGGTCCTGGATTTCATGGCGACGCGGCAGTGGAACTTGAACGGCCTCCACAAACCCCCGGCCGTGCATCTCTGCATCACCTTGCCGCACACGCAACCCGGGGTGGCGAAACGCTTCCTGGACGATTTGAAAGCGGCCGTCGAGCACGTCAAGGCGCACCCGGAAGAGAAGGGCGGCATGGCCCCGGTGTATGGCATGGCGGCCACCCTGCCCCTGCGGGGCGTGGTGAGCGACCTGCTGAAAAGGTACATGGACCTGTTGTATCGAGCGTGAGCCGGGGCTGGAGGGTTCGAGTTGAAGCGTCCTCATCTCGAACGAGGCCTCTCCGCTTCGTTCTTCCAATGATTCGCCGCGGCGGGACCCGATGAACCCAGGGAGCAACTCTTCAACGGTTCCTGGGTCTGTTAGAATCGCGGCACCATGGCGAACCAGCCCTACAGACTGCTGGCGGTCTATTGCGACCGGTTCTTCACGTTTCATCACGGCTGGTTCCAGCGCGCCCGCCGGCGTATTCTCGGGAAAATTCTTCGCCGCGTGGAATCCGCCTGCGACCTCGCCTGCGGCACCGGCACCACGGCGCTGGCTTTGGCCCGCGGAGGGCTGAAGGTGTTCGCCGTCGATGCCTCCTCCATCATGTGCCGCGTGACCCGGCAGAAGGCGGTGCGCGCTCGCGCCTCGCTGCGGGTGGTGCAGGCTGACATGAGGAGTTTTCGCCTGCCGGAACCTGTGGGCCTCGTCACCTGCGAATATGACGCCCTCAACCATGTCCCCCGCAAATCCGACCTGGCGCGAGTGGCGCGGGCCGTCTCCGGGGCGCTCCGGCCGGGAGGTTATTTCTATTTCGACGTGAACAACCGCCGCGCCTTCGAGAAACTCTGGCCGGGGAACTGGCAGGCGAAAGAGCGTGGAGTGGCGCTCACCCTGGAGGGCGGCTACGATGCGCGGCGCGTGAGGGGTTGGATCAAGGCCGAGTGGTACCTGCGAAAAGGGCACGCCTGGCGCCGATTCCGCGAGCGCGTCGAAGAAGTCTGCTGGACCTCCGCCGAATTCCGCAGCGCCCTTCGCAGGGCCGGCTTCGACCGCATCCGCACGTGGGACGCCGCTCCCTTCTTCCGGAAAGACCGCAGGAATCTTCCGGACTGTCGCACCTTCTATCTGGCTCGGAAATCTCTCCGCAGCAAACCGCGAGCCGGCAGGTGACCCGCGGAACGAGTGTGCATCCGGAGGGGCGGTCCTCGGGCCCGCCCCTGCCATTCACACTTCTTCCGGCACCACGAACGGCGCGCGATATCCGCGGTCTTCGTCGCGCAGCAAGCGGCTGGCTTCCTCGTCGCCCTTGACCTGCTCGGTTTCGGGGTCGAAGTTCAGGGTCCGGCCCAGCCGGTACGACGCGTTTGCCAGGTGGACCATCCCGGCGGAGATGTAACCCTCCTCGATGGGCGCGTTGAGGTTCTCCTTCTTCCGGCTCCGCACGCAATCGATGAAGTTGGCGAAGTGGTCGCCGGCGGCCTGCGCTCGCGGCCCCGGCTCCTGCTTCTCGCCCAGCCATGTCCGGTAGGCGCACACGTCCTCGTCTCCGGTGGAAAGGTAGCCCTTCGACCCGTAGAAGACATCGCCAATGGTGTTGCGGTCTCCTTCGATCGGGCCGCCCATGCCGGTACTGGGGACCGGCCCCTGGGGTTTTCCGAACGAGGGCGTTCCGATCTCCGCCTCGCGATTCGTGATCCAGTGTCGAACCTCAAACTCGATCAGCCGGCGCTGGCCATCCGGTAAATCGTATTCGAAGGCGCAGTTCAGCGTGTTCGGGGTTTGCTGATCGTCGTCGAACATAAAATGGCCGCCGAGCGCCGAAATCCTGTTGGGAAACTTCAGGCCCATCCCCCAGCGCGCTACGTCCACCTGGTGAACTCCCTGGTTGCCGAGGTCACCGTTGCCTGTATCCCAGATCCAGTGCCAGTTGTAGTGGAATCGGTTGCGCGTGAAAGGCTTCATCGGCGCCGGCCCCGTCCAGAGATCGTAATCGACGCCCGTGGGGACCGGCTCCTGCGCCGCATGGCCAATGGTGTTCCGCGACTTGAAGCACAGCCCGCGTGCCATGTAAATGTCGCCGAGAAGGCCCTCGCGCATCTTTCGCACCGCTTCCTGGAGAGCCGGAGCGGAACGAATTTGCGTGCCGTGCTGAACGATCCGGTTGTACTTTTGCGCGGCGCGCGCGAATTGCCGGCCCTCCCACAGGTTGTGCGAGAGCGGCTTCTCCACGTAGACGTCCTTGCCGGCCTGGCAGGCCCAGATGCCCATCAGTGCGTGCCAGTGGTTGGGCGTGGCGATCGAAACCGCGTCGATGGACTTGTCTTCCAGGAGCTTGTGTACATCCACGTAAGTCTGCGGCCGGGCATGCGTCCTCTTCTCGACCCGGGCCCTGCGTTCCCGCAAGACGTTCTCATCCACATCGCAGAGCGCGGCGACTTCCACGTTCGGAAGGCGCGTGTAGCTCTCGACGTGATCCATGCCGCGCCCGTGAAGTCCGCAAACGGCCACCCGGACGCGATCGCTCGCGCCGAAGACTCGCTCGGGGTGCGCCAGCACGGTGACGCCGCTGAACGCGGCCACTCCCGTCTTAAGAAAATTCCGGCGGTTGAGGGATGATTGCTTCGCCATGAATCCTCCTTTCTACGCCCGCCATCATAGAACTATCGCGAGCCGTTCGCCAGGATGCGGAGGCCGGATTTCACGTTTTGAATCAACCGGCGCCTCGCGCCTTCCGAATCGATCCCTCGGGCCATCGAATCTCCCTTGGAGGGTTCCTCGATCACCCGATGACTTCATTGATGTCTCAGCGCCACGATCGGATCGACTCTCGTCGCACGGCGGGCAGGAAAGTAGCAAGCAGCCAACGCCACCATCACCAGGAGCAAGGAGGCCCCGGCAAGGATGAACGGCTTGGCGGGACTCAAGCCATAAACCCGGCTGGAGAGAATTCGCGCCAGCGCCAGCGCCAGTGCGAGGCCGGGAATCACCCCCAGCAGGACGGGGGTCATTCCCTCTTCCCGCCGATTATTTCGTTGATTCATCGGAGCACTGCGATCACTCAATCTTCATTGGATTGTTTCGTCCACAATGCGCCCGTCGAACAAGTGGATGGAGCGGTCCGCGAACTCGGCGTAGCGCGGGTCGTGCGTCACCATGCAGATCGTAGCGCCCTCCCGGTGCAAGCTCCGCAGCAGGTCCATCACCGCTTCCCCGTTCTTGGAGTCCAGATTCCCGGTGGGCTCATCCGCCAGCAGGATGGACGGGCTGCCCACCAGAGCGCGCGCCACGGCCACACGCTGCTGCTGGCCCCCGGAAAGCTGCGAGGGGTAATGCTTCATGCGGTGCGACATGCCCACCTTTTCGAGCGCTTCCACGGCTCGCTGCTTCCGTTCGGCCGCCGACATGCCGCGATAGGTCAGGGGCAGCTCGACGTTCTCATAAACCGTGAGGTCGCCGATCAGGTTGAACGCCTGGAAGATGAAACCCACCTCGCGGTTGCGGATGCGGGTGCGGTCCGAGAGCGAGAGGTCTTCGACCGCCGTCCCGTTCAGGGTGTAGTTCCCGTCCGTCGGGGAATCGAGCAGCCCCAGAATCGAGAGCAGCGTGGACTTGCCGCAGCCCGAGGGGCCGGCGATCGAGAGGTATTCACCTTTCTTGATCTCCAGGTGAATGCCCCCCAGGGCGTGAGTTTCCACTTCGTCCGTGAAGAACACCTTGGTCACGGCGTCCAGGCGGATCAGGAAGCCATTGTTGGCCCGCTTCTCCTCCGCGGCGTAGGCAGATTGTGAATTGATTCCGGCAGATGCGTTCATCATTCTCTCCCTGAATACAAGTTTCAGCGATCCAACTTTCCCAAGGCCTCAGCCCTCAGAACGTTTTTCCCGCTCCTCTACATTTCCTTACGCAAAGAGAAGGTCCTGGGTGCCATTTTTTATTGGACTCGGAGGGAGCAGAAGGGTGAGCGCCAGGCAAAAAGACCCTGGGCCGGCCTGCGGGGGCTTCTCGAATCGCCCCGGCTCGTTGGGCGAGGAAGGAGTTCGTAAATCCTGGCTCCAGAAATGGACCGGGTTCTGCGCTCGCTGCCACGACCGCCGGGGCCCTGGACCTCTCCGGGCCGGGTAGTGGGGCATTTTGAAGATCGTCGCCAGTTTCCCGGATCGGGACTTCGAGGGAACTAGGGACACTTCTCCGGGTAGGGCGTTACACGGCAAAGTGGTTCTGAATCGCTCGACACGCTCGGGGCCATTGGCGAGCGACTTCGAGGGAAAAGGGCTAATTACAACGGCAGTCATTTACCAGTTCTATATAGTAGAGATAATCCTAGCGTTTGCGTGGCGCGTAGAACTCGGATATAAACCGCAGATCCGCGTTCGGCATCTTCGAGAGCCTCACACTCAAATGATGGAACTTGCCGTCTTGTGCTTCCGGTACGAAGCTGATAAGAAAGCTGTTGGCAAGGTCGCGATCCAGGGCAGTCAGCACGCTGCTTACTTCCCTTTCGTCGCGAGGGGAAAACGCTTTCCCTCCTGTGCGTTGCGAGAAGCGCTCCAGTAAGCTCTTGCCTGCCACAGCTTCCGGAGAGGGAAAACTGATGGCGTAAACACGAACTCCCTCCCTCTGCGCAGATTCGATGGCATTCCGCTCTTTCGCATAAGAGGCATTATCGAACCCGTCGCTAACGAAGAGCACCACTCTGGCAGTGGGCTTCGGCTCCAGGCCCAATGCGTAGAACTTCTGCGCGCTGTGGATAAGTGCGTCTCGGACTGCCGAACCACCGATCGGATGTAGTTGGCTCAGTGCTCGGCGTAGCTGCGAAATGTCGGTCACGATCTCCGTCGAGATGATGATCTGGTCATTGAAACCCACCAAGAAGGCGTCCCCCCCATATCGAGCTAGAGCGGCTGCTGCCCAGTCGAGTGCGCGCTCAAGCAAGAGAGTGTGTAGGGTTGAACGGCGGCCTGAGCCGCTCTCGTCGAACACGATACCAATCCGAAGCGGCATCGTCTGCTGGATAACGGGCGGACTGTCGTTCGCCTTGCGCCCGTCCTGCTCAACCTCGACATCCGCGATGGCAAGGTTGGCAACCGCGACACCTTCGGGAGCAGTGACGAGCACTCGTGTCTGGAAATGATCGGTTTGGGCGTGGAGAGCGATAGGAACAATACAGCAAGTGACGACGGCAAAGCGCCACATCGTGAGCTTTCCTCCAACGCCAAATCTAACCGAACCAGCGCAATGCTTCAAGAGCATTGGTTTTGCGTGGATAAGAGGGGCCAACCTCGGTTTCCCCTTGCCGACCACTCAGAGGGCGCTTTGCGGAAAGCCTGGGCACCTACTGACTTAGGAATCGAGGCTCTGGGCTACCTTGTCGATTCCTCCCTCAGACCGCTGACGTAATCAGTCCTTTACGCAAGCGACCGGGATTGCCCCCCGGAACCCGACCCCCGTCCACGTGGACGTATAGTCGGCAAACCGGACAAGTGGCTCGCAAGCTGAGATCCCCTGAAACGGCGATAGCGGAAAGCGATCTCGCCTCGATTTGAGTCAAACTGACCCACTACCCCGGGCCGGCGGGGCTTTACAACACACGGGAACTATGGTAGCCTATAGAGTAGCCGATGAGGGTGCCGGCTGTGACATGATGTCCGCCCTATGCCCTTCCCCACCGATCCGTCTCCGCTTCCCAGGCTGCGGCTCACGGTTACCTATCTCGGACTTGTTGTCGCGCCCGGCAATCGAAGAGCGGATCGAACATGGGATTCGACAAAGCAAAAAACTCGAGGAACGAAGCCTGGAAGTTGTTGAAAACACACGGAGGGGGTTCAAACTTTCCGGGCCGAATCCGTTGAGCGTGCGAACTGACCAGAAGCCTCAGGCCGGCAAGCCCCACGAGCGGAAATGGCGCGCCCGGCTACGAATTGCGCCACGAGCGGCGGTGGACTTATAGTGGGCACCCTCCCGGGGAGGTTACTATGGCTCAATCGCGAGATTGCGGGTTGGTATCGCATGCGGGTCGCATCATCGTCCTGATTTTCTTGGTTCTGGTCTTTTTACCCACGGGGAGTGCAGCGGTCCCCGTGGATGTCTCCTTCTCCCCATCCGCAGAAACGATCGAAGCCTATGACTTCCTCGAGGTCACCCTGCACGAGTCCGAGCCCGCAGCGAAGAACCCGTTTAACGACGTCACGGTCGAGGGCCGCTTCGGCAAGGCGGGAGAGAACAAGCCCCTGTCCGTCGAAGGCTTCTGCGATTCCGCGGACGGCACGGTCTTTCGAATCCGCTTCATGCCCTCTTCACCGGGAGACTACGCTTACACGATCACTTACCGTGAAGGGGATTTCACGAAGACCCACGCGGGGACTTTCCGGGCCACCGACGGCCATCGGCGCGGAGTGCTGCGCGTGGACCCGCAATATCCCTGGCACTTCATTTGGGAAGGAACGGGGGAGCATTACTTTTGGAACGGGACCACGGCCTTTTACCTGATGGCCTGGACGGATGAGAGGATCATCACCGGCATTCTCGAGCGGCTGCACGCCCTCAAGGTGAACCGCATCCGCGCGCTG
>Ga0315268_10006789_pt1 | contig 12136 bp, 14 predicted proteins | sample C1_top_MG_FD_204535 | JGI IMG/M metagenome (GOLD analysis project Ga0315268, IMG submission 204535) | Sediment microbial communities from Yellowstone Lake, YNP, Wyoming, USA - C1_top | ecosystem: Environmental > Aquatic > Freshwater > Lake > Sediment | place: USA: Wyoming | collected 2017-08-01 | reverse complement strand
GCAGGTAGCGCTATGATCTTCGCACCCGGCATTCAGCAATGCCGGGCTGTGTCACCTCTGGGGGTGGTCTCCCCTTTCCTTATTTTGCCGGCAGTAATTTTCCAGGCCTATCAATTCGAATCCTCCTGCCATTTGGCGGAATATCGATATTTGCACATCCATCCGGAGAAAACCAAGTTCCTGCGCCAGCGTCGTCCCTTGGTTGATGCAGATCAGCTCGCTTTCGCCGAATATGCCGAGCATATCCGTGAATCCGCGCTTTCCGATCCGTTCATATATCGCACTGCACATTATCTGGCAAAAAGGAATTCTGATCGTTTTCCCATTGGATTCGACGACACTCGCAAGGGGGATTCGCATAAACCTTCCCAGAGGTCCTGCCACTATCCTGCCCTGGTCCCCGTCCTCCTCGATTTTCGTTTCAATTACTTTGTCTCTTAATACCCTCTTCCGAAGTATACTCATCGCCCTGTGCCTGTGCGAGCTTTCAAGGACAACAATCCGATCATCTTTGCCGACTCCGAATCGTTCGAGAAGGACCATAAAGGAGTCCGGTATTTTATACGATCTCCTGAACTCCTCGAGCTGTGCCGTACTTGCACCTTTCATGAAATCCGAGGGCATAACGATCACTTTCGACGGAATTCCTGCATCGCATAGAAGCTTTCTTGCGTGCAGGCTGACTTCGAAAGTGTATTCATCGATTGCCGATGGCTGCATCAACTCCACCGCATCGGCACATTTGGGGCAGTCCGGATCACACAGGTGCTTTCTGAACATGAGATAATTGCTCCCCAAAAGAGCTACCTCAGATTGCTTTGTGATGCCGGATTTCGAAATAAGGACTCTGGCTGCCTCCTGTGCGCCGAACATCATCCTGTGCCGAGTCCTTTCCCTATTACCGTGTTCCATGCACAAACTAACACAATTGATTTATATAAAAATTAACACCAAAAATTCCACAAAAAATGTCAAAATTTATAAATTAATACAAATAATATGCATTTTATGGAAGCACTAGACGCAATAGATAGAAAAATCCTTTTGGAGCTCGACCTCAATGCCCGCATTCCTGAGACCGAGCTGGCAAGGCGCATAAGAAAATCCCGTGAAGTCGTCCGCTACAGGGTGCACCAGCTTTCCGAGCAGGGCATCATCAAGGGCTATCTGACCTGGATAAACGTCGCGAAACTCGGATACCAGGGCTATAAGATCTATCTCAAAATAGCCGGCGATGAGAAAGAGCAGAAGGAATTCTTCGAACATATCCGGTCCCGGCAGGATGTCTTCTGGCTCGGAGTGGCCGATGGCGCGTGGGATGTCGGTCTCACCTTTTTTGCCAAAAGCAACGAGGAATTCTTCAAAGCAAAAAACGAGCTTTTCGCACGCTTCAGTGGCATAATTTTCGACAAGAAAACCGGGATTCTTGCCAACGTCTACACATATCCGAAGAAATTTCTCGGAGCTGCTGCCGTTAAAAAACCGAACCTCCTCTTCGGAAACGTCGTCTCAAATGAAATCGACGACATCGATAAAAGGATCCTCGGTCAGCTTTTCCATAACTCACGGATCCGCCTGGTGGACCTCGCGAACCGCACCGGCGTCTCGCTCGAGGTTGTCCGTAACAGAATGAAAAAGCTGGAGCAAAGCGGCGTGATCGTACGGTATGCGGCAGTGATCGACCATACAAAGCTCGGCATGGAATTCTATAAGACATTCCTTTACTTCGATGACCTGAGCGAGGCGAACGAGAAGAAGCTCCTGGAGTTCTGCGAAGGGCATCCAAATGTTATTCATGTCGTGCGCCCGATCTCGCCATGGGATGTCGAACTGGAGATCATGGTGGAGAATTACGCTCAATACAACGGCATAATGCGCCAGCTCCGCTCCCTCTTCCCGCACGAGTTGCGCAATATCGAATCTGCGATAATGAGCGAGGATTACGTCTTTCCGGCAAGGAAAACGATGTTCGATTAGTTATTCGCTCTGCCAATTATCCAAAGCTATCAGAAAGCGTACCTCACCCGTTTCTCGATATCCCCGACACGCTTGAGCACGGTTTTCGATTTCTGGAAGTTCTTTCTGTAGGCGTCGATGAACGCGGTTTTCCTTCTCTTGTCCTTTCCATCATTCGCGTCGCCCCTAAGCGCCTGAAGCATGGTGAATACGTCCGTCGCCTTGTCTTCGATGTCCATGGATACGAAGCCGAGTCCGAAATCGATGACGTGCATGCGCTCCTTTCCATCAACAGTTCCTTTGATCAGGTTCGCCGGCGTGTAATCCCCGTGGATGATGTCCGCTCCGTGCAGCCTTGCGAGCAGCTCACCTGCTTCGCCACATTCCTTTTCGTCCATCTCCGGTCGCTTCCCCTCGATCCTGCTCATCACTATCTCGAAATCCCAGACCCCATAAACCGTGGGGCATGCAACGCCGGCGAGTTTCGCCCGGTGGAGGAGTTTCGCTTCGCTTCTGGTGCGCTCCCGCCTTAATTTATCGTCTAGTTCAACGAGGCGGTAGGTTTTCGCAATCCTTTCCTTGACTACTGCCTGTTTGCCGATGATTGTTGTTTCGCTTAGTTTTGCTTCAGCGCCTCTCATGTGAATGTCATCCCCAAATCAGCCGAAAGCGAGTTTCGAGAACACCAGGGCGATCAGGAGCAGCATGCCCCAGCTTATGATGATGAACGGGCTTACCAGCACCCAGCCAAGACCCAGCAGGATCGCGATGAGCAGCACCCATACGAGCCGGCTCCAGCCGAAAACCTTGCTTCCGTCCAGCGGGAATGCTGGAATCATGTTGAAGAGCGCGAGTATGAGATTTATCTTAGCTCCGAACGCCCACACATTGAGCGGGCCGGGAATGAAGGAAAGGTGGAACACGATCGGGCTCATAATCGCCAGGACCATGAACACGCCCACCAGCACCAGATTGGTGATGGGGCCGGCCACGGATATCAGGCCGTTCTGCTGTCTGGTTATCCTGTTGGAGAAGATGTACACGGCTCCGGGAGCTGCGAACAGAACCCCCATAAGCGACGTGATGAGCATGAGCACGAGTCCCTGGGTCCACATGACAAATCGCGCTCGTGCCCCGTAGTATATGGCAACGAGTTTGTGCGACATTTCGTGGAGTATGAAGCCGCTGCCGACAGTGACCAGGGAAAGCAGGGTGAACACGGCGAACTCTTTGGGCGAGTTCACAAGCCCTTCCAGGCCTGCAAAAACGATGGTGAAGGCCACGGAGATGGCAATGACGCTGATGATTATCTGGATTATTTCATCCTGTTCGAGATAAAGACCGTTCAAGTTGTTTCACCATCCTGTTCTGATTGTTGCGTTGCTTCATCCCCCCGATCCGCTTCCCCTCTACTCCACCATCCGTTCTTCGTAGATGGCTCGTATCCTGGCCGGGCTTATTATGCCGGGGTAGCCCTCCACCACCCCGACCACTTCCGTGCCGTTCTGGAATATTATCTTGATCTGATCATTTTTCTTCCCATGCATGGCCGCGGTGCCAAACCTGCCGATTATGCTCGGTGTGGCCGAATCGGCCACCACCGCCACCACATCCCCCTTTCTCACCCCGCGCAGATCCGGATAAAGTTTTGTTACCCCGATGGAAACCACGGTCCCGATGGCCATGATCCTCAGGGCTTCCATGGGTGAGAACGCAAGCAGCGCGAATGCCAGAAGGGACAGGCAAAGGGAGATTATCATGAGCTTGAAGAAAAGCACCAGTCTCATTGTCATATCACCTGCGATCTGTCTGTCCTCCTTCCAAAATCCTGCCCGCTCCGCCATTCACCTGTACATGGTTACCGCAGCGGTCTTGAATTTGTTGACGCTGTCAAGGTGTTCCTTCTTTATGCTGGGGACTATCTTCTTGGATGAGACCTCGAAATGCCTGAGGAGCACCTTCTTTGAGCCGTCCCTTATGGCGGCCATGCCTGCCTCGCGCACAAGGTTGTCCACGTCGGCACCGGTATATCCTTCGGTGGCCTTTGCCAGATCATGGAGATCCACTGATTTGTCCAGCGGCATTTTGGCCGTGCATATGCCGAATATCTGAAGCCGTGCCTTCTCGTCCGGCGCCTTGACCTCTATGAGCCGGTCGAACCGTCCGGCCCGCATGAGCGCGGAATCGAGAATGTCAGGCCTGTTTGTGGCGGCTATGACAACCACGTTCTTAAGGCTCCGCAGCCCGTCCATCTCGGTGAGCAGCGTGTCCACCACCCTCTCAATCACCAGCGTTCCCGAATCGCCGGATCCGCTTCTTCTGGGGGCGATGGCGTCTATCTCGTCTATGAACAGCACGCATGGTGCAGACATCCTCGCTTTCCTGAAAATCTCGCGCAGCGTCTTCTCGGATTCGCCCACGTACTTGGTGAGTATCTGCGCGCCGCCTATGGATATGAAATTGGCCTCGCTTTCGTTGGCCACCGCCTTTGCCAGCAGAGTCTTGCCGGTGCCGGGCGGACCATAGAGCAGGATGCCCTTGACCGGCCTGATGCCCATTTTCTCAAAGACTTCCGGTCTTTTGAGCGGCAGCTCGACCGCCTCCTGCACCTCTGACTTGACCTCCTCCATGCCCCCCACGTCGCTCCATCTCACGTTCGGCCTTTCCACATATACCTCACGGAGGGCGGATGGCTGGATCTCGTGCAGCGCGTTAAAGAAATCCTCGCGGTTCACCTTCAGCCTGTCGAGAACCTCCTGGGAGAGCGTTTCCTCCTCTATATTAACGAGCGGAATGGAGCGGCGCAATGCCTTTATGGCCGCCTCCTTGGTCAGCAGCGAAAGGTCTGCACCGGTGTAGCCGTGGGTAACCGCTGCGATCTCGTCCACGGTGACGTCCTTCTCAAGCGGCATGTTGCGCACATGGATGGTCAGTATCTCCTTGCGTCCTTCCTTGTCAGGCACCCCTATCTCGATCTCGCGGTCAAAGCGCCCTGGTCTTCTGAGGGCTGGGTCTATGGAATCCGGTCTGTTGGTCGCACCGATAACTATGACCTCCCCGCGGGCCTTGAGCCCGTCCATGGTCGTCAAAAGCTGGGAAACCATGCGCTTCTCGACTTCGCCGGTGACCTCCTCCCTCTTGGGCGCGATGGCGTCTATCTCGTCAACGAATATGATGGATGGGGCGTTCTCCTGGGCTTCTGCGAACAGCTTCCTTAACCGCTCCTCGCTTTCGCCCACGTATTTGCTGATTATCTCAGGGCCGCCCACGTAGTAGAAGTTGGCATCGGATTCGTTGGCCACCGCTTTCGCCAGCAGCGTTTTGCCTGTGCCCGGCGCGCCGTAGAGCAGCACGCCCTTTGGCGGATCGATGCCGAGCCGTTCGAATATCTCCGGATGGCGCAGCGGCAGCTCTATCATCTCGCGGACCTTCTGGATGGCATCCTTGAGGCCGCCCACATCATCGTAGGTGATATTCGGTACATTAGCTATTTCCTTGACGGGTTCTTTCTTTATGACGACCTGGGTTTCCTCTGTTATCATCACCGGCCCCTGGGGAAACACCTGGGCAACCACAAGCGGTATGGATGTCCCGAATATGCCGACGGGAAGCAGATTGCCTTTGAGAACCGGCTTGCCCACCAGCCTCTTCTTGACATACTGATCAAAGCCGACGGAATAGCGCACCGGCTCCTGGGGCGCGAGGATAAGCCTCTTGGCCACCTTGGTCTGGACTGGTTCTATCCTGACCTTCTCCCCAAGGCCGACCCCGACATTCTGGCGCAGGATGCCGTCCATCCTTATCATGTCCAGACCCTCGTCGTCCTGGTGGGCCTGCCAGACAATGGCCAGGGCTGTCTTCCTGCCGGCGAGTTTTACAACGTCTCCGGTTGATACCTCCAGCTCGCTTTTCGCCCTGGAATCTATGCGGGCGATTCCCCTGCCGATGTCATTCTGGAATGCTTCGGCGACCTTGAGCGATGTTCCTGCCATGATATTCACCTATCCAAGGATCCTGGCCTCTTAGTGCTACCAGTAGCTTAAAACTACCTAATTATCCTACATTACCTGACTATCACTATCCGTCCTTCTTTCTCAGTAATCCTAACCGCAATCGGGCTATTTAATAGCTTCTCTTTTTTAAGGCCGACAACGGTGGCGAGATGGATATCGCCGGCCACTTCCACGCCGAGCAGCTTCAGGGCATTTTCCTGGTCCAGGGTGATCTTCCTTTCCTGCCCCTGGCTTTCGGCCAGCACGGCCAGAAGGCGCTCATCGCTGGCTGTGCTTCCCTCGCATTCCATGGCTTCCATGGTGCCCATCAGCATCTCCTTTTTTCTGCGGCTGAGCATGCGGGATGCCTTGCCTATCTCGATATTGTCTTTTCCTATGCGGGCGTCCTCTATCATGACCTCGTCCCCTTCGCGGAGCCTCTCGCCACGCTCAATGGATTCGTATATGACGCAGCGCCTTTCGTTTTTTCCATCGGAAATCATGAAGGAGAATGCCCTGGTCTGCCTGCCGTATCTTATGAATGTGTCGATTCCTTCTATTTTGCTTACGAAGCCTCTCACATGCGCCTCCTCACCCTCTGCGAGCGCACCGAGTTCGGAAAATTCCGCTTTACCAACAACCTCGAGCTTCCCGCTGTAGCCCAGGTGGATCTCGCCGGATTTTTCATAGGCTCCCTTTACCGCTATCCTGTCCCTTGACCGCAACTGGTCCGCCAGCTCCACATCCCCGTTCCAAAGCACCAGCGGCATGGATGCGCTGCCGTCATCCACCTCTATCACCCGGGAGCGTTTGCCGGAAGCGTAGGTGACCGCAGGCCAGATCTTTTTTACCGATGCGCTGAAGCCGAATTTTTTTGCCCCCTTCGGGATTTCCCCAAGGCTGTAGTTCCGTTCTTCCTCCCTGAGCAATCCCTTCTCCTTTGCCAGGAGGCGCAGGGCAACCTGGCGCGTGAGGAGCCCGTGGAACGATTTAATTTTCTGTTCCACTTCCAGTTCGAGCTCCTCCTGGCTCATGGTGCTGCGCAGTGCCGTTTCCACCTCGCCGTTGTTTCCAGCCATGGCCATGGAATCATCTATGGTTGATAAACGATTTAAACGTGTCAGGGTAGTTCACACGCACTCACGATTTTAAACGCGAACGAGCTAAGTCCATCCATGCACAAGATGGCGAATCTTGAATATGCGTTCATGGTGCAGGAGCTCGCTCCACGGGTGGTCGGCCGCCACTTTTCCCGCATACGGAAGGTCGCCGAAGGGATCTACCGCATAAAGATCGGTGACAGCGAAATCCTCTGCCAGGCGGGGATCCGTCTCCATGAGACCAGATACATCGAGAAAAGCGAGCAGACCGACAAGTTCGCCGAGAAGATTTCCAAGGAGCTCGATAACGCGAAGCTCATTTCGCTCGGGCAGATCAACAACGACCGCATCATCGAATTCACCTTTGACCGCGGCCGCCTAATCTTCGAGATGTTCGGGGACGGCAACATCGTTCTCGTGCGCGACGGAATCACCGTTTGCGCCTACCGCTACGAATCCTGGTCCGACCGGAACATCAAAGCCGGCTCGTCTTATGCGCCTCCAAAACCATCCGTCACAGAGCAGCTGGAGGTATCCGACCGGTTCATAATCGTCTCGCTCATGAAAATGCCCTTCGGGAAGGATTATGCCGCCGAAGCCCTTTCACACCTTGGCATCGATGAGAAAACGCCCGGCAATCAGCTCGCTCCAGACCAGATAAACCGGATCGAGGTCGAACTCCGCAAAATCCGCGATGGCGCGAAACCCGTCGTGTTTTATCAGGGTGGCAAGCCCGTTGATTTCGCGCTCGTTGATTTGGCCCGCTATTCCAAGCTTGAAAAACGCGAATTCGCCTCCCTTGGCGATGCCGCTGACGAGTACTATGCGAACATGGAGCAGCCGAATCCTGAAGTTGAAAAGCTGATGCGCAGGCTTGAGAAGCAGAAGGAACACCTTCAGGAACTCCTCGAGGAGGAGAAGGCAAACCGCTCGCAGGGCGATTACATCTATGCTCACTACGTCGAGATCGAGCGGATCCTCGGGCTGGCGGCTGCGGGAAAATTCGAGGAGATCGAAAAAATACCTAATCAAAAAATAAAAGTGATAAAAATCGACAAGAAGGAAAAAAGCGTGGAAGTCGAGCTTCCGGACTAATTCGGACTGATTATTTACGAAGGGTGGCGCTTATTTTTGCATATCTGTCAATCAGATCGTTGAGTTCTCTTGTCGGGTGGTTTCCGCGTTCCGCTGCCCGGTTTATCTCCCTTCGTAAATACTCGCGATAGAGTGCGCATCGAGCTTCTGGCGTATCCACCGATAACAGAGATTGTTCCCACTTCATGCAAGGCGTTTCGATGTGCCTGTCCGGATTGGCGAGCCTGCGCAAAGCTTCATCGCTGATACAGACAGAATCCCTTGTCGCTTTGGCTTTCTCCAGAGCCTCGATGAAACTTCCATAAGAGGCCGGTTTAGTCAGAATGACCGCCCCATCCGTTTTAGGTATGTCCCAATAAAACGCCGCGCTTAAGATCACCAATCCCGATCCTTTCTTGATGACCTCTTTCAAAAAATCCGCCACATAATCGGCGCTCAGCTCCGGGAATGTCAAATCCGAGACGATCACATCGAAGCTCCGCTTCGACATCAGTTCCAAGGCCTCGGATGGATGCCTGCATCCAACGGCTTCGAATCCGCCCCTTCTGTTCAGCATATCCGGCTCTTCAGTTGCCAGATATTCATCATCTTCGACGATAAGGACGCTCATCCTGCGGGTATTCTTTTCGGTATTCTGCCGATGGCATTCCCTGATCGCATCCAAGAATTCATCCGGACGGTTTGGCTTGTTCAATATCTTTATCCCATCCAGGCCCTTCGGAATCTCATCCCAATCAGCGCCAGTGCTGATCAGGAGCCCGATCCCCCTGTCAGTGCATGCCTTCAGGAACCTCACGACATCATCCGAGGAGCAGCCGGCGAATCTCAGGTCCGAGACGACCACATCGAATCTTTGGCTTCTGATGAGCTCGAGAGCGCTTACCGGGCTGTCGCAGGTCAACGCTTCGATCCCGTTCAGTTCGAGTTGACCCTGCCATGCGCTTCCGATGCATCTGTCATCGTCGACGAGCAATAGGCTGATCTGTGTTGCACTGGGATCCATGAAATGTTAGTGTCAATAACTGTATATAAAGTGTGCTACTCCTCCTGCGTGAGAAGATACTGCTTCAGGAGCGTGGCCGCCCGCTTCGGCTTGTCCACCATCATGGAAAGCACGGTGTTCTTGCCGTCCTTGGATAGCATGTGCACGTTGCTTATGGCTATGCCGTCCTTGGACAGGGTGGCTGTGACCTTGTTTAGCTCGCCTGGCCTGTCCGGCAGCTTGAGCACAAGCGCGTTGACCTCCTCCACCTTGTATCCGGATGCTTCGAGAACGCTCTTGCCTTTTTCCCCGTCTGAGAGGCTTAGGGTGATTATGGCTTTGCCGGCAACCACATCGACGCTTATGGATTCGATATTTATCTTCGCTTTGCCAAGTATGTAGGAAATATCCGCCAGAAGACCAACCTTGTCGTCCACAGCTATGGTGATTGTTTTCATATGTTTCACCTCTCAAATTTGCTCAGGTTCATCGAAAAAATTCAGATCCTATAGAGCTGGATATATGGTATGGTATTTATATACTTGACTTCGTCCAAATCCGCCAGACCCAGTTCCAGCACCACGTTCACCGCTTTTTTGCCCACTATGTTGGCCGAACCAAATGAGCGCAGGGCTGCCTTTACCTCATCTGCCCTGGCCTTCTCGCCCCTGTAGAAATCCCTGTAGGCCTTCAGATCGAGGCAGCCGTTTTTGTCCTCAATAACCCTGCCGATGAGTTCGGCATCGCAAACCGCAACCACACTGCCCTGGACGTTCTGGTGAATCTTCAGATACATGCTCTTACGCTCCATCTGGAAATCCCGTCCCCCTATACCACCTTGCTCAGCTGCTCAAGCACCTGCATGGCCTCCCCTTTCTTTGCATAGGGGACCAGCAGGTGATCATGGTGAAATGCCGAGATGGCATTGACGCCTATGCCCCTCGCATTAAGGGCGTTGCTGACCTTTGCCAGAAGGCCGACCGACATCAGATCGGAGTACACCTCCAGCGTTATGAGAGCGAAAGGTCCGCTTAATTCCTTGGATGTAAGGCCTTCCATTTCAGCCTTGATATCACTGGTGAAAACCACGCTGAGACTCTCCTGCTCTCGGCAGATGCAGAAGATGCCGTTTAGATAGCCTGCCATGGCAAGCAGCTTTGATTCATCCACCGCTGCCATGTAATGCTCCTTTTCGTATTCCTTGAATTCCATCCTCCTGAGCAGTTCAGTCAAGGTTGTTGCTGATTCCATCCTGCCACCCCTTTCGCATTCTCCATCACCCGTGGCTTAGTCCCGCCATAGGGCGACATTATCGCTATGCTATTCCTGCCGCAGAATTAAGAATAAGTGCCCCCAGCGCAGCGAGCACTACGAGCAGGAACAGTATGTTCGCCAGCCTCAATGTGCCGAATATATCTGTGATCATTTTCCTTGTCTCGGATATCATGTTGCGGATGTTTGAGAGGTCGCCCCTCACCTTCTGCAGGTTTTCTGCGATGGCTCCAAAGGAAGCCGTCTGGGCTTCCAGCGATGCCGAAGAGGAATTGAGGCTTTGGGCCGACTGTCTGATCGAGGCCGAGGCTGAGGTAAGCTGGGATGATTGGGCTCCGATGTCCTTGCTGATGGTGCCGAGCACGGTCAGCGATCCAGCCAGGCTTCCGACCGAATCGGCGATGGTGTTCAGGCCAACGGCAAGGGGTTCCACAGCTCCACGGATGCCGGACAGGGTGACGTTCGTGCTGTTGAATGCCCCTTCCACCCCTCCAACAGTGGCGTCCAGATCGGTCATGCTCTGCTGGACCGCGTCAATGTTATTCGTGATCGTTTTTTCGGTCTTGTCCAGCGAATCGTTCACAAGAAACGCAAAAACCATGGCGAGCAGGCAACCAAACGCTGCGATCAGGATAGAAGCGATATAGATGGGCTTCTTCAGGTTAACGAGCTCCCATCCCTTCTGCTTGCCCGAACCTTTCTCTTCTTCGCTTTTTGGACTTTTTGCCATGGTTTGCCCCTTTGATTTGATACAGGTCCTTATCCAAGCAAGGCATTGAACAGAAAACCTATTAAGATAAACGACACCGCGAGGATTGCAATGAAAACGGCTATCAGCTTCGGCTTGAGCACTTTCCTCAGGATTATCATCTCAGGGAGCGAGAGCCCTGTTACGCTCATCATGAATGCCAACGCCGTTCCGATCGCCATCCCCTTGGCCATGAGCGCCTGCACTATGGGTATCGTCCCTGCTGCGTTCGAGTAAAGCGGCACTCCGATGGCAACCGCTATCGGCACTGCAAGAGGATTGTTCGGACCTGCGATGTCTGAGAGGAAACCGACAGGGACGAAGCCATGGATAAACGCTCCAAGACCGATTCCAAGGAGAATGTAGGGCCCGACCTTCGTCATAATATCCAGCGTCTGCAATTTCGCGAACTTAAGCCTCTGGTTCCAGTCCAGCTCCTTCTCCTCGATCTTCTTGGACCTGATTTTTTTCACGAAATCCTCGACCTCGTCTTCAAGATTGAGTCTTCCGATCACGATGCCGGTGGCTATGGCGATCACAAACCCTGATCCTATGTAAAGCGCCGCGACCTGCCATCCGAACAATCCCAGGAGCATCGCTATGGCCACCTCATTGATGAGGGGAGATGCGATAAGGAATGAGAATGTCACCCCGAGCGGGACTCCGGCTTCCATGAATCCGATGAACAGGGGCACTGCCGAGCATGAGCAGAACGGTGTCGGGATGCCAAGAAGCGCTGCCATCACGTTTCCCAGCCCTTCTTTGCTGCCTCCGAGAAGTTTCTTCACCTTGGGTGGCGTCACGAATGTCCTCACGATGGAGACCAGGAAGACCATGACCGCAAGAAGGAGGAAAACCTTGATCGTATCAGCGATGAAGAATTCCAGTGCCTTGGCCAACAGGTCCCCCTGGTCCATGGCAAGCAGCTGGAAGACAGTATAGGATGCGAAATCCTCGAGAATCCCCATGGTCATACCTCATTTTTTCTTCA